>Ga0268262_10000858_pt1 | contig 39372 bp, 33 predicted proteins | sample TergutNc150P3_FD_190354 | JGI IMG/M metagenome (GOLD analysis project Ga0268262, IMG submission 190354) | Nasutitermes corniger P3 segment gut microbial community from laboratory colony in Florida, USA - Nc150 P3 (SPAdes) (version 2) | ecosystem: Host-associated > Arthropoda: Insects >...
AGCGGCTATTGAAAAGATGGCCGGTGAAGTACAAGCTTGGGTTAACGAACGGAACAGTCAAAGAACCACTGTTCATTGGCAGTTCACCACCGCAGATGCCCGCATTAAGCTTAGGCACTTGTATCCGAAGTTTTAACCTTCATGGAGTACTAGCCTGCGGCAGGGCTTTGCGCGCCGGCTTCGAGCTTGGTCGGATTTATTCGTATAAATCAGGGTTTATCCGCCTATGCGTCCTTTAACTCGCGCAGCTCCCTAAGGTTCCTTAACTTAAACGTGGCCTTTTCCTGAATCTGCCGGACGCGCTCCCGTGTTATGCCAAGGAGCTTGCCCGTTTCTTCCAGAGTCAAAGGGGTCTCCCCTGTCAGGCCGAAGCGCAGCTGGATAATTTTCATTTCCCGTTCGGAAAGACTGGAAAGAATATCTCCGATTGTTTCCTGTATGGTCGTTGAAAAAACAGCCTCGAAGGGCTCGGTCAGGGTGTCGTCCTTAATGAGATCCGCAAGGCGGGTGAGATTTCCCTTGTCAACAATTGTATCAAGGCTCGTGGTTTCCTGGGATAATTTCACGATTTCCTTTACCTTTGAGACGGGAAGCCCCAGCTGCTCCGATAATTCCTCATTGCTTGGGTCTCTGCCCAGATCCTGGGTGAGCTGCTTTGCCGCGAAATAGCTTTTTTTAATCGTGTTGAGCATATGGATTGGAATCCGTATCACCCTGCCTTTGTCCGCGATGCTCTTGATAATGGCCTGGCGTATCCACCAGGTGCCGTATGTGGAGAACCTGCAGCCGCGGGTATAATCAAAGCGCTCTACCGCCTCTATAAGGCCGATATTGCCCTCGTTAATCAAATCCAAAAGGGAAAGCCCGCGATGCTGGTAATTTTTCGCTATTGAAACCACCAGACGGAGGTTGGATTTGATCATCTTATTCTTATGCTCAAGGAGCGAATCTTCCAGAGCTTTATGCTTGTTCTGAAAAGCCACTCCCCGGCGTTTGTTTTCATAAGAAGCTTCAAGATCTGTGATTTGCCGCCTTAACCGTACAATCTCTTCGCCTATTAACTGTTCATCCTGAACGGTTAATAGCGGGTATTTAGATATCTGCTTGAAATAAAGCCCTAAAGGATCGGTCTCTTTGAGAGTTTTTGCTTTATGAGCATCCTTTGGCCCCTTTTGTTTTTGGCCTTTTTTTACCGGCCAGGGCGCTTCTTTTGCTGAACGCGCCAATAATTCTTCGCTCTTTTCCGCCGCGGCGGCGAGCATACCGTCGTAACTTTTTGCCATTACTCTACCTCTAAATGTTTTTTAACTAAAATTAAAGTCTTCAGGTCTTTTCCCCTCCATTTCTATTTAAGCCCTGGGAGCTTTAGCCGGATCCACAGGAGAATTACTCAAGTAGACCATGAAAAACAACTGCGGTTTATTTGACATCGCGTCAATACCCAGTTTTCCAATCTCAGAACCCGGACCTACCCTGTCGCCCTCCTTTAACGATAAACTTTCCAGGCCGCCATAAACATATAAATAACCCCCATCTACCTGAATAATTACAACTTTTCCGAACCCCCTGTAGGGACCTGCAGACAGTACGGTTCCGCGGGTAATGCTGGATACGGATTCAGACTTTGTCCCGGTTAATACCACTCCGTTTAACTTGCCGGTCATGTAACTGAGCTCCCTTACGACAATCGGCCATTTAACCTGATTTATCGCAGGCTGCTCCGGCTTCCTGGGCTCTGAGGAGTTCGCCGGTATTTTAAGATAATCCCCCTCACGCAGCACATAATTTGCCGAAAGGCCGTTTAGCTCCTGTATAGCCGTTACAGTTACCGAAAATTGCCTCGCGATGCTATATAAGGTATCCCCTTTGACAACACGGTAAATTACGTTTCCGGCCGCAGGCGTGCCAGTTGTTCCCTTAGGGGGAATTTTCAGGATTTGGCCTGCTAAAATGCGGGACGGATCGGTAATCCCGTTGTACTTAATCAGATCGTCCGCTTTAATTCCCAAAGTCCGGGCTATGGAATAGATGGTTTCACCCTTCTGGACTGTATGCACCTTTTCCTGAGCACAAAGCCCGGGGGAAAAAAAGGCGGATATCGTTGCCGCTAATAAAAAACCAAAAATACCGGTTCGGAAATTCATATCCTTTTATTATCGGTATGTTATAACAGTTTTATAATAATTATACCGCCTTTACCATAATTTATCTCTTTTGACGCCGGAAATTTTTGTTATAGGTAAAATATTCTACAAAAATTCATAACCAAAGACATAGAAATGATAGTATTTTTTAGCAATATTGCATTGAAAACAGCAAAACGGTATATTTAGCGCTATATTAAATTGTAATGTTAAATGCTATAATAAATTGAGGGGGGAAAACATGGGTGTTTCAGATATACCTTTCAAAGGCAGCTACCTTGAATACCTGCCGCTCAATAAAATCGCCAAATATCAGGACGGTCCGCCAAAAGACTCAGTTTCCTTTACCGGATATCCCCAGCAGCATCCAACGGAAAAAAACAAGCTTGTCCTGGTTTACGAACCCCTTGGAGAAAACCCGGCGTTATTGGAATTTAAAGTTGACGATATTCTTTATGTGGAAGAAGTCCCCCAGGCGGTTACGGAAAACGGCGAGGGAATTCCGCTTGCAAAACTCTGGATACGCCGCGGCGCAAGGGGAATGCTCCTTGAACCTTTTGAAGTAGACGGATCTCTTCACTTTCTGGAATTACGCAGGGAACAGCACGGGCGATTCGTCAACAGGAAGTCAGAAAAATCCGGCGGTTATTCAAATGGCGTCCGTATCTAGCACCAGGTAAATTGTGATTCCAGGAAGATTTTTCACTCAAGTCTCAGAGAACACTGTCCAATGCGTTCTATGCCCAAGGCGCTGCGTCCTGCCCGATGGCAAAGCGGGCAGCTGCAGGGTCAGGTTTAACCGCGGCGGGAAGGGCGAGATACCTTACTACGGATACGTCACGGCCCTTGCCCTAGACCCTATCGAAAAAAAGCCCCTTTACCACTTCCGTCCCGGCACGGAGATACTTTCGCTGGGATTTGCCGGCTGTAACCTTCACTGCCCATTTTGCCAAAACTGGCGGATTTCCCAAAGCACGGATGTTCCCGGCCAGGTTTATACACCGGCAGAAATCATTGGAGCCGCAAAAAAGTCCGTAAAGACCGCGCAGGTTTCAATCGCGTACACCTATTCCGAGCCCCTTGTGCATATCGAATTTCTTTTGGATTGCATGAAGGAAGCGCGCAAGGCCGGAATCGCGAACGTGCTTGTAAGCAACGGCTGTATCAATTCCGAAGCGGCGGAGGAAATACTGCCCCTCACCGACGCTGCCAACATCGATCTTAAATGCTTTTCGGAAGAAACCTACAAAAAAGTCCTTGGGGGCGATCTTGGCGCGGTTACCTCTTTTATCCGCATGGCTCTCGAAAAGGGAGTACATCTGGAGCTAACCACCCTGCTCGTGACAGGCCTTAACGACAGCAAGGCCGAACTTGAAAAATGCAGGGACTTTATCGCCGGACTGGAAACGGGGGGGAAATATGCGCCCTGGCACCTTTCGGCCTACCACCCTGACTACAAATGGCAGGCTCCAGCCACTTCTCCGCGCAGCATCACGGACGCGGTAAAAGCGGCCAGGGAAAAACTCATCTTTGTTTATGCCGGAAACATTGCCGGGGATAACGACACAACCTGCCCTTCTTGCGGAAAAAGAATTATTGGCCGCAGGGGTTACAGGATCGATACGTCAGGGCTCTCTCTGAAAAACGAAAACGGAACCATTTCCTATTACTGCGTGTCATGTGGGGAAAAAGTACCTGTGAAATATTAAGAGCTCATATTATGGCTTTTTTCATTTCACTAACGTATTGATAAATATACGATCCCGCGTTCTCCCCATGTTCGGCGACGATTTTTACAATGGCGCTTCCTACAATTACGCCGTCGGCTATGCGGGCCATTTCGCGGGCCTGCGCCGGCGTGTGTATGCCGAAGCCGACAGCAACCGGCAGTTCCGTAACCGATTTGACTGCGGCTGCAATCGAGGCGATGTCGGTGGTAATTTCACTGCGGACGCCCGTTACGCCCATTGAAGAAACAAGGTAAATAAAGCCCGAGGCGGTTTTGGCGATCTCTTTGATACGCGCTTCCGAGGTAGGGGCAATAAGGGAGATAAGGTCTACGCCGTATTTTGACGAGGTTTCCCGCACGTCGGCCTGCTCCTCAAAGGGAAGATCTGGGATGATGATTCCGTCAAGGCCGACGGCGCTGCAGCGCTTAAAGAAAGCGTCGTATCCGTAATGGAAGACCGGATTTAGGTAAGTCAGAAACACAAGCGGCGCGTCGGTTACAGCGCGGACATTCTCAACAAGCGTGAAAAGTTTTTCTACGGTGGCTCCGGCGCGGAGGGCGCGGATATTCGCTTCCTGGATAACCGGGCCTTCGGCTATCGGGTCGGAAAAGGGGATTCCGATTTCAACCAGATCGGAACCTGCGCGGAGCATCTCCAGGATAAATTCCTTTGTTTTCTCAACGCTGGGATCCCCGCCTGTAACAAAGCCGATAAAGGCTTTGCCGTTATTATTATCGAAGGCTTTGGCTATATTACTCATGTATCTTTTTCCCCCGGTATCGTGCTATGGCCGCAACGTCCTTGTCCCCCCTGCCGGAAAGGCAGATGACGATGTTTTCGTCTTTTCCGAAACTACGCGCGATTTTTCTGGCGTGGGCTACCGCGTGGGCGCTTTCCACCGCGCAGATGATCCCCTCGGTACGGGCAAGGTACTCAAAAGCGTCTACCGCTTCCTCGTCGGTAACGGGCACATAAGTCGCGCGCTTGCTGTCGTTAAGCCAGGCGTGTTCAGGGCCTATGCCCGGATAATCCAGGCCCGCCGAAATTGAATATACCGGCGCGATCTGGCCCTCGGAGTTCTGGCAGAAATAGGATTTCATCCCGTGGAAAATCCCCACCGAGCCTTTCGCGATTGTGGCGGCGTGTTGTTCCGTGTCCACCCCAAGCCCCGCCGCCTCGCAACCGATAAGCCGCACTTCCGGGGATGGAATAAAGTGATGGAATATGCCCATCGCGTTGCTTCCGCCGCCGACACAGGCCAGAACAACCGAGGGAAGCCTGCCTTCCTTTTTTAAAATCTGTTCCCGCGTTTCCCTGCCGATTACGCTTTGAAACTCCCGCACCATGACCGGAAATGGATGCGGCCCCATGACGGAACCGAGTACATAGTGGGTGTCGTGAACGCGGCTTGTCCATTCCCGCATGGTTTCGTTAACCGCGTCTTTCAGCGTCTGGGTTCCCGACGTTACAGGATGGACAGCAGCGCCTAACAGTTCCATGCGGTACACGTTGAGGGCCTGGCGTTCCGTGTCTTCCTTGCCCATGAAAATCTCACATTCCATTCCCAGCAGGGCCGCCGCGGTTGCCGCGGCTACGCCGTGCTGGCCCGCACCGGTCTCGGCGATGATCCTGGTCTTGCCCATCTTTTTCGCGAGCAGGGTCTGCCCCAGCACGTTGTTGATCTTATGGGAACCGGTATGGTTCAGATCCTCCCGTTTAAGGTAGATCTTCGCGCCGCCCAGATCCATGCTCATCTTCCGCGCGAAATACAAAAGCGACGGGCGGCCCGCGTAATTTTTTAGAAGATCGTCCAGTTCCGCCTTAAACGCGCCGTCGTCTTTATAGTGATTGAAAGCTTTTTCCAGATTGATGATCTCGTTCATCAAAGTCTCGGGAATGTACTGCCCGCCGTAATCGCCGAATCGCCCTTTATTCATACTGTTTTTTCCTTCAGGCTCCTAACCATTGCCGTTAATTGTACTATTTTTTTTCTGTCTTTTATACCATTGGTTTCGGCCCCGCCGGAAACATCGATGGCGAAAGGGTTAAGCTCCATTGCCTGTTTGATATTTTCCTGAGTTATGCCGCCTGCCAGAAACCATTGCTTTCCCGATGATTGCAGCCAGGAAGCGCAGGGCGTTTCGGGGCGAAGTAGATCCCAGTCAAAAGTCTTTCCGCTGCCCGCGCCTGAGTCGATAAGGTAATAATCAGCGTCCGGCGCTATGGCTTTGGCCGCTTCCGCCAGCGACAGCAGTTCCGCGCTTTTGATAACCTTTATAACCGGAACGCCGCGAGCGGCTTCTTTAAGCCGCTCTATGTACGCGTCGTCTTCCGTTCCGTGAAGCTGGACAAGCGAAATGATGCCGTCGCGGTAAAGGCCGACGATGTCTTCTATAGAAGGGGCATCCACAAAAACGCCCACCGCCGCTATTCCTTCGGCAAGACGCCGGCGCAGTTTAGCCGCCTGGGCGGGCGTTACTTTTCTCCTGCTTTCGGCAAACACAAAGCCGGCGTAATCGGGGCGGGTTTCGTTGACGTACTCAATGTCCTCCTCTCGGAAGAGACCACAAATCTTAATTTTCAATTTAAGTTTCCACCGGCTGCCGCTTTCAGTTCCGCCAGGAACTGTTTTTTATCCGCCGAGCGCATCAGGCTTTCGCCGATTAGGACGGCATCAACGCCTATCTCTTTCATCTCCCGCGCGTCATCCGCTGACTTGATGCCGCTTTCGGCAACGGTGATAATTCCGGCAGGTATGCGTTTTTTCAGCCGGGCAGTAACGCCGGTATCCACCTTAAAGGTTTTTAGATCACGGTTATTGACGCCGATAATCCGCGCTCCGGCTTCTAGCGCCTGTTCCGCTTCCGTTTCGTTATGAATTTCAACTAACGCCGAAAGCCCCAATTCTGAAGCTGTTTTAACGTAAGCCGCAAGGGTCTTAGCGTCCAGGAGGGCCGCGATGAGCAGCACCGCATGAGCCCCCAGGAGTTTCGCTTCGTAGATCTGATAGGGATCGATAACAAAATCCTTTCTAAGGACGGGAATGTTTGCCTCCGCCGCAATTTCTTGCAGATAACGATCGCTTCCCAGAAAATATTCCGGCTCGGTAAGCACGGAAATCGCCGAGGCCCCGGCGGCTTCGTATTCTCTCGCGATCTCAAGGTACGGAAAACTTTCGGCTATTATTCCCTTTGAAGGGGAAGCCTTCTTTACCTCGCAGATAAAAGAAAGGCCGGGCGCGGCAAGGGCTTTTTCAAAAGGCATCGCTTCTACGATACGCGCCTGATAAGCTTCCAGGGCTTTTGAGCGCACAAGGTCAGGCGGCGCGTTGGTTTTTGCCTTCGCAACCCTGAGATGAGTCTTCGCCGCAATTTCGTCAAGTATCGTCACACCTTTTCCTTCGACAGTTTGATGAATTGTTCAAGCTGGGTTTTGGCTTTGCCAGAGTCGATGGTCTCGGCGGATAATTTTATTCCTTCTTCGATGGAAATTTCCGGTTTGGCGATATGAATCGCCGCGGCGGAATTGAGTAAAACGGCGTCCCTTCTTGGGCCTTTTTCGCCTGAAAGAATGTCCTGGGTAATTTTGGCGTTCTCTTCCGGAGTCCCGCCGACCAGCGCCTTTTTTTCGCAGCGCTTTAAGCCGTATTGTTCAGGCTCTATCACATAACTCTTAATAAAACCGGATCGCAGTTCGCAGATACTGGTCGGCGAGCTGAGGGATATTTCGTCAAGGCCGTCCTGGCCATACACCACCATGCCGCTTTTTACTCCAAGGTTGCCAAGGACTTTCGCCATCGGTTCAATCATGTCTTCGTCATACACGCCCAGTAATTCCATGTTTGCGCCCGCCGGATTTACCAATGGGCCGAGTATGTTGAATATCGTGCGGATTCCCAGTTCCCGGCGTACCGGGGCGACGTACTTCATCGAGATATGATAGTTCTGGGCAAAGAGGAAACAGAGATTGATGGTTTTTAGAAGATGCAGGCTGCGCTCCGGGGGTATCGTAATATCCACGCCGAGCTTTTCAAGAACATCCGCCGATCCGCTCAAACTGGACGCCGCGCGGTTGCCGTGTTTTGCCACGGGAATGCCCGCTGCGGAAACAACCAGCGCCGAAGTGGTGGAAATGTTAAACGAATTGGAACGGTCGGCTCCTGTGCCGACAATTTCCAGCGCGTTAATGTCATGCAGAATCCTGACACAGTGCTTGCGCATTCCGGCGGCGGACGCTGTAATTTCTTCAATGGTCTCACCCTTAACCGACATAGCCGTCAAATACGCCGCCATCTGAATCTCGCTGGCTTTCCCTTCCATTATTTCGTCCATTACGGTTTCGGCACATTCATAACTCAGGTCTTCCCTGGCTACCGCCTTTAAAATCGCTTCTTTTATCATGATTAACTCCTGTAACTCTCTGAATGATTATGTTTCTTTATATAGAAACAATGGAAAAATGTCAATTCCGGCAATATCAATATGCTTTTGGACTATCCCCTTTAACCATGGCGCTGTACTGCTCGTTCATTGCCTTAAGCCTCCCCGACAAGTGTTCCATGATCGTCCTGCTCATGGCCGTATCATATCTCAATATTTCATCAAAAAGAACGGGCGGAAGGACAAGAACCGAAGCGTCGGACTTTGCTTTTGTTGTAGCGCTGCGATTTTCAGAAAGAAGATGGCCCATTTCGCCGAAAAAATCGCTCTCATTCAAAACTACGGGCTTTTCTCCGGTATCTTCCGACAGCATAAATACTTCCACTTCCCCTTCAAGGAGATAAAAAATCTCTTCTCCTTGATCTTCCCTGGAAAAAATCGTCGTCCCCGCCGGGTAAGATCGGAAATATTTGTGCAGCTTTCCTTCCGCAGAAAAAAACAGTTTATCCAAAAGTCCCAGGCGCTTTTTTTTCATTCTGGCTTGATGGAGTTTTATAAAAAGGAGGGCGTCAAATGAATCCAGGACACTGGCGAGCTGGGCGCAAACAAAGAAAAACATAAAAAAGAAAAAAACCTGCACCAGCAGCGTTACCAGGCTTCCCAGGGTTCCGTACAGAAAGTTATACCGGGTTTGATCCAGCAGTATCTTTAATAATCGGGACAAAACGGCGGAAGAAAAAACGAAACAGAAACTTCCCCAAAGGGCGGAACGGCGGCTGGGACCGTTGGCGATGAAATACCGGCAGATAAGATAAAAGAGCAAACCCAAAAGAAACAAAAAAACAAAATGAATATTATACCGGGACAGGATTGAAAGAAGAATTGATACTCCTGGGAAATAACTGAAGATCCCGTAGATATGCCGGGCCGATTGGGAAAAGAGGAGCATCAGCATGACGGAGATCAGAACCGCCAATTCCACCAATAGAACAGCGATGTTGTCAGTCAGGGGATTTCTTTTCTTCGCCCCGGTAAAAATGATCTTTAAACCGCGCTGCAGTGAAAGGGCAAAGACCCTGCCGGCCCAAAAAATACAGGCTATCGAAACAAGGCCGGCTATTCCCCGCAGCCGCTTCCCGCTTTCGGCAAAGGCGGGAAGCTCATTGACCAGCCAGGTCTCATTCAGCACGCCTTCCAAAAAAGGAATGCTGCTAATCCGGGCCGCCAAAACATTCGGATCAAACCCCTCGCCGCTCCCGTTCAATAAACCGAAAGCGGTAAACAGAAAAAAAGATACCAGCATCAGGGCGGGAGCGACGGAAAGGAGAAAACCGTACGCACACGCCGACGCGTGGTTTGCCAGACTGTTCTCTCCAAAAAAATTCAATGTAATGACAAGACATTGCAACTGGGCCTTAGTAAACAAGATTAAGCGGCGAAAGGCGCCAACATCCTGTTTCATTTCCTGGTTAATTCTGAGTCAACTTCTGATTGATCGGGAAAAGAACGCCTACCATCAAATATATCCCAATTCCCAGTTTTAAGAGTACGGGGAAACCACTGGCTACGGAAAGAAGGCGGGCCAGCGCGCTTCCGACAAGGGAAAGGCCTCCGTTCATCCCCCATGCCCAAGGTAATAGATGCGGTTTTGTTTCCTGAAGGCTGGCCAGGCCGTTTGGGTACGGAATGCCCATAAAGAATGACGGAACGGCTATAATTAACGCCGAGACCAAAAACCGCGTCATCATGGGAGAAGAATGGTAAACCGCAAGGAAGTCATTCAGACCGAAAATGTAAAACAAAAACCCGCCCGCAATAAAAACGCAGGCTATCGGGACGACAAAAACCTTGTAGCGTTTTAAAAGAGAGCTTGTAAGGTTTCCAAGAGCGGAAGAAATTAACATTACGGTAATCACCATGCTTGTTGAATAAGTCGGGTTGGAAAGAAATACCGCAAGACGCTGTATAAGGTAAATTTCTATGAGCATATACCCAAGCCCAAGTCCCGCATAATAAAGAATTACCCCTATAGTTCCCCTTCTTTTCTTAAACAGGGTTTTTCTTCTGCCGATAACGGGGATTAGTATTACAATAAGACCGAATATACACGCCTGAATCAGCATGGCAAAAAGAAGCAGGTATCCCCATTCTTCAGAAATATCCCGAAGTTGATCCAGATACATCGACAGCTCATCCATTTTTAAAAACCCTGTGTAATAGGGACGGGAATCCGAAACAGGCCGTATGTCAAAAATATAGGCGTCTTCTATCTTTTTTTCTTCTCCCGCGAATAAAAGCGGAATTACAGTTCTGTACATATCCGCGTTTGTAATGGTTTCTATTTTATCCTTGTTCGCGCCGGAATCAACAAACAGCTCGCGGTAACTTGCCATAAGTATATTAAAATCGCGTAAAGGTAAATCCGCTTCGGGAGCGTAAAAAAGCTCAAAAGAGCATTTTTTGATAAAATTATTAAGGTCGTTAAGATCGCGCGGCGTAAACGCCCCTTTCTTAACAAGGATGGTCGAAGTAGATCGTAAAAGCCCGAATGAGTAAAGGCATTTCTCGGGTTTCTCAAAACCGGCCTCATTCATCGCGCGGATTATTGTATTAAGAAGGCGCGGCACGTTCCTGGGCGGATTCAGCCTGTCCCAGACAGTTACCGAAAGAATGCCGCCGTCCCTAAGGCCGCTGAAATAATCCTTAAAGGCCTCTACCGTGTACTTAAAATCTTCGTGTACCGCGTATCCTCCGGAATCCGTAAGGCCGACAGAATCTACCAAACTTATTTCAATTATATCGTAAGAACCTTCGTTATTCGCGCAATACGACCGGCCTTCTCCCCTGATTACGTTTATTCTCTCCGTATCCAGAAGATTGCCCGTAAAACGGGATACGGAAGGATCATCCCGTAAGAGGCGGATCATTTCCGGAGAAGGTTCCGTTATGTCAATGGAGCGCGCTCCGTTGTACAGGGCTACATTCGCGTTTATCCCGCCGCTGAGGTTTACAAGCAGTACATCAGGCTCTGAAATCATGGAATAGGGAGCCGCCATCGGAAGATAATCCATGTAAATTTTTTCATCTTCTTTAAGATGGCCCATTATTCCAACCGGGCCTGAGCCGTCAATAAATAACCCCCAGTAGAGCTGGGTTGGCAGATTCTCGATTCTCAGGACCGCGTTATCTGAAAGCCCGGGGGCAAAATGGAAATACCTTGACGCATAGACATGAAATTCCCCGGCGGGTCCGTTGGAATGATGAACAAGGGTAGAATCCGCGTATTTGCGTACGTAACTTATGTCTTTATAGTCGGAAATCCTGATGTTTCCCCAGAAAAAGGCAAGAAAAATAGAACCAATTGTCGTTATGGAAAGGCAAATAACATAGGGAACAGGGAAACGCCATTTTTCGTCCTTTTCCTTCCGGCAAGAGCTTAAAAGAGCGGCAATAATTGTAAGGGCAAGAACAGGCAATAAAAGGTACCGGGGAGGAAGGAAAAACATAAACAGGACAATAAATAACCCGCCTATGCCGGAACCTATCATGTTCCAGAAATACACACCCTGAATTCTGTCACTTAACGTGATAAATGAAATTCCGACAAACGCCGCGATTATAAAAAACGGGAGCCCGTAAATAACATAATAGGCCCCGATAAACCAAAGCTGGCGTGAATCCGAAGCGAGAAATATAGGGTTAAAAGGAACCTCTTGCGCGATAATAACCGTTCCCGACATAAACAACGGAAGCAAAATCGCCAAAATTGACATATACATTTCAGGCCGCCGCCTGATTCGTTCTTCAATAAAGGTAAGGATAATACCCGCAAGCCCGATCCCCAAAAGAGCGGTAGAAATAACCAACGAACCAAAGTTAGACCAGCTTCCAACCGAAAAAATCCGCATAACATAGAGTTCAAAGGCTATTCCGGCTGTAGAAATAAAAAATAACGCCGCCAATTGATTTCTTTTCATTAGAAAAAAATATCAAATATTGAATCTTATTTCAATGTGATTAATTTGGGATTTATTATTGACATAAATTACCATTGTCCTTACATTCAATAGTATTAATATGGCAAACGCTTTTATTGACTTTTTTAAAAAATCAATACCGGCCCCTTTGGTGTTTTCCGTTTTTTCAGGCCTCGTAATCGGTACGTCGTTCGGGCTTTCCATTCCGCTGATTTTGCAGTCCAATTCCGAAAGGGTAGCCAGTTACGAAGAAGTTGCCGCGGCCTCAATGGTAGAAGACGCTTTGCGGATGGCCGGCAGGTCAAATTCGGAGGAAGAAGGCTTTAGCTATATTACCCTTCCCGGAGTACAAAAGTATGACGGTCCCCGTCTTGCCCAGTCCATGCCGATTGAGACCAAGGAAGCCTGGCTTTCATGGATGAGCAGAAACCGCGGCGACGATCCCGTTTTTCTTGAACAGCGCTGGAATTGGGCGCAGAACCTGGTAATAACATCAGAACTTAAGCGCCCCGAGGACGTAAGGGCGTTTTTATTGACGCCAAGGGAGCATTTTGTCAGAGCGCAAAATAAGGGGCTTGAATACGCCGATACCTGGCTTCCTATTGGGTACGGGGCTACCATTACCGATCCGGACGTTGTGTCCATGATGACCACCACCCTTAATGTTAAACCCTGGGACAAAGTTCTGGAAATTGGAACCGGCTCTGGGTACCAGTCCGCGATTCTCTCCTATTTAACCAAAGATGTCTACTCTATAGAGATAATCAGGCCCCTTTTTGTGGAAACAGACGCTCTTTACCGTAGACTGGAAAGAAATTTCCCCTCTTTTTCCGTCATTAACCGGAAATTAGGCGACGGATATTACGGTTGGGAAGAATACGCCCCCTTTGACAAGATCATCGTCACCTGCTCAATAGACCATATCCCCCCCCCTCTTCTTAGGCAGTTAAACTCAGGCGGGATCATGGTTCTGCCCCTTGGCCCTCCAAACCGGCAATATATCATGGAAATAGTGAAAAATGAGGAAGCGGATGGGTCCATAACCCTGAACCGCAGGGATGTCTACAACGGCCAAAGCGTTAAATTCATCCCCTTTAGGGACGAAGTCGGGGCTTCTTATAGCACGCCTGTTATCGAATAAACAAAATAACCAAATAAATCAGTAGACAAAAGATGCCGAAAATACTATCATATGAATAGGGTGGGAATTTATTTTAATCAAAAGGTTGCAAAACGCCGGTATTTGCCTTATAAAGGTATAAGGCGGAATAATTTTATGGCTAACCAGGTTTCCGCTCTTGGAAGCGGAATCTTGAAAATTTTGTCATCTCTTTTTTCCCGGTTATGGGGCGTATTACGGTATAATTCCCTGTTAAGAAAAATCGCGTTTGCTTCCTGTATTACGGCAGTTTTTACAGGGGCTGTTTTTCTTGTTTTATTTGCCGTTGTTTCTCCCGAATTACCTCCGGAAAATTTATTTTCCGTTATAAATGACGTTTCCGGAATCCGCAAACCTGATAATTCATTGTCCAACGTTGTACTCTCTTCACCCGGTGATGATTGGGCATCATTAACTTTATTTGACGGTACGGAACTTGAAACAGGCGCCGGCTCTCAGGCCGATGATCGTACCAGAGACTTTGAATATACGGTAAGGCCGGGTGAAACACTGTCTGAAATTGCCTACGTCTATAAAATTTCTTTTGACTTTCTCGCGTGGTACAACAAAATAATCAACGTAAACCGTCTCCGGGTAGGAACGGTATTGATCATTCCTTCCCTGGAAAATATCGAAAATAACAGGCAGGAATATCAGCGGTATAAAATAAGCCAGCAGCAGCCCGCGGCTCCCATAAAAACAACAAAAACAGTAAAAAATATCGAAATTGCCTATGAAAGCCAGAATAACGGGACAGGTTCCGGGGTAACAGTTCATTTTTCTATAGTGAACCCCCCTTCTGATTTAAAGTCTTTCGAATGGGATTTGGGAGACGGAAAACGCAGTTTTAGGGAAAGCCCCAGTAATGAATATTCCCAGCCAAAAACATATCCTGTCAGCCTGACTGCCCAGGATCATTCGGGGAATATTTACAGATCAAACCCTCTTTATATTGACATTCCGTATCCTGCTTCCATGCTGGAACATAGTACAACCAGATTTGTTACCCTTTCTTCTCCCGATGAATATTTTGTGGTAAGCGGGGCCATTGTAAAGGTTGCCAATTATGCCAATATTGAAAGTGTGCTGGATTTAAGCGAGTCGGATCAGTTTTTAACCAAAGCGCGGTTTAAAAAAAGCGGTTATTTTGGCGTTACTGTCCGTGAAAACAACGGAAAAGACCAGTACTATTCCGTTTTTGTGAGCCCAATACCAACCGTGCATGTCGATCTTGCAATCAGCAATTTTAACTGGTACAGGACCCAGTTTAACTCCGGTACTCCTTCCAACTGCGGGCCGGCTTCGGCGTCTATGGGAATAAGCTGGGCAACGGGGAAGTATTTCCCCGCCTCCGCGGTACGCCAGGCTATAGGCTGGCAGGGAAACGGCAGCACAAGTTTTGAGGAACTTTTAGCGGTTATCAAAAGCCAAAGCGTTTCCGCCAATTTACAACCGCTAAGAGCAATGCAGGATATCAAGAACGTAATAGATTCAGGCTCTATCGCGATTATTCTTTTTCTTACAGACGGGGTCAAAACTGCCCGCGGTAACCCGGAATCCGATCTTTTTGGGAAGTACTATAACGATTCTGTCGGGCATTATGTTGTTGTAAAAGGTTACTCCATGAACGGTGAATATCTGGTAATCCACGATCCCATACCAAGCGACTGGAGTTCCAACAGTTTCCGGTATGCGGACGAGATCAGCATGATGGGGCGTAACCGCTACTTCAACACAAATGAAGTTTTACGGTCTCTGCGTCGCCATGATATGATCGTAGTGCCGGGTTCAAATTGAATTACTAATCCCAATCCCCTACAAAAAGAACCTCGCTTTCCAGGATAAAACCACGTTCTTCTTTTACCCGCCTTGAAACTTCGCTCATTAAAGCCCTGATGTCGTTGGCGGTAGCGTTTCCGGTATTGATAACAAAGTTGCCGTGCCACGGCGCGACCTGCGCGCCGCCTATACTGAGGCCGCGCAAACCGAGCTGATCGATGATGCGGCCTGTGGGCTCCATAAAGTCGCGGTTGTTTTTGAAGGCGGAACCGGCCGAGGGAAAGCGGTAATGCCCCTTGTCCCTGCGATCCTGGCGGTAACCTTCCATTTCTCTGCGTATCTCTTTTGATTCCCTGAATCGCACTGCAAAACGCGCTGAAAGAATCAGGACTTCCCTTTGCTGAAAGGGGCTTTTTTTGTAAGAAAAGTCCTCGGCGCGAAAGGGGATTTTTTCCCTTTCAAAAGCCTCGTTCGTTATTTCCGTTTCCAAAAGCAGGTCCGATACGGATTTTTCGTAGCACCTGGCGTTCATCCACACCGCCCCGCCAACCGAGCCGGGCATACCCGCAAGGAATTCCATGCCCGAAAGACCCCGTGCAGCCAGATCGTCCGCGAGATCGTCAACCGGAGTTCCGGATAAGGCTATCACGGAAAACGCCTCTTCTCCTTCTTTCTCCGGCACTTCCGCTCCCTTCCAAGAGCCTGAGTCCAGAACAATGCCCCGGAAACCCCGGTCGCTTATAACTACATTGGCTCCGGCCCCCAAAACAAAGGCCGGAATCCCCTCTTCTTTAGCCGCTTTTAAGAGTCTTGCCGCGTAAGAGGCGAAAATTTCCTTTGCCGGCCTGACCCAGACATCGGCTTTTCCACCCACCTTAAAGGTGCAGTGGGCGGACATGGGTTCATCGTACCGCAGCGAACCGGAAAATTCTTCTCCCCGGTTGTTGATTTTTTCCATGAATCTGCGTAGATTAAGCATGTTAAGCGTAATTCTATCATTTTCGGAGCGGAGATTCTACGATGCTGACCCTTTTTAACACCCTTGGACGGCAGTTACAGCCCTTCAAGCCAATAGTACCGCTAAAAGCCGGCTTTTACGGCTGCGGCCCCACAGTCTACAACTACGCTCACATTGGAAACCTCAGGGCTTACGTTACCCACGACGTACTTGTACGCACCCTCCGCCGCCTTGGTTACGAAGTAAACCACGTTATGAACATTACCGACGTAGGCCACCTGACCGGGGACAACGACGAGGGGGATGACAAGATGGTCGCCTCGGCGGCGGAGCGGGGCAAAAGCGTGCTGGAAATCGCCGATTTCTACACCCAGGCTTTCTTTGCGGATACCGGCAAGATGAACATTATAAAGCCGAATGTTGTCTGCAAGGCCACCGAGCACATCGGCGAGATGATAGACCTAATCAAGCGCATCGAAGCTAACGGCTTCACCTACTCTTCAGGCGGCAACCTCTATTTCGATATTTCAAAATTCCCGCATTACGGGGAACTCGCCCTGCTCCGCATGGACGAGCTTAAGGCCGGCGCGCGCACAGACCTGGACGAGAACAAAAGAAATTCAGGCGATTTCGTACTCTGGTTTACAAAGAGCAAGTTTGAAAACCAGGCCCTGCTCTGGGACAGTCCCTGGGGCCGGGGCTATCCGGGCTGGCACATTGAGTGTTCCGCCATGAGCGTCAAGTACCTTGGGGAGACCTTCGACATTCACGCGGGGGGAATCGACCACATTCCGGTTCACCATACCAACGAGATTGCCCAGAGCGAGGCCGCCACCGGAAAGCATCCCTGGGTAAATTACTGGGTTCACAACGAGTTCCTGGTTTTGGATAAAGGCAAAATGTCCAAGTCCGCCGGTGGGTTCATCACTCTCCAGACCCTCATTGACTCAGGCTACGATCCCCTGGATTACCGCTACCTGCTTTTGGGGGCGCATTACCGCAGCCAGCTTCAGTTTTCTTTTCCGGCGATGGACGGGGCAAAAAGCGCCCGCAAATCCCTTGGCGAAAAAATAAGGGCGCTGGCCGCCCAGGCCGGCTTTAGCGGGGGCGCGCTTATGCTTCCGGCAGTGAAAGCCGAAGCCGCGAGTGCGGCATACATCTACATCGAAAACTTTAACAAGGCCATGGAAGACGATCTTTCCACGCCCAGGGCATTGGCGGAGCTTTGGGGTGTTTTAAGGGATTCTTCTATCAACCCAAAAGACGCCCTGGCCGCCGCTTTTGATATGGACGGGGTTCTGGGCCTTGGCCTGGCGGAAGAAGCTGCTTCGCGGTCCAAAAGCGAAAGCCTGTCGGCGGAAACGGAAAGCTATGTAAAAAATCTAATTGAAGAGCGAAATGAGGCAAAAAAAGCCAAAAATTTCAAACGGGCGGACGAAATCCGCAATATGCTTAAAGAAAAGGGGATAATCCTTGAGGATTCACCCTCGGGTACATCCTGGCGGCGTCAGCCTGGCAGGCTGGCCTGATCCATGTAACGATTAAGGAAGCGGTTTGTTTACTAATAATAACGGGGAATCCAGCTCTGACAACATTTCTATGGAAACCTCGGTTTCCAAGGAGACTTCCATAGGGGGGGGCCGCGCGGAGTTTCGTAAACTCTATGAAACTGCATTTCCTATCCTGTTCAGGATAGCTTACCGCATTACTTCCAGCGAAGAAGCCGCCGAGGATCTGTGTCAGGAAGCATTCTTCCGCCTGCACGAGAAGGAAATGGTCTTTCCCAACCCCGACGAAGCGAAGTACTGGCTAATCAGGGTGGTAAAGAACGCGTCCCTGAATTACGCCAGACGAAAGGTAAGGGAGCGGAATGCCTATCAGAGAGCGTTCAGGGAAGATGTAAGAACCGTAGAAACCGGGGAACACATCCTTGTAAGGAAGGAAACCCAGCAGGAGGTAAGGAAAGCTCTGGAGAAGTTGCCGGAAAATCTTCGTATCGTTATGATATTAAAAGAGTACGGTGATCTTAACTACAAGGAAATAGGGCGTACCCTGGGAATTAGCGAGGGGAACGTCAAAGTCCGGGTGTTCCGTGCACGGGAGCGCCTGGCCGGGTTTTTAAATGCCGAAACCGGCTCTTCCGCCTGTGAAGCGGAAGGTTCCGGCGGCAATGATATAACCAAGGAAGGTGTGCATGTGTCCTGATCGTCAAATTGTATCCCTTTATCTGGACGGAGAACTTCCGTCCCCCTGGGATGGGAAAATGGAAGCCCATCTGGAATCCTGTGAAAAATGCCGCGCTGCCCTTGCAGAATACAGAAGCATTAAAGACTACCTTTCAGGCGATAAAGAAAAGCACCAGGCTGGAGCCCAGGAACGGGTGTGGCAAAAACTTACCGCGCCGTCTCTGGTAATTTCCCCGGAACCCCGCAGGGCAACAGGGATAAGCCGTGTATGGAGCCGGAATATTACCCTGCCCCTCCCGGTGGCGGCGGCTGCGGCCCTGGTTTTTGTTGTCCTTATCGCGCTTGTGGGGCTAAGAGGCCAGCCGCAGTCCGCGCCGGTATTGCAGGAACAGATAGCGGCTTCCGCCATGGGACTGAATGATAACGGAATGGTCAACATTCAGGACATGGCTGGAGTATTACAGTACCTTTCAAGCCAGGACAACGGGGACTTTATGGTCATACGCCTTCCTGAAAGCCGGACATTTTCCCGCGTAGGGGAACCCGCTTTGATTAACGCCGCGGATTATTCAAGGAGAGGCCTATCCCGATGACGGCTGACACCTCGTTAGACGATAGTACCGCTTTCAAAAAGATAATTTTTTTGGGATTTATCTCCTATTTAAGTTTAGGGTTAGCGGTGTTTATCAGCGCCCAGGAAAGCCCACTGCTGGAACTTCCAGGACTGAGGGAACGGGCAATGATAATGCACATCGTTTCCCGTATCGTGGAAGAAAATCAAAACGTGATATGGGATTCGGAGAACACGCAGGTTACCATTCCGGGCCGCCCTGTGGGCGTAAAGCTTCTGGGCGAAGACCTGGTGGTAGCGGTTCAGTTTACTCCTTTTTTAAGGGCAAACGGCCAGCTAACCCTGGTAGCCCAGGGCCAAATATGGAAAAACGTGCCAAATGAAGGAATCAGTTACCAAACGACCATGCAAACCATACCCTTGAAATTTCGCGAGCAGGTTTATTTCTTCCCCCTTGGTTCAATGGAGGACCCGAACGAAGCGCATATAGAAATACAACTGGTACTGGAGCCTTATGTTGAAAACCCGTCTACGAATACAAGGAACAGGGGAAATACCGCTCCTCCATGAAAAAACCTCTCTTCCCAGGATCTCTTTGTTTTTATGTGATTTTCTTTACCACGTTTATAACCATAGGCTGCGGGGAAAAAACACCAGAAATTACATCTATTGACCCCAGTATAGGCAGGATGGGGGATGTTCTTACCATCAGAGGCAGTGGATTTGGGGATGAAAGAAACGGATCCTTCATAACCATTGCGGGCACTTCCCCCACAAGCTCTTCTTACTTGTCCTGGAGTGATAATGAAATTGCCGTACATTCACCGGAATTCGGAGAGGCAGGGCTTGTCTATGTTCACCGCGGGCAAAAAAAAAGCAACCCCGCGATGTTTGCCAACATCCTGACACTGCCGGAATCGGTTTCAGGCGCGCAGATCAATAAAAGCCCAGTGATAAACTCAATAGAACCTTCTTCCGCCCCCATAGGTTCGCTTATAACAATTCAGGGAAGCAATTTTGGCGCGTCCAGGGAAACAGGCGGCGTTTTTTTCTCATGGAACGCCGAGTCTTCCCCGGCAGTTCAGGGTAATCCCCCAGGCTTTGTTGAAGTTTTTCAGGAGGAATCCGGCTACGAATCCTGGAGCGAAAGAGAAATCCGCATCCGCGTACCGGACGGGGCCGTAAGCGGCAATCTGGAAGTAAGGACAGCCAGAGGAAACTCTAGGCCGGTTTATTTTGAAATTACAGGAAGGCCGGGGACAAAAACATATAAGGACAAAAAGACATACACTCTCTCCTACTCGGCGGAAATTCAGGTGGGAAGCGCTTCTGTTCCAAACGCCCTTTACATCTGGATGCCCCGGCCCGCGCTTTCCGCCTCTCAGCGGAATATTACCTTTCTTTCCCGCAGTTCCGCGCCTTTTGTTGAAAATTACCGGGGGGCTTCTCTTTTCCAGTATCATGACGTTTCATCGGGAACAAACCTTGTTGTTACTCTTTCCTGTGACACAGACGTATATGCAATTGAGACAAACATCAGAAGCACCGCTACCGTCAGACTGAACAGGCCTTTGCCGATGGCCGCAGCTAACATTCTTCCAAGCGCCCTTATTCCGTCCGAAGATCAGTCCATAAAAGCCCAGGTCAGAACGATAATAGGAAACGAGCGCCTTCCTTTCCCGAAGGCCCAGAGGATTTACAACTGGCTTGTTTCAACAATAAAAGTTCAAACCGCCCCTCTTTCCAATAATGCTTTAGAAGCGCTCGCAGGAAAGGTTGCCGACAGTTACTCCGTTTCCCTGCTTTTCTGCGCCCTCGCCCGCGCCGCTGAAATCCCGGCCCAGCCTGTTTCCGGCGTGATAGTTGACCGCCGGGGAAATACCATCAAGCACTACTGGGCCGAATTCTGGCTTGACGGTTTCGGCTGGATTCCGCTGGATCCGGCTTTGGGCTCAGGCGCGTCCCCCGCCGAATTCAACCTCAGGGAAGATCACGCCTCTTATTACTTCGGAAACCTGGACAACCAGAGAATCGCCTTTTCACGGGGGGAACACTTTCTCTCCCAAATGACACCCCGCGGAAGAATCGCCTCCCGCGACCGCGAGTATTCCCTGCAAAATATCTGGGAAGAAGCCGCAGATGGAATTGGAACCTATTCTTCCTTTTGGAGTGATGTTACAATAACAGGTATGAGTGTTCAGTAAAGGAGAATATATGGTTACCGTGATTTCGCTGGGAGGATCGATTGTTGCCCCGGACGGCGTTGACGAGAGCTTCTTAAAGGATTTTACCGCCCTTATCGCGGAGCTTATCGCCCGCGATGAAAAGCGGCGTTTTATTTTCGTTGTCGGCGGCGGCGGTCCCGCCAGGGTGTGGCAAAAAGCGTACCGCGCCGTGTGCCCTTCTCCCGTAGACGAGCAGGCCGACTGGATCGGCATTATGGCGACCAGGCTGAACGCCCAGCTTGTACGCTCGATTATGGGCGAATGGTGTACCCAGGACGTAGTGACGGATCCCACCCAGGTAGAACCTTTGATGGGGCGCGTTCTGGTTGCCGCCGGCTGGAAGCCGGGGTTTTCGTCAGACTACGACGCGGTGCTTTTGGCGGAGAGGTTTCAGGCAGACGCAGTAATTAATCTTTCCAATATTGAGAAGGTCTATACGGATGACCCAAAAAAGAATCCCGACGCCAAACCTGTCGACTCAATCTCCTGGGCTGATTTTTGCGCGATGGTAGGGGATGAATGGGTTCCCGGTAAAAACGTGCCGTTTGATCCGATAGCAAGCCGCCACGCCGCGAGAATCGGGCTAAAGGTCATCTGCGCCGCCGGCAAGAACCTTCCTAACTTAAAAAATATCCTCCTTGAGGAAAATTTTATTGGCACAACAATACATTAAAGGAGTAGTTTTATGGGTATTTCAGCATTGCAAAGCGCCAGGTACAAATACATTCCCAAGCTTCCGGCTTCCCTATCGGGAGATATTGCCGGCCTGAACATAGAATTAGGCGCTCCCACAGAAGCCGCCGCCGACAAAGAAGCTTTAAAAGAGCTTTTTAAGCATATCTACGGAAAGCCCGTGGCCGCTTTTGTAAACGGAAAAACTAACATTGGGAAAAAACTTGAGATTCGCAAAGAGCTGATTGTCGGCGTGGTTCTTTCAGGCGGCCAGGCGCCTGGCGGGCATAACGTCATTGCGGGTCTTTTTGACGGCCTAAAGAAAGGAAATCCCGCTTCAAAACTTTTCGGTTTTTTGGGAGGCCCAAGCGGGCTGATCAACAATAAGGCAATAGAATTAACAGCTGAGTTAATTGATGAATACCGGAACACCGGCGGCTTCGATATCATCGGCTCCGGGCGTACCAAGATAGAAACCCCGGAGCAGTTTGCCTCTTCTCTGGAAACCGCGAAAAACCTAAACCTCAACGCGCTGGTCGTCATCGGCGGGGACGATTCAAATACCAACGCGGCCCTGCTTGCGGAGTACTTTACCGAAAAGGGAACGACCATTCAGGTTATAGGCTGCCCAAAAACAATTGACGGGGACTTAAAGAACGAATACATCGAAACCTCTTTTGGTTTTGATACCGCATGCAAAACCTACAGCGAGCTAATCGGGAACATTCTAAGGGACGCCAGAAGCGCGAAAAAATACTGGCACTTCATAAAACTAATGGGCCGCTCCGCAAGCCACATTACCCTTGAATGCGCCCTTCAAACCCAACCCAACATCTGTCTTATTTCGGAAGAAATTGAAGAAAAGAAAATGTCCCTTGACCAGGTTGTTGAGGATATTTGCGCTTCCATTGTTAAAAGAGCCGAAAACAAAGAGAACTTCGGAGTGGTACTGATACCGGAGGGGCTGATTGAATTCATTCCGGAGATTAAACGTCTTATCGAAGAACTGAACGACGTCATGGCTTTTAACGAGGAGGAATTTTCCAAATTTACTTCTTTAATCGATCAGCTCTATTGGCTGAGTTGTGAAATAACGCCGGAGTCGTGCAAACTTCTTCAGAGCCTGCCGCCGGAAATTTCCAGGGAACTGTTAATGGACAGGGACCCGCACGGGAACGTTCAGGTTTCCCGTATAGAAACGGAAAAGCTCTTAATTGAAATGGTGGAAAAACGCCTGGCGAAATTAAAGGAAGAGGGCATTTACAAAGGGAGCTTCTCGCCCCTGGGGCATTTCTTCGGTTACGAAGGCCGTTGCGCTTTTCCTTCCAACTTTGACGCCGACTACTGTTACTCGCTGGGTTACAGCGCGTTCGCGCTTATCGCCGCGGGGCTTACGGGCTACATTTCCAGCGTCAGAAACCTGACCGCGCCTGCCGGTGAATGGGTTGCCGGGGGAATCCCCCTTACCATGCTGATGAACCTTGAACAAAGGCACGGCTCCAAAAAGCCGGTTATCAAGAAAGCTCTGGTTGAACTAAACGGAAACCCTTTTAAGTTATTCGACAATGAGCGGGACAATTGGGCGGTAAAAACATCCTATCTTTATCCTGGCTCCATTCAGTATTTCGGGTCGTCCGAAATTTGCGATCAGCCAACCAAAACATTGAAGCTGGAGCATCAAAAGTAGTATAAACTTATACAGTGGTAAAATTTTCAAGAGAGGTAATTATGAAAAAGTTAAATTTTTTGTTTTTAGCGTTTATTTATCTCGGCCTGCCGGGACTTTTTATTTATCCGCAATCCGCACGAGAAGGAGCGTCCATGTCAAATTCAAGCCCAGCCCAAAGTTCAATTGAACAGAATCCCGCAAATCAGAATTTTACCGGCGCGGATCTTCCCTTAAAGCGCATTGCCCTCTTGTCTTCAGGGGTAGGCTATTTTGAGCATGCCGGAAAACTGTCCTCGCCCGCCGAGGTAACCCTTCCTTTTGACGCCGCGTCTGTGGACGACGCCCTCAAATCGCTGGTCGTAAATGACCCCGCATCAAATTCCCCGTCGGTGCGCTACGCCTCGGAGAACACCCTGTACCTCACTTTAAGAAGCCTAAAAATCGATCTCTCAGGAACGCCGGGGATTGGGGAAATTCTAAACGGCCTTAAGGGCGCGGAACTGGAAGTTTCAGCCCCTAACGCCATTAAGGGAAGGATCATCGGCGTGGAATACCGACAGAGTCCCGTATCCCAGCAGTATCCATCAATGCCCGCCAACGAAGCATGGCTTTCGATTTTCACATCCCAGGGGATACGCGTAATAGCAATTAAAGACATTGCCTCGTTCCGTTTTACCGATACTCAGATAAACGCGGATTTGAATCGCGCCCTTGACCTTATCATGGCATCGCGGGACGAAAGCGCGCGGAACCTCCTTGTGACGCTGAACGGAACAGGAAGCCGCGATGTCTCTTTAAGCTACGTAATCCCCACGCCCGTGTGGAAGGTGTCTTACAGGCTGGATATTTCAGGAAAGGAGCCTTTCCTTCAGGGCTGGGCAATTGTTGACAACGACAGCGACGCCGACTGGAAGGGCGTAGAACTTTCCCTTGTAACGGGAAGGCCGGTCTCGTTTATCCAGAGGCTCTATCCGCCCTACAGGCTTTCCCGCCCTGTTGTTCCCCTTGCCATCGCCGGCTTTGCGGAGAGCAGAACCTACGAGTCAGGCTACGACTACGGCGCAAGGGCGCCGGCAGCCGCGCCAATGCCAAGCGCGGCAATGAGGATGCAGAGCACGGCGGACACAACTGCAAAAGCGGAAATGGATTATAACTATGAAATGGAGAGGCCCGCCGTGGGCTCTGTTGCCGGGGGAGCAATTGACACCGCTTCGGGGCGCGCCGCCGGGGATCAGTTTGAGTTTACGCTGAAAAACCCCGTAAACCTTGACAGGCGGCAAAGCGCCATGCTCCCGCTGGTGGAAGGGTCGATAAAAGCGGAAAAAGTCCTGGTGTTTTCAGGCTCGCGGGCCTCTGGCGGCGCTACGATAAACCCGGCGATTAGCGCGGAATTGGTCAACACCTCGGGCATGAAACTCCCCGCCGGGCCCATCACGGTTTACGACGGCGGAACCTACGCGGGCGACGCGCTCATCGAATTTTTCCCGGAAAACGAAAAGCGGCTCATATCCTACGGAGAAGATCTTTCGGTAAGCGGCAATGCCGCTTCGAAAGGGACACGCTATATTACAGCGGTGAATATTTCAGGCGGCGTCATGACGATTACGCGCCGCCAGAGTTACGAGAAAGTCTATACGATAAAGAACGCTTCCGGCCAGGCAAAAAAACTCATCATTGAACATCCGATTACTTCAGGCTCGGAGCTTATGGAACCTAAAAGCGCCGACGATCGTACCGGAAGCCTCTACCGCTTTAACCGGAACCTTGCCGCGAATGAAACCTTCACTTTTACAGTCCGGGAAGAAACCCCAGTTTTTGAGCGGATCACCCTTGCCCAGCTCCGTGCCGATACCTTCCTAAGTTACGCATCCAATCAGGAAATTCCCGCCGAGGTCCGCGCGGCGCTTACAAAAGCAATAGAGCTAAAAAGAACCGCCGACAACGCTGTCGCGGCGCAGGGAACGCTTGAGACCCAGAAGTCAAGGCTAATTTCCGATCAGGACAGGGTACGCCGCAACCTTGAAGCCGCGGGAAACCAGACTCCGCAGGGGCAGGAATACCTTAAGCGAATGGCTGCCCTGGACGATGAAATTGACGCCATCAACAAACAGATTGAAGCGGCGGTACAGGAAACGCAGAGGGCAAAAGCAGAGTACGATAGTTATTTGGCGACGGTTAAGATTTGAGCGAACCGGCCGTATGGAATTGGCAATTGATTTTTACAAAAGCGCATCAGGCGGGTACGAGAACTCCTTAACAGAGGGACATAAGAAAAATAACGGCGTGTTTTACACCGATGTCCCTCTCGCCGATAAAATGTTTTGCGCGATAAAAAAATACCTTCCGGCCAATCCCGTCATCGTTGACCCTTGCTGTGGGCTGGGAGTATTTCTGATTACGGCCAACAAGTATGGATTTACCAATACATATGGTATAGATATCGATAAAAAAGCCATTGACTTTTGCGCGGTAAATATTCCGCAATCAAAATTTATCGCTTTCGATTTTTTTGGCGCGGAAACCGAAGATGTTCTTGCGCGGTTATCAATTACAGAAAAGGCGGATTGTATTATCGGAAACCCGCCATATGTTCCATTATCCGGAAAAGTCACGTTAAACGGACAAAACGCTTTTCGCCGCCAGGTGTCTGAGATGGGGAATAATTTATTTGTAGCGGCTATACTTCGTTCGCTTACCTTATTAAAAGACGGCGGAGTTTTATCGTATATTATCCCTAAAAATTTCCTGCATGTTTCGTCCTATACGAAATTACGCAGGGAACTACTGCGTAATTATACCATTTTGTCTATTGTTGATATTGACTCTTATTTTAAAAGTGTTCGCGGTGAACAAATTATCATAACAATCAAAAACAAAAAACCACGAAAGAATCAGAACAAAATTCAAATTAGAGGGTATATAGCCAATCATTTTACCAATTTATGCAGCGTATTCCAAAGTTTTTATTCAGATGTAATTTTGCTTTTTGACTGCGAACAGGACAGAAAAATTTATGAACAATTGGCCAATAATTACAAGACTTTTGATGACTGCAACAATGGTTATGTTTGCAGAGGAAAATCAACTGCCCATGGGGCTGTCGCAGGTAAAAATATCCGAAAATTTGGCTATAAAGAAGAATCCATTCCGAATGATGACGGCAGTCAAATTTTTATTCAGAACATTTATAGCGCGGAAGCCGGAATTATTGCCGCTTTTGGCGGTACGTTAGAGGCATCGGAAACTGTAACCATATTTAACGACTGTGACCCTAAAATGTGCCGCTTTATATTGGGAATACTCCATTCACGGTTATGTAACTTTTTTTTGTATAAATATTGTTATAATAGTTCGCGGCTGACAATGCACACAGACGCGAAGTATTTGAGGAAGATACCATTACCTATTCATGGCAATGATGATTTCGGCAATTTTTTTACGGAAATCCTTCCGATAGTTGCCGAGTTGGAAAACGACGAATATTTAACACAAAAATGGTTTGACGACATGGAACGTCTGAATAAGGCGGTTTATAAAATCTACAAACTTGACGATGAAATTTCAAAATACATAGATAAGGAAATTCAGAAGGTACAGTCAAAGAGATGGTATGGCGTCAGGCGAAACTAAAAAATGCAACGAACTAACAGGCAAAGAATGGCTGCAAAATTCGTTCAGTATATGGCGCGATCTAAAAAAGACTGCGGAAGAACGGGCATATAAGCACCCTGCTTCTTTTCCTGTTTCGTTGTGTGAAAAATTGATACGCACATTCGCTCCAGCTAACTGTAATGTTCTGGACCCGTTTAACGGGATTGGTTCGACAACCGCGGCGGCGGCGGAATTGGGCTGTTCCGCTGTTGGAATCGACCTCTCAAAAGCGTTTTGTAAAATTGCTTCAAAGCGCGTCTGTGATCATGACCGAATACGCGTTATTTGCGGCGATAGCTTTTCGGAAATAAGCAAGCTGCCAAAAGCAAGTTTTGACATCTGTGTTACTTCCCCGCCGTACTGGGACATTCTTAACATGAAACACAGCGCGGATAAAAAAGACAGCGTAAATTATTCCGATAAATCTGAGGATCTGGGAAACATCGCCGACTACTCAGAATTTGTCAGGCGTTTAACCAGCTTGTTTGCCGAAGTTAAAAACGTTTTAAAACCAAACGCGTATTGTATTATCAATGTTATGGACATTCGGAAAAAAAGCGTTTTTTACCCCCTGCATAGCGACCTTGCGACGGCTTTACAGGGGATAGGATATGTATATGATGATCTGATAATATGGGACAGGCAGTCCGATTATAATAATATGCGTCCGCTTGGTTATCCTACTAAATTCAGGATAAACAAGGTTCATGAATATTTATTGATATTTATAAATAAATATATGACAATAAAATAATTATGTAAGTAAAACTTGAGAAGGAGATAAATATGGGAATAAAACTGGATGACTGGATTAATCTTTCAACGGCGGATAAGGACGCAGTTGTTCAATTTCTCAGGGGAAACTGTAAAATTGACCTGGAATCCCCGGAGAATGATACAACTGAAACTGATGCTTACCCAATAACTAATGGTAAAACAAGAGGAGGGCATCCTATGAAGTACGGTAATGAATATCGTATGTATATCAGGTCTTTGGAAGGATGTCCGGCGTTTTTGCTTGGAGAACGCAAATCAGCCCAGAGCCCTTATGAAGCCCGGATTGGTGGAAATGCTGCCATAGAAGCTATAATGGGGTATGGGGGGTTTAATATAGGTGTAAATTAACAGGAAATTTTACATCTTAATCCCACTCTTCAAGCACCCTCAAAAAGTTGGCGTTGAAAATCTTCTCGATGCGTTTCTCCGAATATCCCCTGGAACGAAGCTCCGCTTCCAGTACCGGGTAGAAATCGCTGCCCGTAACTCCCTGCGGGGAGAACGATATCCCGTCAAAGTCCGAGCCCAGAGCAACACAGTCCTCACCGGCAACCTTCACCATATAATCGATGTGATCCGCGATAATTGACTGCGGTACGTTAACGGAATCATCAGGCTTTGGATTGCCGTTTTTATTATCCTTTTGATAAGCCAGGCGGAACGGCTCATACAAAAAACCGGAATAAAAATTCACTCCCACAAGGCCCCCGGAGTCGGCAAGGGCTTTGAGTTGATCATCTTTCAGGTTCCTTGAGGCGGCGCAAAGACTATAGGCGCAGGAGTGGGAAGCGATGATCGGTTTTTTCGAGCGCTTTTTCATGCGATTGATCACTTCCCAAAAGGCGGCTTCGGAAGCATGGGATACATCGGGGATTATTCCCAGATCGTTCATGGCGTCTACCACCTGTCCGCCAAAACTATTAAGCGCATCCATAGGGCCAGGTTCCCTTCCGGTACATGACGCAATCCATGGCATATGACGGGAATGTACAAGTGTGAGAATTCTCACCTTTCGCCGGCGGAGTATTTCCAGCTTTTCAAGCGAGTCCTCAATAGCCAGGCCGTTTTCAACCGCCGCCATGACGCCTGTCTTTTCCCCCGCCAGAACTTCCCTTAACTCCGCCGCGGTTTCGACAGGGGTTAAGCACTTATCGGATACCGCAAAGGCGCCAATGGCGTCGAGCCTTTCACACGCATAGTTAAATGCGTTGTCTGTTCCAGGAGGCACATAGGCCGCGAAAACCTGTAAAGCGACGGCGCCCTCTCTTAAGCGGGGCAGATCCACATGAACATCTTTGACCGCTTTTCGGATGTCTTTCCCATCCATCAGGGAAATGACAGAATCGCAGTGAAGATCAATAACTTTATACGCCATATTACTCCATCCTCGATATATTCTTATTTTGATAATCCTCGCGAATAAATTTTGGGTTAATTATCAAAAGCAAAACAGGAATTACCGTAAGGCTTGCCAAAGCGCTGGAACACATCGTTAAAGCTATCAGAAGCCCCAGGTGCTTTAACATGACAAACTGGGAAAAAACAAGAACGGCAAAACCGGCGCCCACCGAGACCGCGTTTATCAGTATTGCCTTGCCGGATGATGCAAAGGTCTTAAAAAGAAAATCTCCCTTTCCTCCGCAAGCCCTGTATTCACGCTTGTATGCTTCTATGCAATGAATAGTATAGTCGATCCCGATACCTACGGAAACGCTGGCCACCATGGAAGTCCCGATGTTCAGCTTGATCCCGGCAAAACCCATAACCGCGAAATTTACCAGGATACAAATAGAAAGAGGGGTTATGCCCACCAGGCCCGCGACAAAGGAACGGTTGGAAATGGTTATAATGAAAAAGACCATAATGATAGAAATCAAAACCGAGATGATCTGGGACTCCACTACCAGGCGGTTAAGAGAACTCTCTACCAGGGCGCTTCCGCCGACAATGGTTTTTACAGTCCGTGGGAAATTATCCTCGATGTAAGAGCGAATACTGTTTATCGCGTTTCCCGTGTCTTTATCGCCGACAGTGCGGAGCTGAATCGTGGTCTTAATGGCGGTTGGCTGAAACGAATCGTTGGCGTAGGAACTTATGCTTCCTGAAAGCAGAATAAGGTAACTTGAAACAAGATCTCTAAGTTCTTCGGGGCTGGTTTTGCCGTAACGTTCAGGATCCGCCGGAATTTCGTAATAAGAGGCCCCTTCATAGTTGATGAGCTTTTCTATCTGTTTGACCAGATCGTTGACATTGATATAGCGGCTATTGCCTGAAAAAGCCGCTTCCCTTAAAAGGGCAACCATCTCGCCGGCGCTTATTTTGGCCTGCTCTTTGTCGCGCTGAACAGAAAGATCATCGTTATAATTGCCATCGGTAAAACCAGCTTCATCAAAAAAACTAAAATCAAAATTCCCAAAGCCGAATGAGTCAAAGCCGAAGCTGTCTCCCCCACCGCCACTGTAAGCGGCAACGCTCTTAATACCATCGGGGCTTTCATCGGCGTTAAAAACCTGGTTAATCCGCTTGACAAGATCGGTAAAGCCCATTACCTTGCCGACTTCACTTACGTTTTCCTCAAGGTAAGAACCCATATTGTCCATAGCGACAAGAACTTCGGGCATAAGCAAAGTATCCGCGTCCTCGGCCTGGGCAACCACACTGATGATCTTTGAGCCTCCGAATTTCTCCCTTATAAAACGATCGGACTTATATATGTCAGTCGTGGTCTTAAAATACTCCACAAAAACATTATCCAGTACTATTTTCGATATTCCCCAAACCGAGAGCAATACAATAATACCGGTGGCAAAAAGCACCGCTGTCCTTTTGCCCGTTATCCGAACAAATGTACCGGCTATGGCGGAATCCGCGAAATTCGCCTTTTTGTCCTTAGTCTCCAAAAGGCGCGGGCCCCGGATTATCAGGAGAGATGGGATCAGGATTACCGCAAGCAGATAAGAAACCAAAACGCCAAAAGTCGAGAAATAGCAGAACTCCCTTATGGGTACAACTGTGGTAAAACCAAAAGAAATAAAACCGGCAAGCGTGGTTATGGCAGCCAGAAATACCGCCTTCCCGATTTTTCCAAGCAAAGCCAGAATAAGATCCTTATGCTCTTCCGGAGTCATTTCAGATTTACCTTTAATCGCCTCAAGATAATGGGTAACAATGTGTATACCGTAAGCGCTGCCCACCGCCACCAGGATCACGGGAAGGACTGTCGAGATCACCGAAAGCTTGACGCCAAAAAGCGGCATGGCTCCCATTGACCAGATCGCCGACGCGAGTACGGCAATAAGCGGCAAAATCACAGGCGTAAACCGCCTGAAGGAAAAGAAAAGAACAAGAAGCACAACAACAGCCACCAAAGGTATCATGACGGCCAAATCCGTTCTCATGGCCTCGTTAATTGCGGCGCTGATTATGGGAAGTCCCGTCACGTAAACCTCCGCGTAACCGGAGAACATTTCTCTTGCGATATCCCGTATCTCAACAAAGCCTTCTATTATTTCCGGGCGGCTTGCCATTTCAACGCTAATGTCCAGCGGGATAAGGATCTGCGTGGCCCTGAAATCATCTGAAACAAGCGCGCGCCGGTAAATATCCCAGGAAAGGAGCCTTTTTTTCAGAGCGGCGATTTCCGCTTTGGCACCCGAAAAATCATCGCTCGCGATTTTCTGAACTATTATTGAATCGCCGTCCGAGTAAATGTAATCGGATGAAACCAGGGAACTGATATTCCCCACAATTTCAATGTCTTCCATTCTTTTGTTGAATTCCCGAATTCTGTTAATAAAACCCGAGTCAAATACATCGCCGTATTTTCGTTCCAAAGCTACCAAAATAAAAAAAGAAGAACCGAAGGTATCGTCGATATAGCGCACAATCTCCCGCGCTTCGTCTTTTTCCGGCACAAAACGAATATTGTTATTGTCCAATTCCGCCTTTGGCAGTTGAAAGGCAAAAAAGACCGTGATGATTGCGATCACAAAAACAATAATATAAGGGCGGAAAAAAAATCCTTTTAAAAAATCATTTTTTGTACTTTCCATTTAAACCTCGTAATGATCACAATAATAATAAAAACAGAAAGCCTTGACTATCGGTTTTTCTTGTTATATGACAATAACATGAGGAAAGTTTATTTTTGCCTGTTGTCGATAGCATCAATTTCGATTATGATGTTCTTACTGCACGGATGTTATTCACCGCCTGTTCAACCCAATCCTGAAATCATTGTTCCGGTACAAATAGAAACCATCGAAGAGGAAGAGGAGCTTCCTGAAGAGTTTGTCTTTCCCGAATATGAACTGCCTCCGCCGGATAAGAGTCTCCCTGTTTCCAATTTCAGGGAGATCTGGGCTTACCTTGTCGCGGGCGCGGAGCAGGGACTAAATTTGAATTACCCCATTACAGACCTGGTTTACCATGGCGCCGAAGTGGATTCTTACGGCAAACTTGTTGACATTCCGAATTTCAGAAACATTTCTTCATTCCGAGGACGAAAACACTTTGAAGCGGCCTGCAACAGCAGATCGCTGACTCACTTTGTCCTTATGGAAGGAAGCAACGAGCGTAAGGCTTTGATCAGGGATTTACTGGAAGCCGCAAAACCATACGACGGACTACAGATCGATTTTGAATATGTCCCGGCAAGGGACGGCGAGGCCTTTCTTTCGTTTTTAAGAGAGCTGCGCGCCGGCCTGGGCGGAAAGGTCTTTTCCATTGCCCTGGCCGCCAGAACAAGAACCATAAGCGACGACGTATACGATTACAATAAAATTAAACCCATTGTAGACCGCATTCTGGTCATGGCTTATGACGAACACTGGTCAGGCAGCGAGCCCGGCCCCGTTGCCTCAATGGGCTGGTGCCAGAGGGTGGCCCGTTACGCGATGGATACAGTCGGAGCGGAAAAACTAATCATGGGCCTGCCCTTTTACGGCAGGAGCTGGGGAAACGTGAATCCCAGCAGGGCCTTAATCTATCCAACAATTGAGGGCATTATAAGAGACCAAAAAATAACAAACATACAGAGGGAAAGCGGCATCCCTTATTTTAGATATACACTGCCGGTTTCGGTAACACTCTATTACGAGGACGTTTACTCCATTTCGGCCCGGCTTGATATGTATAAAAAAACGGGCGTCAACCAAGTCGGTTTCTGGAGGCTCGGGTACGAAACCAGGGCTTTCTGGTCCAACATAGGCCTGGAAAAGGCCGCCCCTTAGCAATCGGACAGGCGGCAAACAACATGAAAATACTGGTTACCCCGACTTCTTTTACCCCGGATTTGGAAAGTCCCGCCATGAAAAAGCTGCGCGCCTTTGCCTCGCAGCTGGTTTTTAACCCAACCGAAAAACCGCTGACGGAAAGCGGGCTAATCCCGCTGCTTTCAGGCTGCGACGGCTGTATCGCGGGGCTTGATTTCTATACAGCAGGAGTAATTGAAAGCGCCGGAAACCTCAAGGTAATTTCCAGATACGGCGTCGGGGTGGATCGGATAGACCTGACCGCTGCAAGGGCAAAGAACGTCGTTGTCTGCAACACGCCGGGCGCTAATACCCAGGCGGTTGCCGACCTTACCATCGGCCTGCTTATTTGTCTGGCCCGCAAGATACCTGTGCTTGACAAGAAAACAAAGGAAGGCCAATGGCCGCGTTCCAACGGCATCGAATTATACGGCAAAACCATCGGCATCCTGGGTCTGGGCGCGGTGGGCAAGGCGGTAGCGAAACGGGCATCCGGATTTTCCATGCGGATACTCGCACGCGATCCGGTCATCAACAGGGAGTACGTCGAATCGAACGGCATAGTTCCGGTCGATTTCAATACGCTTATTCGGGAAGCGGATTTCCTCTGCCTTCACCTGCCTTTAACAGACGAGACCAGAAACATCATTTCGGCGGATGCGCTTAAGTCCATGAAAAAGGGCGCAATCCTTGTAAACACGGCGCGCGGCGGCCTTGTTGACGAAGCCGCGGCTTACGAACTCCTTGTTTCCGGACATCTGGGCGGAATGGGACTGGACGTATACGAAACCGAACCGCCCAAAAAATCGCCTTTATTTGAACTGGAAAACGTAGTATTAACCCCTCACACCGCTGCCCACACCGCCGAAGCAACCGAGGCCATGGCAGAAATGTCGGTACAAAACCTAATAGACGTGCTTTCCGGCAGGGCGTGTCCGAACGTTTTGTGAAAAATTGTCTTTGCGGCTTGGAAAACTTGAACTTCCATGCCTCTCGGCACCAGCACCCCAAACGGATTTATAGCCTTTCCCAAGGGCTGTCATTCGGCTATCAGCATTTTACAAAAAACAAGCTAATTCGTTATATTATAAGGAATTAGCTTGTCATATGCTGTCAAGGAATAATCATACCCTACCACCCGATTTTGTCAATTTGGCTCATAAAATGATACTCGGGACATTAAATAAATTCTCTTTCGATGTTATACTTAAAGAAATCGGACTCATTTTTTTGAGGGTACAAATATGCTAAAGAAATTAACCATCCGGAATTTTAAGGCAATTACAGATATGACGATAAGCTTTACCCCTATGACTGTATTGATTGGAGAAAATGCATCCGGTAAGAGTACGATTTTACAGGCCCTGGATTTTTTACGTTCCTCAGCGTTTAGAGATATTCCTGAATATTTACGCGAGAAAGGTTTGAATTTTGAAGAGCTTAAATCGCAGCTGAATGGCGGTCAAAATAAACCGATAGAGTTCATTTCAATTTATGAATTTTTGATAGGTGAAAAGAAACAAGAGCTTAGCTGGTATCTTCAAATAGATCAAACGAGGGGCAACTGGCTTATCAAAGAAAAAATGATGAACCTTTCGACAAGTGAGGAGATTTATTCCAGGGGCATCGAAAAGGACGGATCTATGACTGCCCGAGAACCAAATACTGTATACGGCGCTCCGCAGGCAGTTGTTCATAGTATTAATGAATTAAACTTACAAGCTTCCTGGTTAAAGTATTTTTCTGGAACTGCCCATGAGCAACTATTGAAACCGTTAATGGATTATTTGTCCGGAAGTGTTTTGTATGGCCTTTTGTCTCCGGATTCTATGAGGAAAGGAAATGGTCAAACTCTCTTAGAAAGTATTGGAATAAACGGCATTAACCTAGCCGCCTGTATACATAATATGACTCCTTACGAGAGGGAGCAACTTGACAAAACCATTTCAAAACTTGTTGATTATAGAGTTGAAATTAAGACAGCCGATGTTGGAAGAATCGAGCTTTATATTGAGGAAGAATTTTGTTCCACAGTAACCCGGATAAACAAAGACCATATTAGCGATGGACTTTTAAGAATAATCGCATTTGCGGTTATCTCTTTCATGGAGAGTACAATCGCCCTTGCTACAGAAGATGATGATTATCTTGTAACAGAAGATGGTGATACAATTGTTGTCCAAAAAAGAGAGGGACTAATTCTCTTAGATGAAATAGAAAACGGAATTAACCCATATTTAACCGAACGGATTATTTTATCATTACGCAATCTTGTGGATGAATCTGATCGGCAAGTAATCATGACCACCCACAGCCCGGTAATGCTCAACGACTTCAGGCCGGAAGAAATTGTCTTTTTGTGGAGGGATAAATACGGATCTGTCCATGCAAAAGAATTTTTTGATACTGAGGAAATGCGAGAGGCTCTCAGTTTCCTTAATCCCGGTGAAATTTGGGAAAATTATGGAAAAGATACAATTCTGACAAAGCTAGGGATTAAAGAAGAAAATAGATGATGACTTTTTACATCCACTGCGAAGGGGTTACGGATTATGCGGTTATCCCTGTCCTAATGAAAAAAGTATTGAAAACATATGACATAGACGTTAAATGGGTAAGACGAGATGAATTAAGAAAAGTAAAAACTCATCGTAAAAGCAATATTAAAATTTCAGGTCATTATAAATTGGTCAAAGCACTTGCTACACATTCGCTAATATACGGTAGTAAATATATTGCTTACCATCAAGATGCCGATGGCAAATTCACTGTGGTTTATGATGCCATAATTTCTGAATTTAAGCCTTTACAGGAAAATGGCTTTTCATGTCTTGCTATAGTCCCCAAAGAAACGGTTGAAAGCTGGCTTCTATCTGATGACAGCGCATATCCATCAATACCAAATGATCCTAAGCTGCCTTCAGAACCGGAAGAAATATGGGGGCTAAAAAATGATAAAAATTCAAATCACCCATATAATTACTTTGTAAGGGTATTGGCTCAGTTTGGATTGCCTGATAATAGGGATACCTACGCTCAAATCGCCGAAAAAACTTGTATAGAAGTCTTAAAACGTCGATGCCCTGAAAGTTTTAGTAAATTCTATGCCGACACGGAATCTTTTTTTGCGAAAAAAGCATCCTGTGATGAAAGAAAATCCCCGTGCAAAGCAATTAAAGGCTTCTGACCGCAACCACATCAATACCTGAACCCTTCCAGTCTGTTATTAGCCTGTCCCCGACTTTGACCGGCAGGCTCAGTCTGACGGAATAAATATCTTTAAGAAGCTCATGTATCTTTTCCTTGGGACAAGGCGCGCTTGATTTAACCGGAATCCGCCTGGGCGCGGTAAGGCTCCGGGAACCAGGTTCCACGGAGGTGAAGGCAATACCGCAGGTAGCGGTCACTACGCGCTTGGGGGCGCGGATCTCTTCCTCCGCGTAGGCCGCCCCGCGGTTACAGCGGTTCCCCGTGACGGTCAAAGAAGATAAGCCCTCAGTTACGGGACTCTCGTTTACCGAAAGAGAACAGCCAATGGGACATACGATACAGGTTAATTCACGCATAGCAAACTCCTACGCAATACTCGCTTCCATTACCGACTCGGTACTATACCGGATCTTCTCCATGTCCCTGGGGTTTATCGTTACACTGATCATCTCCGAAGGCTGCACATGGTTCTGCTTGATGGTTTTGAAGACCTGATTATCCAGCTTTAGCTCCAGAACCGCGTCGTTCTTTACGATCATGGACCTAAGGAAGAGCTTGTTTTCTCCCTGGGGATTGAGCTTTCCGGGGTTCACGTAGCGCACATTGGGACCCGCCTTAAGGCGTATCTGGGTTGCGGGGCGTATGCCTTTGAGCCAGGCCGCAGCCTGAATACCGGCTCTCCGGGCTTCTTCAGCCACCCAGTCCACCAGGTCATGCACATGGAGTACATTGCCGCAGGCAAACACCCCTTCCACATTGGTCATGAGGCTTGAGTCCACCTGAGGACCGCCGGTGGTCGCGTTCAGTTCCACTCCGGCCCCCCTGGAAAGCTCGTTTTCCGGGACAAGCCCAACGGACAAAAGCACAGTGTCGCAGTCAATCCTGAATTTCTTTTCCGGAACCAGGATCCCGTTCTCAATGGGAGTCACTTCCACACCCTCGACCCTGTCGTTACCGAAAATACTGGTGGTCTGATACGAAAGATAAAGGGGAATATCAAAATCCCTGAGACACTGGACTATATTTCGGTTGAGTCCGGACGGGTACGGCATGATCTCCACCACTGCCTTGACCTTGCAGCCTATCCAGCTCATACGCCGGGCCATGATGAGGCCGATATCCCCTGAACCGATGATTACAACATCCTTACCAGGGATGTAGCCGTCGATATTGACCAGGCGCTGGGCGAAGCCCGCGGTATAAACCCCTGCGGGCCGGGAGCCGGGGATACGTACATTTCCCCGGTTTTTTTCCCTGCAACCCATGGCCAGTACCACGGCCCGGCTGAATATATGCAGCACTCCCTGGGGACACACACAAAAAAGTTCCTTACCCTCAAACGAACCAGGCCTGAGGGATGTTACTGTAGTATCCTGGTACACCGTCACGCCCGAAGAAGCAAGCTGCCCGATAAACCGGCCCGCAAACTCTGGCCCCGTGAGTTCTTCCTTGAATTCGTGAAGCCCAAAGCCGTTGTGGATGCACTGCATGAGTATGCCGCCCAGGTGATCTTCCCTGTCAATGAGGGCGGTGCTAAAGCCCTGCTTGTCCAGTTCCAGGGCGGCAGCCATGCCCGCGGCTCCGGCGCCAATTACCACCGCATCGTATTGAAGCTCTTTCATGATAACCTCAATTTAGCGCAGCCGTATGGCTGCGCATTATAATCGAACATGAAACGTAGTTTCATGATAACTCCGATTCAAGAAGCCGGCTTGCGCCGCCGTGTTTGGTAATCTCATTCCACAAAAGGCCCGTTTCCCTCATTATGATCTTGATGATCTTGTAGGTACAGAAACCGCCCTGGCAACGGCCCATTTGAGCCCTGGTAAAGTACTTAACCCCGTCCAGGGTATAATGGCCGAGCCTTACCGCCTCGACTATTTCCGCCTCGCTCACGTTTTCGCAACGGCAAACCAGGTTTCCCCAGGCAGGATCCCTGGCAATAAGCTCATCCAGCCTGTAGGGCGAAAGCTCCCTTGAACGGGGCCGATCCTCAACAAAGGGATCCCAGTGGGGTTTCTCTACCAGTTCAAGACCCGCCTCTTTAAGGAGGTTCTTCACATATTCCCCGATAGCCGGCGAAGCGGTGAGCCCGGGGGACTGAATGCCCGCGACCTGTACAAAGGCAGGCGCTTTTTTAGAAACATCAATATAGAAATCTTCTTCCAGACAGGGGCGGATCCCGGCAAAACTGGCAATCACGTCATCCCGGCTTAAGGATGGAATCATCGTCTTCCCTGAATCCAGGATCTGTTCCAGTTTTTCCGTGGTGGTTGAAAAATCCGTCTTACCTTCCATGGTATCGGCAGTGGGACCCACCAGCACAGTCCCCTCTACCGTGGGGATCACCAGCATGCCCTTTGAAACTGCGGTAGGTACCGGAAACACTACCCGGCCTGGTCTGGCCTTGGTCATCTTGTCCATGAGGAAATATTCGCCTTTCCTCGCCTGGATGGTAAAATCCTCGGCCCCAAATATTCGGGAAATATCATCCGCAAAGAGCCCTGCGGCATTCACCGCATACCGGGCTTTTACGCTTCTCCCGTCAGCAGAACTAATAACCCAGTGTGTATCCCTGTACTGGGCCTTTACCACCTCATATTTGGTGAAAAAATGAACGCCGTTCTTCAGGGCCGACTCGGCCAGGGCAAATACAAAACGGTAGGGCTCAACAATGCCGCCTCCCGGAGCATAGAGCCCGCCTACGGCATCGTTGGAAAGCTTAGGTTCCAATTCCAGGATCCGTTCCCGGGAACAGAGCTCTATACCGATAACGCCGTTTTCAACCCCCTGGCGATAAAGGTGTTCCACCACCTTCATTTCGTCATCGTGAAGAGCCACGACGAGGATGCCGCAGCGTTTGAAAGGAAAATCCAGTTCCCGCCTGAGCTGATCGAACATGAGGTTTCCCTGTATCTCCAGCCTGGCCTTGAGGTACTTTTTATTGTGATGAAAACCGCCGTGAATTATCCCTGAATTTGCTTTGGAAGTTCCAAAGGAAACATCCACCGCCTTTTCCAGAACCGCGGTCTT
>Ga0268262_10000859_pt1 | contig 39368 bp, 31 predicted proteins | sample TergutNc150P3_FD_190354 | JGI IMG/M metagenome (GOLD analysis project Ga0268262, IMG submission 190354) | Nasutitermes corniger P3 segment gut microbial community from laboratory colony in Florida, USA - Nc150 P3 (SPAdes) (version 2) | ecosystem: Host-associated > Arthropoda: Insects >...
TTCCTAAAATACAGAGTAAAGTCGTTATGCATAGCAAAACCTCTTGTTTTTGAAAAATTGCCTACACGCTTGCCAACAGCAATTTTCCAGTGTTTTCGGCGTACCGAATCAGCAACGCTAATTCTTTGTCTAGCAAGAAGTTAGCGAAGGTTTGCTAAAAACTAAATACGTGTTTTGTGCAATCTACAAAACTTTCGTGTGGTTCGTGGTAGAATTCTTTGTAAATAATTTAATACTAAATTTTTATATTCCCTAATAACCCGCGTACCAGGGCTTTTCCCGCCGCTCTGCCGATCTGCGTCATCGCGCTTGAGAGCGCTTTGTTTGCGGGACTGCTTGTTTTCCTCGCGCTTGTTGTTCTCTGCGCTTTTACGGGCTGGGCTTGCCGCGATGCGGCGGGCTGTTGTTTCTGCTGCTGAGCCTGCGCCTGCTGTTTTTGTTTCTGCAATACTTCATACGCGGATTCGCGGTCTATCGCTTCGCCGTATTTTGAGTACAACGGGCAGTTCTTAATGAAACCGCTTATGCGCTCCGGTTCGGCGGGACCTATAAAACTCTTTGGCGGAAGCATAAAAGCGCGTTGTACGATCTTTGGAGCGCCTTTTTCATCAAGTACCGATATTAGCGCCTCGCCTGTGGAAAGTTCGCCTAAAACTTTTTCGCTTGAAAACTCGGGATTGGAGCGGAATGAGGCGGCCGCTGCTTTTAGCGCTTTTTGATCATTAGGCGTGTATGCACGTAACGCATGCTGGATTTTATTTCCCAACTGCGATAATACGGTATCGGGAATATCGGACGGCGACTGCGTAATAAAGTAAATGCCGACGCCTTTGGAGCGGATAAGGCGCGCCACCTGCTCGACTTTTTGCAAAAGGGGTTTTGGCGCTTCGTTAAACAAAATGTGCGCTTCGTCAAAAAAGAACACCATCTTTGGCTTTTCAAGATCGCCGACTTCCGGCATCATCTCATAGAGGCCCGAAAGCATCCACAGCAGAAATGTCGAATAGAGTAACGGGCTTTGAAAGAGCTTTACGCAATCAAGAATATTAATAAAACCGCGCCCTGATTCATCGCAGCCAAGCCAATCGCGCAGATCAAGGGCGGGTTCTCCGAAGAATATATCGCCCCCGCTTGAAGCCAGCGTTAATAGGTTTCGCTGAATCGTGCCCACACTTTGCGTTGAAATATTGCCGTATGTTGACGACAATTCCTTCGCGTTGTCACCCGCAAACTGCACCATTGCCCGCAGATCCTTTAAATCAATCAGTAATAAGCCATTGTCGTCGGCAATTTTAAAAATTATCTGTAAAATGCCGCTCTGCGTCTCATTCAAACCTAAGATACGCGAAAGAAGAAGAGGACCCATATCGGAAATTGTAGTGCGTACCGGAATCCCGTTTTTGCCGTACACGTCAAAAAAACGCACGGGATAATCCGTATATGTGAAGTCGCTTATGTTCATGCTCTTTACGCGTTCTTCAACATTTTTATTGGGTTCGCCTTTTTTGCATAGCCCTGAAACATCCCCTTTGATGTCGGCCAAAAAAACAGAAACGCCTATGTCGCTGAACGCTTCAGATAAAACTTTTATAGACACGGTTTTGCCGGTGCCGGTAGCCCCAGCGATAAGTCCGTGCCTGTTTACCATTTTTGAAAGCATGTAAACGGGCTCTTTGCCTGTCGCGATCCACAATTTATTTTTATCTGCCGCGGATTTGCCGTCAGCGTTTTGAGCGGCGGAATCCGGCTGTTTGACCTGGGAAAAATCCAATTTTGTACCGCAGTGTTCACAGAACTTCGGAGCGGCTCCCCCTGTAAAATTCAGGGCGCCGCCGCATGCCGGGCATTTATTGTTTGTATTTTCAACCGCCATTAAAGTTTTCTCCTGTTACTATTGTACCAGACAATGGACGCTTCCCGCAATTAACTGTTATGTTTAAGATTAAACCTGTCTGAGTTTTTAATAAATAATTCTATCAGATTTGGATCAAATTGCGTCCCGCCGCTGTTCGTGATAATCCGCACCGCTTCTTCGTGGGAGAAGGCTTCTTTATACGGACGCATTGACGTAAGCGCGTCATAAACGTCAGCAATCGCCATGATGCGGCCTAACAACGGTATTTCGTCCCCCTTAAGTCCTCTGGGGTATCCCGTGCCGTCCCATTTTTCATGATGGCTTGCGGCAAAAATTTTCGCGTATTTCAGAAAATCGCTTTCCTTTGCAAGGGTTTCAATTTTTTCAATTATCCGCTCGCCAAAAGCCGCGTGTTTTTTCATTTCTTCAAATTCCTGTTTGTTGAGTTTTGTGGGCTTCTTCAGGATAACGTCATTAATTGATATTTTTCCCACGTCATGAAGCTGGCTGGACTGGAGCAACAGGTCGAGGTCCCATCCCTTTGTTTCTTCGGCGTATATGCCGCTCTTTTCAATTTCTTCCAGCAGAATTTTTATTCCGCGCTGAGTGCGCTCTATGTGGCCGCCTGTAATGTCATCGCGGCATTCCACCAATTCCGCCATTGTTTTTAAGAGCGCGTTTTGCAGTTCCATTACGCTTTGAGTTTTTTCTTCCACCATTCTTTGCAAATTTTCATTGAAGTACTGAAGCTCTTTCTTCTGCGCTTCCACAAGAAGGTGCACTTCAATACGCTTAAGGAGCAGCGCCGGTTGGAACGGCTTTGTAATGTAATCAATAGCGCCAAGGGACAACCCCGTGATTTCATCATCCGATTCTGTTTTTCCCGTAAGAAAAATTACAGGAATATCTTTTGTTTCCGGTTTTGATTTGAGTATCTTAATCGCCTCGTAACCGTTCACCTGAGGCATTTCAATATCAAGCAGGATCATGGCGGGTTTATTGTTTTCCAGAAGGGTGAACATTTTTTCCGCCGAGGGAGCCGTAGCGACGGTGTATTTTTCAGACAAAACATTCTTGCCGATTCTTAGATTCGCGGGATTATCGTCTACAAGAATAATTAAAGTTTTCTCGTTTTCCATATTATTCCCCCTTAGTCATCTTCGAAAACAGTTCTTCAAGTATTATACAGGCTTTGCCGTATTCAGTCATCAGCACTTCATCGGATATTTTTTCAAGCGCGGTTTTTACGTTTGAACCCGTATCCTGCCGTTTTATAAGTTCTTCCAATAACCGGTCGATATCATTGGCTTTTCTGGATTTCAGCGCCGAGGCAAGTTCGCGCAGAAGAGGGATAAAAACGGCGGATTTATTTCCGGAGGATTCAGGCTTTTTAACCGCGTTATGCGCAGAATGCGCTTCCGTTGCGGCGCGGATATTTCCCGCCAATTCCGCCAACTGTTCCGTAAAGTCGGGCAGCCGCTTTTCTATAAGAGCCAGATCATCAGCCTTACCGGCGGCTTCAAGCTCCGCGGCTAGAGCCGAAACCTCCGCAGATCCGATTGAAGCGCAGGAGCTTTTCAAGGCATGAACATTGATAATAAACGCCGACAAATCGCCTTTTTGCGGCGCTGTTTTTAAAAGCGATAACCTGTTTTCAACGTCTTTACAAAACATGGACAGCACGGTAAGATAGCCCGCTACCTTACCTCCTGTCATGGCGATGCCTTTTGCAGTATCCACGCCGGGTATATCGGGGATTTGATTCTGTTCTTTGTTATCTGCTATTTGCCCTTTATTATTTATTATTTCTTCTTTGTTATATTCTTTCTTCCCCGCCGGTATCCAACGGTCAAGAATTTCATCCAGTTTTGAAACGTCTATGGGTTTGGAAAGAAAATCATTAAAACCGTTTTTAATAAACATTTCACGCATTCCGACAACGGCATTTGCAGTTAACGCTATTATTGGCACGTTACGGAAGCGTTCTCCTTTAAAGGAGCGGATTACCGACACCGCTACAATCCCGTCCATTTCGGGCATCATGTGATCCATGAATATAATGTCGTACTCGTTTCTTTTTACCAGTTCTATCGCCTGCAAACTGTTCATGCAGGTGTCTGCCGTTACCTTGTAAGGCGCAAGAAGCCCCTCAACTACTTTGAGGTTAGTTGCAATGTCATCCACCACAAGAATCCGCGCGTATGGGAAAATGAACCGGATAATCCATGAACTTTTAATGTATTCCTTGCTGTCCGCCTTGCCGTTTAGCACGTTGGAAATCGACAGGGACTGCACCGGGATGGACACAAACCGCACGCCTGGAATGTAGGCTTCCGTTCCCCATTCTATCATAAGGGCCAGAGGCGGTTTTCTCCCCCCACAGAAGGCCGCATCGCCCTTTTCGATAAACCGCTTGATTTTTTCATACAGGCCGTAGCCTGTAAATACATAAAACCATTGCTCACGGTACAGGGCAGCGGTAAAATCATCCTCGTTTGTCACCATAGTATATGGAACGTTCAGATTGTCCAAAGTCCAGCACAACGATTTGGCGTAGTTGAGCCTGCCCTCATAAACCAGTACTTTCTTTTTTTCCGCATCCTCTACCGCTGCAAAGGGAATTTTTGTTTCAACGCCTTGCGGAATAACCGCCGTAAATACGCTGCCCTTGCCATATTCGCTTTCAATGCTTATATCTCCGCCCATAGCCATACAGAGGCTTTTAGTAATTGTCAGTCCCAGCCCCGTTCCTTCAATGCCCTGATTTTTCTTTACGTCCACCTTTACAAATTCGCCAAAGAGCCTTGCCTTATCTTCCGGTTTTATTCCTCTTCCGGTATCGGCCACCGCTATTCTAAGCCGGACCTGTTTATTGTCCAGCTTGTCCATGGTAACGGTCAAACCGATATGTCCCTTTTCCGAGTACTTAACCGCATTGATTAGGAGGTTAAGGAGAATCTGGCGAAGGCGAACTTCGTCTCCTATAAGGCTGTTGGGAATATTCCCGTCGATGTTAGTAAAAAATCTTATAGGTTTTTCCATAAGCCGCATACGTATAATGTTGACCGTATCATTTATAAGGGATGAAAACAGATAGTTGATCGGGATGATTTCCAGTTTGCCCGCTTCTATTTTTGAAAAATCCAGAATATCGTTAATTATCGAAACCAGATTATTCCCCGCCCGTTTAATATCCTGCGCATAGTTCTGGGCTTCAACGGAGAGTTCACCCCTAAGCAGAAGTTCCGCCATGCCGGTAATGGCGTTCATGGGAGTGCGGATCTCATGGCTCATTTTCGCGAGAAAATCGCTTTTTGCCCGCGAAGCGGATTCGGCCTTCCTGTTTGCTTCAAGCAACCGCAGATTCTGTTCCGCTATCGCATTTTCCGAACGGGCAATGAAAATATTAATAACTACGAACATGAATAAGATAAGGAACAGCATACCGAAGAAGACGGTATTCATGGCGCGGTTTAACGCCCAAAAACCCGGCTGCGGATAACTCACTATCAGATACCATTCCATCGTCGGGATTGAATTTACAAGATATATTTTTTTATTATAGATAAAACTGCGTTTTTCGCCCTCGGAAAGCGCGTGCGCGGCGTTGATCAATTCTTTTCCTGTAATGCCCATGTGTTCGTCAAGACGGACTTTACTTTGAACCAGTTCATAATCCACCGCTGAAGTAATTTCATTGTATTTATTGAATATATACGTCGTAATATTTTCATCAAATTCCCTGTAACTGGAAGCTACAAAATTTGAAAAGTCAGTCAGGTCTATTCCAGTGCCAAGCATCCCTATGGGCTTTTTACCCGTTTCAATGTCAGCAAACACCGGAACATTAACCCAAAGGTAAATTTGATCCAAATTAGGATTATAATTAATGTTAAAATTAAATTTTTCCGTTTCGTACAATGTTAAATTATACCAATAAGACTCAGGATCATCCGGATTTATAATATACGGATCATTTCCCGTTGAATAAAATACTTTATCTACGTCACTGACCCAGAAAATCATTTTATTATCGAAGTGTTTCTGATAAATTGACAATTCATTTTGCGCCTGAATTTTAAGAACCGGATCAAATGGATTCATAAAGTACCGCCGGATAACAGGAGTATCCGCCATTTTCAATACAAGCGCAAGTTCACTGTTCACGGTTGTCGCCAAACGCAGCCGTATTGTTTCAGACGCTATGGAGAGCTGCTGTTCAATAAAAGAACGGTTAATTTGACGCGCTGAAATCGAATATGCCGCAATAGCCGACAAAGTAATAATCAGGAAAAGAATACAGGAAAAAACAAGGAATGTTTTATTGATAAATCTTTTTTGTGAATTGGCATTGTTCTTTATCATGTTCGCAATACCTCTTCAATGGTTTTTAGGGCGCTTTCAAATTCAGTCACCAGCACTTCATCGGAAATCTTATTCAATGCTTCCCTGGTTTGATCGTCAGGCTGTTTTTCACCTAACGCCACTATAATTCTGTCAATATCCGCGGTATTTTGCCTTTCCAGGGCACCGGCAAGTTCTTTAAACAGTGAGGAATTAGAACTGATAAATGAAGAATGGGAAACGGAGGATTTTGAATCAGGAGCGGTACTTTCACTAAGCTGCAGCGCGGCGCTGATATTTTCCATAAGTTCTTTCAGCGTCCGCGCAAAGCCGGGAAAATTTTCGCTGATAAAAGCCTCATCTTCGTCTTTACCCGCAGCTTCAAGAGCGGCGGCTTTTGCGGAAACATCATCAGCCCCAATGCTCTTCAAGGCGCTTTTAAGGGCGTGAACATGGATAGTAAACGCGGAAAAGTTTCCCTCCTGCGGTATAGTTTGCATCAAAGACAGTTTCTCTTGCGCGTCTTTACAAAAAATAGTCAATACCTGTTTATAAACCGCCAAAGTACCGCCGGTAAAAAATATTCCCTTTGCCGTATCAACGCCCGGTATGTGGAAATTTAATTGTTGTTTTTTATTATTTGCTACCTGCTCATTGTTATTTGAAATTTGTTCATTGTTATTTGTAATTTGTTTTTTTTCAGTAATCCAACAGTCAAGAATTTCATCCAGTTTGGAAACGTCTATTGGCTTTGAAAGAAAATCATTAAAGCCCTTCTCGAGAAACATTTCCCGCATTCCAACAACCGCGTTAGCTGTCAATGCTATTATGGGAATTTGCTTCCCGCCCTTTCCTGATTCTTCACTTCCCTTTTCCAACTCTCTTATTGCCGCCGTAGTTTCAATCCCGTCCATTTCCGGCATCATGTGATCCATGAAAATCAGATCGTATTTATTCTGTTTTACCAGTTCTATCGCTTCCGCGCCGCTTAGGCACGTATCAACCTTTGCTTTATAGGGGGACAGGAGTCCCTCGGCCACTTTCAAGTTGGTGGCAATGTCGTCTACCACCAACAGCCGCGCGTGGGGGAATGTACAGCGTACCGCCGCTGAACTGCCGGAAACTTTAAAGAAATCCTGATGATCAGATTTGCCGTTCAGGGTATTGGCGATGGACAGGGACTGTACCGGTATGGAAATAAAGCGCACATTGGGGATAAAGCCTTCAATACCCAATTCCGTCATGAGGGCGAGCGGCGGTTTTTTCCCGCCGCGGAAAACCGAATTGTCCCGTTCCATAAGCGGCTTAATTTTTTCATAAAGGCCGTAACCGGAAAAAACATAAAACCATTCTTCGCGGTATAAGTTAGCTGCAAATTCATCCTGATTTTCCGCCATGGTATAAGGAACTTTCATATTTTCAAGCGACCAGCACAACGATTTTGCGTAATTAATTCTGCTTTCATAGACAAGAACCTTCTTTTTTTCCGGTTCCTCCACCGCGGCGAAAGGCTCTTCTGAGTCAATACCCTGCGGGATAATTACAGTGAATACGCTGCCCTTGCCATATTCGCTCTCCATGCTTATTTTCCCACCCATGGCGTTACAAAGACGGTTGGTAATGGCAAGCCCAAGTCCGGTTCCTTCAATGCCCTGGTTCTTTTTCATATCTACCCGGACAAACTCGTCAAACAGTTTTGCCTGATCCTCCGGTTTTATCCCTTTTCCCGTATCGGCTACAACAATCCTGAGCCAAATCTGTTTCGCGTCTTTTTTATCCGCGGTAATGGATAAACCAATATGGCCTTTTTCCGAATATTTTACCGCATTGGTCAGCAGGTTAAGAAGAATCTGACGCAGACGCGCTTCGTCCCCTATAAGGCTGTTCGGAATATTTCCGTCGATATTGGTAAAAAACCGTATCGGTTTTTCCATAAGCCGCATACGGATAATATTGACAGTGTCGTTGATTAGGGATGAAAGCGCATATTTTATGGGAACGATTTCCATTTTTCCGCTCTCTATTTTTGAAAAATCCAGAATATCATTGATGATGGACAAAAGATTCGCGCCGGCCCGCTTGATTGTAATAATATGCTCATGGGCGGTTTCCGTCATATTTTCGCGTAACGCAAGCTCCGCCATGCCCGTAATGGCGTTCATGGGAGTGCGTATTTCATGGCTCATCTTCGCCAGAAACTCATCTTTGGACTTGGAGGCGGCTTCGGCTTTTTCTTTCTCAAGCCGCGCTTCCACGGCTTCCAGTTTTAACTTCTGAACCTGGTTAAGGTGGTACAGCGTTTCTTCAAGCCTTTGCGAAAGCTGCGCGATTTCATCATTATAACTGGATCGTTCAAACTGAACGTCCAAATTTCCGTTTGCCACTTTATCCGCGGCTTCTCCCAGTCCCGAAAGCGGAATGGCTATGGACTTGGTTACGGCGACCGCAAGCAGAGCGGATACAATCAACGACATTACCACAAGCGTCAGCATTAAGTAAATATAAAACGAAGCGTTCTCGTTGTTCTTCCTCATTTTAACGTCAGAGGTTTCCAGATTTTTTACAAAGCCGACGTTGAGGTGGTAAGTAAAAGTATTATAAATGGGGGTAAGACGGTTTAAATATACGGAAAGCGCTTCTTCCTTCCGTCCCTGCTCCACCAGATAAAAAATTTCATACACTTTTGGAACATAGGCTTCGGTGTATATCTCCAGTAAATTTTCCATATCCTGCATTTCTCCGGGCGTAAAAACATCGCTGAAATTATCCTGAATTTCAACATATTCGTTAAGCCGGATTAACAGATGTTCCGCGTGTTCTTTTGTCGTCTGCATAACATAGTCTATAAGCGTACTATCGCTGATATAAAGCAGATTAAATAAACCGGTATCAATGAAAACATTATTATCGTATATATCGTTTAATATGGAAACATTGTGTATCGTCTTAACCGCCGATTTTCCGATATAGGTAAGGCTTCCAAAACCTGTTAATCCTACAATCAGCGTAAAAGCGACCACAATAAAAAACGACAGTAATAATCGCGTTCTAATACGGAATTTTCTTAGCATGCATTACCCCATTATAGGCTTAATTTTTCATAGGTGGAATATTCTCCGCCTTCCAAATGAATAATATACACGTTAGTACGCGGGTTGTTATTCCCGTCAAACTTTATACGGCCTATTATTGAATCCAGTTCGTTTTCTTTAATGGCGGAAATAATGGCGTCCTTACCGGCGTTACCCGCTTTTTCTATCGCCTGTGATAAAATGTACACGCAGGTATAAGCGCTGGCGGAACTGGACAGGGGCATTTGGGAAAAACTGTCAAAATATTCCCTGACAAATTGCACCACCTTCGCGTCCTGATCATCATAGGAAAAAGCCGTTGAATAATAAACGTTTTTCATCGCCTGCGGATAATTTATATAGGCTAAAAGCCCGTCCCATGCGTCCGATCCCAATATGCGCGTATTGACAAAACCGGCTTCGTATGCGGCATTAATCAATTTTGCGGCAGAGACATAATCTTCGGGACAAAAAATGACATCGGGGGGATTGGCGGCATATTTGCTTAAAATACCCGTATAATCGTCTTTTGAATAATACGGTTCTACCGCGATAATCCGCCCGCCGCGCTTCGCAAATGATTCAATGAAAACTTCATTTATTCTCCTGAAACTGACATTGGCCCTGTTGCTCAAAACAACCGCCGTTTCCGCGTTCAGCGAATTACGCGCAAAATACGCCATTACTTCGGCCTGATAATCGTCAATAAAAATAGCGCGAAAAACATTTTTGCGGTTTTTTGTCACGTCGGGATTTGAGGCGGTAGGTGAAATTATCGGTATTCCGTCTTTTTCGGCGGCTTTCGCAAGCGCGATTGTCACGTTACTGTAGCTCGAACCTATAATGGCGGCCACACCCCTTTCTTTTAAAGCGTTATACTGCCGTACTATATACTCCTCGGATCCTCGGTCATTTAAAATAATAACGTCCAACTTTTTTCCCAGAATGCCGCCGTTATCATTGATCTCTTTTTTGGCAAGATACAAACCATTGAGCGCGCGGAAACCTTCCTCCGAACCCGCGCCGGTAAGCGGTAAAAGCGCGCCTATTGTAAAATATTCCTGATTCCCCGTTTTTGGAGCGCAGCCGTTGGCGGCAATTAAAACAATCAAAAACAGAAAACAGATTGGTTTAATAATCTTTTTGTATTCCGGCATGATAATGGCTCCTTTTTTCAAAATTTATCCATAATGAAATACCATGTAGTGGGACTGAAATATATGCGCCTGCCTATTAATTTTATTGTATTATTCAATATTTGTATATGCACCGGCATTAACGGGGATAGATCTTGAAACCGAAAGTAATAATAAAACCGGTTGATTTCGGATAATCAGACGTATCAACTTTTGAATGGGGCCGCGCGGTTCCGTCGTTCGCGTTTCCTTCAATAATATCGGTAAAAAATGAAATAACCGTCCCCGCCTCTCCGTAAAATGAAACAGGCGCTTTGCTAAGGTTCCATTCCGCCCCTATTTTTATAATATTGCTCCATTGGTATGCGCCATCATGAAGAAAAAACCGCTTAAGAACAGGGTTATCATCCCTGTCTTGAGAATCAAGTTCCGACTGTAAATTACTTCCGTCAACGGCATTTGGTCCAAAATCGGCGCCGTGCCGAATCATTTGGTACTGTAAATGCGCGGTAACATTTTTAACGGGCATAATTTGAAACCGCGCCAGAAATTCATCAGAGTTTGGCGGAAGGTAATAGCCAAGGCATACGCCGTTATTGGCATACAATTTTTCCATTCTAAGGCCGCCATACCACGGCTCATAATTGCGCTGGTGCGTATACGTGTACGGATTTATTTTGGTATAACTGAATTTTAACGATGTAAAAGGCAGGAATGGCAACGGCAGATTAAACCCTCCCTGCATCGCAACCATTTGACGGTCAAGCGTCGGCAAATCGGTAGTCAATCTCATTTCATCGACAAAGATTGAAAACCATATATTTCCAAGACCGGGATATTGGAGCTTCATGTTGATCGTTATTGACATATTATCGAATTTACCGACATTATTCTGATAAAAGAAACTATTTGTAATAGGTGAAATATACCCTAACTCAAAACGTTTCGGCCATATAACCGCATCGGTAAAATCAAGGAAAAAATAATTTTTATACCTGAATTGCAACATTGTTATTGAAAAAGCGTTTTGACTTGTCCAGGGAGAAACATAAATACCTTCTTTATTGATATATTCAAGCACCCCGGTCATAGATGCGATACCAAACCACGGAACGGGAAAAAACTCGCCTTCAATTCCCAGAAACGGACGCGCCATCCGGTTTAAGGCAAGACTGCTGCCAAAAGACATGGAACCCCATTCGCGTGTTATTCGCCCTAAGCGTAAAATTAATTTATTATCCAAAAATGACGCGGTTAATTCCGCGGGTAAACCATAACCGCCGGCAAAGTCAACAGGCCATTTTTGAGTAGCCGCAACATCATCAAAATAATAAATTGAGCCGTCCCATCGCTTTTTATACGTATACGGAAAGTGAGTTAAAGGTTCGCTGTAAATGTCAATCTTTCTGTTTTCGTATTCAGGAGTATAATCGTTCTTATAAGTTTCATAGAACGTATTATAGGTACCAAGTTCTTTACGTGGAGCCCTCATTAAGCCGCCGTTAAAAATAAAATCATAAGAAACATGACCGCCCAAATCGCCGTTTACATAGGCTTGTATCCATGTCTCTGAGCCATAATACTCGCCTTCGTCTGAATATATGCCTATAGATCCTTCGATATCAACGCTTACGCCAATATTAAAGGAAAATTCAATGTCGGTTTTATCAATATTAGATTCACTATGCCACACGCCCCTTTGCCAATCCATGCCTGTTTTTGGTTTTGAAAACGCGGCAATATACTGTTCCAGAATTTCAAGTTCAGTTTTTCTTAAATTTTCAGCTTTTTCCGAATATAGAATTTCATTAATCGCCGCAATAACAACGCTTTTTGTATAAGGCCTCGCTCCAGGCAGCGGATTGCATAACCCCCTTGCTTCAGCCTGTTCCAGAATATAGTACGCCTGATTTTCCAGGGAAACAGAATTATGGGTTTGCGCAAAAAGAGGGAAACAGAAAAAAGCGCTTAAACAAAAATAGGCGGTTAATAACTTTATTTTCATTAAATCATAATAACAAAATATATTAAATACCGTCAAGTAAGCGCGTATATTACCTGACGGATTCCAATTATTGATAAATACAGGTCATAATACCGTCTTTTTTATAAACTTCAGGAAATAAACCGGGTAAACCTATCCTTCATCTTCCTCTAACTGAATAATCTGGGGAGTGTCCGCCTCGTTCATACCAATCGTTTTTTCCAGCGTTTTATAAGAACCATTTACCGGTCCGTCAACATCCTTAAATTGTAATTTATACGATGTCTGTTCATCCACATTAATATAGAAGTTACCGTCTTTATCTGTAGAAACGGACGAAAAGTTTTCAACCGTTACTTTTATATCAGGAATTGGAACACCATCTTTTGAACTGACTGTCCCGTTAATGCCAACACTATCCATAGGCATCCCATAACATGCCTGAAACAGAATAGAAACGGTTGCCGCTCCCAACCCCTGATAAATTCTCCTTAAAACCCTGCGGCTTTTCTCTGATAATTTAACCATAATCGGCCTCCTATATAAAATATAACACATTTATTAATTAATTTCCAGTTTTTATCCATATTTCCCCATTCCCGGAAAAAGATTCATTGGAATCTATTCTATATACGTATGTATTTCCATTCATTGTTATTGTAATATTATTTCCCATTATTCTATAAAAGCCATTATTTGACGTATTATTCATTACATCCACATAATTTATATTTCCTGAAGCTTTATTCCCCGAAAATTTTATATATTTATTACCTCCGGATAACAGATATGACCCTCCCTGAAAATTAAATACCTGATTATCAGCTATACCCTTATTTTGCAATGGAATATTATTACTCCCAATTTCAGTCGCGCCATGTTCCGCCAAATAATTATAAATTTCGTCGTTGTTATTTTTACGCGCTATAGCCAGCGCAGTATCGCCGTTGACGGCCTTTATATTTACATTCGCGCCTTTTTCCACCAGTAATTTTACTATTTCAAGATTACCCCATTTTGAGGCATACAGAAGCGGCGTCATTCCGTCAGCATCGTTTCTTGTCAAGGAATAACGGTAATTAACATCAGCTCCCGCCTCAATAAATTGTTTTGCAAGGTCAAATCTTTGTCTTTCCACAGTCAATAACAGTATCTCCCCGTTGGGAGCCGCCCCATTCTGTAATAGAAATTGAATCGCGCCATCTTGCCGATTTCTGTTAATCGCGGTATATAAATCATACGCGCTTGGGCGGATATTATATTTTACTAATAGTTGGCATACTTTTAATGTATTTTCCCCGGAAGAATAATTCATTGCAAAATACATCACAAGATTTTTGTCTGCCGCTGACATCGCGTTTACATTTGTTTTTATTATGTTTTCGATTGTTTCAAGGTCGCCTTTTGTCATTGCGGTGACTAGGTCCCATTTATAGTCATCAGCGTAGAGTGCGCTGGAGAGGGAGAGGAGGATTATTATGCCAATGAATGTTTTTTTCATGGGTTTAATTATATCATTGATTTGGAGTTGTTTGCTTAGTTAATTTAATAAAAGCTGGAAGGTGTTTTTTAAGGAGTTTTTGGGCAGATAAAAGGGCTTTATTATCTAAAAAAAGATAAAAAATATGATAAATTCAACCAATAATTTTTGGATAAGGCACAGATTCAAGCATATAGGAGTATTATAGCCGATTGTAAATATACCACATAATTAGCGTACTCCTATCTATTGATAACACTATGAAAAAGTAATGAAAGGCATTGTTGCGCGTACCCATCTTGCATATAGCGAATTATCTTCAAATATGATATGATATAATACAATGGGAAGGAAAAATGCCTAAAAACAGCCAAAAAATAGGTGAAGCCAACTTCAAAACTGCCGTATTTCAGGAATATTTTGGAAGCAAGAAATTCAAATATATGCAGGAAGTTGACCGCATAGATTTTGTTATTACCGACAATGCGGAAAACCATTTAATATGGGCAGAAACCAAAAAGAACACAGCAGATATTGTTGAAATGTTTGTCCAGTTAATACTAACCATAGGCAAGGCAAGAACATTTGACAAGCATAATCCCCCGCCTTTTTTATGCGTTTTTGATTACGAAAAAATAGCATTTTTGCAGTACAATGTCATACACGAAATTTTCTATCAAACCGATTTTAATTGGAACATAACGCCTAGCGACCATAAATCAAAAGAGTTTAAGCAAATAAAATCTATCGTTGAAAAAACAATAGAAGAAAATGATATGCTATTTTCTTTTGATGACGATAAGCAAATCCTTCAAGAATTTATTAAAAATAATTTTTCTTCCAGCGTAACCCTTTTTCCCGAATTATTATCCCTTGTTCAAATAGATATAAGCAACTTTGTACCAACATACAACCGCTGGTTAGAAACAGTAAAACCGTCAATCGCCATAGATTGGGACATAGCAAAAAAAGGCGGAATAATAGACGGAGATTTTTATTTAGCCGATTTATTATCAACAGAAAATGTATCCCTTAAAGACAGACTGCTCATTGTTTTACAAAGCAATCACTATAAATTTGCCAAAGGTCAAGATGAATACGGTATTTCTCTTTTTGGAGAAATACAATTCAAAGATAACCAGAAAGCCTATAATGAGTTTTGGCGAAAATACAAACGTCCCCCATTGGAAACCTATTGGAACTATATTATAGAACGCCGCGATTTATTAGTTCCGCAAGATATAAGAGAACGTAAAGGAAGTTTTTTTACTCCTCAAATATGGGTGCAAAAATCGCAAGAATATCTTGCAAAAGTATTTGGCATAAATTGGCAAGATGAATACTATGTATGGGATTGCGCCGCCGGAACAGGAAATTTGTTAGTCGGCTTAATCAATAAATATAATATTTGGGCTTCCACGCTTGATAATCAAGACATAGGCGTAATGAAAGACCGCATAAAAAACGGAGCAACATTATTAGAAAATCATGTATTCCAATTTGATTTTTTGAATGACGAATTTGATAAACTGCCAGAAGGTTTAAAGCAAATAATTGATGATCCTGAAAAAAGAAAAAAATTGATTGTTTATATAAATCCCCCTTATGCGGAAAATGGAGCGGGTGTTGGCAAAGGTGCTGGTAAAGCAGGTGTTTCAAGCGAAAATAATGTTTATGAGAAATATACAAAAAGTTTAGGACGTGCTTCTAGGGAATTATTTACGCAATTTTTTACCCGTATATATCGTGAAATACCAAATTGTAAAATAGCATCATTCGGAAAACTTAAATATGTCAATGCTCCTAACTTTGAAAAATTTAGAGATATATTCAAATGTAAAAATTTAAATGGTTTTGTCTGTCGTGCAGACACTTTTGATAATGTGGAAGGTAATTTTCCTATTAGTTTTCTTGTCTGGGACTTAGAAAAACAAAATAAAATAAGAAAAATTACTTGTGATGTTTTAGATAATGATGGAAATAAAATTGGCAAAAAAAATTATTATTCGTATCTAGGTTTAAAATATATCAATGACTGGATTGTTTGTTTTAGTATTAAAAAAGATAGTATTGGTACTTTATTTTTTAATAGTAATGATTTTCAACATCAAAAATTTACTTATTTTTCTTTGTCTAAAAGTGCTAAAAGTATTACCGCATTTCCTGTTAATCAAGATAATCTAATTAATGCTTGCATATATTTTACTGTTCGTCTTTGTTTTGAAAATAATTGGCTAAATGACCGTGACCAATTTTTATTTCCAAATGATGATTGGAAAAAAGATAAAACATTTCAATATGATTGTATAATCTTTACACTTTTTCACGGTCAAAATCGTATTTCTGCAAAAGACGGAACAAACCACTGGATACCCTTTACATCAAGGGAAGTAGGAGCTAAAGATAATTTCAAATCTGACTTTATGAGTAAATATCTAAAAGAAAGAAAATTCAGCAAGGAAGCCAACGCCGTAATAAAAACAGGTAAAGAATTATGGACATACTATCACTCTAAAATAAAAGATAATGAAAAAACATTATTAAACGCTTCTTTTTATGACATTCGTGAGTTCTTTCAAGGACGTTCAAAAACCAGCGGCTCAATGAACACGAAATCTAATGATGATACATATAACGACCTTAAAAAAAAATTACGTCAAAAAATGTCAGTATTGGCAGAAAAAATACAGCCTAAAGTATATGAATATGGGTTTTTAATGGAGTAAGAAATGGAAAATCAATTAAGTTTATTGCCCTTAATACATCAATTTGACTATGAAGGTTATATAACAGATACCACATATTATGAAGATAAAGACAATATTAAAACCCCTTATTATCTAGTCTTTCACACAGCAACATACACCATGTTTCTGCCGGAAAATGATTTTGATTGGTTAGGAGAAATAATAGAAGCGGAAGCAGTTGTAATTACCAAAGGCAGTTACAACGGCAAAAAAGATTGTTTTGAATTAATGTTCATAGATGAAAACAAACCGCAGCCATATTCGATAATCCTTACAGATGATCAATTTGTCCGTGAAACCCCGCTAAAAAAAGACTGCTGGTACGGCAAAATGTACATTTATACCGGCGGCTTACACGACTGTAGAAACTGGTTTGATAATTGCTATTACCGTGAAGCAGATAAACTTCCTTATTGTAAACCTGTTGAAAAAAAGCTAACTGTTGCTTTAGCGTAAAGTAAAGGAGCGTATTATGTTAATTAATATTATATTACCAATTATTACCCTCATCATAGGAGTAGTTGTTACTATAATCGTAGGTGCTCGATACTCCATGAAACCGTCTCTTTATTATTATCAAATAGAACCAGGATCTATATTTTCAAAAAATATAAAGGAAATTACTAACCTAAAAATACTGTACAACGATAATGAATTACATAATGATGTCATTTTATTAAAAGTTCTTATTAGCAATAATGGTAATACGGATATTGATAAAAGCATGATTATGAAACCATTGTGTATTGAATTCAAACATCCAATAGAATTATTAAATGTTACTATTGAAAAAAACAATGATATTTCTATGAAAGTTGATGGTAATAAAATAAATTTTTTTTGGGATTTATTAAAGAAAAAAGATTATTTTATACTAAAAATTGTTCTAAAAATATGTAATAACGATAATAATATACTTAGTGATGATTTATTAAATAAATATACTTATATTTCAAGTGGAATTACTAATCTAAATAAGGTAAAAAAATATAGATATGGTAATATTTTTTCTAATAGTCTTGGGTTAGAAGATGTTTTTGCCAGCGGTTTTCAAACATTATTAATTATTCCTTTTTGTATTTTCTTTATTTACTTTCTTAATAATAGTTATATAATTAAATATAAAGGTTCATTTTTTAATTCAGATCCATATATAATTAGTCCAATTGATTCCGATAAATTAAAATTAACATCTTTAGATGAATATAAAAAGATTATAATAAATATAGATGAGTTTAATAACACTGAAAATATTAATAAAATAATAATATCAAAAGAATATTTATTTAATAATATATTTTCAGGTATTATCCTATTATTAATTTTTTATCAAATATTTTCACTTATTAGTAAAATTCGTAAATATTTTAGAATAAAACAAATACGCTCGTATTTTTTAATTAATAGATAACTCATTCTGAGGTTACACTTGAACGTCAGGCCTCTTTTCCATAATATCGTCAAGAAATTGACAATGATAATCTAACGTGGACGATAAAAATACAGAGTAAAAAGTTCGTGTTGATTCGTGGTAAAATTCTTCCTCTCTTATTCGCTCTTGTTCATTTATTTCGTGGTAAAAAAAATTAACCCCCTATGGCTTCACCACCACAAACCCCGCCGCACCAATACTAAAATCTTCCTGCTCCTCCCATGATGCAAACAAACTGCCGTTTACCCTGCCTATTCCCGTATAAACAAATCCTTCAGGTAACGGCGGCAATGACGGGTTAGTAAAAACGGTTTCTTTCGGGGCGGAACCAAAAAAAACATCTACCGATATTTCCTTGCCCGCCTGTTCAAAGTCGGCTGTGCGAAACATTCGCACAAGGGCGGAAGAGCCGGTTCTTTTTGCGGCCCTGTAATAAATCAGACCGTCGCCGGCAAGGCGAAGGGTGTCTATGTCCCAGCCTTCTTCTGACGGGAAAAGGTCGAAGAAGGGAATATTTACGGGGAATGGAACATTGGAATTCATATTGATTGACCATGTCCTCTGCTTGGGAACAGGCGCGTCGGAAGACAGAAAACGCTCGTCCAGATATAAAAGCGCCGTGGGATTTCCCTCATAGTAAATAAATCCGCCTGTCGTATACTGCCGCCAATATTCGCCGCCTGAAAAACGGTATACCGCAATATCCTGCGTACTTCCGCTAACGGGAGCCAGTTTTAAAAAGCCGTCGCGGTTTACCACCATCACTACCCCATTGTCAGTCTCATGCGGGAAACGGATATGGGCGGCTAATGGCCACGGAACAAGAGCGACGGAAAAAGCGGCGTCTTCGATTGTATCAATGTGGATGGGGCCTTCGTCCGTTAGCTGAAACCATAGCGGGTGTTTTCCCGGCTGTAAAATAGCCATTGGGTACGCGCCGTACCACACTATAGTATTGGAATCTTCAGCGGGTTTGCCGCGGGTGCAGGACAGGAGAAGAAGAAAAACAAGCAATCCGATAATTAATTTTTTCAAATTAAATCCTCCGGAAAAGTTATTTTTCTGTTCTCTGGCTCTCCGGGGATAACGGCTACTTTCCCGCAGAATCTGCCCCATATTTCAGCGTCGTCTGTAAATTCTTCCGTTTCTACGTTTGCCGCCTGTTTATGCGCGTCAAGAATTTCAGGGAATTTAAAGGCCTGCGGCGTTTGGGCGATTCCGATATTGGTTCGTTTAAGGTGGGTTTTAATGAAAACTGCGGAGGTATCGTTATCTGTTTGCGCTTCCCAGGGGGACTCGCACTCTTTTGGGGTATCGGTCAGCGGCAGGATGGGGATGACGGCGTTGTGTTTTTTTACCGCCGTGATAATATTTTCTATAAGCGTGGGGCTGATCCACGGTCTTGCGCCGTCATGGATTAGCGCGTAATCGGGGGAAAAATCCGCAAGGAGGCGCAGGGCGTTAAAGACTGAATGGCGGCGCGTACTGCCGCCTGTGACAAAAAGGATTTTAGGTCTTTCACTTGTTAATAAATTTGCAGGTAACGCGGCGCGGGCGGCATTCTCATCGTTTTCGGGGATGGAAATTATAATTACCCGCACCGATGGGACACGGGCAAAAGCGCTTACCGCGGTTCCAAGCACCGTATTTCCGTTATTCAATTTTTGATACTCTTTTTTACGCGCCGGCAAACCTTCGCTTTTCATTCTTGAAGACGCGCCGGCGGCACAGATAACAACCGCTATGTTTAACGCGGTGTCCATATTTATTCAACTTCCAGACGCGCTAAAATCATACTCTGGACATCTTCTTTTGGCTTTTTAAGCGAAATCGAAATTTCATCTTCCAGCAGCTTCATCGCGGAGTCATAAAGTTTTCTCTCCAGAATAGGCAGTTCTTTTACCTTACTGCGGTGGTACAGTGAACGGACAATACTCGCTATATCCCTGATGCTTCCTTTTTTTAAAAGTTCAAGATTCATTTGATAACGCATCTTCCAGTCGGTGGGAATTGGGTCGTAGTCCTCGCTTATTAACTCAAGCGCCTTATTCGCCTCATCCCTTGAAACGGTAGGACGAATCCCAAGTTCCACGGCTTTGTCAACGGGAACCATAATCGTCATATCCGTAACTTCAAGATAAATAATATAATAGGGGATTTTAGAATCTTTAAACTTTTTTTGAACTATGGACTTTATTACCCCGACTCCCTGGCTTGGGTAAACCACTTTCTGGTCAACTACAAATGATTTTGATTTGCTCATTATTTTTATAATAGCATAAAACGAAAAAACAGTCTACATATAAAATATTGACAATTGCCAACAACCAATTTATACTCAACTAAGCATTTTTTCCAAATCAGGAGGTAATAATGTTACAAAAAGCCAAAATTGTGAGTATTATACTCGCACTATTAATCGCGGTTTCCGTATTTACGGGCTGCAAAAAGGCCCGCGGAATAGACGGAAATTCCAAAAATTTAACCGTATTGAATTATGCCGACATGACTGTCGCCAACACGGTAACCGATCAGAAATGGACATGGGATACTTTCAAGAGCAATAATCCCGACATCAAGATCACGGTGGAAGATTTGTTTAACGAGCCGTTCCACAACAAGACCGAAGCCTATGCCGCCTCTGGAAATCTTCCTGACGTACTGTATGTTTGGCCGTCGGGACGGTCTACTTCGCTTCATCAGAACAAACTTCTTAAAGATCTAACCCCGCTTGTCGAAAGGGACGGTCTTAAAAAAGTCTACTATCCTATAGCGCTTGATCCGACCCAACAGGCGTCAAACTATCTCGCCATGATTCCGCTGACAATGACGGCTACCCACGTCCTTTTTGTCAACATGGAAGTGCTAAACGCCTGCGGTTTACAGCCCGCAAAAACTTACGCCGAACTGAAATCCCAGGTTTCCGTATTAAAATCAAAAGGCTATGAAACGGTAATTATGCCCAATCAGGATACGTGGGTTATGCAAAGCTGCCTTTTCTCCATGATTGCCGGGCGCTTCGGCGGAGTTGACTGGCACGAAAAAATTCTTAAAGGACAGGCAAAATTTACGGATAAAGAATTTGTAAACGCCCTTGATTTTATCAGGCGGCTTTACGCCGACGGAGTCATTGAAAAATCATCTTTGGCGATGTCTTACGGCGACGGCCCCGGATTGTTTGCGAGTAACAAAGGCGCGTATTATATCGACGGCGACTGGCGCGTCGGCGCGTTCATTACTGACGCAAGCACGGGTGACGCGTTAATTCCCCCGGCCAAACAGAGTAACATCAGGATGACCGTGTTCCCAGACATCGAAGACGCGAAAATCAACAAAACCAATTCTGTAATACTCGGCACGGGCTGGGCGATGAACGCGGCAATCCCACAGGGTTCCGCAAGAGAAGAAGCGGCGTGGAAATTGATCAAATGGCTGACAGGCGTTGAAGTGCAGACCCTCGGCGTTGAACACGCGGCGTATTCCGCGGCTGCCAGGACTGACATTAATATCGCAAGTTTGAAACTTGAACCGATTCAAAGAACAGCCGCGGGATTGGCGGGCGAATACAGTTCCGCGTCCGCCGTTATTGACGGCGTATTTCACAGCGACGTATTCAATCTGATCAACGACGGTCTTCAGGAAATCGGGCTCGGTACAAAAACGCCCCAACAGGTCGCCGAAGACGTTCAAAAAGCCTTTGATCGCGGCAGGTCGGCGGGAACTTTCTAATTAATAACATGAAGCGGGTTACGGGTAAAATTAATTCCAAAACGGAAGAAAAACTTTCTTACATTTTACTCGTATTGCCCGCTTTACTTTTATACTTTTTTGTAATGGCTTTTCCGACGGTTTTTTCCGTCGTATTAAGCCTGACCAATTATTCCGGCGGCAAAGTTTTCGGCAGCCGGAATTTCGGGTTTTCAGGCATCAGGGCGTATATCGACGTTTTTGCCGATCCGTATTTTTACATCGCGTTAAAAAATAATATGTTAATTGTGCTTATCTCGGTATTCGGGCAGATTCCGCTTGGCTTTTTTCTCGCGTACATTCTCTCGCGGGGACTTATAAAAGGAAAAGATTTTTTTCAGGCGATGATATACCTTCCAAATGTTATCTCGGCCGTAATTATCGGAATATTGTTCAGCAGGTTTTTTCTGACATCCAACAGCGTGTTTCTGGAAATACAGAGGTTCTTTAACCCCGCGGCGGAATTTATTCCGGGAAAAAACGCGATGGTTACCGTCCTCATTGTAATACTCTGGATGTACACCGGGTTCTATGTCATCATCTTCCTTGCCAATCTTCAAAAAATTGACACTTCAATAATTGAAGCGTCTAAAATTGACGGGGCAAGCGAGATGCAGACGTTACGCTACATTATTCTCCCCGCGTTATCCGGCGTTATTGTCACCTGCGCGATTCTAGCTATAGCCGGCTCCCTAAAATCATTCGATCTTATCTTTGTCATGACTCAGGGGGGGCCGGCGCGGAGAACGTCAGTACTCGCCCTTTACATGTACGACAAAGCTTTTCGCGGCGCGCCGAATTATCCCGTTGCAAACGCTATTTCTACAATAATGATAATAATCAGTTTTATTTTAATCGGGCTTACAAGAAGCGCGGAAAAACAATTTGACACCGGAGAATAAAATGGCGGATATAAAAAAGACAAACATATTCGCCAAAATATTAATGTATCTGATTGTAATAATTTTCACGATTCTTGCGGCTTATCCGATTTTTTGGCTTGTAATCCAGTCTTTTAAAACTACCCAGGAGTATATGACGACCAGTAAACTTGCAATGCCTGTCAGGTGGTTCTCAGGGAATTATCCCTGGGCATGGAAAGTCGGCAAATTCAGCACTTTAATTATGAACAGTGTAATTTACACGTCGATTACGGTTGTATCAATAATTATTTTAAGTTTTATGGCTGGCTTCGCTTTTGCAAAATTGCCTTCCAAATTAACGCCGCTGTTACACGGCAGTTTTATAATAGGAATTCTTTTAACATTGCAGTCAATCTTGGTCCCGCTCTTTTTAATGATCAACGCCGTCGGCCTCTACGACACACGGCTTGGCGTGCTTATTCCCTACATTGGGATCGGTCTTCCTATGTCAGTGTACCTTAGTACCGAATATATAAAAAGCATCCCCGATTCAATACTTGAATCCGCAAGGTTGGACGGCGCGAAATATTTTAAAATATTTACAAGTATTATTTTACCGATAGCTTCCCCTGTCGCGGCTACCGTTGCGATTATCACCACAACGGGAACATGGAATGAGTTTATTTTAGTAAACATATTAGTCGCAAAGAACGAACTTAAATCCCTTCCGGTCGGCATCAATATGTTTTCAGGCGCGTTGGCTTCCGATTACGGCAAGCAATTTTCGGCGCTTGTTATAGGAATGTTACCAATGGTAATTTTTTATATACTTTTTAGAAAACAGATAACAAAAGGCGTATCAGCCGGAGCGGTAAAAGGTTGATATAGGAGATATATATGTCAGAAATTCGTAGGCTTGTAACTGAGGAGATGCTTCAGTTATACAGGTTGCATACTATCGTTTACAATCAGCGAAAAGATTTTTCAAAAGAAGAAAATCAAAAAATCTATCCATATGAGCATCCAGCGGATTGGACATGGGGCGTTTTTGACGGCAAAAAACTGCTCGCCGGAATGTTCGAGATTGAATACCTTATGCGTTTTGACGGGCACAGCGTAAAAATGTCAGGCATCGGGGGAGTGGGAACTTTGCCCGAAGCGAGAAAGGGCGGGCACATCAGGCACATTTTTGAAAAACTTCTGCCGCAGGCTTACGAAAAGGGAGTCATCTTTTCCAATCTGACTCCGTTCTCTCACGATTTCTACCGCAAGTTCGGCTATGAAATTGCGTGTAACAGAAATAAAATAACTATTCCAACCGGGGATTTATCGGAGATAAAACCTTATGGGGAATTTATTCATATTCTTCCCGGAGACGACACTTCCCCGCTTGCCGAGGTTCACTCCGTTTATATAGAAAATATCAATCACGGGATACACAGGGATTCATGGCCGGATAACCGCGCATGGAAACGTTTTACGGAAGAAGACCCATGTGCGACAGGGACGTACCTTTACCTGTGGAAGGACGAAACCGGAAAAGCGCGAAGTTACATCAAATACCAGGATTTACTTGAAGACGGCGGGCACAGTATGTCTGTAAAAGAACTTGCCTTTATTGACAAAAAAGGTCTTTACGGCGCGCTTGGCATAGTAGGCGGCCTTTCCGCCCAATTTGAAAATTTTATATGGCTGATGCCGACATTTATAGACCCATTTGATTTTACAGGCGACGCGTATTCAATAGAACAGGAAATAAAGCCCAGAGACATGACAAGGGTGATTAACGTAAAATCGGCTCTTGAACTGATGCGCCGCCCATGCCGCGAAGGCGAATATGTAATTAAAGTCGAGGATAAAAACATTTCAGCTAACAGCGGGAAGTACCTTGTTCAATTCGCACAGGACGGAACAAAAGTTTCGATGACAAAAAAAGACGCCGATTTATCCTGCGACATTCAAACTTTAAGCCAGCTTGTCACGGGTTACAGGACTCTTGAAAACGCGCTGTATTCACGGCGGGAAGGGCTTGAAGTTCATGGTAATTTGGAAACTTTAAAAAAAGTATTTACGTTAAGACCTCAGCACGTAACGGAGTATTTTTAAATGGAGTTGTCAATTATTCCAAAACCGGTATCAATAAAATACACGGAAGGCGTTTATAAATCTGAACTTGAAACGAAAACAGGATTGCCGCCCGTATTTAGAAAAGAAGGGAATCCGCTTGGTAGCGGCGAACAAAACATTGAAGCATATAAACTTACAATCTCAGAAGAGAACATCACTTTACAGGCGGAAAACCAAGCGGGAATGTTCAACGGGGAACAAACATTACGCCAGCTTGTCCTCTCAGAGTATAAGGACGAACTTTTAACTTTACCCTGCGCTGAAATTACGGATTACCCGCGTTTTTCATGGCGCGGTTTTATGCTTGACTGTTCTCGTTACTTTTATTCAGTTCCCTTTATAAAAAAAATGCTTGACGCGATTGCCCTGCACCACATTAACCGCTTTCATTGGCACCTAACGGATGATCAGGGGTGGCGGCTTCCTGTCGCCGAATATCCCCTGCTTACTGAAATCGGCTCGCGCAGGCAGGATCGCCGATTTCCCTGGGTTAATTATAAATGCGAATTTTACGGCAGGGAAGAAATTAAGGAAATAGTAGATTACGCGAAATGCAGAAATATCGAAATTATTCCCGAAGTGGACTTGCCCGGCCACGCGAGCGCGATTTTAGCTTCATATCCGGGACTTGGCTGTACGGGTGGCCCCTACCGCGTCGAAGACCGTTTCGGTATTTTTGAAGACATGTTATGCGCCGGCAATGATCAAATCTTCGATTTTTTTGCCGCCGTCTTTGACACGCTCGTTGAACTTTTTCCCTCCAAGTGGGTGCATATCGGCGGGGATGAAGTTTTATTTAACCGTTGGGAAGAATGTCCCAAATGCAAAAAAAGACTGGCGGAACTTGGTCTTGAAAAACCGGCGCAGTTACAAAGCTGGATAACGCGCAAGATGGCGCTATTGCTCGCAGAAAAGGGAAAAACAATTATCGGCTGGGATGAGGTTCTTGATGATTCAGAAAAATTCCCAATGCCCAAAGATACGGTTGTAATGTCATGGCGCGGAGCGGAAGGCGGAATAAAAGCAAGCAGGAGGGGACACCAAGTAATCATGTCGCCCTGCACAGAAGGCTGTTACATTGACTACAAACACACGGACGACCCGGAAGAAATTGGAAGAACACTGGGAATTTCTTCCGTGTTCGACAGCTATTCCATGAATCCCGTAACGCCTCAGATGACTGAAGAAGAAGCGTCCCTTATTTTGGGAGGACAGTGCAATCTGTGGTCAGAGGTTATTTACGCCGGAAAAATCGCGGAGTATATGATTTTTCCGCGCCTGTGCGCCATTGCGGAAACCCTTTGGACGCCTCAGCAAAATAAAGATTTTGACGATTTTTCCCAAAGACTCGCCGTACACAGAACCCGACTAGACGCCCTGGACATTAACCAATACCGTGGCCCACTACGCTAAAACACCGAACAAGATATGTACTGGCGTTCGTGTGGTTCATTGTATTAATTAAAATCACGTTATATAGGTTCAAAATCCTTGGCGCCGTGTTTACATAACGGACAAACAAAATCATCCGGTAAAGTATCGCCTTCATGCACATAACCGCAAATCTTACAGACAAATCCCTTTTTATTTCCCTTTGGCGGCTGGGGCTTCGGCTTTATATTATCAAAATAATATTGATAGGTAACACTTGCGTCACGCGACAGCGAAAACGCCTGATTCACCTCGGCGATAAACAGCGTATGCGTGCCGCAATCAATAGATTCTTTCACTTCCCCGGAAATCACGCCGTTTGTCCATTCTGACACATAACGGACGCCGTTTTCGGCGCGTAAGGCTTCAGCGCTGCCGACAAATTTATCCGTCGTTTTCCCGCTCTGAAAGCCAAATTGCTGAAAAACACGGAAGGGTACGCCCTCGCTTAAAATAGAAATATTGAATTTTCCCGTCTTTAGAATCATATCATGAGTATAATTTGCTTTATTCACTCCAATTGTTATCTTCATGGGAGACGCGGTTATTTGCATAACGGTATTGATAATACAACCGTTGTCCTTATTACCGTCTCTGGCTGTTAATACAAATAAACCATAAGACAGCTTGAACATGACGGCGGGATCAACGGTATTTGGCGCCGCCTGATTATTTTGATTAACTCCCGCAGGAGCGGGGAAATCCGCGCCAATCGCTTCCGCCATTGATTCAATATCCGAAAGCTGAGTGGCCTTTAAGCCGGATAGTATGCTGACATTATTTTCAAGGATATTGATATTCGCGCACTTGTCCAGTATTTCACGAATCAAGCCGCCGCTTGTGGGCGCCCATGAACCGTTTTCGATTATGGCAACGCGGCGGTTTTGAATATTATGCGCCGCAAGATCATTAAGCAAGGCTTCCATTGTTACGAAAATTCCCGCATTGTAGGTTGTGGAGGCGAATACAAGGTGGCTCCATTTGAATGCGGCGCTAACTATCTCCGATGCCGGAGTAACTGAAACATCAAATACAACCGTTTTAATACCTTTGTCGCGCAGGCGGCAGGCAAGAATTTCCGCCGCGTTTTCCGTATTTCCGTAAACGGACGCGTAAGCGATCATAACTCCGCGTTCTTCCGGCTCGTACTTACTCCAAAGCATGTATTTTGAAATGATTTCACTTAAATTTGAACGCCATATAAACCCGTGAAGCGGACATATCATTTCGATATTAAGAGCGGACGCTTTATCCAGCGCCGATTCAACCTGTGTCCCGTATTTCCCGACTATATTTGAATAGTAACGGCGGGTCTCGTCCATATAGTCCTTCGCGAAATCCACTTCGTCCGCAAAGAGAGCGCCGTTCAACGCGCCGAAGTGTCCAAACGCATCCGCGGAAAAAAGTATTTTTGCCGTGGCATCGTAGGTAAACATAACTTCCGGCCAATGCACCATCGGGGCCATTATAAATTGAAGAGTGTGCTTTCCGGTATTCAATGTCTCGTTTTCTTCGACCAGACGGACGCGCGAATCTATATCAAAGTCGTAGAATTGTTTGATAAATTCCAATACTCTCGCGCTGCAAACAATTTTTATTTCAGGGTGCTGTCGAATCAATTCAGGAATCACTGCGGAATGGTCAGGTTCGACATGTTGTACCACGAGGTAATCCAGTTTTTTTCCTTTCAGCGCCACTTCAACATTTTCCAGGAATCTCTGCCGTACCGCTTTATCGACCGTATCAAACAACACGGTTTTTTCATCAGTTAAAAGGTATGAATTGTATGATACGCCTGCCGGTACGGAATAAACACCTTCGAAAAACGCCAGCCGCCTGTCATTCGCGCCGACCCACACTAAATCATCAGTAACTTTCTTTATACAATACATTTTTTTAATTATCCTCCTTAGAGTTATTGTAATATAAATACAGGTGTTTGTCATTAGCACTGTTGGCGGGGTAATGGAGATTATTATAAAAAAATATTTTATGGCGGCCGATTTATTGTTTGTTTCTCTTTCGGTTTTTGCCCAATAGCATGGCACTCCCCCCGTCAGGCTAGGGGCGAACAAGCCGGAAGACACGAGCGGCGTCCCTGGAGGTCGGGCCACAGCCGTATCGGCGTACGGAAAAGTTTTATGTTTTTTTTAGGCGTATTATTTTTCCCCATTGAAAATCCCTGATTATGTCAACTAAATCTAATTCGAGTATTTCCTTTTGAACATCGTATTCATTAAGTAATATTTCAAAAATATCCGCAATTGTTTTTTTCCCGTCAATTAAGTCGAATACTGTTAATGCGGTCTCATTTAAGTACATTAATTTAAAATCAAAAGCGTTATTAACTATTCCAATATTCCCCTCTCTTCTAAACTTAAGTTGTTGTTTTAGCGGAATAAATGTGGAAAGATGTTGATAAGTTATCATTAATTAGTTGAATAAACCACCGGATCTAAAGATGGAATACAGGGTAAATACTCTCCTTTTTCCAATTTTTTTTGAATCCCTGATGATATTACAGGAGCGATTAAGTTTACTGCCGCAACTACGGCTCCGCCCACGGCAGCTCCTGCTAAAGCCGCCGGAAGTACATTGTTTGCAAAGTTACGTTCAAATGTTACTTTGGGTGAAGAATAAGATTTCTTTTGTTTATTCATAAGTAAATATCTCCTTCAAGATAATTTGTATGTAAGTCGCTTATACCTGAATATGGTTCGATGGAATTAACATAGTCGGCAATTTTCTTGTGCTTCCATTTGTCTTTTCCATTAGTCCATTGATCAAAAAAAGATGATTCTAAAACATTTCCAATTACAAAAGGAGCCACGCACTCAAGTCGAATATCCCCATTTGGTCTGATTATAACGCCCGTATTTGGCAGTTCTATCGCTTCCTTTAATTGAATTTTAATGTTTGATGAACGGCTGACAGACATACGCCCATTATACAATAATGATATATTTTCTATCGTATTAAAGAGAATATTACGTTGTTCGTCATTCAACAATAACTCAGTATTATTTGCCGCTCTGCCGCTTGAAAATATTTCACCTGCGATAAGGAGCGATGCGCCGCATTGGTATGCCAGTTTGGCCATTTCCGGCAAATTATCTATTTCATCCGGAGTTACGCTATGGGCTATCGTAAGCGGTAAACCCGCGTCTGATACCATAAGGGCTGCGTTAACGGCCTTTTCCCAACTTCCTGATTTTTGGCGTAACTCATCATGTGATTTTGCTGAAGCGCCGTCTATAGATATTTGTATCCATTGAAATTTATATTTTTTTAATTTATTAATTATGTCTTCAGTCATATTATAACCATTGGTAATTAACAAAAATATCGTACCATCATCATTTAAAATATCCATTATTTCAAATAAATCATCGCCAAGCATAAGAGGTTCGCCCCCTGAAAGAACACATTGAAAAATTCCCCCATTTGCCACTAATTCTTTAGAAAGCTTTTTCCAATGCCCAACCTCCATTTTATCAATACATTGATTCTCACCTGAACGATTATAACAATGCCTGCAACACATATTGCACTTTGAAGTTAATTCATATTGTACTGATAAAGGCCTGCTAAATGACTGTGGATAATAATTTTTCGATATGGCGTCTTTTCGTTGAATAATATAATTATTACTGTAGTCTTGTTCAAGTTTGACAATTTTCCTGACATCTGTCATTGTTGTATTCCTGTTTGTTTGCTAATCTTTCGTATAAGAATCAATTATTTCCTGTGTTTTTTTGATGGTGGCTTTCAGGTCTTTATTATAGTACAAAGGGTATTTTCCTTGTTCAAGATCGCAATGAAAATCAAGCCCTTTTTTTGTATTAGAATCAGGCGGAGGTGTTTTTACTCCCATTGTATATAAAACATCATCCAAAGCATGTAATATACCCATAAATTATTTCCTCCTAAAAAACTAACTTTTAGTATAATTTTTTTATGAATTAATGTCAAGCGTTGCGTGTTGTCAACACGCAACGCTTGCTAAGAAATATCTTCCTTTGTTATTTGTTATTTAAACTTTGAATTTAGATACCGCAACAACCAGATTATCAATAATTTCTTTATTTTGCCCACTAATGCTGTTCACTTCATCTACGGCGGCGTTGATCTGTTCGGCGCTTGCGGTCATCTCGGTCATTCCATCGGTTATTGCTCCGGTGGCTTTTTCCAGGTTTCTGCCTTCGCTGATAATTTCTTTTGCGCCTTCAAGCATCTCTACGGAACTGTTCTTTACTTGCTGAGTAATCTCATTGAGTTTGCCGATGGCGTCAAGAATTTGCTTGCTTCCCTGGCTCTGCTCTTCCATGGCTCCTCGGATATTTCCTTCCTGATCGGAGACCGTTATGATTCCGCCTTCAATGGCTTCAAATGATTCCAGCGCGCTGCCGGTGGATTGGGAAATTTTATCAATAGAACTCTTCATTTTTTTAACCACCGAAACAATTGTTTTTGACTGCGAGCTTGAGCTTTCAGCAAGTTTGCGGATTTCATCGGCTACGACGGCAAAGCCCCTGCCCGTATCACCCGCATGCGCGGCTTCAATGGCGGCGTTCATCGAAAGAAGATTTGTCTGGCTTGCGATATTTTGCATTACAGAGTTGATCTGCAGCAACCCTTCGGATTCTTTGGCGATTTCCTTAACGTCGGAAACTACGGTCTGCAAGCCGTCCCGGCCTATTCCTGAAGCGTCCGTCAACTCGTTCACCTTGTCCGTGTTTTTAAAAAGGGTTTGAGTCACCGAATTGATATTAGCAAGCATTTCCTCAACGGCTGAAGACGACAGGGAAACGCTCTGCGTTTGATGTACCACATGATCGTTAAGTTTTTGGATGTTGCCGCTAATCTGTTCCATTGTGGCGTTTGTCTGCGTTACCGAAGCGGACTGATTCACGGCCAGATTCTGAATGGATTGAATATTGCTGTTAATTTCTTTTACCGCCGCCGCAGTCTTGCATGAACTGCCCGTAAGCGTGTCGCCTATTCCGGACAGGCGCTCAGACTCCTGTTTTATAGTGGTAATTAAGGTTTTAATATTGTCAAGCATTGCGTCAAAGCCGTTTGCAAGCTCTCCTATCTCGTCTTTTGATTTGATGTTGACGCGCTTGGTTAAATCCCCGCTGCCCGTATGTTTTACTATTTTAGTCATGCTTGTTAAAGGCCTTGTTATGGAACGCCCAGCAAAGACGGCTACAATTACGCCTGCCGCGCCGCAGATTAAGCCGATTATTAACATGATATCGCGTATGCGGACTACAGGGGCAATCACTTCGCTCTTCTCCACGTTTTGAACAAGTGTCCAATCGTAGCCGGGAATCGGCGTGAAGGCGCAGACCATCTCTTTCCCGTCATTGGTATATTGCGCGCTGCCTGTCTTTTCATTTATGACTTTCGTTATCATGTCAGCTAACGATCTCAGGGAAGGGGCTGTTTCCGCTTCTTTGATTGGGTTGCGCTGCATGTTTACCAGTTCCGTGTCAGGATGGGCGACGATTGTTCCCTTGCCGTCTACTAAAAATCCGTATTCTGTTTTGTAGTTGGTCCGTATATCATTTACCAGACCGCTTAGAAATGTAGTGCCGTCCTTACGCGCGGCTACTACGCCCAAAACAGGAGCGTCCTTGCCGTCATCTTTGAAAACAGGGGCCGCGAATATCACGACAGGCTTATTTGTAACAGGGCTTATTATCACGTCCGAAATCGAGGTTTTTCCGGTAAATGCCTTCTTGATATAATCCCTGTCGCCGAGGTTGGTGACAGTATTCTCCCGCACATAATATGTTGTACCGTCAGGATATACCAATCCCATGTCAAGGCTGTCAATACGGTCTACATCGGGCTGCAGGTTTGCCTTGACTATCCCATCCCAGTTCATCGTCCTTGTTCTGGCGCGGTTGGCGATTTCCCACAGTTGGTTATGCAGAATGTCCAGTCTTGCATAGAGCAGTTCTGCGTTAATTTTACTATTACCGACCATTCCGTCGATAACCGAGGCTTCCATGTTCCTTGTTACAAGCAAGTTTACGGAAACAATGATTGCGGCTGATGTAATTAATACAACCGCTACGATTAATAATGGTACTCTGATACTTAGTTTCATAATTTCCTCCTTAATTTTGAAACAAAATGCTAATTAATGATAAATTTTTAAATAAAGTTACAATATTATTGTTATATTCTAAATATAATAAAAATTTGACATATCGGCGATAAAATTCGAAAACAATGAGCAATGTAACTAATCTAAGCGTGGAGCTTCACGATCAGATTGCTTACAACGACATTGATAATTGCTAATTACTAATTGCTAATTTAATTTATGGATATTTCTTTTTAAAACCAGTAACTCTCGCGCTTGCGGTAATATTTAGCGGGGACTTATCCCCTCTTGCGAGGTACTGATACCCAATCCCCGCCACCATAGCGGCGTTATCACCGCATAAGTCTTGGGGAGGAAAAATACAATGAATGTGAGATTGTTGTGCAAGGCAGGAGCGAAGGTAGCTGTTAGCCGCAACGCCGCCGCCTGCGACAAATGTGGTAATGCCGGTGTCTTCGGCGGCGTTTAACATTGCGCGTAACAGGATTTGAATTGCGGTTTTTTGAAAGGAAGCGGCAATGTCCTCGTTTGTGTGGGCGCCGGGCTTTTTTTTGAATATGTCAAGCTGGTTTATTACGGCGTTTTTTAGGCCTGAATATGACACGTCGTAGCGGTGATCGCCCTTGTGCAGGGACGGCATCGGGAAATTAAAAGCGGAGCCATCTCCGTTATGCGCCATTTTATCAATAACCGCCCCTCCCGGATAGCCAAAATTGTAAAATTTCGCCACTTTGTCAAAAGCTTCTCCTACGGCATCGTCTATTGTTGTGCCGAGTACCGTAATATTGTCAAAACCGTCGGCGCGGCAGATAATCGTATGCCCGCCTGAAACAAGAAGTCCCAAAAAAGGGTATTCACACTTTGCTTCGGAAACTAAACGCGGCGCGTACAAATGCGCCAGCATGTGATCAACGGCAATAAAAGGAATGTTACGCGCCCAGGCGAACGCCTTTGCGAAAGAAAGCCCGACTAACAAAGAGCCTAAAAGTCCGGGGCGGTTTGTCACGGCGACGGCGTCAATATCCTCAACTTTTAAGCCCGCTTTATCAAGCGCTTCTTTTGTTACGGCATAAATCCACTCGGTGTGTTTTCTGCTCGCTATTTCGGGGACAACTCCGTTCCACGGCGCGTGAAAAGGGATTTGAGTGGCGATAACATTGGAAATAATTTTTTCGCCGTCCTGCACAACGGCCACGGAACACTCATCGCATGAAGTTTCAATGCCAAGAACTTTCATTTCTTGATTATATCAGAAGCGGTCTTTAACGTGTAACCCTGCTCGGTAAAATCAGGAAATTGATCGGCAAGCAGGGGAGCTAAATCAGGCGACCATGTGTGTCCAATCATCACCGCGCTGCCGCTTTTCCGCGCTCTTGCAAGCCCGCTTGAAATGTAGCGGAGCATGGCGTCCTTGTTCTGTTCATTATCAATAAAAACATTTCTCTCAGCGATTTTTATCCCCATCTGGTTCGCTACCGAGGGGACAACGGTGTCCGCCGTCGTTCTGGAATCAATAAAACAAATTCCCTTTTCATTGCAAAAAGCCAATATCGTCCGCATCGCCTCTTTGTCCATAGTTATCTTCGAGCCCTGATGGTTGTTCATTCCGGCAACAGGCCCGATTTCATCAATGTTACGCGACAATACCGCCCTTATTTCCGCATCGCTCATGCCTGAATAAATTGCTCCGGGGCCCGGCTCCTGCCCCCCTATGGCTTCCATCGGCTGGTGTAAAATCACCTCTTTTCCGCTCTCCCTTATCCGCTTCGCCGCTTCGGCTGAATGCGGAAGACCGGGCAATACCGCTATTGTAAAAGGAAATTGAATACGCAGAAAAGGTTCAAGCTCCCTTAAATTATTTCCGGCGTCGTCAATTATAAAAACCAAAGTCCCCTTGTTTTCAACCGGAACCTTGGGATTAATAACGGCGGAAACGGTAGTCGCGGCAGGCGCGTTATTTTGAACGGGCGGCGTCTCTTTCACAGCCGGTGTCTGCTTTACAACCGGTGAACTCTTGGGAGGAATATATTTTTTAATTGAAGTTGAAACGGGCTCTTTTTTTTCAACATCAGGGGGAGAAACTTCGACGCGCCGCGGCTGTGACTGCGGCTGTTCGGGAATCGTTTGCTCGACAGTTTCAATAACTTCCGGCTGTTCTGACTCATTTTCCTGCAATGAAACGTTTCCTTTATTAAGGCTGGAATGAACGGCGATTACGGCGCAGGAAATTAAAGCCGAAACGGCCACAATCGCTCCAACCAGTAAAAATGCCTGAATCGGGTCAGAAAACCCTGCCTTTTTGCGTTTTTTATATGTTTTTCCCGCAATTTTCTTTGTTTTAACCGCTTTTTTCATATATCTTTTATACAATATCGGCATTTTTCTACAATAACTGTCTTGTGTAAAAGTCCTTATTTATAGATAATATTAATAAATATTTCAATAATATTTTTAAGGAGCTCTTATAATGAAAAAGAAAATTATTCTTGCTTATTCAGGCGGTTTGGACACCACTGTGATCATTCCGTGGTTAAAAGAAAATCATGATTGCGATGTTATCGCCGTATGCGTAGACGTAGGTCAGACCGCCGACTGGAAGGCAATAACAAAACGCGCGATGACCACCGGCGCAAGCGCGTGTTACATCGCCGACGTAAAAAAAGAATATGTTGAAGAATACATCTGGCCCGCCCTTAAAGCCGGCGCCATTTATGAAGACAAGTATCTTCTTGGCACGTCAACCGCAAGACCGCTTATCGCAAAAGTTCTTGTCGAGTACGCGAGAAAAGAAAAGGCCGACGCAATTGCCCACGGCGCGACAGGCAAGGGAAACGATCAGGTAAGGTTCGATCTTGGAATCATGGCCCTCGCTCCCGATATCGAGATAATAGCCCCGTGGAGGACATGGAAACTTAAAAGCAGACAGGACGAGATGAGGTATCTTGCAAGGAGAAAAATTCCAGTTCCCGTAGCAAAGAAAAAATCCTACAGTACTGACGATAACCTGTGGCATATTTCCCACGAAGGGCTTGAACTTGAAGACCCCGCGACGGAGCCGCAGTTAAAAAAAATGCTTGCCATGACCGTACCGCCCGAAAAAGCGCCTAACAAGCCTGAATATGTGGAAATTGAATTTGAAAAAGGCATCCCCGTCTCCCTTAACGGAAAAAAAATGGAAGGCGTGCAGTTAATTAACGCTCTCAACAAAATAGGCGGCGCAAACGGCATCGGCGTTGCAGACCTGGTGGAAAACCGCGTCGTCGGAATGAAAAGCCGCGGCGTATACGAAACTCCCGGCGGATCCATCCTCTACTACGCCCATCAGGAACTTGAACACCTCTGTCTTGACAGGCAAACTTATTCGTTTAAGCGGCAGGTATCGCTTAAATTAAGCGAAATTATCTACGGCGGCCTATGGTTCACCCCGTTACGCGAAGCGTTATGCGCTTTTGTTGACAGCACCCAAGCGACAGTATCGGGCAAGGTAAGGCTTAAACTCTACAAAGGTTCGATAAACGCCGCAGGGGTAACGTCTCCCTATTCGCTTTACAACACAAGCCTTGCAAGTTTTACAACCGGAGAGCTTTTCAATCACGCCGACGCCAAGGGCTTTATAAAACTCTACGGTCTCCCAGTGCTTGTAAGATCGCTCATGGAACAGGGGAAAAAAGAGGGAACAAAAGCGTCAAGCGCTAAAGCGGCTACGACTGCGGGGAAGGCAAAGGCTGGCTCAAGCAGAGGCAAAGCGGCTGGGAAGAAATAAGCGTATTTAACTAGTATGCTTAAATTCTACCACGAACCACACGAACCAACACGAACAACGACAAGATATGTACTAAGAGTTCGTGGTGTTCGTGGTTAAATTTCTTTTTAGATAATTCCAATCAACACTATAGGAGAAACTTTGAAAACTAAGCGCAATCCAGTAAAAAAAACGGCGAAGCCGCTGTGGGCGGGGCGGCTTGCGGAAGTTCCGCAGGCGGAAGCTTTTGCTTTTCAGGCGTCAATCAATGTTGACAGCCGCCTTGTCTTTGACGACATTGCAGGGAGTAAAGCCCACGCCGCTATGTTGGGCAAACAGGGAATTATCACAAAGGACAACGCAGGGAAAATTGTAAAAGAACTTAACGCTATTGTCGGCGAAATTAAAGCGGGCAAATTGACGATAGATACAACGCATGAGGATATTCATTCTTTTTTGGAAGCGGTTTTAACGGAGCGCCTCGGCGATACAGGCAAAATGGTTCACGCAGGACGAAGCAGAAACGATCAGGTGGCGGTCGCTTTCCGCCTGTACCTGAAACGCGCGGTTCCGCAGTTGCAAAATGAATTAGCCGCGCTTGTTAATGTTCTTCTGGATACTGCGTTGTCTCATGTAAACAGCATAATGCCCGGTTACACGCACCTTCAAAGAGCGCAGCCCGTAACGCTTGGACATCACCTAACGGCATGGTGCGTAGCGCTTGAGCGGGATTATTCCCGTTTTAGCGACGCTCTTAAAAGACTTGATGAGTGTCCTTTGGGAAGCGGAGCGTTAGCCACTACTACCCTGCCCTTGGATCGCAAGGCCACCGCGCAGGATTTGGGTTTCAACAGATTATGCGTCAATTCAATGGACGCCATAGCGGACCGCGACTTTGCCCTGGAGCTTTCAAGCGCCTGCGCAATCACTATGGTTCATCTATCGCGTTTTTGCGAGGACGTGGTTCTATGGGCAAGCGAAGAATTTAAATTTATCGATCTTGCCGAATCATGGAGCACAGGTTCTTCGATCATGCCTCAGAAAAAAAATCCCGATTTTGCGGAACTTATCCGTGGAAAAACAGGAAGAACAACGGGCAACCTTGTCGCTCTTTTTACGCTGTTAAAGGGACTGCCCTATGCGTATAACAAAGATTTACAGGAAGATAAAGAAAATCTTTTCGACAGCATCGACACATTGAACATGTGCCTTCGCATGTTCGCCGGAATGATTAAAAGCGCTCAATTTAACGTCAAGCGCATGAAGGCGGCGTGCACAGGTGGCTTTTTGGAAGCGACAGACGTGGCGGAATACCTTGTCCGCAAGGGACTTCCTTTCCGAGCCGCCCACGAAGCCGCCGCTTCTCTGGTACGCGATTGCATCGAAGCGGGACATAAACATATTTCCGCGTTAACGCTCGCGCAATTGAAAAAACGCTCCAAACTTTTTGAAGAAGACATTTACAAACTGATAACGCCATCAGCCTGCGTAAAAGCGCGCGAGATACCGGGAGGACCCGCCCCCAAAGAAATCCGCAGGCAGATAAAGCTGTTACGCAAAAAAATAAATTAACGGACTGTTTACATGGGCGAAAAAGAAAAATTTATAACGCTTATAGAAAAGTTTATCGCGCTTGCGGCGGTCAGATTAAGCGACGATGTTATGGCGCGGCTGGAAGAAATGCGAAAAGCCGAGGACTCGCCACTGCAAAAATCAATCTACGACAGCTATTTTGAAAATTTGGCGTTAGCTGTAAAACTTAACCGACCTTGTTGTCAGGACACCGGCATGCTTCAGTTTTTTGTAAAAGCGGGAACCGCTTTCCCCCATTTGGACATTACGGCGGAAGCATTAACCGAAGCGGTACGCAGAGCGACCGTAAGCGTCCCATTAAGACCGAACGCCGTCAACTATTTTGATGAAATCAATACAAACGACAACACAGGAGAACGAACCCCCTGGATAGATTGGGAAATTATTCCCGGCTCCAAAGAGATGGAAATAACGCTGTACTTTTCGGGCGCAGGTTGCAGTCTGCCGGCGCAAGCGAAAGTTTTTAAGCCGTCGGACGGACTGAAGGCGGTTATTCCCTTTGTGTACGACATTGTCAGCGGACCCGGAATTAACGCCTGCCCTCCTCTGCTTGTAGGAATCGGACTTGGACACAACATAGAAAACGCATCGGTACTTTCCAAAAAAGCAATTTTAAGGCCATTAGGCAGTAAACACCCCCATCCCAAAGGAGCGGAACTTGAAAAACAGCTAACGGAAGGTCTTAACAGTCTTGGCATGGGCGCTCAAGGATTAAGGGGCAATCAAGCGGTGATGGGAGTGCATATTGAATCGTCCGCAAGACACACTGCGACTAGGGCATGCGCTGTAAATGTTTCGTGTTACACGCTAAGGCGCGGAACTATCCGCCTTAACAGCGATCTCTCTTATGAGCTGACAGGTTTTAAGGGAGCGAAAATCTAATGAGAGATAAGAGGTTTTTTTGAATACGGTTAATTTACCTTTGAATAACGAAGATATTCTCAAGTTTCATATAGGAGACGTAATTTATCTTTCTGGAAAAATCATAACGGGAAGGGACGAGGTTTACCACAAGGTCGTAGAAGAGGGTATAATGCCGCCTGTAGATTTAAGAGGAATGGCTATTTATCACGCGGGACCCATTGTAAAAACAACGGGAAAAAATCATGAGCTTGTTTCGATAGGGCCGACTACTTCCATGCGTATGGAAAAATGGGCGGCGGATTTTATTAAAAAAACAGGCGTAAAAGTTATGATCGGCAAGGGTGGCATGGGGGAGAAAACTACGTCCGCCTGCCGCGAGTTAGGCGCAATTCACTGCGTTTATCCTGGCGGGTGTGCGGTGTTAGGTGCGAGTCAAATAGAGAGCATTGAAAATTGTTATTGGGAAGAATTTGGAATGGCGGAGTGTCTTTGGGTAATGAAGACTGATGTCTTTGGTCCGCTGATTGTCAGCATTGACGCGCATGGGGGTAATCTTTTTGCGGAGAATGCTTTGGTTTATGCGGAGAGGAAGGGAAGAGATTAACCACGAACGACACGAACATTCACGAACTTTTGGTACGGGGAATTGTGGTTGTTTATAAAATAAATAGCGTTGTTTGTGGTCGCATATTGCGACCGCAAAATAGTTCATTCATTTAAACAGTATTCCTGATCTTTATTTATCCAATTTATTATATAATCTATTGCCAATTTATGATTTCCAATTTGGCAATGCTCGCTGCCGCCTTCCTTTTCCGTAAATATTTTTCCTTT
>Ga0268262_10000860_pt1 | contig 39346 bp, 34 predicted proteins | sample TergutNc150P3_FD_190354 | JGI IMG/M metagenome (GOLD analysis project Ga0268262, IMG submission 190354) | Nasutitermes corniger P3 segment gut microbial community from laboratory colony in Florida, USA - Nc150 P3 (SPAdes) (version 2) | ecosystem: Host-associated > Arthropoda: Insects >...
GCGAATTTACCATCGTGAACAATATCGGTTCAGGGGCGTTTGATTATGTTCACGACACCTACACATCCCTTGATTACGACATTGAGGGATCAAAGCAGTACGCCGACTCCCTGCAATTCAACGCTGATACGGATACGCTGGAAACAGAAAACACTTTTTTTGTCAGGGCAAGATACGGTTCGGCTTTGCCTTTTCCTCTAAGGTACAGGCCCGTACACGGGGCCGGACGGAAACCTGACTGGATAGATAATCCCCCTCTCGATATTGAAGGTTATGAAACCGGTGTCGGCTATTCAGGCCGTTATTCGTCATTGTCAGACACATATAAGAATTCCAGCCGCAACGCGGTTTTTGATATTATCAGAAGAATTAACGCTACCTCGGAAAGCACCGATACATATTATCAGGATACCGACAGCTTATTCGGATATAATACATCGAATAATAATACTACCCGCTCTTACGGCACCCTGACCGGTTTTTATGTGCTGGATACATGGATGGATACAAAAACAAAAGAAGTTTGGACTCTGGCGGTAGCCGCTAAACCTTAATTAATTAGGAGAGGAATCATGAAAAAAATATCTTTCATTTTTTTGTCAATTATTTTAATCACGCAAACATTTTCTCTTTACGGACAAGATTTTCCCGGCGCTCAGAGCGGCAACGATCCTTTTTCAGTCATGGATAAAGTCTTTGGCGATACGGAGAAAACCTTTACCCCGGAAGAAGAATATTACCTCGGCAGGGCGGTTGCGGCTAACATACTTACGGCCTACAAACCATACACATCGAACCCTGCGCTTACCCTCTACCTGAACAATATCTGTCAGACTTTGGCCATAAATTCCTCCATGCCGGAACCATACAACGGTTATCATGTAATGATCCTTGACAGCCGGGAGTTTAACGCTTTTGCCACGCCGGGCGGGCATATTTTTATTACGAAGGGGCTTGTTGAAGCGGTTTCTTCCGAGGAGGCGCTTGCCGCGATTATTGCCCACGAAATGGCCCATGTAATGCTAAGACACGGCATAGGCATGATTAATTCTATGAAAGAAGTAGATGAACTTGATTCAATAGCCCGGCAATCGGCGGCTATTGCGGGCAGGGGAAATGATGAAAGCCGGAGTATTCAAACATTCCGTAATTCAATAAGCGAATTTATGGACGCCATGCTAAAAAACGGCTATTCCCAGCCACAGGAATTTGAAGCTGACAATACCGCCGTCAAGTTGCTTTCAGCAGCGGGCTACGATCCGAGGGGATTACTGGAAGCTCTCGAAGTTTTACAGAAAGCGCAGCGCATACAACAAGGCGGTATTTTCAGCACTCACCCGTCCCCTTCCGAGCGTATTGCCAACACGCGGCAGCAAACTGCCGGTATGGTGTCGCCTAACACACAGTCAGTCAGGAAAGAACGTTTTTCCAGAAATATGGGACACCGCTGAAAGCCCCCTCTTCCCTTATTCCTAATTCCTCACTCCTAATTCCTAATTTTCTTTCGGGTTCATAATTTTCAACACATACACATCCATCAGCGTCTCTTCCAGGGCCGGGCCTGACGCGCGGGCGAGTATGTCGTATTCGGCGGTGACGGCAAGGCACTTTTCCACGTCTTTTATGGTGTAGCGGCGCGAAGCGGCGGCGTAATTGTTCTTTGTTACCGCAGAAAGGCCGATTTTTTTCAGCGCGAAATTGTCCGGATCGCCGTACTCCGACAGGGCAAGGTAGTCGCGGAGCTTCCTGAAACACCAGGCAAGGCCGCCGAGAATGCCGATGGGGCTTTCCTTTGCGGCGAGCAGGGTGTGAAGCGATTCTACAGCTTTGGAGCAGTCCCCGGCGGCAATACGGGCAAACAGGGTAAAAGAAGATTCCTCCCGGCTGTGGGAAAGCCATTTCTCAACGTCCTGCGCGCTTGCCGGGCGGTCTTTCGGCAGGAAAAACACAAGTCTGGAACATTCGCGCTGCATCGCGTCCGTATTGTTTACCACCAGTTCCAGGATCGCGTCAACGCCCGAAGTGTCGATGGTAAGGCCCGCACGCTGGAAGAAAGAACGCACCCACGCGATTTTATCCCTCTCAAACATTTCATAAAAAACTTTTCTGTTTTCTTTCGGGCATGCGTCGTCCAGACCTGCGGAAAGCCTGAATTCGTCTGAAACAAGTATCAGCGCGGTGTCCGGTTCCAAATCCCTCATACAGGCGGCGACAGCGTTTATCTCGTCTTTCTTTTTTATCTGTTCCGCGCTTTTAACTATGAACAGTCGCGCCTGGGAAAACAGGCTGTGATTCTGAATCGTGTTAACAATATTTATAACCGGAGTTTCCCCGGCATAGAAAACAGTCTCCTCATAAGCCCCGCTTCCTGAGAGCTTTTTTCTGATCTGTTCCGTCTCGTCCTGCTTCTTTCCGATTTCAGGGCCGAGGAAAATATAAGCGCCAACGGCGGCACCGCTTGACCTGGATGACGGCATCTTAATAATAACGGATTATCTGGGTAAGGCGCCCGAGTATCCGCACATCCTGGCAGTAAATAGGCTTGAAGTGCGGGTTTTCCGCCTGCAGCTTGAAGCGGGAATTTTCTTTATAAAAACGTTTTAACGTCACCGCGTCGTCAACTACCGCTACTACTATTTCGCCGTCTCTGGCGACATTTTGTTTTTCAATGACAGCCATGTCGCCGTCCATGATTCCGGCGTCTACCATTGAATCCCCGCGAACCTTAACGGCAAAATACTCCCTGTCTTCTTTTAACGAAGATTTGTGCATGGCCAGGGTTCCTTCCTGGTTTTCCTCCGAAAGAATCGGGATACCGGCGGCGACCGTCCCCACAATCGGGATATTCGCAAAAGGCCCGTAATTTTCATCTTCTATATTATTATTTTCGGTCAACGACATTGTGCGGGAACGGTTCCCGTCCTGCTTTAGATAATTTTTACGCCTAAGCGCGGTAATATGATCGTGGGCCCCTTTTACAGAGATACTGAAATATGCGGCTATCTCGCGGACAGTCGGGGGGTATGAGTGTTTATTAACATGGTTCGCAATGAATGACAAAACTTCCTTCTGGCGTTTGGTTAGTTCCTTCATGGCTCTTCCTTTATAATATGCGGCGCAATACCGTGCTTTTTTAGTTTTGCGTGCAGATTGCTTGGGTAGATACCTATAGCTTCCGCAGTCCTGGACATTATACCACTGTTTTTTGAAAATTGGAACTCTAAATAGCATTTTTCAAATGCTTCCCTGGCATCATTGAAATTCTGTTCCAGAAACGATTTTACAAGTGCGGTTTTTTCAGCAAGCGCGTTCCCGCCGCCGCTCCCCCTGCATAGAAGAGCGGCCATGTCCTGCCCGTTTATGCTGTCGCCCGTATGCATTACCGCTATGCGTTCCGCGAGGTTTTTCAGTTCCCGTACATTTCCCGGCCAATCGTGCGAAAGCAGCAATTCCGCCGCGTCGTCTTCGAGCCGCAGGCTTTCAATCCCCTGCTCTTTCAGAAAATGGAAAAGCAAGAGGGGAATATCATCTTTCCGTTCCCGCAACGGCGGGATATGAATCGGGATAACATTCAGCCGGAAGTACAGATCCTGCCGGAACAGCCCCTGTTCGCAGGCTTTTTCCAGGTCTTTGTTGGACGCGGCGATAAGCCGGACATCGGTTTCTATGGTTTTCTCGCCGCCTACCCTTTCTATTTTTTGTTCCTGGATAACCCTCAGCACCTTTGCCTGCGCCGAAAGCGACATATCGCCAATCTCGTCGAGGAAAAGCGTGCCGCCTCCGGCAATTTCAAAACGTCCCTTGCGGCGGGAAACCGCGTCGGTAAAAGCGCCCTTTTCATGCCCGAACAGTTCGCTCTCCAGAAGGGTGTCGGGGATGGCGGCGCAGTTCAACCCCACAAAAGGGCGCTCGCAGCGGGCCGATCCCGCATGAACGGCCCTCGCCACTACTTCCTTCCCCGTCCCGTTCTCCCCGGTAATAAGGATACGCGCGTCGCTTGACGCGGCCTGCTTTACAAGCTCGCGTATGCCGTTCATCGCGTCGCTTGTGCCGATTATATCCTTGTGGGCAAGGGACGCGCTGTTTTTCAGCTTGCGGTTTTCCTCGCGAAGTTTCCGTAACGCCAGGGCGTTGCGGCACACAGTCAGCACTCTGTCCAGGGAAAGCGGCTTCTCCAGAAAATCAAAAGCTCCGCCCTTAACGGCGCGCACCGCCATATCAATATTGGCGTGGCCGGAGATCATCACTATTTCAAGGCCGGGCCAGTTGGAGTGGATCTGCTCCAGCGCTTCAAGCCCCCCCATCTTTGGCAGCAGCACGTCGAGAAAAACAAGGTCTACCTTTTGCTCTTCAAGGAGTTTCATGCCGGCCACCGCGTCGCCCGCGCTGAACACCCGGTATTTTTCATCTTCAAGTATCGCGGCAAGCGACTGCCTGACGCCAAGCTCGTCGTCGATGATCAGTATTGCTGCCATCGGGCTACCCTCATATTCGACAGCATTTTCATGCCGCGTCCTCGCTTACCGGCAGGTCAATATAAAAAGTGGTTCCCGCCCCCTCTGCCGTGTTAAACCAGATACTCCCGCCGTGGTCGTTGATGATCCTCTCCACAATGGGAAGTCCAAGCCCGGTGCCGTTTGTTTTAGTCGTAAAATACGGCGTAAAAATATTCTGGCTGTCCTGTTTTGAAATGCCTTTGCCCGAGTCCCTGACGCTGAGCCTGCAAAACTGAGCCTCCCTTTTTTTTAGAGAATCGGTTCTGATTTCGATAGACCCTTTCCCGTCCATCGCGTCAATGGCGTTGATTACGAGGTTTGCCAGCGCCTGTGAAAAACGGAGTTTGTCGATTTTGACCGCAATGTCATTGGAAACATGCTCTATATTAAAAGTCACTTCCGGATAAGAACCCCGGTACGGGCCCAATACTTCATCAACGGCCTCGCCGATTTTTGTCAATGATTTTGACGGCTCCATAGGTTTTGATAAAGTCCTGAATTCGTTGAGCAGTACCGAAAGCCCCTCCGTCTCCTGGATGATCGCCATCATGGAATCTTCGATGATTTCGCCAATCTGTTCCGGCTGGTTGCGCCAGCGCCGCAGAACCCTTTCGGCGGAAAGCTTTATCGGTGTCAGAGGATTCTTTATCTCATGGGCAAGCTGCTGGGCCATGGTCTGCCAGATCGATATTTTCTCGGCTTTAAGAAGCGCGGCCCTTGATTTTTCAAGGTCCTGCACCATCGCGTTGAAGGAACGGATCAGCAGACCAAGCTCGTCGCCCCGGCGGGCCATTATTTGTATGGAAAAATCCCCCTCGGCAACGCGGCGGGTGGCTTCGGTCAGCTCGGTTATGGGAGTGGTAACGCGCTTGGTTAATGATATGGCAATGATCAATGTCATAAGCAGGGTGGGGAAAAAGAACGCCCCGTAGTAAAATATCGAAAGTATTTTTACATTATCCCGCAGCACGCCGATTACCTCAAAACGTTCGTTCTGGTTTTTAATGGCCGCCATGCCAAGATCAAATTCTTCGCCTATGTCATAACTGATCAAGCGGGCGGCATTTTTCGCGGGCATGGATACATAGCGTATAAACCCCGTGTCGCGGGGAATTTCCCTCATCACATAACCTTCCGTATGCGCCGGAAGGGCGGCAAGACGGGCCTTTTCATCGCCTGAGAATGAAAACTCAACCCATCCGCCGTTGGCAAGCCTGAATTCCTGTACCGAAGAAATATCCTCCGGCAAGGCCGCCTGCAAAGCCGTTACCCTATTCCAGTCGGTTTTCCTGAGAATGCCCTCAAACTGTTCTACATGAAAAGAATAATTGTCCACGGCGAATGAATTTGAGGCCGTCTTTGCCGCGTCGGCGTCTATGCTCCGCCAGAAACGAAGCAGTTCGTTAATGGAAATCCCTGTCACTATAATCATGGGAGCCGCGGCAAAAACCACCACGATTATAAAATACCCAAAAAGCCGCGTCTTGAATTTTATCCCCGGACGGCGGGCAATGATGTCCCCTATCATGTTGACTGCCGCAATTACCAGAAACACCAGAAGCGCCGCCGGGATTGTAAAGAACACTACCAGGTTTAGTTTGCCGGGAATTTTGCCGTCATAGAGGATTTCATAAAAAAAAGAACGGGAAAACAGCACTGTGAGCACGCACAGAACCACATAGATAAAAATCAGGCCGCTGATATTCAGAATGAAGTATTGGGGACGGGTCTTTGCCGCTTTCATTCTTCTTCAAATTTCGATTCAAAAAGGTGGACCAGCGTTTTTACCGCCGCTTCCTCGCCTTCTCCGTCGGCAATAATTTTCAGTTCTGTGCCATAAGCCGCGCCAAGCGTAATAATACCCATTATCGACTTCGCGTTTATCCTGTTATTGCCCTTTTCAATGTAGATATTGCACGCAAAATCTTTGGTCGCCTGAACCAGGAGCGCCGCCGGACGGGCGTGTATGCCGGCCCGATTACATATTGTTATAGTCTGTGTTGTCATACCTGTTTCCTTATATAATATCACCGTGTCCAAAAAAGACAGAGCGGGTGGTATCGCTTTCAATCCATTTAAGGATGTTCTTGTTAAATTCCCTGGCGGCATTGTATCCCATTGACTTTAGCCGCTCGTTCATTGCGGCGGTCTCGATAATAATGGGGATATTCCGTCCGGGCTTTACCGGTATCTCCAGTTTGGGGATGCTGACCCCCAGGAATTCCATTACCTGATCGTCCGTTCCCAGCCGGTCATAGACTTTTCCGGAATCCCATGTTTCCAGGTTTACAACCAACTGGATTTCTTTTCTGTCGCGGATCGCCCGCACCCCGAACATGTGGGTTATGTTTATTATCCCAAGCCCCCGGATTTCCATGTGGTGGCCTATGATCTTATTCGCCCCTACCCCCATCAGCATATTGCCGTTCACGCAATGCAGGTTAACCACATCGTCCGCTACCAGCCTGTGCCCCCGGTGGATCAGATCCAGGGCGGTCTCGCTTTTTCCGACCCCGGAATCTCCAAGAATCAGTATTCCCAGACCGAAAACTTCCACCAGCACCCCGTGTATGCTCTGGCGGGGCGCGAAAACCTCGGCAAGAACCCGCATAAGCCTTGCGGAAAAATCCGCAGTTCCCAGATCCGTTACCAAAATGGGACATTCCGCCGCTTCCGCAATCTCAAAAAAAGCATTATGGGGGCAGCTATTATGGGTAAAAATACAGCAAGGAATAGGATAATTGAACAATTTATGGATATTGCTGAAATCGCCCTCGTTTTCCAGCTTCCGCAGATAGGAAACCTCCCCTCTGCCGAAAAGATGTATCCTTTGGAAGGCAAAATCCTCAAAAAAGCCCATTATTGCCCCCATCGGCCTGTTCAGGTCAGGAATGCCTATTTCCCTGCCAAGCCCCTTTCTGCCCCCTATACAGCGAAGATTGAGCGAATTATGCTCCTTGAGGTCAATATCAATCAGGTCCAGAACGGTAAAACGCGTATCCGTCATGATGTTATTGTAGAGAAAATTCGTAATTCATGCAATATAACCAGGGGCCGGTGTTTAACCAGAAACACTTCCCAAATACCCGCAAAAAATGTATAATCATCCAAGATAATGAAAAAAAATATCTCTATTATTCCTATGTTGTTTACAAAAGAAGTAAAACTGTTCACGAAAATGTTTTACAGCTTTTTAAAAATTGGCAAGACTCGCCTCTTCCCCAAGCGGGATTATAATTATAACCACTTTAAAAATCTCATGCTCGTTTATTTTAAATTGACGCCGGCCTGCAATCTGCGCTGCGTAATGTGCGGCCAGTACGGCGACAAGGGAATAATGAAAAACTGCGCCGCCGAGGAAATAAAAAAGACTCTCCCGCTGGAAACATGGAAGAAATTTATTGATGAAATCGCCCCGCAAAGGCCCGTCACCTATATTTGGGGCGGGGAGCCGTTTTTATCCCCCGACCTTTTTCCCCTTGCCAAATATATGGTGGAAAAAGGTTTATATGTCAGCGTAAACACCAACGGCACGCTCATGGAAAAACACGCCGAACAAATTGTCCGCGACAAATGGAGCACGATTTTTGTTTCGCTGGACGCGTTCCGGGATGTAAACGACGAGATGCGCGGCAAGGGCGCTTACGACAAAGTGATTGCCGGTTTTAAGGCGATCAACCGCGAAAAGGAAAAGCAAAAATCGAATTACCCGCTTCTGGGAGTTGTTACGGTTGTTACCAATAAAAATTATCAGGATCTGCAAAACCTTGCCGAAGCAAGCAAAGAGTACAATCTGGACATTCATATCTTTAATTTGGGAACCTACACCAACGAAAAAATAGTTGAAACCCAGCGCCGTTTTATGCGTGAAAAATTTGACATCGATATTGACTGCCTTGAAGCCTACAATACGGGCTATAATCTTGGAATTGACGGCGCGAAATTACATGACATTCTTCTGAATATCCATAAGGACAATTACGGCCATCCGATCCTTACCGTTCCGGTTCTAAATCCTGAAAAAACCCACACCTATTACGCCGATCTCGAAGTCCCTGTGCGCGACAATTGTATTGTCCCCTGGTGCCAGACCAACGTCAACTACAACGGCGACGTGCATTTCTGCGCCGATTATCCCGATTACATACTCGGCAACATAAAGGAACAGCCCTTCAAGGATATTTTTAACGGCGACCGCGCCAACAAGTTCCGAAAAACCATCCGCGAATGCGAGGGCGGCATGTTCCCCGGCTGCCTCCGCTGTTACCAGAACATGCTCTTCGGGAGGAAGATTCGAGGGTTTTAGAAAGACGAAACAAAATGGGCAATTGGGTATGAGGTCTAAAAAGAAGGAAATTTCCATCATTCGCAGCAGTGCGGCAGAATATCTGACTTTTGTCACGGCGAGCGGTGAAGGCGGAGTAGAAGCAATCTATGCCGATGAAAATGTGTGGCTTACACAAAAGATGATGGGCGTTTTATATAATGTTGAAACGCATACCATTAATTATCACCTAAAAAAAATAATTTCAGACAATGAATTACAGGAAGATTCAGTTATTCGAAATTTTCGAATAACTGCCGGAGATGGTAAAACATACGATACAAAGCATTACAACCTAAAAGCCATTATTGCCGTTGGCTATAAGGTAAACTCTGAACGCGCCGTACAATTCCGTAAATGGGCAACAAATATCATTGAGGAGTTTACAGTTAAAGCCTATGTCATGGACGACGAACGCCTGAAATCCGGCAGTATTTTAACAAACAAATATTTTGAGGAACAATTACAGCGTGTTCGTGAAATCAGGCTTAGCGAACGGAAATTTTATCAGAAAATCACGGACATCTACGCAACATCTATTGATTATGATGTAACAGCGCAGGCGACAAAACGCTTTTTTGCAACAGTGCAAAACAAACTTCATTGGGCAATACACGGTCATACGGCGGCAGAGTTGATTGTCGAACGCGCCGATGCCGAAAAACAAAACATGGGTCTTACCACGTGGACAGACGCTCCAAGAGGTAAAATACAGAAATTTGATGTCGCCGTAGCAAAAAACTATCTGACCGAATTCGAAATGGGGCAGCTTGAACGTCTTGTAAACGCCTATCTGGATATTGCCGAATTGCAGGCAGAACGAAAAATTCCTATGACAATGGAAGATTGGGAAACGCGGCTTAACAGCTTTATTAAAGCCGCTGACCGCGATATTTTATGCGATGCCGGCAAGGTCACAGCCGAGATTGCCCGCCAACACGCGGAAACAGAATTTGAAAAATACCGCATTGTGCAGGACAGGCTGTTCAAAAGCGATTTTGACAGATTTGTTGAATTTGAGGCAACAGCAAAAATTTGAAAGTGGTATGTTCCACATCTGCCTCTGCTGTTACCAGAACATACTCTTTGGGAGGTAGATTTAGAGGGCTTTAGCGGAGAGGGGGGCTGGATTTGGTAAATTCCAGGGTCAGCGCACTATAATTGGTAATTCCTTACATGGGAAAGAATTAGAAGATGGTGTATGAAATTCTATACATTTCGTAAGTCCTTATGTAGTAAGGAAATAGGATGTATAGTGCGCTGGTCTTGGCAAATTCATGATGGGGTAGAATACAATGCTATACTGATGATATAATGAAGCTTGATAACAATCCGCAGATGGAAAGATAAGAAGGTGGGAGAATAGACTATATGACTGTAAACAAAGAAACTCGTTCCTATTCCGTGGTTTCTTATTTTTGCGGTTGTGGGGGATTGGATTTAGGTTTCCGCGGTGATTTTAAATTCCGTGGAAAGGATTATGCGAAATTACCTTTTAATATTAAAGCTGCTTACGATAAAGAACCACGTTGTGTTGAAACTTATAACAGCTATTTTGGGGAACACGCGAAGAGTGTTGATTTATCTATGATAGATGTCAAGTCAATACCAAAAGCTAAAGTTCTAATTGGGGGATTCCCTTGTCAAGAATTTTCATCTTGCGGTCCTCTTGGAGGAATTGATTCTGAGCGTGGACGATTATACAAGACATTAATTAAATATATGGATGAACATCAACCACTGATTGTTATTGGGGAAAATGTTATCAATCTTGAGCGTATGGACGAGGGCAAAGTCTTAGAAACCATTAAAATTGATTTATCCAACTCTGGATATGAAGTTCAAGTTTGGAATATGTTTGCGCCAGATTATGGTGTACCCCAAAGAAGAAAACGCTTATTCATTATTTGTATACGAAACGATATTTTTAATAAATATGGTTTTCCTCAAAAGCCAATAGCGAAGTTCGTTAATAATCATCGAAGTATTGAATGGGCAATTAGGGATTTGATGAACATAGAAGATAATAGCGTTCCCAATCAAGATCAGTATTTTGGCGCGTCACGCGCTAAAAAAGGCAACGGTCAGGGTGACGAAAGTAATATGAAAGATAAGCCAGCTTACACGATAAGAGCAAATCCAAAATCAAGGGTTCAATTTCATTATTCACTAGATAGAAGACTGACAGTTAGAGAGTGTGCTAGAATACAGACTTTTCCTGATGATTTCATATTTACTCATGCTAAAACCACGAGTATTTCACAAATCGGAAACGCTGTGCCTCCTGTACTTGCTTATGAGGTCGCGAACTCAATAGCTATATATTTAGGTAAGATGGAAGAGGTGTAAACAAATGCCAGAAAACATTATGCTCGATATAACTCCTACTCCTCGGATATTAAGAGTATTAGGGGAAATACCATTTCAAATATGGCAATGTATAGCGGAGTTAATAGATAACTCTATTGATTCATTTATTTCTGAGGATACGAAGGTTGCCAATGATAAAGAGCGTATTATTGGCGTATCTTGGAGTAATGAATCTGCCGCCGCGCAGAATCGTACTGTTGAGATTACGGATAACGCTTGTGGAATGTCGCTTGAACAATTACAAAACGCTGTAAGAGCGGGATATACAAGCAATGACCCAATAGGAAACTTGGGTTTATTTGGGATGGGGTTTAATATATCAACCGCAAAGCTTGGTGACTTAACAATGATAATGTCCACAAGAAGTGGTGATAGTGAATGGGTAGGAATTGAGATAGATTTCCAAAAGTTAATCAAATCAAAACATTTTGACGCGCCTGTTTTTTGGGAGAAGAAAGAAAACCCTCAGGAATCTGGAACAAAGATTAAAATTTCTCGTTTACATCAAGGGATTCTAGCTGAATTACCAAACAAGGAAAACACGATAAAACAACGGTTGGAAGCGATATACGCGCCGTTATTGAGGAAACGAGAAATTTCAATTTCTGTCAGGGGAAAGCAATTGACGGCAAAAAGTCATTGTATTTGGTCTGAGCAAAGATATGTGGTTCATAATAAACAAAATGTGCCAGCGCGCATTGAGATTGATAGGGATTTAGGTGACGCATTATTTGATCTAAATCGTAACTGCTATCTTATGGGTGATGAGTCAGAACCTTACTATCAGGCGCAGCAAAAAGGTGAAAAACTCCCCTCTCATATTGTTGAGCGTAAAAAACAATTGACCGGTTGGCTAGGTATTCAACGATACGCCGACCCGAACGATTTTGGAATTGATTTTATCCGTAATGGCAGGAAAATATTAGTATCAGACAAATCATTATTTTTTTATGAGAACCCATACACAGGCCAAAGTGAGTTACAATATCCTTTGGAATTAGGAACATCCGTAGGTGGACGTATTGTCGGGGAGTTGAATGTTGATTACTTATTGCCTACATATGAAAAAAATAGTTTTGACAAGTCTGATGTTTCATGGACACAGACGGTGGAGGCTATTTGTGGCATTGGGCCGTTCCGCCAACAATCTAGAAAAAATTATGGGTTTACAGAACAAAATGACTCACCTCTTTGTCTACTTGTAAACGCTTATCAAAGAGTTGATAAAGGCACAAAATGTCTTTCCGCGCAGAATGATATCGCGAAAAAATATGCTATGGAATTCAAAAAAGGTACTCATGACTATTTAGATGACAGCTTATGGTGGAAAGCCGCGATCGAAGCTGATCAAGAGCAAAACACCGGTGGAGTTCGAGCTACTCCTGTTAATATTGGAAATAATCCTTCTGATAATATTGGTGATTATCTTCTTGGTTCTGATGATATTGGGTCAACTCAAGAAGGGCATCAAGTGGAAACTCCGCTAAACAGTACAAGACAGAATTTAATTATTCCAATACCAACTTCCAATATAGAGCCGGAAACATCGGTATTAGATGAATTGATTCAACGATCTAACCCAGTCGCCCAACTTAGTGGTAATTACAAATTTGGCAAAACTCCATTGAAAGTCCGCGCTTATGAGTTGAATTCTGGACATATACAGGAAAAAGGCGTAAAGAAACCATGCTGTTTTTTTCCTGAAGGTACAGTATGTGATTTTATCTATAATCCACAGCATCCATTACTTAGCCAATATCCAGTCACGCCAAAAATGCTTCTATTACAATATCTTGCCGCGAGGTTAATGGCGCGTGACCAGCTAACAGATATTGTGGCTACTTTTGCTCTTATGGTTGAAGAGTCCATGCCGGAGGCAAGAATTGACAAACAGTCTTTGCAGGACAGGGCCTTAAGTGCGTTTAATTTGTTGCGAGAAAAAATAATTGTGGCTTTACGCCCCAAAGCGAAAGATGTGCTTAAATACGTTCACGAGGCGGGAGGTGAGGTGGAAGAGACAATCATTAATATCCAGTCAAACGCCGCATTAATAAAAGCTTTTCAATTAAAAGATGAAAGTGGTTTTGATGCGATTTATTATGTACCACATAAAACTCTTTTACGTTTAGTTGAGAAATTTCCCGAAGATGTGTTTGATAACAAGGTATTAGCCACTCCTTATACTGTTATTAGTCTTTCAGATGAAAACGCGACAAAACGTAGTCGCGACGAATCGAAAGAACGCGCTTTATCTTATTTGAAAGACGCATTAAGACTAATAATGAATTCAAGCTATGGGCAAAAGGATCAAAAAAATGAACTCATACGGGCTTCTTTAAGCTTGAACTACTTATTAAAGGAGTTGGGGCAGTGACATTTTACACTGATGAAATTTCAAATGGATACCATTGGAAAGGGCTTGAACGCATTATTGCCCGCCTTATGGGGCACGTTGGATGGAAAGATATTACAGTTATTGGCGGTTCTGGTGATAAAGGTTGTGATATTCTTGCAACGCGTAATGATGGTAGTCAGGTAATACCATGGGTTGTTCAGGCGAAGGCTGTTTCGGGTGATCGTTATATTGGACCAGAGGCGATAAAAGAAGTTATCAACGCATTATCATTTTATGAGGCAAAAACCGCCGCTGTCGCGACAAACGGTGATTTTACAAAAACGGCTAGTCAAAGGCAAGAACAACTTGAAAAAAATGGTTATTCATTAAAGCTCTGGAATGGCTCTTTTATAAAAACTCTTATTGAGAAAATGCCAGAAGATCACGCTGACTATCGAGAATTACGGCCTTATCAAGATAGGATAGCTAAAAAAGTTGTGACAGCTTTTGATAATGGGGAGAAAAAAGCATTTTATATTGTAGCTACAGGTTTAGGAAAAACAATTATAGCCGCGACGATCGTACGGGATTTATGGGCACGGGGCTGTAGGCGTATTTTGGTTTTATGCCACGCAACTGATTTAGCTCAACAATTGGAGCAAGGATTTTGGTCTCAGATAAAAAAGGATGTTCCAACATCTGTATTTTTTGATGGACTTCCCCCCAGAAATTCGGAAGGTATATCTTTTGGTTTGTACCAAAGTTTATATGGTTATCTTCCAAGTATTGAGCCAGAACAATTTGATGTAATCATCGTTGATGAGGCTCATCACGCACTCGCTCATGGATTTAGAACTTGTCTTGAGCAGTTAAAACCAAAATTCCTTATTGGTATGACAGCGACACCATGGAGGGGAGATGGGCAAAATCTTTCCTCTGTTTTTGGTGACGCGATAGAAAAAGTTTCATTAGTTGATGGTATGGCTATGGGTTTTTTAGCTAAAGTAGACTATAGAATACTTTGTGATAATGTTGATTGGAATAATATGTCTACAGTAAGTAAACAGCATTTATCAATTCGGGATTTAAACAAAAGACTTTTTCTACCACAACGCGATGAGGCAGTTATTCTTGAAATACTGCGTGTGGCTAGTAGTGTTAAAAACCTTAGGATTGCTATTTTTTCCCCCTCAATAGAGCATAGTAATCGGTTTGCTGAAATGTTATCAGTTTCTGGAATCCCATGTACTGCGCTTTCTAGGACAGATAAAGCGGAAAGGCGCCGTAGATTGCTTGCTTTTGCATCCGGTACTTATCAAGCCATTACTGCAGTAGACGTAATGAATGAGGGGATAGACATTCCTGACGTAAATCTCCTTGTGTTCTTACGCGCCACACACTCACGTAGAATTTTTGTTCAACAGCTTGGTAGAGGTTTGCGACTATCAGATGGAAAAGAAAAGGTAATAGTGTTAGATTTTGTGTCAGATATTCGTCGTATGGCGGATATGATAGAAATGAATAATGAGGGAAAAGTTAAAGGGACTGAAAAAGAAGTTGTATACTTAAGAGATGGGTTCGTGAACTTTTCTGACGCGAGGGTAGAGCGTTTTGTAAATATCTGGTTAGAAGATATAGCCGATTTAGGCGATTCAGATGAAAACACGAAATTAACTTTTCCGGAGGGAATTTAAATGGCAAAACTCCTCAATAATAAAAAAGCCGCGAAAATAAAAGAACTCGTTTATGAAAAAGCGGATAAATATGACTATATAAATCGAAGCCGCATAGACAACGGTAAATTTATGACAGCCTTAGTTGATGACCCTGATGTCGGTGGAATTTTATCTGAATATTTAGAGAGAGATAAAATTCGGACTTATATAAAAGATGGGATACTCAATGCGTATACAAAAAGCCGAAAAAAAGAAATTCTAATGCATAATTCCCCAATAGACACTATTAAAGAAATATACTCAACAACGGTTACTGATATTCAAACTGTGAGAGATATTACTGTTTGTCGCTCTAATGACGGTAGACTATTTGTTGTTAGCAATGGTACTTTCTTGAAATGGGAAACAGCGTTAAGGAAAGCGTTAGAGTTAATCGCACGTGAGACAAAATTATTTGTTAAAGGTAAAACCCATGAAATATGCTTACAACTCGTTGTTTTAAATAGAGGAATAACTGATGGGGATAAATCATTAATAACTGACGCTTTAGGGGCTATTGGAGTAAAGGCGAGATTTTGTGATGGGTAAATGGCGTACAAATGTCTAGAACACCAGAAATTACACAAAAAATTATGTTAGCTATTAAATCTAAAAACACGAAACCAGAATCAGTTCTGCGTCACGCTCTGTGGAAAAAGTGCTTCCATTCCCGCATGGCTTAACACCTTCGCCGAGGCTAAACATATCAACTTTTCACAAGTGTTACAAGATTCCCTAACTGCACTATACCATCAGGAAACCGCCGCTTCATAACCCCCTACCCCCCTTATCTCCAGCCGTTTTACCGGATTTAACACAACAAGTAAACGCCTTGAAAAAAACCGATATTTCGTATATGATAACTAATACTTTATTAATAAACAGATAATTTTTTGGGAGGCTGAAAATGGCTAAAATTAAGTTTGCGTTACTGAGCGTAATAGGCATAATAATTTTTAACGACGCAATAAGGGCGCATTTGTATATAGACGCAGAAGTCGGCGGGCTTACATGGATGTTGTTTTTTATTTTGTTGTTTGCGTTTGATATTATATCAATCATAAGTATTTTTATTTCATCAAAATTGATAAAACAAAACGATGAAGAAAAATTAAGAAAATCAGCCCGCCTTGTAAAATTGGGATCAATATTTTTCTTTATTGCGGCATTTTTATATTACGATTTCAAAATCAAGGGATTTTGGGAAATTAATATAATTGTTTACTTTATAGCGTTATGTACTGCATTATTGGGAACATCAGTCTTCAGTATCGCTTACATAAGATTATTGTACAAAGAAAAAAAGTTATGTATTGGACAAGCAATAATCTTTACAATATTACAGTTGATTTTTGTTCTTGATATTATAGCGGCATTGTTTCTTGCCCATTCTAAAAAAAACAAAGAAGAGATAAAATCGGAAAAAAGCAAAAAAAGCGCGAGAGAGCTTGCGCGGTTTTATCTGGGGTCTTACACGCCGCCTGAATTTTTCACGGTTATCGCGGATGCCTTCAAGCGAGGGCCTGTTTCCGGATTTTTCAAAAGGGCAAGCGCGTTTTTCATTGACCAGTGGCAAAGTCACCGCGTCCGTTCCGGTATAATTATCGCCGTTCTGTGTTTGATTCCCGCAGGCTTTTCAGCTTATAAATTTTACCAATCGCGTTTGCCTCAGCTTATAAGCGTCAGTTACCGCGTACAGGCTCCCGGCACTACCGGAGATCCCGAAAACCGCCCCATGCTCTCGGTATTTTTCAAGGGTTCTGCGGCAACGCTGGAAATGAAGAACCGCGAAGTTCCTGCGGGCCTGATAACCATCAATCCGCCCATTGAGGGAGTTTGGAGATGGCACGAAGACGCTACATTGATTTTTTCTACGGAACAAACATGGCGGATAGGCAGGCGCTACACCGTCAGTTTTTCCAGAAATTTGTTTCCTTCCCATATAAAAGTAGACAGCGGTTTTAATTTTAATATCGAAGATTTTTCCCTGCGGATTACCGAAAGCGAATTTTACATAGACCCCCAGGACAGCGCGATAAAACGGGCACTGTTCACAGTACAGGCAAATTATCCGCTTAATACGGATTCTCTGGAAAGGAACATCAGCCTTGAACCGCAGATAACCGCAGATTCAGGCACATTGAAAAAACGGCCGTACCGCTATTCGCTGACGTATAACGAGGATCGTACCGGCGCTTATATTGTGTCCGAGCCGTTGGGAATGCCGGCAAAAACAGTTGAAATGCGGCTGACGATTTCCTCCGGTGTCAGGGACGCAAACAACGAGGGAAGAGCATCGGAAACCCGGAGCGTGAATGTGGAAATTCCCGGAATGAACAGTTTTGTCCGCGTAAATGAAATGAACAGCATACAGGTAAAAAACGACAAACAGTTATACGATCGTGTTTTGGTGCTGGAAACAAGAGGCTCTGCTGATCCTGCTGAATTGGCAAAAAACATTACCGCTTGGTTACTGCCAAAGGATCTGCCGGAGCTTCCCGGATTAAAGGGGCAGAAGAATTACAATTGGAGAGATCTGGATAAAATGGTTCCGGAAGTTTTGGCATTATCAAAAAAAATCTCTCTTGAAGCGATTCCCAATGAACAAAAATACAGTTCAACCAACAGTTGGAAATTTGAAGCCGAATCAGGCCAGTATCTTTACGTCAAGCTGAATGAAGGAACACGTTTCTACGGCGGCTATGTCCTTGCCGATTCTTACGAAGAAACTTTTCGATTGGGAAGTTTCCCGAAAGAGCTTTCTATACTTTCCGAAGGGTCTATTCTTTCCTTTAGCGGCGACAAGCGGCTTTCCATTATGAGCCGGGGGATACAAGAGGTAGAATTTAACATCGGGCGTATCAGGCCCGATGACATAAATCATCTGGTATCGCAGACTTCGGGGGATGTCAGCAATATCAACTTTAGAAATTACAATTTTAACCAGTACAATATTACCGAACAATACGGCGAAAACACGGTTGTTCCGGTTGCCAGCGAGCGCGACATCGGTTATTTCTCTTTTGACTTTTCCCGATATTTGGATAACATACCCAACAAAAATTTACGGCACGGTCTTTTCATTTTTACCGTCAGTTCAAGTGACGGAAAACACAGCGACAGGCGGCTCATCATGGTGACGGATTTGGGCTTCTTTGTTAAAACAGGCTCCGATTCCGGCAGGGATGTTTTTGTGCAATCTATCGCTTCGGGGAATCCTGTGTCCGGAGCGGCTGTCAGCGTGATTGGACTTAACGGCAACCCGATTTTCTCCGCATATACCGACTCGGGAGGCCGTGTGCGAATTCCCCCCGCTTTTGACGATACCTATAAAAACGATCGCGCTCCCACGGCTTACACGGTTGTCGCCGGAGAAGACATGTCATTTATGGCATACAGAACCAACGGGAGAAATCTTGACTACTCATCCTTTGATGTCGGCGGTATTCGCGGGGCAAGCGATCCTAAAACACTAAGAGCCTTTCTTTTCTCCGACCGGGGGCTGTACCGTCCGGGAGACGAGACGCGGATAGGGATTGTTATCAAAAGCGGCGACTGGGCCGTTAATCTGGGCGGCACTCCCATTGAATGTCGCGTAACAGATCCGCGCGGCGCGGAAATTTTCAACAGGCGGATCAATCTGTCTCCCGAAGGAGTGGAAGATATCCGTTTCAGCACGCATGACTGGTCGCCCACGGGAACTTACACAGTTTCGGTCTATGTTATTCAGGAATACCGGCTGGACGACGAATTAAAGGAACGCCATGTATTTCTCGGTTCTCAAACGGTAAAAGTGGAAGAATTTTTGCCTGACACTTTGAATGTTTCCGCCGTGTTCGATCCTGTGCCGCAGGAAGGCTGGATCGCCCCCGGCGAATTAAAAGCGAAGGTTACTGTACGCAACCTTTTCGGCACTGCCGCCTCGGGCAACGAGGTAAAGGCGCAGATCAATCTGTCGCCGGGCCATCAATATTTCCGCCAATACCGCGACTATCAGTTCAGGGACCCGTATTTCGCAAAAAACAGTTTCCAGGAATTCATGGGAACCAAAACCACAAACCCGGAAGGGACAACCGAGTTTAATTTAAATCTTGCAAAGTTTGAAAAGGCGACATACCGCCTGTCTTTTTACACGGAAGCTTTTGAAAAAGGAAGCGGGCGTAATGTGTCAGCCGAAGCTTCGGTTTATGTTAGCCCGCTGCCCTACCTTGTCGGCTACAAGGCGGACGGCAATTTAAAGTATATTTCGCGTAACGCGGTCAGGAACCTGTCTTTTATCGCGATAAATCCAAAGACGGAAAAAACGAGCGTGAACGATCTTACCCTTTCGATAACCGAACTGCGCTATGTAAACGCCCTTGTCCGACAGCCTAACGGCGTATATAAATACCAGTCGGTTCAAAAAGAGTACCCGGTAAGCGCGCGGAAGATTACCATACCAGCCGCCGGACTTGAGTACCCCCTGCCCACAAACAACCCCGGCGAGTATAAACTTACGATTACGGATCAGGGCGATTTGGAATACAACTCTCTTAATTTCAGCGTCGCCGGATCGGATAATATCCAGCGCAGCCTTAACCGTACTGCGGAACTGGAAATTACAATGAACAAAAACGATTTCAGAAACGGCGAGGAAATCGAATTGATGATCAAAGCGCCGTATGCGGGATCGGGGCTTATCACGATTGAACGCGACAGGGTTTACGCCTACCGCTGGTTCAGGAGTAACGGGGAAACTTCCATGCAGACTATCACGGTTCCCGCCGAACTTGAAGGGAACGCCTATGTAAATGTCCACTATTTAAGATCGCAGGATTCGCCTGAAATATTTATGTCACCTTTAAGTTACGGGGCTGTTCCTTTTTCCATCAGCCGCGAAAACCGCACCAACCGGATAAGGCTGGACATTCCGGGCGAGGCAAAACCGGGAGAAGATTTTGTAATAAAATATTCCACCGCCCGCCGGGGGAAAATAATTGTTTACGCGGTGGACGAGGGCATACTTCAACTTGCGTCTTATCAGACTCCCGACCCGTTGGCGTTCTTTTTCAGAAAACGGGCGCTTGAGGTGAGAACCGCCCAGATACTCGACATGGTGCTGCCCCGTTATTCCGTTGTTCAAAGCCTTGCGGCAATGGGCGGCGGCAGCGGTTATGAAGAGCTTTCGCGTAACCTTAACCCCTTTAAGCGCAGGCAGAATGCTCCGGTGGCTTATTGGTCTGGAATTATTGATTCGGGGCCGGAAGTAAAAGAACTGCGCTACCGTGTGCCGGATTATTTTAACGGTACATTAAGGGTAATGGCTGTCGCCGTAAGCGATAGCGCGATAGGCGCGGGAGAAGACCGGTCTCTGATTCGCAGCACTTTCATCATTTCGCCTAACGCGCCGATGATGGCGGCTCCCGGAGACGAGTTTGAGGTTTCGCTCACGATAACCAACAACCAGAAGGGCGCGGGAGAAAGCGGCAAGGTGCGCCTTAGGGCAGTTCCTTCGGAACATCTTGCCATTACGGGGAACGGCGAATTTAACCTGCAAATACCCGAAGGAAAGGATCAAACCCTGAACATTCCGGTTAAAGCCGCAGGCCCGCTCGGAGCGGCGCAAATACGCTTTGTCGCCTCCAATAACGGAGAGACATCGGAACTTTCCGCCTATATGAGCGTCCGTCCCTCAGTGCCGTACCGCGTATCGCTTTATTCGGGGGCGATAAGAAACAGAAGCGCAGAAGTGGGAATTGACCGCAATCTTTACGAAGAATTTAACACCAGAGAAGTTTCGCTTTCTTACCTTCCGGTCGGAATGGCAAAGGGGCTTTCGTTCTTCCTGAATAATTTCCCCTACGGCTGTTCGGAACAAATTACCAGCGCCGTTTTCCCCTTCCTGTATCCCCGGCTTTTCAGGGAGCTTGGCTACACAAAGGCGCAGGCTGACGAGGGAATCAACCGCGCAATAGGCATACTGCAGGCGCGGATGAAAGAAGACGGAACTATCGGCGTATGGACTTCCCGTTCCTTTGATGACCCGCTGATCACCATCTACTCCGCGCACTTCCTGACCGAAGCGCGTAACGCGAATTATTATGTTCCCTCCTCAATGATGGAAAAACTGCTTCGGTCTTGCAGAAATATCGCATCCGGTTCGGGATCAAGCCTCTACGATTTTACCAACCGTTCTTACGCGATTTATATTCTGACCTTGAATGAAATTGTCACCACACCGTTGATCGAATCGCTCAAAAAAGACATGAGCCGTAACGATGAGTCGCAGACGGGGCTTGCCGGCCTTTACCTTGCCGGAAGTTACGCGCTACTGCAAAAAACATCCGACGCTTCCTCTATTCTGGGAAGAATCAGGCGGACAATGGCGAGAGACAGCAGTTTCCGTTACGTTGACGATCTTATGTATCATTCGATATACCTCAATATTATTTCGCGGCATTTCCCGCAACGTTTAAGGGATATATCGGAGTCTCTGTTGGTTGATATGGCGCAGCAAATGGAAAAACAGTCATATACAACAATTTCTGCCAACAACGCGCTTATGGCAATTGACGCCTATCTGAAAGCGGTTCCTGATGCGGAAACAGGCCGTTTTACCGTACAGGAAATTTTAAAAGACAACCAGCGCCGCGAATTAAAGCCGTCCGGAACCGCTTTGTTCAGCGTTCCTTTTTCAGCTAACGCGGCGAGAATCAGCCTTGAGAACAAGGACAACCTTAACCTGTTTTATCAGATAACAGCCGCAGGCTTCGACAGGGAAGTTCCGTCAAAGGAAACAAAGAACGGCATCGAAGTTTACAGGGAATTTCTTGACGGCGACGGAAAAGCGGTAAGCTCTTTTAAAGTGGGCGATGTGGTAACGGTAAAACTCAATTTCCGCAGTCTTTCCAACACCGAGTACCGTGATGTGGCTATTGTCGATTTATGCCCCGCCGGACTTGAGACGGAAATTGATTCTGTCCGTCAGGCTTCAGAACAATCTTCACGAAACGCATGGAACGCCGACTATGTTGATATCCGCGAGGACAGGCTGGTAATTTACGGCACTGTAACCAACAGGATTTCAAGTTTCAGTTACCGGGCAAGGGCGATCAACGCGGGGAGTTTTACAACTCCGGCTCTTTTTGCCGAGGCGTTATACGATAAATCGGTATGGGCGCTTCGTCCGCAGGCTTCGATTAAAATTGTTAAATGACGCAAAAACCGCGCCTGCCCCGGCTGCGTCCGGGGCTTTATTTAATACCCTGCGGCCTCTGTCTTGCCCTCGTTCTCTTTCTGATTTTTAACGCCGTTTTTTTAGACTTATTAAACGGCGTTTCTTTTTCCCGCGCCTACTTTGACCGCAACGGCAAGTTGCTTAACATTTTTCTCACCGCCGACGACAAGTACCGTCTTCGCGCAAACCTGGCTGATTTTCCGCCCGCGCTTATTGAGGCGGTTCTTCTTCAGGAAGACCGTTATTTTTACGGGCATATCGGGCTTAACCCGATGGCGATGGTAAAGGCGGGCTGGGAAACCTATGTGAAAAAAAACCGCAGAATGGGCGCGTCAACTGTTACCATGCAGCTTGCCCGCCTGCGACATAATCTGTATACCCGGAATCTGCCGGGAAAGATCGCCCAGATTTTTACGGCGGTTTTCTTTGAAGCTTGTTATTCAAAACAGGAAATTCTGGAAGCCTATCTTAACATGGTTCCCTGCGGCGGCAATATCGAGGGGTACGCAACGGCGGCATGGTACTACTTTGACAAGGATGTAAAAGATCTTTCGTTATCTGAAATCTTAAGCCTTGTTGTGATTCCACAAAACCCCTCAAAACGCGCTCCGTTGAACGGGCGGGCTTCAAACGAATTGATTGCTTCCCGCAAGACGCTGTACGAGGCATGGCTTGATAACCACCCCGAAGACACCCTGCTGGAAACAGAAATGGATATGCCCCCCTTTCTTGTAAACAGATTTCCCCGGCGGCTTCTTCACCTAACGGAGTACCTTAATACGCGGCCATTGTCAAAGGCAAATCAGTCCCCGGTAAACAGGTATAGAACTACCATAGATTTAACCCTGCAAAATATCTGCGAACGGGAACTGGAATTTTTTCTTGTGCGTAACAGGGGATGGGGGATAAACAACGGCAGCGTACTTCTTGTTGATTATTCAAACATGGAAACGCTGGCGGCGGTAGGCTCGGCGAATTATTTTAATGATAGTATTCAGGGGCAGGTCAACGGCTTTGCTTCAAAACGCTCTCCCGGCTCGACCCTTAAACCTTTTATCTACGCGCTGGCTCTGGAACAGGGATTGATTCATCCTGAAAAAATGTTGAAAGATACGCCCGTCGGTTTTAGCGAATATACGCCGGATAATTTTCGCGGCGAATTTAAGGGGCCGGTGAGCGCGTGGTACGCACTTGTAGACAGCCGAAACATTCCCGCCGTGCAGCTTGCAAGGGATATTCGCAATCCCGATCTTTACGATTTTCTTAAAACGGCAAACGTTTCCGGCTTAAAGGGAAAAGGGCATTACGGCCTTTCCATAGTGCTGGGCAGCGCGGATTTAACAATGCTTGAGTTGGCTTCACTATACGCCATGCTTGCAAACGGCGGAGTAAAAAAGGAACTTCGTTTTTTATCGGCAAGTAACAATTTTTATACAAGCGATGCCGCGCGAATTTTAAGCCCCGCCTCATCGGCGATTACCGTGAATATGCTTGAAAGGAATCCCGCTCCCGATGATTTTCGGGAAAAATCCGCCCGCTCTGTACCTGTGGCTTACAAGACCGGCACTTCGATTGGCTTTAAGGATGCCTGGTCTATCGCGATCTTTGACCGTTATGTGCTATGCGTGTGGCTTGGAAATTTCTCCGGCGAAGGAAACAGCGCGTTTATCGGCAGACTCAGCGCTGCCCCTTTGGGTTTCAGCATAATAGATTCCATCCTTGCGGGGATTCCCAATGAAAATCTTTTCGCGCAACGCACCCTGCCGCCTGAAGTTAACGCGGTACAAGTGTGCGCCGTGTCAGGCGACATTCCTTCCGGCGACTGCCCTCAACTTAAAAAAACTCTTTTTATCCCCGGCGTTTCCCCGATTAACCGCTGCAAGATTCACCGCAAGATCTACATCGACACCCGCAGCGGGTACCGTACAAACGAGAGCGAAGGCCCGTATATCAGAAGCGAAGTCCGAGAATTCTGGCCCTCGGACATTTTGGAAATTTTTGAAGCCGCAGGATTACCGCGTTTTTCGCCCCCGCCTTACCCGCCTAATTTCTCCGGGGGAAACGGAGCGTCAAGAGGTTTTCCGCCTTCGATAATTTCGCCCCTTGCCAACACCGCCTACATTGTCCGCCCGGGACTTACTGCGGGCACTCGTAACAATCAGATGGTACTTCTCGCCGCCGCAGATCAGGACGCAGGCGAACTTTTCTGGTTTGCCAACACAAGTTTCCTTGGCAAGGCAAAGCCCAGAGAACGCTTTGTCTGGTCGCCCGAACCGGGATTATGGGACATCTCGGTGGTTGACAGCCGAGGGCGTTCTTCGGGACTCCGCGTGAGGGTGGAGATGGCAATGGAAACGACAGAGTCTTTACAGAAAAATTAGGAATTAGGAGTGAGGAATTAGGAATAAAGATAAAGAGCCGTGCAGCTATCACGCGAACAGCGATTCGTACTTCGCGACAATGGTATTCCATCGGTATCTGTTATCTGCAATGAATTTCATGTTTTTCCCTATACCGGCCAGTTTCGCTTTTTCATACCGCGAAATGTATGAGTATAATTCATCCGCGTTTGACCAGTATACGCATTGATTCTCGGTGGTATACCGGTTATAAGCGCAGTCAAAGGCAAATACCGGAAGACTTAGAAACATCGCCTCTACCAGTGAGGGATTGGTTCCGCCCGCCGAATGGCCGTGCACGTAAACAAAGGCGTTTGAACGCAGGGCGTTGATCTTTTCAGAATCGTATATGGGGTCCAATAAATGGATATGGGGAAATCCGGCGTATTTTTCCAAAAGCCCAAGCCCATACTCGCTGTTTTTCCAGTTCCCCACTGCCACCAACGGCAGTTCTGTCTGCCGGGAAAAGGCCTCCAAAACAAGATGGGTATTATTCTCCGGCTCAATCCTGCATACCGTAATCGCGTAGAATTGATTATCCGTTGACATTTCGTGTAACATGATCGCCTCCATATTCAATTAATACGGCTTCCCGCCTGTATATTTCTTTTATGTATTCAATGATTCCCTGATTATCCCCTATCACCACATCGGAGAACCTGACTGCAAATTTTTCTGAAACGCGAAGGATGAATCTCGCCATTCTGCCCCATTTGTCCCGCTTCCATTCGATGCCGTCAATATTGGTAATAATTTTGCCCCGGTATAGCAGCCTGATTAACGGCAGAAAAAGCGATCCAGAAACGCCGAGGATCAGCATAACGTCTGATTTTAGTGACATTAACATTGAAATTAAGTCATAGGGTATGCTGCTTATCCCGTTGGCGTTGAGTTTTATGTACCGCAATTTCGCGCCAAGGTAGCTGTCCGGTTTTTCCTGATACGATTTTGCCGAGCAAAAAACCGTGTATTTAACGCCCTCGGTCTTGCTCTTAACGAGATTTTCCGCCAGTGTTTCAAAGCCGCCGTACCGCGCGGGGATACCGACGGTTCCGATGATGGAGATGTCCATGGGTTGCTCCTTTGTTAATGAAATTTACGAAATACTAAACACATGAAAACAAAACATTTATATTTCAGGCTCAACTTGTAAAAACAGGGATGTGAGAGTATTAGTTTTATATCAGAATATAAATGCTCTTTCAGTTTCCGGAAGGCATCCGTAGCCGTATGCATATTTCCGTACAGGTTTATATAGGCTATTTTTAGCCGCAGAAGCGGAAACATATCCGTCTTCACATTGTTTTGCCGGTAAAAATTTTCAACTTTTGAAAGCGCCTGAATATACTCCATGACATTTTTTTTAGCGCTTCCGGTCATGGAAGATGTTTTTATATCATAGTGGTAAAACGCCTTATTAACGGCGGCAATAACTCGCGCAAAAAGAATCAAACGGAGCAATGCGCTTGAATCTTCCCCCAGCGAAATATCTTCATAATGTTCTATGTTGTTTAACAGGTATAAATCGCGTTTTATGAGCTTGTTGCATACCGAATTTATCCCCCTCTTTACGGTAAATGTCGTCAAGAAATCGCTAAAATTATTTGTCTTTTTATACGGTTCTTTTTTCAGGATTGTTTTGTGCGGATAATCAAAATATACATGGGATGTCACAATATCAGCGTCGTATTTCTCCGCTTCTTTATACATTGTCTCGCACATATCCGGTTCTATCCAGTCATCAGAATCGACATGGAGGATGTATACGCCGTTTGCCGCTTTTATTCCCGTATTTCTTGCAACGGAAAGCCCTTTATTAACCTGATTAATTATCCTGATGCGGTTATCTTTATTTGCATAGTCTGACAGTATCTTTAAGGAATTATCCGTTGAACCGTCATTTATACACAATATTTCTATATTCTTAAAAGTTTGATTGATAATTGAGACGATACACCGATCAAGATATTTTTCGGTGTTATATACCGGTACAATAACGGTGATTAAGTTCATTATTTATTTTTCTTGTGTGCTCAAGTAAACATAAAAAAATGACCATGCTTATTGAGAACCATGCCAGCATCGGCAAAGTAACAGCGGCAATTACAATGCTGATTATCGCCGGTAAATATTTATAATAACGCACGCCGATTGTTTTAATGTATTTAACATAGCAAACCAGTAAAAATACCAGCATTACAATACCACGCGTCGTAAATATGGCAAATGTTGATACATCCAGGGCAACTCCGGCAGACATAATATCTTTAAAGCCAAAGAAGAATTTAAAGATATCAAGTCTCTTTATTATATAACCAAACATAAATAGACGTCCGGCTAATCCGGTATCAATAGCGGATATATACAAATCTTTTGTCAAATAACCTATTATGAATGATAATATCGTTACTATTATCGGTATGCCTATTAAAAATATTTTATAATGACGAAGCATTTTCCTGCCGGAAAATAAATCGACTATGATCAATGATGCCGAAGCCAGCAAATAGCTTCTTCCTGATGTTAATGAATAGGCAACTATTATTATCAATAAAACAAACAAGCTGCGTATATATTTATCGTTTATCGCAAGCCAAAGGCCAAGAGCGCAAAAATAATAAAATTCCGCTTCCGTGTTGGGATTGTTGAATCCGTGTACGACAATATCCCTGTTGAGCTTTTTTCCCCATACCTTTATCAGATCGCTGTTTTCATAAATTCTTAGAAGCACTATAACAATTACTGCAAAATTAATGATAAAAAGTAATATGCCTAATTTTTTTATTGAAATATTTGCCTTGCTTCTTAAATATAAAACAAATCCAAAAATATTTACCGATGCAAGGAAAGAATCGTTTACCAGTACAAGTGGAATGCATAAAAAATACACAACTATTGTTTTATCTATATTCTTAAATTTCTTTTGTAAAATAATTATGAGTACGCAACAAAAAATTAATATGGTAATTATGTAGGTTAGGTACGGATTCCTGGGCAGTAAAAATACATATTCATTTACAAATTGAATATACAGAAGCAAAAGTAATAAAGTAGTCATCAAATATTAATTTTTTCCGAAATAATCTTTTTTATGACGCACAACTTTTTTAATAATGTATTTATCACTTTGTTTTTAAATTTTTTGTCAATATATATTTTTTCTTTTAGTAAACGTTTCATCTGCAAGCTTAACCAACTGCCGTCAAAATGGTGTATTGAGTATGTATTTTCGGTTATGTTTAATGAATCAGTAACAAATGATTTTGGTGAAAAATAATCCGATGGATATGCGGTAAATATCCCCAATTCCTGATACGAATTGTTCATCGCCAATCCGTATTTCAGCAGGATATTGGTAAATATTCGGGGAGAAGGGACCAAATTTTCCCTGCTGCCGTTTTCAAAAATATCATAATGGGAATAGTATTTCATGACTTCCCCGGCTATCGCGCAGCCTTTTTCTCCGGCAAATATTGAACCTGGATTAATATATTCCATATCTTCAAATCCGGCAAAGCAAATATTGGCGTTCAACAGGTCATCCAATGGTTTGCACAATTCAACATCGGTATCCAGATAAATCCCGCCATGGTTAAAAACGGCCCATGCGCGGATATAATCAACAATAAATCCCCATTTTTTTATTTTTGCCACTTGCGCCGTAAATTGTACGGTATTAATATCGAAGTTGGATTCGTTCCAAAGCATGAACGTATAATCGGGGCAATATTTTTTCCAGCTTGCGACGCATTTCTGCGCGAGTTCCGGCAGGGGGTTGCCGCCAAACCAGCAATAGTGGATTATTTTTGGGATCATTGCTACTTGTTAAAAAGTCTAAATTATATATGAAAGTTTAAATAAAATGCCTGCATTGTTGTGCGTCTCATTTCAACTATATTCATTATTGTTATTGTCTGCCGCAACAAAATCAATGTGTACAGTATCGGGAGGAACTCTAAAGGATACAACTGTTCGGTGGTCATGGTTCGTAATTGCAAGATCGCCGAGTGTTAGAATATCCATTCCAATGATAATATCGAACTTATCATTCTTAATAAATTCTGCTGCTTTTATATTAGTAAATTTGATCATGTCTTTAATGGATATTTCTATTGAATAGACATTTGCTATATGAATGCCTCCGGCAGCAGCTACCTTGCACTGTTCAACCGCTTTTAAGTTAAGGTCGGCGGCTAATTTATTACTTATCGAAGTGTTTGTAGCTCCTGTATCTATCAGCGCATATACATCGGATTCAATTTTTTTAAGGCCGAATTGATGACAACGGATTTCCGATTGGCAGGCTACGACGGGTAAAATAATACTCCGGGCAATTCCGGAAGCTTTGATAGTTAATGCTTTATACTTCATGCGAAAGTTACTGCGTTATTAAAGTACTCAATAATGTCAGTTCCGGGTTCTTTACAGCGTTTTACCATGAAAGTCCCTAATTCTTCACCTTTCATAGAATCAAAAGCGGCATCCTCTGATTCGTAGTATCCACGTACTTGTCGGTCCTTAATAACCACAAATTCATCAAGATGCCCTTTAACTATGGCATCTTGGTTAGCGTCGTAAAAGGTAAATTCATCGTTTATCATAGGCTATCTCCTGCTTTTAAGATAACTATTAAAAGTTATGTTGTCAAGCATTAAATACCCATTTACCAAATAAACATTGCCGCCAAACCAGCAATAGTGGATCATTTATTTTACACTGAATTAGTCGATTTACTATATAGATTTAGATAAAAATTTATTGCATTTTTGAAACCAACTTCATTAATTTTCTTAAAGACGAGCATTACTCGAACAATATTCTTAGAAAATATATTATCTCCAAAGAATTGAAAAATATTTTGTATCATTTTATAAAAAGCCTTATCTGATTTACTAACCCAGCTTCCATTGTAATGATGGATAGAATAAGTATTTTTGGTTATTGTTAATTTTCCGGTTCTGGGAGACAAAGGACAAAAATATTCTGTAGGATAAACAACCAATCCTTCTATTTGTTGTATTGCATTTTCCATTTTTAGTCCATGTTTTTTTAATATCGCGGTTACATATTCGACAACAGTTTGTAAATTATATGAACCATCTGAATTTACAAAATGCAAGGTTGTATAAAAATCCAATATCTGATATAATATACCCAGTCCCGCATTGCATCCTATACCCAGTCCCGCATTGCATCCTATACCCAGTCCCGCAGCTACTTTCCCATCTCCTTCAAATCCCGTAAATCCGCCATTTTGTAAAATTTTATCAAATGCTCTAATGACTTCGACATCTGTATCAAAATAAATACCGCCATATTGATACAAAATATCAAAACGAGCGTAATCACTTACAAAGGCATATTTTCCGGCATTATAAGCTTCACTTGTGTATGGTATTTTATGAACATCATAGTTCGATTCATTCCATTCTTTTATTTCAAAATCCGGAAGATATTCTTTCCAGCTTGCGATACATTTCTGTGCAAGTTCAGGCAGAGGGTTACCGCCAAACCAGCAATAATGGATAATTTTTGGGATCATTATTTGTTCAACTTCTTTTAGTCAAATTGCTTCGTTACGGATTCTGAATTAGGGATTTTAGGGATTTTAAACCGTATGTTTCAGTTTATAAAATTCCAACCAGGAAGCTACTTTTTCTTTATTACGGAGAAGAGTCCATGCAAATAAATGCAGTTCCATATTAAAAAGTGACAAAGCATTAATAAGCTTTATTGATATTGGATTATGCGTTTTTTTTAGATAAATTAATCGTGAATCATGGAGTTTTTTCATTCTATCTAAACGGTTTGAAATACTCTGCCCTTCTAAATGAACAATTCTCGCATAAGGTACGCTGATAATTTTATAGCCTTTTTTCCCTACTCTATACTCCAATTCAATTTCCTCGGCAAACATAAAAAAATCAGGATCAAATCCTTTCAACCTATCAAAAAGACTTTTTCGGATCATTAAATCCGCGCCTATTATACCGGCAACTTTCAATGCTTTATTAGTATAATTAAAAAACTGATTTCTTCCAAATGCTATCTTTCCAATGATATTTAATGACAACTGATTTATTTCATCAAATATTGAAGGTAAAATCCTTGTAAATGATACAGTCGGTTCATATCGATCATTATATAAATTCCCGCCGCAGCATCCCGCACGGGGATTATCATCCAAATAATCCGATAAAATCTTTACAGCGTTATTCAGCAAAATAGTATCAGGATTTAATAAAAACAGATTTCTTCCCTGAGCTATTTTAGCAGCTTCATTATTCGCCCGTCCGAAACCGATATTTTCAGATAAACCAAGATAGACGATTTTATTACCGTATTTTTCAGCAAGAATGTTTTTAGGGTTCTCAGGCGAATTATTGTCAACCACAATAATTTCGTATTCAATACCTTCTGTTTTTTCAAAGACAGAATCAATTGCATCAATCAAGAGATTAACAGTGTTATAATTTACAATGATTATTGAAACGTCCATAAAGATCTCATAATGCAGTTTTCATTTCTTTTATTACTTCCATCGGCCATTTCCAGTTTTGATAAACTGCCTGTGCTATACCTCCTGCCAGTATCAACGCCCAAACTCCGGTTTTAAAAAATCTTAAAAATAAAAAAAGCAGTATTATGGTAACTAAACCGGAAACCAGGGCCGCCCTAAAAAAAGGTACATGGTTCTTTGTCAGCAGAATATTACCGGCGATTGAATGATTGGCTTCCAGTAAGGCAATTAAAAGGGCGATGGCAATACACATATTCGGTAATAGAGGCGTTTTACTGCCGATAAGATTCATGCCCCATGCTCCGAACAGCAATATTACCAATCCTCCGGTAATGAAAACAAAAACAAGAATAAAGCTGCTTTTTACATATACATCTTTTATTGCGGAAATATTATTTTGTACCCGGTATTGCACAATTTTAGGCTGATATGTAAGATAATAAACTTGGGCGACTCCTGCTAATATGCCAATTAACTGAATGGTAATTCCGTAAGACGCTATCGTTTCAAGCGGAAGGTAAAGTGAACCTATAATCGGCTGTGAACGTGAAACCAGAACAGCGCCGACTCCTGTCAGCCCCACCTTTATTGCGTTAGGATACACGGCCCTGAAAATTTCCTTCTTTTCTCTCGCGCAAACATTTTTAAGATGCTCTTTCAAATCTTTTTTATATACAGACCGGCGGGTCAGAATACGCCTTAAAATTACTGAAACAGCCTGGGCGCTTGTTATCGCGACAAGGCCGAATCCGGCGAAAATTAACGCAATAGACACAGAAAGGTATAGTATTTGCCCTATAATTACTATTTGTTTGGAACGCTTTATAAGACCCATTCCCAAAAGAAGCGCGTCGTAATATAATGTGTAAAGCGAATATGAATTAACCACGCACAGGATAAACCATGAGGTAAATATTTCATTTTTATTTCCTGAATAAAGCCTTAGAACCACATGAATATAATAAGTGCCGGCGGTTGCCAAAAGGGCGAACATTATAAACGCTATCCGCGAATATAAAAAGCGCATAACGCTTATAAGCCCTTTTAAAAGCCCATAATCAATTTCAGTGTTTTCTTCATCAGCTTCAAAACCTGTGGCTTTAAGAATCCTGACACCGCTGAATACATAAGTTATATTTCTTGTAAAAGACGAACTAAAACCAAAGTCAAACAGGGATACAACCGTGGTGATGCTGGTAAATATCGCCCAAATACCTATTGTTTCCTGAGGGAGAAAACGAAGAATCAAAGGCCAGAGAAGCACGCCGGACGCAATCTGTAAAAAAGTCGCGGCATAATTCCAGCCAATGTCTTTTCGGCCAATAGAAATTACGTCCAACTTCTATACCTTATATACTTTTTTTGCCCGTACTAAAGCGCGTCTTATGTACGGTTCTGCAAGTTCTTTATCATAAATAAACAGCATATATCCCTTTGAATATTCCGCTTTAAAACCGTTACTTTCAAGTATTCCCTTTATTTCGGTTCCATCGTCTTTTGAATGATAGGCGCATAACAATAACTTCAAATTGGTATTATTTGCCAATAAATTTTTACTGCCTTCCAGCAGTTTTATTTCCATCCCTTCAATATCTGCCTTTATAAAATCAACCCGTTTTCCGCCAAAAAAGCTGTCCAATGTTACGTTCTTTCTATCGTTAGAATTTGAAACATATTTATCCACGATAACAACTTTTTTTTCCCACGGTTCAAATGTTTTCCGCAGCGCTTTTATCCATCCCCGGTCACATTCAAATAAATAAATATTTCCGGCTTTTTCCGCATTATCTAACGCCCAAATTCCTTCTGCTGCTCCGACATCAACAATTACATCGCCCTTTTGTATAACATATCCATCGACCTCATAACGGTGAGATGAGGCGTTATCCTGTTCTATGCATAAGCCGTTATAATAGGCGCGTATATTCTCAATCATCCAGTCTTCAGGGAAATAAAGCCGTTTGTTTCCATGCATCACATAGTGTGTTTTGGACATTTTATCGCAAAAGACATCAATATCCGGCGCATGGTATTTTCTGGAAAATTCATACGGGAAAACTGAAAATCGGTATTTTTTAAAATAATTGATTATCTCTAAAATTTCAGGATCATCTGTATTTAAAGACAAAAAATAATTTCTTATTTCGTTTTCTTTCCGGGAACGCTGTTCAGACAGAGCTATTTGGCTTTTCTGTAATCTTTGAATAATAATTCCGTAAGGAATAAACAATTCAATAAAATATATAATTTTTTGGATAAAAGTCATTACATCTCCGGTAATATTTTTTTGCCGCTATTTACGAAGCAAATACAACACCCTGTCGCTTTCTGCAATTCTCTGTTTGTCGCATATAGTAAAATACCTTTGAAACACCGCTTCAAATTCATTAATTGTATAATTATTAAAAATATCTTCCCTCGTGGCAAGCATCCTTCTTGCCTGTGAGTCTTCCTTTGGGACAAATTCAATAATTAAATGTTTACAGAGCGAAGCCAGCCATTGGGCTGTCATTTCAAAGGGGACATTATTGGATATCGTCAGGTGATGTAAAAGGGCAAGCATGATAATCACATCGGGTCTTTGCCGCTGTTCAATAGAACCGCGTTCTTTATTGGCAAAACCAATCGAAGGACTCGGGTTTGCTATATCCAAAAACAACGGCATCATCTTTTCTTTTGCTCTTTTTACGTTGGCGTAATTTCTGTTGAGCGCAACCGGATCAACATCAAATGCGGCGGTATAATCAGAGGTTTTCAAAGCTATTCTGGAAAATTTACCGTCGTTTGCGCCAAAATCCCATGTCATGGATACGGCCCCTATTCTTTCCAGATATTGTTTTACCAAATTTTCTTTATGGACGGAAGAACTTTCGGTATAATTATTACACTGATAATAATCGCCCCATTCGCTTTTATCGTTCTTGAATTTCAATTTTGCTATTGTATGATAAAGCGATTGTACAATCGCAACCTGAAACGATTTTTTAATGTTTATATTGCTTTTGTTTTTCTTCTCAAAATTCGAATTTTCATATTTGGCGATAGAGCGACTGTGTAATGTTATATGCTGCCAGGCAAAAAAGCCTCCTCTGCGCTTTAAAATGCTGTCAGCCATATCAAGCGGAACGCCGTCAATGTAATTCTGCATCAAGCTGCCAAGCCGTACATCCACACAGGCCATCAGCAGTAAAGGCGCCAAAAAATGTCGGCAGAATTGGCCGTATGCTTCCCACGGCCTGTTTTCCTGATATATTTCAAAAGATAATGTGTCTATTAAGACCGGATTGCCGTTTAGAAACTGTATATTATACGCGCTTGAGTCTTTTAGCGTCATGCCGTATGTAAGCGCGGTTTCCTGTATACGCAATACCGTGAGGGCGGCGTCTTTATATGCGTCAAAAGGCCATTCATAGGGATATGAAATAAACGGTATTTTTTCAGGACAAATTACCAGATACTTATTGCCGTCAATCCCCTCTCTGTCAACTACGGTATGATTAATTAATAAATTTGATTTTACCAGTTCTTTATAAAGTCCGGAATCCGTCAAGCAATCATAATGGGGTTTGTAAATAGTATTTATCTGCCTGTAGATAACCCCGTTTTCTTCAAATACGATACCCGAAGGGTCCCGAAAAGAACTATATTCCCTATTCATCTTTGTTGTTTTCTATTTCTTCCTGTTCATCTTTTTTAGGAGCGCGCCCGAACAATTTGGCGATATTTTGCCTTAATGTATATAAGGCTACACCGCCGGCTGCTATTAAACCGATTACCACCTGAATAACCATACTTCCAAAACCGGGATCAAGATACATAAATTCTCCTAATCATTTTATTATTTCCTCAGATGCAAGAAATGTATAATTTTCACCAACGAATCTGTTAATCAATAACCTTGTAATATTTGGCGGTTCAATTGGCTGTTCCAGCCCGCCCCATTTTTCAGGAATTCGGACGGCGCTTATCGTCTGATTTTGCATCAACCGCACATCTTTATCTGTTTTTCCATATTCGGAAATCAATAATTGCCTCGTTTTTTCATTATGAAGCCCGTGATCCGCCTGAATGACGATGACTGCTTGCGGGTCCGTGTTAAGAATGAAATCAATATATGATATAACAATAGAGCTTGCAAAATAATGCTGCGACGGATAATTGAAAGGATCAAACATATCCTTTTGTTTCGTTCCCTTTATTAAGTGTCCTTGTTTGTCTGTATTATAAGGGTTATGAGCTTTCGCATCATGTATAATTACTAATTTAGGACCAGGGTAACTCATAGTATCAGCCAGCGCGTTTAAATACCATCTATCGTTTCCCTGATATGATTCTCCAAAAAATTCTTTTAAGAAATTAATTGATAATGCCGAGATTTCAGGAATAGCCAATTTTCCTAATTTACGATTATTATATACTCTTAGTAAAGGAAAAAAAATAAAGTGCAGTTTCGATAAAGGTGTCGTATTGTGGATTAAAGTTAACCCAAAATGAAGTTTTTCACTGTCATTCATAACCTCTGTGTCGCCTTTTATAATTTTTTTGCCTCCTGTGTAATAATTATTGGAAATTGGAGGTAAATAGAATGCTCCTGATCCTATAACGCTTGTCTGATATTCTTTTTTTTGGTTAAAGGCGGTTATTAATTCATTTTTGCTACGGGCAAAAAAAGCTGATTTACCAAAAACGGTATTATCTCTGACTCTCGTTTTCTGGTAATAATTATCCGGATTTAGTTTCCGTAGTTCGGAAACAAACAAAGCATCATAATAATGGGGGCACATTAACACGGGAATACTGAAAGCCGTTGAATGAAACGCTTCAAATTGGGCATCGCGGTTTATTATAAAACCGCGTTCTGTCAATTGGGCGGTAAAATCAGGCTGGGGATCATTAAACAGATACTCCATAGCCTTAAAACCAAGCATACCGTCCATAAACAGCCAATAAATATTAGGGCTTGGCGAGCCGGAATCAACATTAAATTCGGCCCTGTAATTTTTATCATCGCCTGTGTATTTAGAATGATTGCCTATTGCGTATCTTAATGCCGGTGCGGCATTAAGCGCAAGAATAACCAACCAGAAAACGGATGCTATTTTAATGATTATATGTCTCTGTAATTTGTTTTTATTCCTGACAATAAATGTTATAATAATAGTTGTAATCAATATCATTATGCATAAATATACCGCGAGGTTTTTTCTTACAGTCAGGTTAAACACGTCATACGGAGCCTTTATCGTAAAAAAAAGTACACACAATAAGTTATTTATCAGCGCCGCCGCTGTGGATGATCTGGCCAGCCTGGAAAGAACCAGGTGTAAAATCACAGCGCCTAATGTAAATACCGCAATCGCGATTAATGTATGCCAAATGGAAAGATAAGCGGCATTCCGTTGGTATAAATACAGCAAAAATACCGAGGGCGGCAGGACAGAGACAAAGAAGGGGAGAGATCGGGAATTCCAATACATATTTAACCTCATTGTTCGAGATAAACGCATAGGCAGGCCAACGCCTTTCCTTTTCAAGAAAGGTTTTCTGAGAAAAACAGGGAAAAAACCCGGCCGCCGCCGAAACAGGCTGGCCGGATTTGCGCTATCGGGATGCTTTTTGGGCAATCCGTTGTCGCCATCTAGGGGCTAAACCCCAATTTTAGTTGCTTTTATAGCTTATTTTATTAAAATAAACTTGCTAAAAGCAATATAATGCTATACATAAATAAGCAAGTTGTCAATGCTTATCTATCATTTATGATTCTTTAATGAAATCGAACCCAGAACCTATCCGGAAAGTTCTAGCGGAAAATATCAAAAAATACAGGCACAATTTCAGATATTCCCAGGAAAAACTCGCTGAAAAGGCCGGTTTATCCAAGCAAACGCTTAATGATATTGAAGGTTGCAGGCGGTGGGTAAGCTCCCAGACGATTAGCAGGCTGGCAAAGGCGTTAAATGTCTCTGAATATCAGCTCTTAATTCCCGAAAATGACGATAAAGTTGAAAAAACCCGTAATTCGTCTTTAGAATCTTTGATTGCGCTTAAACAAATGATACATTCTACGGTTGATCTTCAATTTGAGAAGGCTGTAGAGACAGGTAATTTTGTTTAAGCGGTTTTTTCTTTAAAATCCGGACAAACAAAGTCTTTGTCGCCTCAAAAAGCGGCTTTTTCACCTTTATTTCCATGAAACCCGGCCGCCGCCGAAACAGGCTGGCCGGGCGTTACGGCGTAGTCTTGCCGTAAAGTAGCACTATCCAAATTAGTGTCTTAACTAGACACAAATATTGCTCTTATCATAAATTAATAGCACAATTTTTAGTCTTTGTCAATATGAACTACTAACTTATGTGTATCCTGAATTCATGGGTTTTAGAGAGAATTTAAAACTGGAATTGACCTATACAGGGATGCTTAAAAAAGAATTGGCCGCCATATCAGGCGTTCATAAAAGGGCGATTGACACTTACCTGCGAACCAGATTTTCCATGCCTCCGGCTGATGTTGCCGTAAAAATCGCGAAAGCGTTGGGTGTGACTGTGGAATACCTGGTAACAGGCGAGGATTCTGCTATTCCCAAAGACATCAGCAAGCTAACCAGAACTATCCTTACTCTTGACGAAAGAGACAGGCTGCTCCTTTCCGCGCTTGTAAATGCCATGACACAGAAAACGCCCTCTGATCACATCCCATAAACAATCGCTCTTTATGCAGTATCGTTAAATGTATAATTTATTTTTTATGTATGTTGTAAATTTTTAATTTTTAAATTGCCTTCCCAAACACCTGAATCAATATATTCTAACATCCCTTTGCGGCTGTTTGAGTTAATTAATTCCTCCAGTGCTTTATTAATTAGAGCCTTTTTTGTAGAAATCTTGGTTATTTTCATGGCCTTTTTTACCAAAACATCATCCAATTCAATATTTATCCTCATAAGAATTTACCTCTATGTCAGTTCCGGGTTCTTTACAGCGTTTTACCATGAAAGCCCCTAACTCTTCACCTATCATGGAATCAAATGCGGCATCTTCTGATTCGTAGTATCCACATGCTAGAGGAAGAATAAAAACCACTTGTTGATTGGCTTCTGCTCACTGTTACTTGTTATACAGCGCTTTAACCTTTTCAGGATCAAGCTCTGTAGCGGAAACAACCGCTTCAAGCGGAAGCCCCATTTTGACCAAGTTTTGCGCTATGCCGAAAGCTTTGCGTTCTTCGCCTTCGGCTCTGCCTCTGGCCTCGCCTTCGGCCCTGCCTCTGGCCTCGCCTTCGGCTCTGCCTCTGGCCTCCCATTTGGCAGTCCAGCCGACTTCTTCAAATACTTGTTCTACCGTCAATGCATCGCCCATCTTTATCGCCTCCAGTAATGCTGCGGAATTCGCCCGCGCTATCGCTTGTAAATACGCCTTTAGCCGCGCCGTCTTGCCTTGCCGGTCCGCCTCGGCGCTTATCCGCTCTATTGCCGTATGATCCAGCTTGTTGCTCAGGTTTTTTAGCCACAAGTTCTCTTCCTCAGGCAGTTTTCTGCTGTCTATCACCTGTATCGGCAGTATGTCCCCGGTAAAAAAAATTAGGAATGAGGAGTTAGGAATTAGGAATTAGGAATTAGGAATAAAGAGCGTTCTGGTAACAAATTCCGATTTCCTAACCTTGCACTATTCCTCATTCCTCACTCCTCATTCCTAATTTCTTTAGGGTGCCAGCCAATGAGCTGGGAGGTGTCGGGGGGTTCCGGTTCCATTACGGGTATTGTAGGGAAAAAATAACCGACTGTCTACTTCGCTGTTGGCTAGACTCACGACAAACGCATGAACATACGGTTTTGGAAGAGAATTAACCACGAACCACACGAACGACACGAACCTTGACTTAGATATTGCCGAAAAACCTTCATGTTCCATCTTTTTTCATGGAGTTTGAAGGTTAAAAATGGTTTTCTAACAGCAAGTTCGTGTTGGTTCGTGT
>Ga0268262_10000861_pt1 | contig 39344 bp, 30 predicted proteins | sample TergutNc150P3_FD_190354 | JGI IMG/M metagenome (GOLD analysis project Ga0268262, IMG submission 190354) | Nasutitermes corniger P3 segment gut microbial community from laboratory colony in Florida, USA - Nc150 P3 (SPAdes) (version 2) | ecosystem: Host-associated > Arthropoda: Insects >...
TAATGGTAGCAGTCTAATACCCGCAGGTACCCCGTATTCCTACATATATAAGACGCTCCTGAACCTCCTGGGGCGCGCTTTATCCTTTGCAACAACCGTCATCGCGGGCTTGACCCGCGATCCCCACGAATTTAGTATAATAACAACGTCCGGGGCCTCGGCGGCTCACCCAACCGCTTGCGGTAACGCGAGCGGTGCCGCCTCCTTTGGGGGTCCCGGATTCTTTTATTCCATATTATTATATCTTTTGACTTTTTTTAAACAAAGGCAGCCCCTAAACCAACCGAACGGGGGATTTGAAGGCTGCTTAACCTTATTATAATCATTTTTGCAGGATCCCTTTGAAAGGAGGGCGATTATGAGTATCAGTAAAACAGTGGTGAAGTTGGCGGCGGCGGCTTTGGTGGTCGCCGGTGGGGTGGGGACGGTTTGGGCGGCATCAGGCGTTACAGAAAACTGTGTTGCCGGTGCCGGTAATAACTGTAAGCAGGCCACCAACGGCTTGACGACTTCCTACGAAGTTATAAAACTGTGGAATATTGAAGTTACCCCCGGCAATGCGAAAGATGATGGGCTTTTTTTAGCCACTGCTGCGGATGTGACAGCCACTGACGTTGGAGGGACGGCGACGAAGAATGGCAACCTAGGAATTGTAAGCGTCGAAACTAATTCCACAGGATGGGATGTAAAGTTTACCACTGCCAATGGAGGGAGATTGGCGAAAGGAACCAAAACACCGCATATGGAAGATCAGTTTGACATAGGCTGTATGTGCATTAACCAGGTACAAAACGGTTGGGATTACGGGAATAAAGACTATTTGAAATATAGAACTTCGATACCAACGGACGCAGTATTAAGTGTTGGGATAGGCTTGTATGACAAAGTAAACGGCACGACGTACGTCCTTAAAGGGCTTGCTACCGGTGCTGCGACAGCGGCGTACTCCGCGGCGTTGGTAGATCCGGCTGATATTATAACGTCTAGAACTACGAATGCGGATGGAACGCCGGCTGGGTCCATTAGATCAGTTAGTCTTTATGAAGCATTGAATAATGATGGAAGCGGCACGGGAGGAGTGGCACTTGGGGGCGCTACCGCTACTGGCACAACGTTGAGGGGTGCCCTTAAAATTGGTGGAGTGGCGGTGTCTGCTGGTGGAACAAATGGGTTTGGACCTACAGATACTCCATTAAAAAATGGCAGCAACACGGTCATTCCCACTGATAACAAAGAACATTTTTTCATCAATGTGGGGTTTCCTAAGCTTTCCGGCGGCGCTACCGGCGATCCGTTGGGTGGAAATGAAGAAGGCACTTACGAGGAGACTTTCACGTTCACGTTGGTGGCGAACTTCTAAGTGTTGTTAGAGTGGTATGTGTAAGGGGCGGCCTTTTGTGGTCGCCCCGCTTTTGATATGAAAAAAGCTATTATATAAACAGATAAACGGTATAACTGTATTGTAGAGGCGGTAAGATGAAATGCATAAGATGTAACGGAAGCGGTAGAGGTCCGTCTCGTTGCCCATTTTGTAAAGGCACAGGATATAAAGACGGCGGGATTTTGGGGCAAGTATATTGTCGGGATTGTAGCGGAACCGGGTATGATGTTTGTTTTTACTGTAATGGCAGCGGGATAGAACGAAGCAGTAGCGGCATCGGTGGAAGACACGGGAATAGCGCTGGTGGTTCTAATAGTTCAAAGAAATGTACAAGATGCAATGGGAGCGGGAAAAGTACGACGTCTTGTCCTTTCTGTAAAGGCACAGGGTTTATAGACGGTGGGCTATTAGGGCAAGTGCCGTGTCGGGATTGCGGAGGATCAGGGTACAATGCTTGTTTTTACTGTAGAGGTAGCGGGATAGAACGAAGCGGCGGCCTTGGCGTAACATCTATGAACATAGCTACCGCTTCTTATAGCTCCGGAAAGTGCGCAAAATGTAACGGAAGTGGGGGAGGCACGTCCCGTTGCCCTTTCTGCAGTGGCACAGGAGTTAGAAACGGTTTTTTAGGGCAGGAGCCGTGCCAGTTTTGCGGGGGATCGGGATTCAATATTTGCCGTTACTGTAATGGTAGCGGTAAAGGATGAAATTACTTAAATGTCGGTTAAATTCACCGCCGTCCCGCCAATTTTAGTATTTTCGTGCTCAGTTAGAGGCCGCGTCAGTTTCGGGTATTGCCGACTAAGAAGCATAAGTAAATGAGAAAGAAGATGTGCGATGTCTAAACTGCGGTGTTTTGAGCTTTGGTTATATTAGAAATAAAAAATAAAGAGATGAATAATTATGGAACGTCATAAGTATAATGAAATGTCGAAATTAGTAATTGCCGTATTTGATAAATATGGTCATGAAGATGCGCTTAACCGCCTAAACAGCGGCATTGCAAAAGCACCGCATCTTGTCGAGGCCTATTTGGTTAGGGGAGAGTTGTACATGGAACTGAATGATTTTAAGATGGCTCTTAGTGATTTTGAAAAAGCTATTATGATTAGCCCCGACGAACCGGAGGCGTATTTTCTTAGAGGGTTGTTATACGTTAATAAAGGAGATATAGACAAAGCCGTTAATGACTTTGATAAAACGATAGAGCTTGACGCTAATCATGCCGATGCGTACATTAACCGCGCAAATATGTACTTAAAGAAAAATCTATTGCAAAAGGCTTCTGTCGATTGTACAAAAGCCATTGAGCTTTCACCTGATCGCATGGAGCCGTACTATTATAGGGGGCTTGCGTATGGCGGATTTGGCGGATATACAAAAGCTCTTGAGGACTACAATATGGCTATTGACATAGTTGGTGAATCTTCTGATCAACATCTTGATACATTTGCCAAGCGCCGTATAGCCAAATCGCTGTCTGACAATACATTGGAAGCTATTCGTAATGCTGAATTAATACATCGTATGCATGAAGAAGCGGAAAACAGCAAAACTATCGGCAAAAATACACATAATATCGCAAAGATTAGAAGTACTAAATATACAGACATTTTCGATGCTATAAGGAATGGGGCGTTAGAGGATGTTATGTATTTTATAGAGCAGAAAAAGGTGGATGTTAATACAAAAGACATTAATGGCGTTAGCCCACTACACATGGCGGCAGGCCATGGGAGGGCCGAAATTGCCGAAGTTCTTATCTCTAATGGGGCCAATATTAACGCGAAAATGGACAATGGCTTCACTCCGCTCTTTGTGGCGATTAATGCAGACGTTGCCAAAGTTCTTATTTCAGCAGGGGCAGATATTCATGCGAAAACCCCTATTGGTTCCACTCCGCTTTTTGTGGCGGCACAAATGGGGGTGGCCGAAATTGCTGAAGTTCTTATCTCTAATGGGGCCAATGTTAGCGCGAAAATGGACGACGGCTTCACTCCGCTTTTTGTGGCGAGTAATGCAGGCGTTGCCAAAGTTCTTATTTCAGCAGGGGCAGATATTAATGAGAAAACCCCTGTTGGTTTCACACCGCTTCATTTCGCGAGTAATGTAGACGTTGCCAAATTTTTCATTTCAGCAGGTGCAAATATTAATGCAAAGACCTTTAGTAGTGGCACGACCCCGCTTACCGAAGCAAGAAACAGCGGAAGGACGGAGGTAGCTCAATACCTTTCTAAAATAGAATCATCACGTCAATATTAAAATAAAGAGAGGTTTCTATGGCACTTGAAATCGAATTGTTAGCTATTATGGCGGCAATGTGTGAATGTGAAGAAAAGATCAGAACCGGAGAGATCAGCGTAGAGAGGCTCGCGCGTATGTGTAAGAACGGCGGTACGACCGCCGTAGTAACGGCTAACGGTCAGAAAACTATTAATATGCTGAAAGATAAAGTTGACAATATGTACAAAAACGTATCGCGAATGAAGCTCTTAAAGCAGACGTACCCTGACAACCCCGATGTATGCGCGTTAGCGCCCAGAGTCGCAGATTGTTTTTTGACGTTGATCGGCATTTGGTATTCGTTGTGCGAGGCTCTCTTGACGCCGGACGAATGGCGGATGATACGTCCGGAACTCCAAGAATCAATGAATGAAGCCCCAAAAATAGTGGCCGATCTTTTGGAGCAAACGTCAGACAATACTGTAACCGTATGGTTTGGACTGAATGTTACGAAGTTGCGCGGGGGAATTGACGGCGCCAGACTCATATTGGATCGGGCGATGGTTAACAACCGCATAGATGTAATAGAAAAATTTATGTCCTACGGTTTTAAGGTTGATGAAAGAGACCACAGAGGCGAAACGTGTATGTATGTAGCGGCGTACAACGGCGGTCTTGAAGCGATGAAGTGGCTGAGAGAAAAGCACGGTTTGAGTATCAACGAACCAAGGAACGACGGCGATGTGCCTATATGCATTGCTGCCGGAAACGGTCATGTTAAGATGGTGGAGTGGCTTTTGGACAAAGGAGTTGATATTAATACCAGAGGTCAGCACGGCAATACCCCTATGCATCAAGCCGCGTTGAACGGCAGAATTGATGTGATGAGGTATCTGTATGGCCGCGGCGCGGATATTTATTTAAGAAACGAGCTCGGTTTTTCACCTATGGAAAGCGCTATCTCCAATAATCGAACGAAAAGCATGAAATGTTTAGTGAACGAGTTGGGCATGGATGTGGAGACACCGGGACCAAATGGTTGTACAGCCATATTCACGGCGGCTATTGGCAAAATAGATGGCGGCGGCATGGTAGATTGCATAAAATATTTGGTGAAGGAATTGGGAGCTAATGTAAACGCGCGAGATAAAGACGGCAGTACGCCGATGTTTTGGGCCGCGCAACTCGGTAAAGTGGACAGTATACTCTGTTTGTTCGGTTTGGGAGCCGATGTAAACGAAAGGAATAATTATAAATGTACGCCTATGTTTTTAGCGGCCGGAAACGGGCAAATTAAAAGCATAGGATGTTTAGCAGGTATGGGAGCCGATGTAAACGCTAAAGATATGGTCGGTTGCACGCCCATGTTTCCAGCGGCGTTCGGAGGCCATGTAGAGAGCATACAATGTCTTGCAGGCCTAGGCGCTGATGTAAACGTAAAGGCTGAAAACGGCATGACGCCGATAGAGTTAGCGGAAAATGCCGGCAAAACGGAGTGCGTGAAATGTTTGAGAGAGTTGGGCGCAAAGTAAAATCTGATAAACAATAAGGAGGGTATTTATGAAGTCACGTATTTTGTCGTTATCGTCACTGTCGTTAGTATGTCTACTTTTCGCCGTTTCCACAGTCCACGCGGCTTTCACCATCGAACCCGCCGTGATAACCTTCTTCGCCGACAGAGGCGAGAGGACTGCGATGGTCGAGCTAGTTCACACCGGCGGCGATCCTGCCGCGATACAGCTCAATGTGTTCGAGCGGAAGTTGGACGCCGACGGAAAGCTTATCGAAGAGGGGCTGTCTAAAAACACCGACTTTCTTGTGCATCCCGCCCAAGTCATCCTATACCCCAAGGAGCGTGCCACCGTCCAAATCCAATACAAGGGTAAGGGCAAGGTAACAGTGGACAAGGCGTATGTGCTTTTCTCGCAGGAGGTGCCGATAGATGTTGGGCAAGATGATGAAGGAGGTGTCAAAATGGCGGTGAAGATGCTCACGAATTACTACACCGTTATATCTATAGAGACCGGAAAGCCGGGGAAACTCGTCTTTGTGTCGTCCAAGGCGATAGGCGGCGGTAAAATTGAGGTTTTGGCGGAGAACAAGGGTAGCGGTCGCGTGGATAAGGAGCGCCTTAGACTAATTGTAGGCGGCAAGTCAATTATGAAATTTACCGGCAAGAACAATTCGATAATGCCCGGCCAGACCCGCCGTTTCACTTTCGAGTGGATGAGGGCGGTGACTGAACAGGAGGTGAAATTTGTTTACTGAGCGGCCTAGATATAAAGAGCGGTCTGAGTTCACGCGTGTTTCATCGAGATCATCGGGTTCGTTGATCCCGTCGAGCGTCATTTTGTTTTTCGCAGCGGTGTTGACTGTCATCAATATGGCGCACTCGCAAGTCGTCCCGTACATAACGGACATTGTGGGTGAGGAGGGTATGGAGAAGTCTGATAATGGTATTGGATCGGGAGAAGAGAGACTGCGTTTGATTGGCACTTTCAAACTCTTCAACCCCGACACTGTCCCGTTTTACCTATGGGCGATCTTCGAGAACGGCGGCAAGTTCAAGCACGACAGGTATGCCGACCTCCCGACTGTGCGTCTGGTAGATTTGGAGCTTCGTTACAGGAACGCCCGTCAGCAACCGATGGTGAAGAAGTTCCCCAACACCGATTCCGAGCCGCGAGTGAAGAAGCGTTTCGGCGGCTCGTGGCTGGGAGGCGGCCGTTCCGGAAAAAATAGAACGCGAGGGAGGGGCGGCGCGGATGATGAGGTGGACATTGGGGTCGAGGCGTCAGCGTCGGGCCGCGCCTATCGCGGCGGCCGGGGTCGCGGGGTCTACGAGATAGTCTTTTGGAAGGAGGACGCTCAGGCATACTACGAGATGGAGCTATGGGGCGTCTTGTACACGCCGGATGTGAGGGAGGCGGTAGTCGCGGGTCGTTACGTAGAGAACATAAATTTCGAGATAGAGATAGCCCGCTGACGCGCGGGGTTGGCGGGGTCAAGAAATTTGTAGGCAGTGGTTATTGGATACTATTTTGACGGGAACGCCTTTTCTTCAAGTTCTTTAATACCCAAAAGCATAGCCGTTTTAAGGACGTTTTGGTAACCCATGCTGAGATAAGCGTCTAAAGATTCGGCGCGGCTGCGGATTGCCGGCGAAAGGTTTAGCGTTACCCGTGTTGGCGGCTCCGCTTTGCGCCAATTCCCTTTACCATCGCTGACTTCAACCAGTCCTCGTTCACGAGCCTCTTCAAAAGAGCTTTCAGGAAAATACTCTTTCTCAAAAGCCGCCTCGTTGAAATCTGAGGCATCTGTTATGATATCCGATATGCCAGCTTTTTTACCGGAACGTTTCGTCATAGCGTTTCTCCTCCGATTTGTGCGCTCTGCGCACGGTTATAACCATATTTCCTGAATAAATTACCGTCCAATATTTACCTTCGTCGTCTCTTGCTGTTAAGATACGTATATTTGGATTTTTCGGCGATGGATAACTCACCGCCATAACGCCACCCGTTACTGCGGTTCCAATGAATTCACAGCTTGCGCCGCGTTCGGTTATACGTTCGAGAGCGTGTTTTGTGAACTCTATTCTTCTGTCCATACATACAATATACATCTTTTGTATGTAGAAAAGCAAAAAATAAAAAAATTAATTCAATATCCGACAAAACAAGCGCTCGTTACGACTACGGATGGTCGGCGCGGATGATGAAGCGGATGTTGGGTTTGAAGCGGCAGCGTCGGGTCGCGCCTATTGCGGCGGTCGCGGAGTCTACGAGATCGTTTTATGGTTGGACCAGTACCAAATCCGCCCGGTTTATGGCCTTTTTCACCCCGATCAACCACTTAAGTGTTTCATTGTCCGCATAGATGTACCCGTCGCGTCTGTCGTCGTCTATATTCGGCTTCATTTTCTCCAATGCCATTTTTACCGAGCTTGCTGTATATCTTTCCGTCATGCCGCCGCTATGCCGTCCTTTTCGACTTTTTTGTACTGAACGACGAGGCGCTCTTTGATCCCGTCAAGTATGCGCCAATTCCGGATGTCGATACCGTCCACAATGTCGCCTATAGTATCTTCCATCTCGCCAACTCTCGCTTCCAAAGAATTGATTTTTTCGACCAATTCTGTGTAATGATCGGGTTCGCCCATTTCAGCGAAATGGTACTGTAAAGCGTGGTATTTGTCCCACAGAGGGCCGTTCACAACGTTGGATTTAGATAGTTCATACAAGCGATACCAAAACTCGCTTGGGGGTTCCGTGTTCGCGAAATTCCTGAGTAAGAAGCTCCAAATGTTGCCGATCATATCGTCCACGGCGCCATCCCGGTCGATGCCGTACCCGTCCATCAGGAGGTGGATGCATGTGGCGACGTACTCTTGTTCGTCGCCCTTTTGGACAATGAACGAGAGCAGCGGAATTTCAGCATTGAAGCCGATTTGCGGGATTTTGGGGATTTTGACCCGCCCGAAGCCGATCACCCTGCCGCGTTCCGTCATTAATTCGTTTAACAGATTCATTTGACACCTCAATTTTATGGGATATTGGCGTCTCCGCCACCCTTATAATATATATTACGGGAGGCAGGGCGGGCAAAAAAATCGTCGAACGTGCCGGGAAGCCCGTAGCCGCCTAGTACCCGACAAAACAAGCGCTCGTCGCGGCTACGGCGGGGCGGCCTTGTTCGGTCTCGCCGTAGACCTCGGCGCGCAGATAGTATTTCTGCTCCGAAGGGCGGGGGAGCGTGTCAACAATGTGGACGGCCGCGTCGTAGGTGTTGTCCGGAAATGATTGTCTGGCGATAACCTTTTCTTCCGCAGACCCGACGACTCCCATCATCACCGTTATCACGCGAATCGATCCGAACTCCTCCGTACCGATAGCGCGTGCGCATAGATGATTCACGGCGTCATTCTCATCATCAAGTATGGATTTCTTTGATCCGGCAAGCGATACATCCTGCCGGCGGATGTCGCATATCGACGCGAACGGGCCGTTTGTGATAAACGTCTCTCCGTCGCGTATTCCGTCTACAACGTCTTTCGCGTCAGCGCGGTTTCCGTAGACTCCGGTTCTGACGAATCCCATGTACCTGTCCTGATTCTCATAGAGCCGCCAAAACGGCACGGCGATAGCCCTGTATCTGTTGAAATCGCCGTGCGCGTCGCTGCCGGCCAGTATCGGCGTCTTTTTCCCTTTAAGCAACATGGACACCCACAATTGTTTGCCGCGTATCCACGAGTCGCCGAAGTTGCTGTTCACGGCCTGAATGCCGCCGAGCCCGTCGCGCAGGTCGTCGCCGCTCCACTCGCCGCGTCTGAGGAAAATTTTCTGAAACGTCCCGGCTCTCGACCCGGCGTGAGCGGCGAACGACACGCCGCCCTGACGCTCTATCTCGCCGATCGCTTCCCCTATTGTCAACTGTTTATTTGTATAGACATTTTTTCTCGCCCCGTCAAGCGTACCCGGTATGTACTCGGATATGCCGAGCCCGCAGAGGTGCACGACCTTGTTCTTCGAGTTCAAAACGGAGACCTCCTCGCTCGGTATCATCAGCGTCTTTCCGCGGTAGCCGCCGGAAACGGAGGACATGTACATCTCCCACATCCGCAATTCTTTATCCTGCCGCAGATAATTGTCAGGGTCGCAGGCGAGATCGTAGGAGTGATCCGTCGCCGCGACAAACCGCAAACCGCTTGCCGCCGCGACCTTGTCTATGACCTCTATCGGCGGCCCGAACTCCACGTGGCTGCGGGAAAACATCGTGTGGCAGTGCAGGTCGCCATAATCGCAAAGGCTGTCGCCAGGATAACCGCCGTCAGTGATGACGCACCTGAACGGCAGCTTGGCCGACGTGGCTAGGTTGTCGTTCAGCACCTCCCTCACGCGCCCGGACGCGCGGCCGTTCCTCACGCGCCTATACCTCAAGCAAGCGTTTACAAACACATCGCCCGCCCCGCCTAGCCGCTCCTCTGGGAGCGTAAGCAGATAGGCCTCCATTTGCGCCCCGAGCGGGTGGCCGACGCGCGCGGCGTCAACGGCGGGCGGGTCAAATTCAAAGAGGGTCGGCGCGTTGCCGATATGCGAAACGGTTACTTGTATCGATTCAATCCGAACGGGGTATCTATGCACGTCATTAACAAGAAGCGCGACGGGAAGCCCGCCGCTGCCGATACGGAGTCTGCGCGGCAGATCAAACACCGCCTCCGGCTCGCGCCGAAAGAGGGCGCTGGGCATCCCCCTGAAAAAGCGGAAATGCGTCTCGGCGTAAAGGGCGGCGGGGAGCAGGGTCTCTATCATAAAAAAAATATACAATATGTATTGATTTTATTGCAAACCCACGCTGAAAAATCTTCCCCGCCCGGAAAAAAATTCCCCGCCGCCCGCCCCGACCCCCGCAAATCGCCCCGAAAACCGCGTTTTCCTCACAAACCGGTCTTTGGCACAAGATTTGCTGTTAATAGACGTCGGAGGAGAAATTTACCATGAGAATCGACAGCTTCAATACCGACTATAACGCGGCGCGCGGCTTGGAAGCCAAGGGCTCCACGACTCAGGGCTCAAGGGCCGCGCAGGTCGCCAAAGAGTTCGAGGCCATGTTCACCTCCATGATGTTCAAGGCTATGCGCGGCACCGTGAACGAAAGCACCCTCATCAAGAAGAGCATGGGGGAGAGCATCTTCACCGAAATGCTCGACGGCGAATATGCCAAGATGAGCTCCGAAACCGGAGCGCTCGGGCTTGCGGCCTTGCTGCAGAAAGAGATAGAGCGTTGCGAAGGCAATTCGCCCGCGCCGGACGGAAACTCCGCTTTGTCGGCCGGCAGACGCAGCCGCCCCTCTTGTTCATACACGCCGGCGGACACCGCCTCCCTCATAGACAGAGTGCGCGGCAAGTGGGAGTCCGTGATCTCCGAAGTCTGCGAACGCTACGGCGTTGACAAAGACCTCGTCACGGCGGTCATCGCCCGCGAATCGGCCGGCAACCCGCACGCGATCTCCCCCAAGGGCGCTAAGGGGCTCATGCAGCTCATGGACGGCACCGCCAGGGATATGGGCGTCAGAAGCTCTTTATCGCCTTTAGAGAATATCACCGGCGGCGTCAAGTACCTCAAGAGCATGCTTAACTCCTTCAACGGCGACGAAAGCCTCGCCCTCGCCTCGTACAACGCGGGGCCCGGCGCGGTCAAAAGATACAACGGCATCCCGCCGTACAGGGAAACGCGCGAGTACGTGCGCGCGGTGCTGGCGCTCAAAGCCAAAGCCGCCGAGGGCGCGCTCACGGTTACGGCAAGCGGCGAGAATAACGCGGTTAACACAGAAAGCGGGGCAATATAATGGAACAGTCAATGCTTTTTAACGAACTGCTCGCCGTCCTGACTCAGGAAAACGAGATCCACCAGAACCTGATAGACGCCGCGGCGGATATCCACAAATGCGCGCGCGGCGACGACATGAACGGGCTGAAACGGAATTGCTCGCTCTTCGACAACCACATCAGCGGATTGGAGAGGGCCGAAGAGCGCCGCCTCCACATCTGCGAGCTGCTGCGCGGCGAACTAGGCGAAAAAGCGCCCTCCGGCCGCTTGCTCGCGATCATCGAACACTGCGAACCGGCGGTGCGCGACCAGCTCAAGAACATTCGCACGGCGCTGATGAACCGCGTGGAGAAACTCAAGGCGCTCAATACCTCTAACATCGTGCTGTTCAAGGAGACTCTCAGCGGGATAGGGGCCTCCATGGATATGATAAAGCTGTCTATCGCGCCCAAAACCGGGTACCGGTACAAAGGCGACGTCAAACCGCGCGGCAGCAATGTGTCGCTCTTCAACGAAGTGGTCTGAAAGGAGCAGAAAAATGACACTCTTTTCCATTCTAAGCGTAGGAACCAGAGCGCTGCAAACCTCGCAGCTGGGTATCGACATCACCGGCCAGAACGTCTCCAACGCCGACGTGGACGGTTACTCCCGCAAGCGCATAAATCAGGCGACGATGTACTGCTACGACTCCACCTACGGGCAGATGGGCCTGGGCGCGCAGGTGATCAACATCGAGAGAATGCGCAACGTCTTCCTGGACGAGCAGATCCGCAAACAGAACTCTGAGGTCGGCTATTTCTCGCAGGTCAACTCGACATTCAACCGTATGGAAGCTATTCTGTGCGAGCCCAGCGATCTCGGCATTATGCACTACTTAGACGAATTCTTTGACTCGTGGGAAAACCTCGCCAACAATCCCAAAGACATCTCGGCGCGTACGATGGTCAGAACCAACGCCCAGATGATGATAGACAATTTCCACAAAGCCGCCGCGGAGCTGGAGAACCTCCGCGAACAGAAAAACGAGGAGATACCCGTACGCGTCGCCAGAATCAACCAGATCACCGTAGAGATCAAAAATCTGAACCAAGAGGTCGCGACGGTTGAGGCCGGCAATCAAAACGCCAACGACAGCCGCGACAGGCGCGAAGTGCTCCTTAAAGAACTCTCGCAGCTCATAGACATAAACGTAATGGAGGACGCTAGGGGCCAGGTGACCGTCACTACAGCCAGCAACGTCCTGGTGGCGCCCTCGTACGCCCAAAGATTGGATACCATAACGGTATCGAGGGAACTGGACGACGGCACCATCATCCGTGACATGGGCATACGCTTCTCAGACACGCGGATGGATTTCATACCCGCGGGCGGGCAGCTCCGCGGCCTCATCGACAGCCGCGACATCTATATCCCTGAGTACCAAGCCAAACTCGACGAACTCGCCGCAGCCATCATAAAGGCCATCAACGACGTCCACGTGCAGGGCTACAACCTGATGGGGCACAGCGGCTTTAAGTTCTTCGACGACGCGGTCGAGATAAAAACCGACGACAGAACCGGTTTGAAATACGAAGTGCCCAAGTACAATAAGGCGTCGACGATCAAACTTGCGCCGGATATACTCTCCGACGTGCAAAATCTCGCGGCCGCCTCGGAACAGCAGTCTATCAGCAGAGGGATGCCCATGACGGTCAAGCCGTCGTTAAGCACCTCGTTCTCTGCGGTGACAATCACGGCCGTCGGCGGCGTAGAGCGGCTCTTTGTCGGAAACGACCTGACCGACCCGGTGGACAACAGGATTCTCGGCTCTTACCCTGTCAAGGTGACTCTCGCTAACGGCAACGAGCTGACCGAAAACACGGACTACAGAATCGACTATACTACGGGCGAAATCGAACTGCTGAACCCAGCCTACGTCAATCAGCGGCTCAATGTCAGTTACAAAATCAATCTCCCGTTTACCAACAGCGGCGGCGTCCCGGTCTACAGCTTCGGAGATACGGCGGTGCAGCTGGTCCGCGAAGACGACCCGACTATGCCCGCCCGCAATATCATAGCCAGCAGCGTAACCGTAAGGGTGGTGACCAAAAACGGCCTCCCGATAAACCCAACGGACAGAATAGTGCTTAAAGAGGGCGTGGACTACTCCATAGACTACACCTTCGGCACCTTCCAAATGCTGCACGCCGGCTACGACGGCGAGGAGTTCGCGATCGACTTCCAGTACTACTTAGGCGGTTTCAAAGGCCCGGACGACAACACCACCGCCATCGCCATCTCCCAGATCCGCAACGCCCTGACCATGACCCCCGACGGCATAGGCAACCTGACCGCCACCTTCACCGAGTACTTCAGCTCGCTCGAAGGCCGCCTGGGCCTGAACACGCTGCAGTCAGAATCAAACCTGACGACGCGCATATTCCTTACGGAACAATACGAAACCCAGCAAGACAGCATCTCCGGCGTCTCGCTGGACGAAGAAATGGCCAACCTGATCCGCTACCAGCACACCTACACGGCGGCGGCAAGGCTGATAACAACCGTAGACCAAATGCTGGAAGTACTATTAAATATGTAAATATATACTGATTTTGACTTTGATTTTAAGGAGGCGTACCATGAGAATAACATTCACGACAGTAAACAGGAACGTGCAGCGCAACCTCAGCCGCCGTTACTCCGATCTGGTGGGGCTCCAAGAGCAGCTCTCCACCGGCAAACGCCTCCGCAAGCCCTCCGACGACCCCGTCGACGTGGCCAATACCATAAAGCTGCGCGCCAAGGAGGCGCAGCTCGGCCAGTACAAACGCAACATCCAAGACGGCCTGGCGCTTATGGGCGTAGCCGCCAGCTCGATGGCAAGCATGAACGACCTCCTCCACAGGGCGCGCGAACTCGCCGTGCAGGCCGCCAACGGCACCTACAACGAGAGCGACCGCAAATATATGCAGCAGGAGGTCGACCAAATCTACCGCCAGATGATGTCCGTGGTCAACACGCAGTTCAAAGGCTCGTACATCTTCAACGGAACCAACGGAAACGTGCCGCCCTACAAGATCGTCTCGTCGGGCGTAGACCGTATGGATTACGAAAACAGAACCATGGCGACTTTCGGCAATTTCTTCGAATACACCAATCCCGCCTCCTACCAACCGGATGTGGGCCTCGTTACCGGAACCACCGCCGTCTCTAAAGACGCGCTCACCAATACGCTCGTGAGCCACGAGGATAACGGCGATACGATATACATGGAATACGCGTCGAGCCACATGAGGATAGGCGACAAGGTGCAGCTCAAATGGAACAGCGTAGACCCGCTCATCAATGACAACAGCCTGCGATATATCTACCCGGAAACGCTGCCGCTCGACGAACTGTATGTCAGCGTGACGGAAAACGGGGTGTCCAGAATAGAAAGGTTTACAAACGGTATTAATACGTTTCCTATCGCTGGCGGTTTGCTCGCCGCAGGGTTCGAACAGCTTGCATTTCTCCCGGGGGGAACCGCGGCGAGACACATCACCCCCGGCACGGTCAAGGTAACCGCCGCCGGCTACGTCGACGCGCTCGTCGAGGGCAGGGACTACCGCGTTGACTACGAAACCGGCGTGTTCACAATGCTGACCAACAAATACGGTACCGCGGACTTGGAGGTCAAATTCCAAACCGACAACGGCAGAATCGATTACGAGGTCGACTACGTCACCGGCCAGATCTCCGTACTGAGCGAAGAATTCCGCGACGCGCTGAACAACGTCCAAAGGCTCGGCGATAAACGCACCGACACGGCCATAGGCGCCAGAGCCGGCATCCCGCCCACCACCGGCTCCGTCGGCTACAACGACACGGTCATAAACGGCAAGGCGAACGGCCTGATCTACAGAAGCGACAATAAATTCCAGATAGTGGAAGGCAAGTTCGGCGAGGCCATACGCAACATCTTCCCCGGATCAATGAAGATACAGATAGGCAACAAGACGTACGTGGAAGGCCACGGCGAATACCAGCCCGACTACTACGACCAAGAGGGCGTCCTCCAGAAGGGCAAGAACAAATTCGACTTCGAGGTCGACTACGAAACCGGCCTGATAACCGTCTACAACACCGACCTGCTGCGGGACATGAGGCCCGACTGGCTCGGCGGCCCCGACCCCAAAGACCCGAACTCCCCCCCTGGAATGTACAAGATCAGCCAGCTCCAGATGAGCTTCGACTACATCACCCGCGGCGTGGACATGTACGGCGACCACGTGACAAGCAAAGGCGAGATATACAGAGTCTTGGAGGAAGGCATAGTCGTCCCAGTGAACATAGGCGCCGACGCCCTCCTCAAAGACGCCAGGAGCGGCAACGACATGGTCGGAACCCTGCTGCGCTACAGCCAAGCCCTGCTCAAAGACGACCGCGACGCCATCCAAAGCGCCCTGGACGAACTGACTACAATGTACGACGCCGTGCTGAACAGCCAAAGCCAGATGGGCGCCAAAATCTTCCGCTTCGAACTCACCGAACAACGCAACGGCGAACAAACGGTAGAAGTAGGCCAGCAAGTATCGGCCCTGGCCGACGCCGACCTGGCCGAGGTGATATCCAGACTGATGCTGGCCGAAAGCGTCTACAACGCCGCCCTCCAAGCCGCCATGAGGGTGCTGCAACCGTCGCTGGCGAACTACATGTAAACCGATCGGCGACAGGGAGGTCGCTAGGGGCGGGCCTAAACCTGCCCTTTTTTTATGTTTTTATTGCCGCCAAAATACAGGTAATCCCCATTTATTGTTTGACTTTTCCAAAAAAACATGGTACAATATCTAATATTAGTATTGCCGGACAGAAAAAAATAAATATTTTTTGTTGACTTTTTCCGTTTTTTTGATTATCTTGATACAAGGAGCGCCATATCCGCTTATATATATAATGAATAGGAACCCCCCTAAAACGTAATACAAGATATAGCGCCCGAAGACGGCGAACGGGGCAGATGTAGGGGGCGGGGGCGGACGAATGAGGCCGGAAAGCGGGCCGGAGACGGAAATAGGCCCGGAAACCGCCGGGAAGCCGAAAACTGGGGATTGAGACCGGACAACTATTAACCTTAGTCATATTAAATTAAGGAGGTATCTATGAAAACGGTACGATTGCCGGGGCGGTTGGCGGGCGTCGGGGCGGTAGGGGTGTTGCTCTGTTTGGCTTTTGGGGCGGCGGGGCAGCAGCAGGGCCAATGGGACGCTTGGAAAGCGATGCCCGTGACGTTCTACGACTTTAAGTCGGATAGGTCTAATCCGGAGTTTGAGCAGCCTCACGGGAAGTACAACAATTCGGGGACTACGGCGCGGCCGGGGATGGTGGTGACCAGTCGGTTGGACAAGGACGATAAGCCGATTGCAAGTGCTCCTTGCGCTAACGGCTCAAGCGCTGACTGCGGCTATTTGAATCAAGGCGTCAGGTTTTGGTTTCGGGATTGGAGCGCATTAAGTACGTATAAAATGGCAGATACGGTTGTTGTCGACCCATCTACCAATCCAAATAATAAGACGTACTTAACTAAATTCAGACCCATCTATACGTACGGGAACAAAGCTCCGCCGGATTTATCGACAGACTGGAACCCTGAATATGACGACACGACCTTGAGATGGAGGAAAAACGCTTATTCTGACGGTGATTTTAGCGATGTTACGGGGAGCAATGGGACCGCTATCACCATTCCTGCGGGTAATAGGGGTATTGAAAACGCTTTCGAAAATAAGGTGCTTAAAGGACAGTTGTGGTTCCAACACATAGGCGACGGCGTCTATCAATTTTCGCAAGAGAACTTTTTTCCGTTGGATAACGCGCCGGATCCATATAGGGCCAATGGCCGTAATCCCGGTGTTGAATTTACTAGCGGTACGACGTTGAGTCCTTCGAAACAATGGAAAACCGCCCATAACTTTTCGTTTACGATGGAAATGGTTTGCGATTTCACGATGCAGGGCGGCTTGAAATTTGATTTCACAGGTGACGATGATGTGTGGGTGTTCGTCAACGGCCGGTTGGCGGTAGATGTCGGAGGGATTCACTCCGCGGTTAATGCGAGCGTGAATTTGGATAATAAAAGAGCGGCTTTCGGCGGTTTAGTTGACGGCCAAAAATACAAGTTGCACATGTTCTACGCGGAACGTCACACGAACGAATCCAACATTAAGATAACTACGAACATCATATCCACCCCGGTAGCCGTGAAACTAAGCATATCCAGCGACCCGATGGTCGCCGGAGTACCCAAACTCGCGTCCGGCGAGGTGACAAGAACGGACGGCGAGCATATAAAGGCGCCTTTTGAAAAGGGCAGGTTTACTTGGACGGCGAGAGATGTCGGGCCCAATAAAAATGGAACCGCCGTTCCCGGACAGCAGATTACCGTTACCACTAAGAGCGGCGGTACGAATACGACCAAGTCCGATTCTATAGTCGTGACCGCGACGAAGGCTTACACGTATGTCCTCATAGTCGGCGATTACTTCGATACGTTGTCGCAAACACGCGGCCGTGATTCTGCGTACGTATATGTGAACCCCGGCCCCGCCGCGAAGCTGTTCATTGAAGCATCCGGCGACTCGTTGGCGAGTTTGAGAGATAGTTCGAAATTGGCTGAAGTGCTGATCCAGTCCACTGCCCCGGCGGACAGCAATTTCTATGCCATTCTTCGCGACCAATTCGGAAACTGGGTCATGCGCGCCCCGATTCCGCTGAGCAGTACCACTGCGTGGTCGGTTACGGATTCGAAAATTGCTACTGTGGCTCCTAACAACGCTCAAGGGCGCGGAAAAGCTACGCGTGTGGCCGATGAGGGGAGAACGCCGTTCTCTGTCACCTACAACGGGTTGACGGGGAACTCTACCATCGTGGTTGCGAAAATTACCTATAAAGCCATACAAGTGGGTATAAAACAAGGCGGAACGTTCATTGAATTAGGGAATAGCAACGACCCCAACAATTCAAAAACTATAACCATGTTCACGGATGCCGACACTACGCTGTGGGTGCGGATGCAGCGCAGCGACAACAACCAATGGGTTGAGCAACCGGCCGCGTGGGTTAAGAGCGGGCTTACGACCGATCCTAACACGACCCCGAGCGACGCGGTCTCTTGGACTGTTAAGCCTAAGACGGCCACGCCCAACGGTACTCCGGGGACGGTAACAGTCTCTGTACCCGGCGGCGGTCCGAGCGCCAGTATGAAAATCATAGTCAAAGACAACGATCCGGTTTCCGCGAGGTTTTTCATTAAAAAGGGGACACCGGTGTTTGATCCGGCAATTAACAAGTGGCCGCAAACGTCTGCTACGAGCGACGCCCGTGTGTACGTCGTCCCGAGCGCTAGTGTGGAGTTGACCGCCGGAGTGCGTATGCCCATCGTAGGCCAGCTATTCACGACAGCGCTGCCGAGTCCGGCAACGTGGCTCAATACGAGCACCGGAGGCACGTGGACGTGGGCTCCTGTGCTCGGATCACCGTCCACTACTTGCGCCAATTGCGGGATTCGTGCGGAAAATACCTCCTTAGGCGGTGATTCGGCGACGTTCATGTCGACCGTAGCCCACAATACCTATCAGATTCGCGGAACTTATACGAAGGGTACCATCACCATAACGCAGGATATTTTGATAAGGGTCATACCCGACGTATACAACACAAAGCTTGTGATAGAGCCTAACAACCAAGGGCTTACGATTTCGCCCAACAAGTCGCAGAGGGTGAATGAGGTCGTCTTCTTGGAGGGAGAGGAGCAAAAGGTTGTGTACGCGGTTATACGCGATCAGTACGAAAACTATATTTGCCCGTCCGGAGCTCCGAACCCTTATCCTCCGCCTAACACCGAAGGTGTGACGACGTGGACGAAAGGATCGAGTCCGAATATTGTAACGTTGGAACCGGGTTACCAACTATGGGGCGAGTGGAAGATCAATAGAGGAGACTTGGCCGGAAGTTTGCCGACGACTATGTTGACGGCGAAGAATGTCGCGTGGAGTCCCTTGTCAGACTCCGTGAAGGTGCGGTTCACAGACTATGACTACAGTGAAATACAGATAGTGAAGAAGTGCGGTAGTTCGGGCGGAACGCCGGTTGCGACTATCGACGGGGTGTCATATTGTGATATTGACGGCCCGTTGGTGATAAACTCCAACCAAGATACGACGATCCACGTTGTCGGGAAGCGCAATGACTGCGATTTGGACAGGCCCGGTAAGCCGACGATAACGGGTAATGCTTGCTGGGAGGTGGTCACAGGCGACTGGGGCCGCGATCCGGAGCTGATGGTTGCTTTGGGTTCGCCGCCGAACGGCACTTCAAGCTGGACGCTGGTGCCCGACGGCTCCGGCCGCGGACATATCACTGTCCGCAGAGGTACGAACTTGAGCGATGACATAGAAATCGTAATCACGGTCGGACCGCCGAAGTACGCTGAGCTCGTGATCCTGACTCCGCTGGATCAGATAACAGCTGGCTCGGAGATCAAGGCGGTCGTCCAATACTACAACCGCGCCGGACTGATGACGGAGTGGAATCCCGCTTGGAGCACTCCTAATGTGGGCGCCCGTTTCGCCGATACGCTAGGCATTGGGAACACTACGACAAAACCTGAGGTGAAAACCGCAGGCGTTGGAGGAAATGCTCCTTTATATTATAACGGTTACACTCTCCCGAATCCGAACGGGGTTTTGGCGCATAGCCCGACCGGATTGAACGACGCCGTCAGTTTCTTCATCTACTACGCGGCTGACGGGCACCGGATCAGGTACAACGAGTCTATTAGAATAGACGGCGTAGAAGTTCCGCTTACGGCGCTTTCCGTACCGTTCACGGTACTGGCGGGGCCGCCGTTTAAGCTCGAAATCGAGGTGGAGGGCAAGCCGACTGACACCCTCAATCTTAACGTGAATACGGACGGCAATAAGATAATAAGCGCCATCGCCGTTGACCAGTGGGGCAACCGTATCGGCGACTATCCCAGCGATTGGAACGCCACGACGCCTATTCCGGTGAACGAGATTAATCGCCCGGTCATTGTCTACAAACCCGGCGACGCCACGGATAACGGCTGCGGCAAGCTCGTGGTGGCCGGAAGCGCGAATCCGGCGTTGAAAGACACATTATGGGTCTGCATCACCGGCGTGATAGCCCGTCCGCTCAACACGTACACCCGCGACTACGACGGGTGCGGTTATCTGGACAGGATAGACATGAAGTTCAGGAAGCCTATCCGCTTTAAGGGCGGGGATGTCGCTGATAAGATAGCGCCGCCGGAAAACAAGATCAAAGTCACGTACAACGGCACCGTTTTGAAGGTCGATAAGGTTACCGTGATCCCGGATAAGGATTCCGTAATTGTCTGGCTGAACGATGTTGAGGGGCATAGCGGTCCGTTGCAGACCGATTGGCTCCCGACGATCAACATCGGCGCCGATTTCTTTGACGATGCCGACGCTCAGACCATTCCGTGGCCGAATGCCGGAGTCACAATCACAGACGGCGCGGCGCCTGTCATTGCCTCCGCCAAGTATCACATGCAGGACAACTATGTATTGGTTAAGTTCAGCGAAAAGGTCAAACCGGCCTCCGCCCCGTCGTTCCTCGCCGCCGGCGATGAGCGGTTCCCGCCGGAGATGCTGTTCAATCTATGGTTGAAGAAGGGCGAGAACGCCGCGCAGATGGCTAGGACGCGCGCGCTCTCCAAGAAAAACTTCGACCCCAACGCGGGCGGGGCGTGGGAATTGCAGGTAGGCAAACTCAGCGGAGTCAAGAAAGTGTTTGGGAAAGACGAGTCCACCTTGAGGTTTGACTTGAAGGATACTGATATAAAGATTGACCCGAAGAGCGATTACATCAATATCAGAACTGCGGATCAGTCCGACAATAGTGTTACGACGACGGAGGTGCGCGGCCGCGCGGATATGAGCGGCGTAGAGCCTAAGGCGAACAACCGTAAGGTGCTGATAGCCCCTGAAGGCGAGCCTAGCGGCGTCATGAGGCCTATCCCGAACCCGGCGTCGCCCGATGACAGCAGGATGGGCTCTTTCGGCACCGCCGGCGGCGGCACCGTTACCAAGCGGGTTGAAGCGGGCAAGATATTCGCGCTCCACGACAAGACCGCCGTTAACGATATCAGAGGGGTCGGCTCCGACGGAGTTACGCAAACTGGTAAGAAGTACGGCGGCGCGGTCTTCGCGGTACCCATCTACGTGCCGGATTCTAAGCCGAACGGCGGTTACGTAAAGTGCAAGATCCAGGTTTACGACTTGGCCGGCAACTTGGTGATCTTCGGCGAGAGCGGAAAGAATGAAAACGCGGCTGCCGGATTGCCGCCGGAATTGGGAGGCTTGCCCACAGCCACCGATATGCACCTGTATTGGAACGGCTACAACTCGAAGTCGATGAAAGTCGCCCCGGGCACGTACCGGGCGGTGGTAACAATCATCTACGACGGCAACCTTACCGAAAACGATAAGAAAAACGTGACGCCTAAGAAGCCGTACAGGTACACGGGGCTGGTAGGTATTTCTAAGTAATATATTGTAATGGGGGGCGGGTCTGCGTACCCGCCCTTTTTTATGACCCTGCCGGGGGCGGACGCTCGTGTCCGCCCCCTTTTTTTATCTCCGGCCAAGCAGCGTTACCCACAGCGTCCCACCGCCGCCCACCCACAGCATAACCCTCCAAAAACGCTCAAAAAAGCCATCTATCGGTCTCTGACAAAAAAAAATAAAATAAATTTGTCTAAAATATTGATTTATTTCTTGGCGTATAGTATTATTAAGGTAGGAGGATGTGTATTTGTGGGTGATTGTGGGTAATTTTAGGGAGAGATTATGGCAAGTTTCTACGGCAGCTTCGACTATTCCGTCGACGCCAAAGGCAGGGTGAACATTCCGGCTAAGTTCCGGAAGGCTCTCTCGCCGGAGGCTGAGGATACGTTTATAGTCACTTACGGGCCCGGAAACTGCCTCCACGCCTATCCTAAGGATGTTTGGAATAAGCGTATGGCGGATCTTGCCGCCCTTCCGAGGACGCCGGAGAACGATAAAATGCGGCGCTTCATATCCGGCACCTCTACGGACTCCGTCTTGGACGTACAGGGGCGGGTGATGCTCTCGGCGGCTCAGATGAAGTATGCAAAGATAACAAAAAACGTGACGATAGTGGGCGATATGAAGGGATATATAGAGTTGTGGGACAGCGAAAGGTACAAGGAGTATATAGGGGCTATGCCCGATGTTGACTCGTTGATTTACGCGGTTGAGGATCAATTGGCCAAAATGGGGCAATCGGCGCATATATGAGCGGCGCGGAGTATCACGTTCCCGTGCTTCTCAAGGAAGTCCTGGAGCTTTTCGTTTCCGAAAGAGGCGGAGTTTACGTAGACGGAACACTCGGCGGCGGCGGGCACTTTAGAGCCGTTGCCGAGAGGTTGGCGTCGACTGTGTCGCGGCGGCATCAGGAAGACGGGTCTGCGCCTATTATTATGGTAGGGATAGACAGGGACGGCGAGGCTGTGGAGAGGGCGCGCCTGAGTTCGTTTAGTGGCTTAGCGGCCAAGGTCATTATCGAACAGGCGCGTTTTTCTGAGTTTGACGCTGTTTTGGCCAAGCACGGCATAGAAAAAGTTCAAGGGCTGTTCGTCGACCTGGGGGTCTCGTCCCGCCAGATAGACGAGCCGGGGCGGGGTTTCATGTACATGAAGGACGCGCCGCTGGATATGCGGATGGATCAGAGCGGCGGAATGACAGCCGCGGAGTTTCTGGCGGATAGCGGAGAGGGAGAGTTGGCGGATGTCCTTGAAAAGTACGGAGAGATAAGAAACGCGCCGAGGCTGGCGCGGGCGATAAAAGCCTATATCTCCGGCAACAAAATGGAAACGTCCGCCGACATGAAAAATTGCGTTGCAAGCGAGTACGGCAAGCACGTTGATATAAAACTGTTAGCCAAGCTCTTCCAAGCCCTGCGGATAAGGGTAAACGGAGAGCTTAACGAGTTACAAACGTTCCTTGAAAAGTCAGTAACTTATTTAACCGAAGGAGGAAGGGTGGCGGTAATCTCATACCATTCATTAGAAGACAGAATGGTAAAAGATTTCTTCCGAGAAGCCGAAGCCGAATGCGTCTGCGCCCCGAACCAACCGGTTTGCACCTGCGGCAAACAGGTGTTATTGAAAAGGATAAACAGAAAAGCGATAACAGCGTCAAACGAAGAGATAAAAAGTAACCCTCGATCAAGAAGCGCAAGACTGCGAGTAGCCGAAAGATGTTGACTTTGCGACGCGAAGCGGCGCATGTGTATAAAAAGTGTCTCCCCCTATTTGAGGGGGAGACATTGAAAGAGGAGGGGAATATAGCGGGGCGTTGCGGGGTGTCCCCGCAGGGTGGGTAGCGGAAAACAAAAATGGGCATAGCCCATTTTTGGTTGGAGCGTAGGGAGGGCGCAGCCCTCCCCTTAAATGAATTTGACTTTAAAGATTTTATTATTATAGGAGCAATTTCAAGATGTCAAGCGCACCTTACAGCAACGCGGCGTTCGGTTATCCCGGCGTCGGCACCGTAAAAGGCAAAAGCAAAAACAGCGATACCGCGCAGCCTGTAATCCGTCTGCGCAGCGTCCTGATAGGTATTTGCGCGCTTGCCGTCTGCATGGTCGGCCCTCTTGTTTTGGTTTGGACGCAGTCGTACATCAATCAGGTGTCGCTGCGTATAGAGAGCAAAACAGAGACGCTTGCCGCTGTCAATAGTGAAATTACCACGCTTCGTTTGGATTGCGGCCGTCTCAGCGAGACGGCGCGTATCGAGCGAATAGCGCGGTCCAGAGGTTTGGAGTATCCGGTATCAGGGCAGATAGAAGTATGGGAGGTGCGGACGCCGCGATCGGGGGATAGCGGGCTATTCGCATATTTAATGCAAACCTTTTTCGGGAGCGGTAAACCAGGTGGCCCCCTATAAGGCGCGCGTTATTGCTGTATCGGTATTTCTCGTAATATTCTTTCTGGCGGTTGCCGGGAAGCTCTTTACGATACAAATTCTAGATGGTGGAAAGTACGCCATGAACAGCAAAATGCAAGCACAGAAACGCAGAATAATAAACGCTCGCCGCGGAGACATCTACGACCGCCGCGGAAGGCAGCTCGCCGTCGGCGTCCCCAGACGTCTCGCGGTGGGTTTGGACGTGCTCGGCGTGGAGGAAGCGGACGGGAAAGCGGTGCTGCAGCGGGTTTACCCCATGGGCGAGGTAGCGGGGCCGGTTCTGGGATATGTGGGAAAAGACGGTTACGGGCTTGGCGGAGCGGAGTTCAATTTCGATCACTACCTTCGCGGCGAAGACGGCTGGGAAATAGTTCATAGGGACGGAAAGCAGAGAACCTACAGGAAGATCGGCATGCCAGGCAAGGAACCGCGGGACGGGGCCGACCTCTATTTGACCATCGATGTCAACTTGCAGAAGATCGTTCAATCGGTACTCAAACAGACGGTGGAGTCTCTGAACGCCAAGGGCGCGATGTGCATCGTGATGGACCCGCGCACAGGCAAGATACTCGCGATGGCCAACGAGCCGTCGTTCAACCCGAACATCTATTCGTCGTACTCGCTTGCGGACAGGCAGAACAAACCGATAAGTTTGATATACGAGCCCGGCTCTACTTTCAAGGCGGTTACGGCCTCCGTGGCGCTGCAGGAGGGCGCGTATTCCGAGGGCGATTTGATAAACGGCAACAACGGCGCCTTCGAGATATACGGCGAGCTGATAAGGGACGACACGCCGCAAGGCCAGATCACCTTTGCCAGGGCGCTCGCGGTGTCCAGCAACGTGTGCTTCGCTCAGATAGCGAACGGCTTCAAGAACGAGCGCTTCTACCGCTACGTGAGGGATTTCGGCTTCGGCGCCAAGAGCGGCATCGCGCTTCCGGGAGAAGAGGGCGGCATACTGCATCCGGTGAACAATTGGTCGGGGCGCACAAGGGTGACTATGGCCATGGGTTACGAGGTCTCGTCGACGTTTTTGCAGATGATAATGGCCTACGCGGCCGTGGCCAACGGCGGCGTTCTGCTCACGCCGATTATCTGCGAGCGGGTGGAGAAGAAAAACGGGACGGCGGCGGAACAGGCGGCGGTAAAACCAGTGCGCCGGGTGATCTCCGAGGAGACTGCGGGCAGGCTGCGTAAGATGATGCAGGGCGTCGTGGAGACCGGCACCGGCAAACAGGCGATCGTTCCGGGGATTCCCGTGGGCGGCAAGACGGGCACGAGCCGCAAGTCGGAGGTCGGCGGATACACGAGGCAGAGGCACTGGTCGTCGTTTATAGGATTTTTGCCGGTCGAAGAGCCTACGCTGCTGTGCGGGGTGGTGATAGACGAACCCGCCGGCGGAACAGGCGGCGGCGCGGCGGCGGCCCCGGCGTTCAGAAAGATAATGTCGCTGGCGCTGGCGCACCCGGAGTTGGATTTCAGCGACAAAATCCTGAAACCGGCGGCCGTTCAAGACTCCCAGAGCCTCAAAATCAAACTGCCGGATTTCTCAGGCCGCAAAACGGTTACGGTGACAACGCAGCTAGACAGCATGAAGATATCCTTCCGCGTGGTAGGCGACGGCGGCGTTGTACGCCACCAAACCCCGGCCGCCGGAACATTCGCAAGAGAGAGAGTAGGGGAGGTGGTCCTGTTTACAGATGAGAAGCCTCCCGCGGACGACGGCGCTGTCAGAGTGATACCCGACGGCATAGGGAAAGAGCTGAAAGACGCGTTCAACATATTCAACGCCAAAGGAATCCCGATCTACGCGTTGGGAAGCGGAAAGGTGTTAAAGCAAAGCATCGCGCCGGGAGCGATAATGAATAAATCCGTGATTTGTACGCTGTATTGTGACAGGAAGAAGTAGTTATGAATGATTGATGTTTTAGGATAGGATTAATGGTTTTGATTTTTAATCCTATAATCCTTATAATCCTAAAAATCCTAGTTCAGACGTTTTTTAAGAAAGAAGCAGCCATGAAATTTCGCGAACTGTTAAACGTTTCCGGTATAAACGTGACCGCCGACGGCGGGTCCGGCGATCCTGTCATATCCGACATCGTCTACGACTCCCGCAACGTCAAACCCGGCGCGCTCTACGTCGCGGTTCCGGGTACGAAGGTTCACGGCGACGCTTTTATCGAATCGGCGATAAAAAACGGGGCGGCGGCGGTCGTCTCCGAAAACAGTCAAGAGCGATTGTCAACACCGTGGGCGAAGGTTTTAGACGTTAGGGCCGCCTTAGGGAAGTTAGGGTTGGCGCTTTGGGGGATCGATCTGAAAAAATTGACCGCGGTCGGCGTCACCGGTACCAACGGTAAGACCACTACGGTCAGCCTATTCAAAAATTTGTTTGACCGCGTGCACGGCAAAGAGTATTCGTGGCAGTTCGGGACGATAGCGAATGTTTTGGGCAATGAAACGGCGGGCGCATCGCACACCACGCCGGAGGCGGTCGATATATTCAGGCTTATCAATAACGCTAAAGTTAAGCCTAAGAGTTTGGTGATGGAGGTATCTTCGCACGCTTTGGCGTTAAAACGTGCGGCCGGGATGGAGTTTAATGTCTCGGTGTGGACGAATTTAACGCAGGATCATTTAGACTTTCACAAGTCTATGGAAGAATACTACGCGGCTAAGAAGCGGTTATTCGTTGACGGCGATTACACTAAACTCGGCTGGCGCGGCGTCATAAACGTTGACGACGAGTACGGCAAACGGCTTTATTCCGAGTTGAAATCGGCGAATATGACGGCTTACGGTTACGGGAGAAGCGACGCCGCGGATGTTAAGATAACCGGCTGGAAGTGCGATTGGAGCGGTACGTCCGTTGATATCGAGTATCAAGATAAAAAGTTCGCCTTTGCAAGCCCGTTGCGCGGATTCTTTAACGTTTACAATATGACGGCGATGATCGCCGGGGCGTTTGTGACGGGTATTGACGTTAATGTGATAAAAGAGGCGCTGTCGTCGATGCCCACGGTATCGGGGCGGATGGATATAGTTGACGTCGGGGCGCCCTTTACGGTCGTCGTGGACTACGCGCATACGCCGGACGCGCTGGTAAATGTCTTAAAAACGTGCGAGGAGTTGACGGCCGGCAGAGTGATCTGCGTCTTCGGATGCGGCGGCGACAGGGACAAGACGAAGCGCCCGCTGATGGCCGAAGCCGTAGCCGAAAACAGCGATTACGCGGTGGTAACGTCCGACAACCCGCGCAGCGAGGAGCCGTCAGCCATAATAGATGACATATTAAAGGGAATGCCGCCTGATTTTTCATATACGGTTATGGCGGATAGAAGAAAGGCGATAAAAATAGCGTTAAACGAAGCGAAAGAGAACGATTGCGTGGTAATAGCGGGTAAAGGGCACGAAAATTATCAAGAAATCAAGGGCGTGAAGAGTGATTTTGATGATAGGGTGGAGGCTGTGAGGGCGTATAAAGAAATCTAAAAACATTGTCTGAACTAGGATTTGTCGGATTAAAAGGATTATAGGATTAAAATGCGGATAAGGTGATGAATATGCGTATCAATAATAATAAAACGCCATTAACGTTAGGCGACCTGATCGACTGGTCAGCCGGAGAGTCCGAACTTTCCGAGACTGCCCGTAAGCGTAAGGTCGCCACGGTCTGGAATGACTCGCGTAAAGTCACCTCCGGCGGCGGCGATGTATTTATCGCTTTGCGCAGCGACACCGACGACGGCCACCGTTACGTTGAGCCGGCGTTCAAAAGCGGCGCCGTTTCAGCCGTTGTTGATAAAAAGGGGATTTATACCGTTCCTGAGAAGTATCGTAAAAAATGCATAGTCGTCAGCGATACGCTTAAATCGATACAAAAGGCGGCGGCGCGGTATCGCAAAGAGATGGGGCTCTTGGTCGTAGGCATCACCGGCTCGAACGGCAAGACGACCACGCGCAGCTTTATCTCGGCGGTTCTCAGAAGCGCGGTCAAAGTAGGCGAGACGTATACGAATTGGAATAACCACATCGGCGTCCCGCAGAGTATACTGAGGTTCGACGGCGACGAGTGGGCCGGGGTTTTGGAGATGGGGGCCAACCATGTGGGCGAGATCGGTCCGCTCGCGAAGATTTGCAGGCCTGACATCGCGGTCATAACAAATATCGGATACGCCCACGTGGGGCTGTTCGGGTCGCTCGGCAAGACGGCGGAGGCCAAGTTCGAGATCGCGGAGGGATTGGGCCGGGGCGGGTTCATGTTGCTCAACGGTGACGACAGCCGGTTGGCGAACGGGGCGCGGAAGCGCGGCCTCAAGTCGGCGCTCTTCGGAACGTCGCCTAAATGCGGAATTCGGGCGCGAAATATAGCTGTGAATGAGGACGGGGTGAAATTTACTGTTGACGGGCGCGAATACGAGATGTCCATGCCGGGCAGGCACTTTATATACTGCGCGCTGCCTGCCATACACATCGCTAAACGGTGCGGGATTGCGGACGAGGCGGTGCAGGAGGTGATAGCGTCCTTAAAACCGGTAACGCTTAGGGGAAAGGTGGAAACGAAGAGGGGCGTACGCTTTATAGTTGATTGCTACAACGCCAATCCGTCGTCGATGAGCAACGCGGCGGTGTATCTGGCGGATGTTACGCAAAACGCGGCTGGCAGGGCGGCGGTAGTCGGTGATATGTATGAATTGGGGCGGTATACGGATAAATTGCACGTTAAATTGGGCGAGGAGCTGGTAAAAAAGGCGGATGTTCGGAAGATTATCGCGGTTGGAAAGTTTTCGGAGCTGATTAAGGAGGGGGCGGTGAAGGCCGGGTTATCGGCAAGAAAGATATTTCTAGCGGATGATTCGGACGCGGCGGTTGGTGTTTGCAGGTCTGTATTGAAGAAGGGCGATACGGTATTGCTGAAAGGATCGCGCGGGGTGGGGTTGGAGAGAGTTTTTGAGTCCTTTTGATGTTGATATCTTGTCAATAAATGCCTATAATTAAAGTAGGGGGTAGCGGAAGAAATGGCCATGTTCGACGACATTATAAATAATACGCCGAAAAGCGTGGCTGTGATCGGAGCCGCCAAGAGCGGCATTGCGGCGGCTAAGTATTTTCTCACTCGCGGGAGCCGAGTTTTTATCAGCGATGTTTGCGATCGCGGGAGGCTTGACAAGACTTTAAATGAAAATCAGCTGTATGACGGCGGCATGTTGCTTGAGAGCGAGGCGGGCGGGCATACGGACAAGATATTGAATTACGAACTGATCATTCTGTCGCCGGGCGTGCGCAGCGATTTGGATATTCTCAAATCGGCGGCCGCTAAGGGAATACCGGTGTGGTCGGAGATGGAACTTGGGTATAGGGTCTCGGCGGCGCCGTTTTTGGCCGTTACGGGATCGTCCGGGAAGAGCACAACGGTGTCGCTCTTGGCCTCCGCGATGAAGGCCGCCGGATTTGAAACTGCGCTTGCCGGAAATATAGGCACGCCGGTGATAGATGTTACGCCGTTCTTATCGAAAGAGGCGGTCGTCGTCGCCGAGGTCTCCAGTTTTCAGCTGGAGGCTGTCGATAAGTTCAAACCTAAGGTCGCGGCGGTTATAAACTTGATGAAGAATCATCTTGATAGATATTCTTGCGAGGATGACTACTACAACGCAAAGAAACTCATTGCCAAGAATTTGACAATGAGTGAATATCTTGTGTTGAACGCGGATGATTCGCGTTTGACGGGGTGGGCGGAGGAGTTTAAGGGGCGGACGAAGATATTCATGTTCGGTTCGCGTGATTGCGGCGGGGATTGTGTGTATCTTTCAGGCAAGGGTATTAATTACCGTATGAACGGGGTATCCGGCGTGATTATTGAAGATACAGCCGCAATGAAGATAGCGGGAAGGCACAACAGCGTAAACGCTTGCGCGGCGGCGGCTGCGGCGCTTTGTGCGGGGGCCGATCCGAAACTCATCGGAGGCGGGTTATGCTCCTTCGGCGGGTTGCCGCACAGGTTGGAGATTGTTGGAGAGGCGGGCGGCGTGTCGTTCTACAACGACAGCAAATCGACCACCGCCGAGTCTATAGAGTGCGCCGTTAACGCTTTCGGCTCAAAGATAGTGCTGATAGCCGGCGGTAAGGACAAAGGGTGCGACTTTGCGTCAATTGTCGATTCAGTCCGCAAAAACGTAAAGAGTATAGTACTGATAGGGGAGGCTAAGGAGAGGATGGCCGCCGTGTGGAACGGCGTCGCCCCAATTACAAAAGCGGCCACGCTTGAGGAGGCGGTTGACATCGCTTTCAAAAGCGCCGAGGGCGGCGGGCAGGTAGTCTTCTCGCCGGGTTGTTCAAGCTTCGACATGTTCCGCAATTTCGAGCACCGCGGCGACATGTTTCGGGAAACTGTAAACCGTCTCGCTTCAAGAAAGGCGCGTTGATATTATGATGTCAAAAGGCGCGAAAATGGATACGGGGCTCTTCGTGGCGACGCTCTTGCTCTTGGGCTTGGGCATCGTGCTCGTTTACAGTTCCTCTTTCGCCGTGGCCTACGGTAAAAATATCGGAGCGAACTATTTCCTGTTCCGTCAAGTGACAAGAGCGCTTATCGCCCTTTTGCTCTTCACATTTTTTATCAATGTAGACTATCGTTTCTTGAGCAAGTACAGCGGGGCGATCTATGTATTCGCGGTCATTCTTCTCGCCGGCGTGCTGTTTCTTCCGGAGAGCCAGGCGGTAAACGGCGCGAGACGCTGGATAACGCTCTTGGGCGTTAGGTTCCAAGTCTCCGACTTCGCACGTATGGCGCTCATCATATTCCTCGCGAAGAAGTGCGGCGACGAAAACGCCGAATTTGACAGCTGGCGGTCGCTTGTCCCGCACTACATACGTATAGGCTTGATATGCGCCCTCGTTGTATTGGAGCCGGATTTTTCAACGTGCGTGATAATCGCCGGCATCGCACTCTCTATGCTCTTCGTGGCGGGGGTCAGGCCGCGTTACATACTGGGAACGGGATTGGCCATACTGCCGATTGTCGTGATCCTCATAAAGAGCGCGCCGTATAGGATGAAACGCTTGGCGGGTTTCCTCAACATGCAGGAACAAGGGCAAGGCGCCGGCTACCAGGTCGCCCAGTCTCTCATAGGTCTCGGGAGCGGCGGGTTTCTGGGGGTCGGGCTTGGCAAGGGCGTGCAGAAAAACTCATATTTGCCGGAACCGCATACCGACTTTATTCTCTCCGTGCTCGGAGAGGAGTTCGGGTTTATCGGCGTTATGCTGGTGTTTCTGACATTCGCCTTTATAGTATATAGGGGATTTTGCATCTCCCTGAACGCCCCCGACCGCACGGGGCAGGTCATGGCTTTCGGATTCACTATGGCTATCGCGCTGTATATGCTGATACACGCCTCGGTAGTTACCGGGTTGCTTCCACCGACCGGCGTTCCGATGCCCTTTTTGAGCTACGGCGGGATGAGCCTGATATTCACAATGTCGAGCGTGGGGATATTGCTCAACATATCGAGCCATATAAAAACGGATACGGTCCCGGCGGTAGCGCATTCGGGGCAAAAGCGAAAGGCGCTGCGGGCATGAGACCGTTCACAAAGAAAATACACATGGTCGGAATCGGCGGGGCGGGAATGAGCCCCTTGGCCGAGGTGTTGCTGTCGCGCGGGCATACCGTGACGGGGAGCGACCGCGCGGTCTCCGACGCGTCGCGCCGCTTGGAAACGCTGGGGATAAAAGTGCAGTACGATCACGAGCCGAATTTGGTCAAGGGGGCGGAACTGCTCGTATACTCCAGCGCGGTCAAGGAGGATAATTCTGAGAGAAAGTATGCCGCAGGTAACGGCATACCGGAGATAAGAAGGGCGGAGGTGCTGGGCGATATTATGCGGTCTAATTTCACGATATGCGTGGCGGGAACGCACGGAAAGACCACTACGACATCTCTTATAGGAACCGCGTTGACAGACGCGAAAATGTCGCCGACCGTCCTTGTGGGCGGTATGCTTAGAAGCGTAGGGTCGCACGCGATAGTGGGTAACGGCGGCATAGTGGTGGCCGAGGCCGACGAGTACGACAAATCGTTTCTGGCTATGTACCCCACAATGGCGGTGATCACGAATATAGAAGCCGACCATCTGGACTGTTACGCGGACTTGGACGAAATAAAGGATAGCTTCGTGGAGTTTACCGACAGGGTGCCGTTTGACGGGGCTGTTATAGCATGTATAGACGATGCCGGAGTGCGCGACATATTGCCGCGTATTCGCAGGAGCTTGTTTACCTACGGAACAGACAGCAAAGCGGATTTCCGGGCTATTGATATAAAGTTCAGCGGCGAACGGACGGAGTTTAGCGTCGTGTACAAGAGAGGGCTCGAAATAGGTCACGTGTCTATAGGCATTCCCGGAATGCACAATGTAATGAATACGCTCGCGGCGCTTGCCGTGGCCACCGAGACGGACATAAGATTTTCAGTCGCCGCCGACAGCGTTTCAAGATTCTCCGGTGTCAAGAGGCGGTTTGAGGTTGTGGGAAACGTGGACGGGGTTACGGTGGTGGACGACTATGCGCACCACCCCGGCGAGATAGCGGCCACGATAGCGGCGGCGCGCAGCCGCGGCTACAAGAGGGTGGCGGCGGTTTTCCAACCGCACCTCTATACCCGTACCCGCGATTTCATGGATCAATTCGCTAAATCGCTGAGCGCCGCCGATATGATTGTGGTTACCGATATTTATAAAGCGAGAGAACAGCCTATTCCGGGTGTGAACGCTGAGGATATTGTCAATAGAATGAAGACGGTTGACAGTAATGTTGACGCGTGCTATATTAAGGATAAGAATGACATAGCGAGCGTATTAAAGAATAAAGTTAATAGCGGCGACGCGCTGATATTCATGGGCGCCGGGGATATTTGGGAAATCGCCAAAGACTTTGCGGGAGGGACAAGATGAAGAAGCCGAGATCGAAACCTGTAAAATCAATAAAATCCGTACGTATCGGCGCTAACCGCCAAATGCAAATGGCGGAGAAGCGCGCCAATATGCCGGTTGTGTTGAAGCGCGCCGCGTTGCGGTATGCCAAGGTTGCCGCTTGTTTAGCGCTCGTAGGCGGGGCTGTGTTTTTGGCGTTTACGTACGCTCCAGCGCTCTCTGATCGAATTTCCGGCGCGGTCAAGTCGAGCGCTATGCTGCCCCCAACCGTCAAGGTGACAGGCTGTTCCTTGCCGGTTCAGGCGTTGCTTATGAGGGCGATAGATTCAATGGTGTCGGCCGACTCGTCGTCCTTTTGCCGCGCGGGTATTATGACGGCGGCTTCCGCGATACCGGAGATAGAAAATGTCAGCGTTAGAAAAACTACAGGAATTTCTAAAGATAAAACGACGCTGATCACGGTTACGGAACGCAGAGCGGTGGCCATAGTTCATAACGGCGGGATTTTGCTTGTTGACAAAAAGGGAATATGCTTCTCGCCTATTCCGGGACAATTTTACGACCTGCCGCTTTTGGCTTTCGGTAGCGTGGTGCCCGGCGATACGGTTGACTTGGAGCTTTTTAACACGATTAAGAGAACGGCGAAGAGTCTTGGCGGCGCTTTTTTCCGAGATATATCGGAGATTGACCTGAGCAAGGCGTCGGAGGTTAATTTGGTCTTTAGGTCGAGCGATACGGAGTATAAGGTCTTGGCGCGAGATGTGGAGAGCAGGCTTGTCCACGTAAAGGCGCTCAGAGAGAGGTTGACGGACGACGGAGCGAAACCTATGCGGATCGATCTTAGATACCGCAATCTGGCATTTGCGACAACGCGGTAAACGATTGATTTAGAACGATTATAAATTTGCAACGCCAATAAAAAAAAGGGGCAAGTGTTATGGATAATGATGTGTTCGTTGGGCTTGATATCGGTACCACAAAGGTCGCCTGCATAATTGCCACGCGCGGCGGGAGCGGGGGGCTTAAGGTCGTTGGCGTCGGGAAATGCAATTCGATAGGGTTGCGCAAAGGCGTTATGAGGAATATGATGAACATCGTCGAATCCATACAGACCGCCGTAAAGGAAGCGGAGCTCATGGCCGGTTTGGACGTGGAAGACGTATGGGTCGGAATCGCCGGAGACCACATAAGGGCTTTCAACAGCACAGGATCGGTGACGGTGCCCCACGAAGACCGCGAGATCAGGCAGGAAGACATAGACAGGGTGGTCGATATGGCCAAGACCGTGCACGATTCGGAGGCCTACGAACAGTTGCATGTCATCCCGCAGGAGTTCAGCGTGGACAACCTTAACGGGATCAAACAACCGCTCGGAATGATCGGCGTGCGTTTAGAGACCAAGGTGCATATCATAACCGCTCAAAACACGAGCATCCAGAACATCACGAAGTGCGTTAAGGACGCGGGGCTGCGCCTCAACAAACTGGTGCTCGACCATTTGGCGGCAAGTTACGCGGTGCTTGATAGGGACGAGAAGGAACTCGGCGTGGCGCTGGTAGACATAGGCGGCGGTACGAGCAATATCGCCATCTACCACGATGACAACATCCGCCATACTTCCATATTGAAGCAAGGCGGAGAGGATGTTACGCATGACATTTCGGTAGTTCTCAAAACCCCGCCGTCTGAGGCGGAGAAGATTAAGATGTCGCACGGGTGCGCCTACCTGCCGCTGCTCAGGGGCGACGACGAGTCGCTGATGGTCCAAATGACCGGCGGCCGCGACGATCGCGAGATAAAGAGGAGTTTGCTTGTGGAGGTCATAGAGGCCAGGGTGGATGAGATTCTCAGCTTGGCGCGGCATGATATGGAGAAGTCCGGCCTTATGAATCAGATAGGCGCCGGTGTGGTGCTGACAGGCGGCGGTTCGCAGATGCAGGGGATGCGGGACAAGGCCGAGAGCGTTTTCCACATGCCGGTCAGAATCGCCTCCCCGCAAAGAGTCGGAGGCTTGGCGGAAATGACCAAAAACCCGATGTTCGCCACCGGCGTAGGCTTGTGTATGTTCGGGGCGGAATCGGCGGCGCTGACCGGCGGAGTCCCAAAGAGCGGCAAGAAAAAAAGCTCCGGCGGCGAAGGCGGATTGGGCAATATGGTTAAGAATGTATCTTCATGGTTTTCGAAATATTTTTAAAACTAATAACCCTATATTAAGGAGAGTGCGTATGCGTATTACAATGGATGAGACTTTCAAAGCTATAGCGAAACTGAAAGTTATCGGGGTTGGCGGCGGCGGCGGCAATGCTGTGAACCGTATGGTCGAGGCGGGGCTCAGCGACGTTGAATTCATAGCGGTGAATACCGACGCGGCGGCGCTTGAAAAGAACCATGCCCATAAACGTCTGCCGATAGGTAAAAAACTGACCAACGGCTTAGGCGCTGGCGCGTGCCCGGATATCGGGCGCCAAGCCATGGAAGAGGATCGGGAAACGATAATGGGTCTCCTGGAGGGCGCCGATATGCTGTTCATAACCGCCGGTATGGGCGGCGGAACAGGCACGGGCGGCGCGCCGGTTGTGGCCGAGATCGCAAAGGAACTCGGAATCCTCACGGTGGCCATAGTAACCCGCCCCTTCATCTTTGAGGGCAAATTCCGCGAGAGAAACGCCACGCAGGGCATCGCCGAACTGAGGAAGCACGTCGACACGATGATCGTCATCCCCAACCAAAAACTCCTCTCTATCGTGGAGCAGAAAACTCCGCTGATAAATGCCTTCAAGAGCGCCGACGAAGTGCTCCACCAAGGCGTGAAAGGCATCTCCGACATAATCACGAAACCCGGCCTCGTAAACCTGGACTTCGCCGATGTCAGGACGGTCATGAAAGGAATGGGCGACGCGCTAATGGGAACAGGCTACGCGAGCGGCGACGACCCCAACCGCGCCGTAGTCGCCCTGGAAGGCGCCATCCACAGCCCGCTGCTCGACGACATCTCCATCGCCGGCGCCCGCGGTATGCTCATCAACATCACCGGCGGCGAAGATATCACTATGTACGAGGTCTGCGAAGCCGCAGAAGCCGCCCATAACACGGTCGGCGAAAACGCGGACACAAACATAATCTGGGGCGTCGTGACGGATCCGGATATGAAAGGCCAGATCAAGATCACGGTCATCGCCACAGGCTTCAACCAAGAAGCCATAGCGCAGCACAAGGATTCGCACAAGGTGGTCGTAGCTCCGCCTAAGCGCGATCCGGCGGCGCAGCAGGCGCAGCAAACAAGCCTCGACTTCGCGTGCGCGTCCCAATCCGCCACCGTACGCCCCATTGCGGCCGCAAACGCTATGGGCATGCCGTTCGACACCCACGCCGTCGTCGGGACGAAAACAGCGGAACGCGGCGTCATGGAGGATGGTATAAAGTTGAAACAAGACCGCCTGCCCGTGTCAACGCTATGGGGGGACGACGCCAGCCTCCCGTCGTATCTGAGGCATCAGTACCTGGACTAGCGTGATTGCGGCGGTTTCGGCAGACGCGCCCTTGCAGGGCGCGTCATCCCGGCGGCCAGGAAAGCTCGCGCCCGCCCAAAACGTGGATGTGCAGATGAGGCACGGTTTGCCCGGCGGTCTCTCCGGAATTCACCACCAGCCGGTAACCGCCCTTGTCAAGACCGGTTGCGCGCAACGCCGCGCAGACCGCCGTCATCAGCCGTCCGAAGAGCGTTCCGGCCTCCTCCGGCGGGATATCGTGTACGGCGGCGTAGTGCTTCTTTGGAACGGCCAAAAGGTGCGTGGGCGCTTGCGGGCTGATGTCCCTGAAGACCAGCGCGCGGTCGTCCTCGAAAACCTTGTCGGCCGGAATTTGGCCCGCGGCGATTTTGCAGAAGAGGCAGTCGTCCATGTTTTTTGATCCTTTTTTGATGTTTTTTTGAGATGTTGACGTTTGGAACACCGTCAAAGTAAAAATAAATATAATATTTTCACTTTGGTATGCCGATATTAATTATATTGGTATATTGCTCGCCGGAAACGATTTAAAAAGAGCGGTAATGATAATTATTAACAAGGAAACGGTTGGAATTTTTGTTATGAAATCTGTTAAAGAGCCTTTCTGTAGCAGTCTTCGTCGTCGATCAACAGCGATTATCGTTTTGATGCAGGCGTTACTATTTGTTGGGGTGTCGTCAGTCGCCGCGCAACCCGCGGCGGGCCGCCGCGATGCCGCGTCCGTCCGGTCGCCGGCGGAGCACCGCAGCCCGAATACGGTCGTCGCTTGGTCGACAGTGGGCCGCCGCGACGCCGGAACTGCCGGCGCCTCCGTCCAATCGTCAACGATGAGCCGCGAAGCGGCCGCCGCCGCCGCAATCGCCGCCAGCCGGGCGAAAGCCGTGGCCGCCAACGACAGCATCGCCGAGGCGCAGCTGCAGGACGAGGAGGCGCAGGACTTCAACTCCCTCTTCGACGAGCTCAGCGACGACTACGGCATCATGGCCATAGACACCTCGTTCGCGTGGAACAACAATAGGATAAACTCCGGCCGTTTCGACTACAACGCCCTAGGCGAGAACGATACTATAAAGATACCGCTCATAGATTCGGCGCAGAATAAATTTTTCGCCCCTCCGTTCGCCAACTACATAACCTCGCCGTTCGGAAAACGCCGCTTCCTTTGGCACTACGGCATGGATATAAAGCTGGCCAAGGGCGACACGGTGAGGAGCGCCTTCGACGGCGTGGTCAGGGTCATCCAATACGACCGCCGGGGCTACGGCAACGTGGTCGTGGTGCGCCACCACAACGGCCTGGAAACGGTCTACGGACACCTCTTCAAGGTTCTGGTCAGACCCAACCAATACGTAAAAGCCGCGGAGACGGTAGGTCTGGGCGGCAACACCGGGCGCTCGACGGGGGCGCACCTCCACTTCGAGACGAGGTACTACGGCGAACCGTTCGATCCGAGGCACCTTATAGACTACGAGACCCACATGCTGTGGAGCGATACTCTGGTTCTGACGAAGGGTGATTTCGAGTACCTGACCGAATTGCGGAAAACAATCTACCACACCGTACGCCGAGGCGAGGGTCTGGGCTCGATAGCGAGGCTCTACAGGACAACGGTCAACAGCCTGTGCAAACTGAACGGCATCTCAGCCAAAACCCCCCTAAGCGTGGGTAAGCGTCTGGTCGTCAGGGGCGCCAAGGAGGCGGCCGTGCAAGAGAAGGTCGGCCTTCCGGGGGAGGCGGGGACGGATGAAGAAGAGGCTATGAATACGAAAGGCGTCGGCAAGGAGGCTAAGGAAGGCGTTGACGGCGTTGGGGATAAGGGGATAGACTGAGGTAACGCTTTTCATCATAAATATCAAAAATTACGGAGGGTACTTTGATTAGAAAAATCGTTTTTACAACACTGATGGTGATCGTCGCGGCGGTCGGCGCGTTTGCCGGCGACGTTTTATTCCCGACCAAAAAAGGCACGGTGCTGGTCATGGCCAGCTTAGACGCCAAAGGCAAGGTTGAGAGTTACGGGCGCACGACGGTTAAGGATGTTAAGGGCGCCGGGGATAACATGACCGTTGTGTGTCAAATAGAGGTTCTTGATAAAAAGCGTCAGCCCGAAAAGAACGTCGCCCCTATCGAGTACACGATGCAGATCGTTAACGGCACGGTTGTAGCCGATATAAACAGCATATTAAAACTCCCCGTGACCGCCGCGGGCGCCGGCACCGCGTTAACTTTCACCGGGGATACGTTGCGCATCCCCTCCAAGATTAAGCCGGGCGATAAGTTCAAAGACGCTAAGATGACCATGACTATGGATCTGGGAATGATGAAGATGGTGACTGAGATCGCCGTCACCAATTTCAAGTGCGTAGCGGTGGAGAACGTAACCGTCCCCGCCGGGACTTTCGAGGCCTACAAGATCACGCAGACCGTAACCACGACCAATAAAATGGTCAATGTGGCGCAGACGGTGACCGCCGTCTCATGGAACGCCCTAGGCGTCGGCCCGGTGAAGACGGTGGTTACCGACGAAAACGGCAAGGTGCAGTCGACGGCGGAGCTGCATGAAATTACGAAATAGGGCAGGGGCGAACGGCGTTCGCCCGCCTTTTCAGCGTCAATTTCGATAAAAATAAAAAAAATTAAAAAAAGTGTTGACTTTTTACGTAAAATATATTATCTTTACTACTGTCAGTTGATTCTCCACGCAAAACCCGGCGTATTTTGAAGTTCCGGCGGAAGGCACTGCGGGCGGTTCGGTAGTTTTGTGGTATCTTGTAAAAAAATAAAAAAAAGTTTGACATTTTCGTGTAAATGCATTATATTTATACGGCTGTCGGGGTGTCGGCGGGTTAAAAAGTGGGTTTTTGGGGATGAAGCAGAGATTTTATGTAGATACTTCGGTGTTTGGGGGCGTCTATGAACCGGAGTTTGAACGGGAGTCTAATCAGTTCTTTGATTTGGTGAAAGCGGGACGGATCGTTTGTCT
>Ga0268262_10000862_pt1 | contig 39299 bp, 41 predicted proteins | sample TergutNc150P3_FD_190354 | JGI IMG/M metagenome (GOLD analysis project Ga0268262, IMG submission 190354) | Nasutitermes corniger P3 segment gut microbial community from laboratory colony in Florida, USA - Nc150 P3 (SPAdes) (version 2) | ecosystem: Host-associated > Arthropoda: Insects >...
TGATTATATCATTTCATGGAACGAGTCGGGGCGTAGATTTTCCTGGACAAAAAACTTCAAAACCATTAAAGCTTCTATTGAAAAAGCAAAACATTCTTTATGATATTTGTATATTACAGAACACTAGCAATTCGGTTAAAATTGTAACCGAATTTTTTAAATTTATCGGGGAGTCCCGGGGTCAGTATACGCTCAATAATAGAGCCTAATGTGTTGCTAAGTCCGCCGATGTTTTTTTGGGTTTCCCGTATGGCTTTTTCGGTTTCCTTGTGGGCTTGTTGGGTTTCACGTATGGCTTTCCATGCTTCCTCTTTTGCGTTGTCAAAACCGAAGATGTTTTTCTGGGTTTCTTTTATGGCTTGTTGGGTTTCACGTATGGCTTTCCATGCTTCTTCTTTTGCGTTGTCAAGACCAAAGATGTTTCCATGGGTCTCTTTTATAGCTTGCTGGGTTTCCCTTATGGCTTTCCATGCTTCGTCTTGAGATTTTTGGATTTTTTCTTGAGATTTTTCAAGTTCCTTGAAACCTGCTTGTATGTCGTCCCAAGTTACTTTTTTAGCGGTTTTTTTTATTGTTTTTTTAACAGGCTTTAAACCAGAAGTTTGCAAACTTTTGGTTTTATGAGAATTTTTTTTTGTTTTTTTACGGACGTTTTTGTCGGCATATTTTCTTCTTACTATTAATATACCGGAAATATTAATTTTGTAAAGAGGAAGAAAAATGAATAGTATCTATAACCTGTACGAAAAGTTCGCACCGGGCTTGTGCTGGAAAAGTTTAGGGTATGGCTTGAAAAACGAAAAGAAGAGATACCTCCAAGCTTGCTCGTAAAGGCTCTGCTTGTTTCTTCACATGATGACTGTGAAAAGTTGCTTCCTTGGAACATTTTCACTGCTTAAATTGATTAAAGTTGGTTCACGCAATGGCGACAGATACCATTGCGTTTACTCAAATCTCTCTATGTTATTGGTAATACATTTTTACTGTTTATTGAATGGACCGAAATAAAAAGTACCGGCATCACCAAAAACTGAATAAAGTTCCAATGTTGAACCATTGTTTGTAAATCTGTATGTGTACATACGGACAATAACATCAGAAATTATTAAACTTATTGTGTTTTCAGTTTTTTGGATGGTTCCGCTGTAATTTACATTATCATTTCGGGTATATGTAAAATTATTGCCGGAAAACTTAAAAGTCGCTCCTCTTGCCTGATTATTCGAATGCTTCCATGTGCCTTCTAATTGTAAATTCGGATAATATTTATTAAAAGTTCCATACCAATGCCAACATCCATTTCCTTGAGTAAGTGTTAATTCATCATTTTTTATTGTGTATCTGGTTGTCCATTTTGTACCATCGTCAGCATTAAGTGTAATATTACCGCGATTATCAGAAGTAAAGGTTCCTTTTTTTACTCCTAACGCCCATGAGTAGGTAAAAGAATTCTCGGCAAATGTAATTCTTGCGTTTAATGAATCTGCGTTCGGATGAGACCAAACGCCTTCTAATGGTGTAGGCGCTGTTTGGGCGAATCCTCCTGATACGAAAATTAATGACAAAATAATTCCTGTCATCACTGATAAAATTTTGTTGTTTTTCATTTAAAACTCCTTCAAATCTTGAATTTGAGATTTTCCTGTGTTTTATCTTAAAAATCACAAGAAAACATTTGTTATTTTCTGTCATACAATAATATTTTTATATTAGACAATAAGTCAAGTACCTAAAAACAAGTATTATTATTTGTGAGTCAAATAAGGACTGGTTCATGGAAGATATAAGGGAAATTTTAGCCGCTAATATCAAGGAAATTCGCCGAAAAAAAGGGTTAACTCAAGAAAAATTGGCAGAAAAAGCGAATATGTCTTTGAATTACCTTGCTATTTTGGAACTTGCTCGTAAATTCCCCTCCGGTGAAATGTTGGAACGTCTTGCTGAAGTCTTGGAAATTGAACCGCATGAATTTTTTTTGGTAGCTTCTACTCCTCAAGATGAGTTGGAAAAATTAAGGCAAGAAATTAAAGACGATATAAATAATGCTTTTGGGGAAAGGCTGGAAAAAATTATTGCTAATCTAATGCAGCAATATAAAACTTGATTTTTTACACCTTTTAAAAGGAAAAAACTAAAAATCGTGTGGGCATAGAGTTGTTTTAATTAAGCCGTTTTTCTAATTCTTCAAAAACTGTTCCAAGGTCGTCAAAATGAAGTTCCGCTCTTCTGTCAAGCGGAGTCGGCATATTGTTTACAATGACAATTTTTCCGCCGCAGCGCAGGGTATACTCAGGCATTGAGGCGGCGGGGAAAACTGTCAGACTTGTTCCCAAAACCAGCATAAGATCGGATTTTTGAGATTCGCTTACAGCCTCTCTCAGCGCGTCAGCCGGAAGGCCTTCGCCGAAAAACGTGATTGCTGGTTTAAGCACCCTGCCGCACTTTGGACAGAGGGGTTTCTTTCCTTCGCGCACAACAGCGGCTACGTCTTCAAAACTGACGCGCACTCCGGAACAGCGCAGGCAGTAATGAACTTTAGGCGAACCGTGAATTTCTATCACATTTTTGCTTCCGCCTTTTTGGTGCAAAAGATCGATGTTCTGGGTGATCAGCACCTTGAGAAAACCGCGCTTTTCAAGTTCTCCGAGTACGATATGGACAATCGACGCCTCTTTTTCATCAATGTTGTAAATGAACGAACCTGCGTGATCATAATAAAAAGACGGGTCTTTTTCAAAATAATCTAGGCTGAAAATTTTTTCAGCGTCCATTTCATTGTAAAGCCCGTTTTTTCCCCGAAAATCCCTAATCCCCGAAAGCGTACTTACGCCTGCGCCGGTAAGGGCGGTTAGGTGTTTGGCTTCCCCGATGAGTGAAAACAGTTTATCAATGCTTTCCCGCGTTACTTCCATTCTTTGTTTACTTGTGATATTATATCATAAAACGGTAAATTATGAGTGGATTAAATACTGAACTGGAAAAAAAAATTCAATCTATATTTGTAAATAGTTATCAGCATTTATTTGAGGATATTACAAAGTCATTGGAAGAACAGGACATTTCGCTTGCGCACAGGCATGTCCACAGTTTAAAGAGTAATGCGGCCCAGCTTGGCAAAACGGCTTTACATCATATCGCCGCGGAAATTGAGGCTATTCTTAAAGAGGGAAAAAATACTGTTACGAAAGAACAGCTTAAATCTCTGGAAAAAGAACTGACTGCCGTTCTGAATGAATATGCGCCTCTGCTTGAAGAACACCATTTAAAAACTTCTAAAACACGGCATTTGGACATTGAAGCGGCAAAAAAATTGATAGATAAGCTTGAGCCGCTTGTTCAAATGGGCAGTCCTGAGAGTGTAAATTTTCTTGACAGCCTCTGTCAAATCCCCAATACCGAAAAACTGATTGAACAGATTGATAACTTTGATTTTGAGTCGGCAGTCGTTACTTTAGCGGAATTGAAGGGAAAACTGGGAATTACATAACAAATGGAAAAAATTAAAACAGCTGTCGCTCTTTGTGCAGTAGGCGCGGAAAAAGTTGTGTCAAATGAACTGCGAAAGCTGGACATCAAGGTGGAAGATTCCCTTTACGGCAGGGTTCGCTTTAAAGCAGACACAGCCGGTTTGTATAAGGCGCTCATAGGCCTGCGCGCCGCTGACAGGGTGCTGCTCGAAATCGCCAATTTTAAAGCGGCGGATTTTGACGCGCTTTTTGAAGGAACTGTTTCTTCGGCATGGGAACAGCTTGTGCCGAAAACCATCGGGCTGAAAGTTTCAAAAGTACGCACAAACCGATCCGTACTCAAGGCGGAGACAAGCATTCAGGCGATAGTTCACAAAGCAGCGGCGCAGCGGCTTTGCGGCAAATATAAAATCAACCGGCTTGTGGAAGATGAAAAAATTACTGAGGTAAGGGTTTATATAGAAAAAGACATGGTGTCCCTGCTTGTGGACTTGAGCGGGGAACCTCTTTTTAAACGGGGCTATCGAAGTGAAGGAGGTGCTGCGCCGCTGAGAGAGACAACGGCGGCTTCTATGCTGCTCCTTTCCGGCTGGAAACGGAAGTTCCCGCTTTACGATCCGTTTTGCGGCTCGGGAACTATCCTTTTAGAAGCGGCAATGTACGCGTGGGATATGGCTCCCGGACTAGGCAGGCGCTTTGTCATTGAAGACCTGCTTATCGCTGACGGAGAAATCGAACAGTCAACGCGCGAAGAATTCCGCAGTAAGATAGATTTCAGCCGTCTTGTAAGAATTGTCGGCAGTGATGAAGATACGCGCTCTGTATCAATAGCCGCTTCAAACGCGGCGCGCCTTCGCGACATTGCCGAAGGCAGAACGCCGCAAAGGGGGATTCGCGAGGCTGACAAGACAACCGGCATTGAATTGAAAAAACTGACGATAGATGAAGCGTCATCTCCGTTTCCCGATACGGGTTTTCTTGTTACAAACCCGCCGTACGGCAAAAGACTTGGCGATCAGGCAACGGCCGAGCAGACCTACAAAAAAATGGGAGACTTAAACAAGCGTTTCCCCGGCTGGAAACTCGCGGTTATTACAGATAACAGCGGATTTGAAAGTTTTTACGGTAAAAAAGCGGACGCCTGCCGCGAAATCAGCAACGGGGCGATTCCTTCCTATTTTTTTCAATATGATATACTATGAAACAATAACACGGAAGATTTGGGAGAATAAATGGCGGTTGCTGTTGAACATGAGAAAAGGCGGAAGCAAATTCTGGAAAAAGCCCTTACGGTTTTTATCAGCGACGGATTTGAAGACGCCACTTTTCAGAAAATTGCGGACAGTTGCGGAATTACCAGAACAATACTGTATCTTTATTTTAAAAATAAAAAAGAAATTTTTAACTACAGCATTAAGCAGCTGCTAATAAATGTTGAAGAAAGAATTGACACGATTAGGCATGATAAATCATTAAACAGTACGGATAAAATAACAAATGTTTTACTGGCGGTTTTTTCGTTATTGGAACAAAACCGGCAGCTTCTTTCCATAATTTTTGATTATCTTCAGCATTTTTCAAAAAGCAATATCAGTCCCGATGAATATGTACGCCGCAGAACTGTAAGGCTGCGCCATATTCTGTCGTCAATGGTGATTGAAGGCGTAAAAGCCGGCGAAATAAAAGACATCAATATAAAAACAGTTGATGACTATATATACAGTTTTATAGAATCCGCGATTTACCAGCTTGTTATTTTAAAAAGAAAAAACACGCACGAACTGAAAGATACAGTTGTTTTTGCAATAAAACAACTGGCGGTGTAAAGTATGCATATCGTTATTGTAGGCGCGGGAAATACCGGCACTCAGCTTGCAAAATATTTAATAAACGAGAAACATGATGTTTCGATAATCGAATCAAACGAATACAGGGCAAAACACGCTTCCAACCGTCTTGATTGTATCGTTGTTCACAACAGCGGCAATGATTTAAGCGCGTTGAAAAATTCAGGGATCACTAAAGCTGACGCGCTTGTCTGTGTTACGGAATCCGATGAAATAAATATGATTATCTGCGGCCTTGCGACATCACAGCTTACAAACAAATCCGGGAAACTGCTAAAAATCGCGAGAGTACGAAATGTTGATTATTTGAACTTAGGACATTTTGACGGGAATAATGTTTTAGGCATCGATTATCTTATACATCCCGGCATGGAAGTGGCGCATTCCATAATCAAGGCGATTGAACACGGAGTAATCGGAGAGATATATTCATTTTCCGATACTCCCTACGAAATGGGATCAATTGATATTGGCGAAGGCAGCGCGATGGACGGGCTTTCGCTTGTTGACTACAGAAACCTTGTAACATACGAAAGTCTTGTTACCCTTGTGGAACGGGGAGATGAAGTGATGCTTCCCTCAGGTTCAACTGTTTTGAAAAGCGGAGATCATATTCACATTTTGGCGGACGGCAAGTATCTCCCTGACATTTACAAGATTGCGGGAGACGTTCAAAAACCTATCCGCAAGATAGGAATTGTAGGCGGCGGAGAACTGGGTTCTTTGATAGCGGAAGGACTTTTAAACAAGAACGACAACCGTTTTTCATTACTAAAATTTTTATCGCTTAAAAACCAGCGTATTGTTATTATCGAACAGGATGCCAAACTCTGCGGTGAGCTTGCCGCCCGTTTTCCGTCAGCGTTGATTTTAAACGAGGATATTTCCGATGAAAGTTTTGTCAATGAAGAAGAGCTTGATGATCTTGACTGCCTGATTACAACAACCGCAAATGAAGACCTTAATATCATTACCGCAATATTCATGAAATCCAGAGGCATCAAACGAACCATCGCTATTGTTGCCGGTTCGGGCCACGCGGCAATGGCGCGGCATTTGGGAGTTGATGTTGTAATTCCGATGCCGATGGTGGTGGTAGATTCAATCTATTCAAAATTAATGGGAAGCGGCATAAAAGAAGTTCGTTCATTGGGAAACGGCAAAGTTGATTTAATCGAAATTGAAATCGGGGAAAACGCGTCTGTCATTGACAAGCCTATTTCCGCGTTCAGGCTTTCCTCAGGCGGGCTTCTTCTTCTTGTAAACCGGGGAGACGAGTCGTTCATTCCGAAAGGCGGCTATGTTTTTAAAGAGGGAGATCGTATTGTACTTATCGCCGGAACGGGCAGCAAGGCGGAGATAGAGAAATATTTTAACACGGGAAATTAAATGAAAAAATATTTTTCGATTGTTTTTTCCGTATGGCTGGGCGTTTGTTTTCTGGGAGCTTTTCCTTTTTATCTTTCCGGCTTTTTCCCCGATTTTACAAGCGCGTTTTTTGAAAGCGTTTCAGGTTTTACAACAACAGGCGCAACAGTGTTAAAAAATATTGACGCTCTTCCCGATTGGCTGCTGCTTTGGCGTGCGATAATCCAATGGCTAGGCGGTATAGGCATACTGATTGTATTTATTCAGCTTCCGGTTTTTACAGCCAACGGTTTCCAGTTAAAAAAAATTGAAGTTATTGATTTAAACCATAAAGGTTTTACTCCGCGTTTATTCCGTCATTCATTTAAAATAATTATAGTTTACATGTCTCTCACCGTTTTGCAGGCCGTATTACTTGCTGTCTTCGGCATGGATTGGTTCGGCGCTCTTGCTTATTCTTTTTCGACAATGTCTACAGGCGGATTCAATATCCACGGCGGCGGCATTGCTTCCTACAATTCCGCAGCGGTTGAGTGGGTCTTTATAGTATTCATGTTTCTTGCGGGTTTAAATTTTTCTCTTTTTCTGCTCTTCTTCAGCAGAAAAAGAAAAAATGTTTTTAAAAACACTGAAGCAAGGGCGTATACGGGCATTATTCTGGCAGCATCGTTTATTATCACAGCTTCCGTACTCAGGCAGAGTCCTTCATTGGAAAGAGCCGTACGCCAGGCTTTATTTCATGCTGTCTCATTTATAAGCACCACGGGCTTTTATTCCGTTGATTACATTAGATGGCCTTCCTCAGCGCAGGGAATGTTGTTTTTTCTTTTGTTTATCGGAGGGTGTTCATTTTCCGCCGCAGGAGGAATCAAGGTAATCCGTTTTGTGATTCTTTCCAAACAGACATGGAATGAAATGAAGCGCCTTGTTCACCCGCGCGGAACTTTTGACATTCTTCTTGACGGCAAAAGCGGGAATAAAAAAGCGGTTCGCGGCGCTGTAAGTTTTGTATTTTTGTATTTAGTGATTATCTTTGCCGCCGCTTTGCTTGTAAGTACAAACGGAATGGATATTTTTACATCGTTAAAAACCGCTCTTGCATGTCAGGGAAATATCGGTCTTGGAGCGTCTCTTCCTTACCGTGATTTTTCCGGTTATGTAAAGATCGGCCTTTGCTTTGTAATGATTATAGGAAGGCTGGAACTTTGGATGGCGCTTGTGCTGTTTAATAAAAATTTTTGGCGGAGATAAACAACATGAGGCAGAACCGCTTTAAAAAACCGTTTATTCTGATCCGCGTACTTGCCGCATTGCTTGGGTTTATTCCCGTGATTATGCTCTTTCCGCTTATCATGGCGGTAATGTCAGGTGAAAAAACAATGGTTCGGGCGTTTTCCGTTCCAATGATTATAGTTGCTTTTGCATCTACCGTATGCTTCATATCTCTGCGTAAAAAGAAATTAAATCTTACCTCTAAAGACGGCTTTCTGCTTGTTTTCGCCTCGTGGGTTCTGGCAAGTTTTATCGGCGCAATTCCGTTTATGCTCTGGGGACTTGGCTTTACCGATTCTTTTTTTGAAAGCGCCTGTACATTTGCAACAACAGGCGGAACAACAATCACCGATGTTGAAGCGTTGCCGAAATCTCTTCTTCTTTGGCGCAGCATTGCCCACTGGTTCGGCGGGATAGGAATTATCCTTGTCTCTGTAGCTCTCCTGCCGATTCTCGGCGTGGGCGGCTTTCAATTAATCAAGGCTGAGGAAACAGGTCCGGCAAAAGAAAAAATCACCCCAAAAGTTACAATGTCCGCGAAACTTCTTCTTATGTCTTACAGCATACTGACAGTAACTCTGTTTACCCTCTATCTTTTCGGCGGGATGGAGTGGTTTGAAGCTCTCTGCCACAGCCTGACAACTATGGCTACAGGCGGGGTAAGCATAAAAAATTCCGGATTAACCGCATATAATTCCGGTTTTATAGACGGAGTTACGACAATTTTTTTCCTGCTTGCCGGAATTAACTTCAGCCTGTATTACCGTGCGCTTAGTGGAAAATTCAGAGAGATAATAAGTAATACCGAAATTCGTGTATATATCGGAATATTTATAATCGCTTCGCTGGCAGTAACCGGATTTCTTGTCCCTGTTTACAATTCTGTTTTTACCGCGTTCCGTTTCGCTTCGTTTCACTGCGCCTCAATACTTTCCACAGCAGGCAGCGCTGTTGTCAATTATGAACTATGGCCTTCTTCGGCAAAAATGATTCTTTTTATACTGATGTTTATCGGCGGCTGTTCCGGCTCAACAGCCGGCGGCATAAAAGTTATACGCCATGCGGTGCTTTGGAAACAGATGCAGAACGATATGCGGCGGATAATTTACCCCCAGGGCGTTTTCAGCATTCAGATCAATAAACGTGTAGGACGAAAAGACATAGTTTACAGCACTGCCGGTTTTTTATTCATGTATTTATCCGTTGTAGGAATTGTTACCGTGATAACGGCAATGTCAGGCATAGACTTGTTTTCATCATTAAGCGCGGCTCTATCAATTACCGGAAATATCGGAATTGGCTTCGGCGCAGTCGGTCCCGGGAATAATTACAGTCTTTTCGCGGATCATATAAAATGGATTTTTTCTTTTGTAATGATCGCAGGCCGCCTTGAAATGTGGACGGTCTTTTTATTGTTTACCAAAGAATACTGGCGAAGGTAACGCCGTTACTTTTAATATAAACCTCCTAAATATTCGGAGCTAAGTAATATTTAATTTTTTTATAAAGACTTTTATCCTCTGGTGAAACTATATCCAAATATTTTTTTTAATATAGCATTATATTTTATGCTTTATTGGCGTCCAATAATCCATTTGACTATATCCCAAGACATTTTTTCCATTAGGAGAAGTAATAATATTCCCCATTTCAAAACGAGTTTTGTCTATTTCCAAATTATGGGTTTCCAAAAAAGCATCTCTTGCTTTCATTGCATCTGTATTATCCTGTTGATCAATATCGGTTATAACAGCATAAAGTCCCCCTTTGAAGTCAATTAAATTAAAGTCATTAGGTACATTCATGCCATTTTCATACATATAAAGCCAATGGAAGCCGCCGGAAACCTGCCATTCGCCATCCCAAAAAAGAAAATCCTTTGGAAATAATGTCTTTGGCAGAGAACTAAACCATTTGTTAAACTTATTAAATTTTTCCTCGCTAAATATACCAATTCCTGAAGAAACCATTTTACAATCAGGAATTTCATAAATTCTTACCGTTTCCATAATCAAATCCTCCAAAAATTTATTTATTTACAAAGTAATTTTTGCCTTTATTTTCGGTATTTTAATGGGAGAAAAATTTGCTGTTGGGCAATGCCAAGCGCCTTATCAATAGAGCCGTTAGCGTTAGGCATATTGCACATTCCGCTCTTTGGAAAATCACCGTATTCAAAGACATCGCTTTTTTTAATCCAATCCATCATGCAACTGACTGTTTCTTCGAGGTCATCTTGATTACTTTCATCCCCTGTGGCAACTAAAAACATCCCTCCTGGAAATTCAATAATTTCGTATGGGGCAGTATCTTTTTCCGTAACATTATCCTTAATTGCCCGGATAAATATATTCTTGTCTCCTTCATGCCACAAAAAACCCGCTTCATCAAAGATTTGCTTCATAATTAAATGGGCATTATCAACATCTATCCATTTACAAAAGCCATTTTCACCAAAAAGTTCATCAAATGTTTTTAACCCCGATGAAACCGCGCGGAATTTTGGTATTTCGATTAACCGCATGTTTTGTAATTTTGTCATTTTTAAACTCCCTAAAATTATTTATAAGCCTTCCATACGGAGACTTGTAATTATTATACCGGCTTTAACTATACCGGAATGCGCACATTGCTCATTTTTATCGCTTTTTTTATGCCTTCCATTGTTTTATTCCTTATTATTCAAAAAATATACTGTATTCCGGAAATCATTACATAATATTTTTAATCATTTTCAGGAAAAATTTGATGGAAAACGAGGTTTTTTATTAAAAACATATATTTTAAGTAAGAAACCTTTTCTTCTTTCAATAAGCCTGTTATTATTTTATCTTTTAATTAATCATAAGCCTTCCAAAAATATTCTCTTCTTTTTCCTTCTATTTTATTTAAATATTTCTATTGCTTTTTCAATATTTTTAACAAATATAATTTGTTTTGTATTATTACTTTCATAAATAAAATCATTTAATGCCTTATTTTTTATATTTTCAAAATCTCCAATAATAGCCATTCTTTTTTTATAAATTGAAAATTTTTGTAATATTTCTCCGGCAGTTCCTGTAGATAAATTATAAAATTCATCTATTATATTTTCCTTTTTTACAATTATTGTTGAGCATTTTTCTATTGAAAACAAATTTAAAATATCATTTGTTTCTTTTATAAGAATATCTTTACTAATAATTTCAATAATATCATTTCCATGATATTTTATTTCCATAATTATTACCGCCAATAATTTAAATTTTATGTTTTAAATATCAAAATTATTATACAAAATAATTATTTAAATTTTGTTATTATTTTAATTGCTTTTCCAACATCCTCTTTTATCATTTCAACTTTTGTTTTTTCCAAACCAAAACTGTCACCAGTTTGTGTATACGATGGAAAAAAATCTTATTCCATTTGATTCATAAACACCATTTCTTATTTTATATGTAGAAACTGTTGGAATAATTTTTTCATTATATTTTCGTTTCCATATATAGTTTATTGCCTTTATAGCAAAATCACCCATTAACATTATTACTTTTTTATTTATAAATTCATTTAATTCCTTTTCCAAATTTATTGAACAATTTTTTATTGTTGTTGAACTTACTAAATAATCTTTTTTTATACATTTTATTGCAGTCGTTAAATATATTCCATTGTCTAAATAATTTTCATAAGTTTTATAATTATATCCAAGAGAATTGAAAATCATGTTCGTATTTTTTATGAATGTAGGTTCATTTTTCCCGTCGAAATAATCGTTGATTTTATGTGGTAATGCCTCAGATATAAGGATCAGTTTTATATTATCCTTTTTTGAGACAGTCTTCTGGAAATATTTTTTTATTAAAACGTCGGAACAGTCAAAATCACATTTAATCATTTCTTTTCTCCAATGTATTAACTATATTATACAAATGTATTATTATCAATATATACCCAAACCATTTCGCTTATCTGCACATAAAGAACAGACCGATATAAATAAGCAACAACAGAAATAATAAAAACTTTTTCATTTTTTCTCCATTAATACATATTAATTAGTGTCTGTCCACAAAGTCGGTTACTTTGCGGACAGACCTTGTATTTTCTCGCCTAAAGGCTACGAAAATACGATTTTAAGGTAGTCTGTCTATAATGTGTCCACATTATAGACAGACTCTAATTAGGGAAAAATGAACATATTTGATTTTAGTTGCTTTTTTATATATTTTAAAGAATTTTTGCCAATTATTGTGCAATTTCGCATATCAATATTTATGAGCAGTACTGCCGTACTATATTATTTTATAATATCTATTAACTCATACATATCTTTTATTAAGTAATTGGCTTCACTCTTTATATATTGAGAGTTTTTTCTATCAATTAATACCGTTTTTAATCCAACATTATTTGCTCCGATAATGTCATCTTCTATTGAATCTCCGATAAATAATATTTCATCTTTATTAAATTTAATTTTTTGTAATATTTTTTCAAAAAATATCTTTGATGGTTTATATGCCCTTATTTTTTCAGATGTATATATGCCATTAAATAAATATTTTTGTTTTCCAATATTCTTCATCAATGGTTTTGTATCGCTGTTTGAAGCAATATAGATATCAAAATCCTTTTTAATTTTCTTTAAATTTATAATTACATCATCATAAAAATCTCTTTCATATAATGATTTCAACATTGGCTTTATAAACCTTTTTGCATTTCCATTTATATTGTACATTTTAAACAAAATATTTAAATCATTAATAAATATTTTTTCTTCTTTGCAAAAATATTTAAGATTGAATATATTTTCTCTATGGATATTTTTCCAATCCTTATAAAATAATATCGGGTCTATGTCTATTTTTAAATTATCTAATATTATTTTTGCTGCATTAACAGAGCCGTTTCCAGTTGAAATTATTGTTCCATAACAATCAAATATTAATGCTTTTATCATTATTTATTATACCATTTAATTTATATTTAAATATTCTTCCAAAAGAATCCCATATACAGCGTGATCGTTTATTCCTGTATTGTTTTTACGAGATTGTCTCAAAGTTCCTTCATATTTCATTCCGCACTTTGCCATTACTTTTCCGGAATTTGGATTATTTATATCATGCCACGCTTCTATTCTATTAACTTTAATATCCTCAAAAAAGTATTTTATTAACGCATTTAACGCTTCTGATGTTATCCCTTTATTCCACCATTTCTTTCCAATACAATATCCAATTTCAATCATTTGAATTTCATCATTTTTATCTACAACACTAATAGTTCCAATTGGTTCATTTATTTCTTTTTGAACTATTGCCCATTGATAAAAATCATTTTTAGGATAATTTTTTATCCAATTTTCAAGAACATCTTTTGTTACATTTTTATCCTTATGTGTTGGCCATGATAAATAATGGGTAACTTCGTCATCATTTACCCAATTATTAAATACAGGTTCAATATCATCAATATTAAATTGTCTTAAGATTAGCCTTTCTGTTTCTAATTTTTTTGTTCCTAAATGTTCCATTTTTAGCTCCTATTTAAAACTATATTATTTTTTCCAAAATCATTGTACACAAGTACGTTTTCACCGTTAAACTTAAATTTTTTAGACATATATGCCTCCTTTTATCGCCATTTATACCTGTATTTACCAGAATCCCAAACGGTTTTTTCCCGGTTTTTATCCCACCATTTCTTAATTTCATTCCTTAAAATATTTCCTTGCTCATTCCAATTAATATAATCTGGAATTATTTCCTGTAGAATATTTTTTAAGTGTTCTTTGCCGGAAATAAAATAAAAACTATCGTTATTAATATTTTCTAAATACATATTTACATCAGACGGAAAATATCCATATCTCGACCGATGTTCCATGTCAAAGTTAAACGTTTGAAATTCTTTTAGAGACCAGACTTCTCTATTTTTCATCTCTCCCTCAGCCATTTTATTTTTTAACTCTTTCACATTTTCATCAGCTACAATCCATCCTATAATAAAATCAGGATATATTTTTTCAATAAAACCATGTAAGGCCAGTGTTAAATGTTCAAACTCCCTTTCTTTGTCAGGAAAGGCTAAATATTTTTCGGCTTTATCGGATATTACCGCTGTAACTAAATCTTTAGAACGGGAATTTTCAATTAACCCATAATAACAATGGTTATACAAATTCGGAGACGGTCCAAACCCTTCCACGCAAGTGAGAGAATTTATATAACCGTTTTTATAACTTAAAAATCCGTCATTATAATTTGCAATTTTTATTTCTTCCGAATAAACTCTTGCAATTTCTATTAATTCAGGATGTTCACATTTCGATTTACTTTCATATCCCGAAATTGAAATTGATATGTATTGTTCATCCCGATGCCGCGGAGATTCCAGACCAGATCGATCTAAATCAATAATATATTTATATTCAGTACCGTAATAAATTGTGCCTTTTTTGTTTGGATCGCTTGTTTTCATGTTTTATCCTTCTACATTTTTATTTTCATATAAATCCATTAGCATGATTTATCTTCTATGAAATTCTATAAGGGATATTCTGTCATAAGTAAGTATTAATTTCAAGGCACTCTTCGGGTCATTTTGACACACTATTTTGGGGCAAATTTGGAGCATAATTACGCATAACGATCTAGCTTGACGATGGTTTGGGCAGGTTAAAGGACTTTGCGAAGAAATGTCTCCTACCCAAATTGTGGGTGGAGCAAAATTGCACAAAGGTCTTTAGCCTGACTGCAATTTTGCGGAACCCCATAGCGACCGATGGAAACGTAGCGTTAAGCGATTGTTATGCGAAGTTGTGTCTTTTTCTTTATAATATTATATTCTGCTTAATTCTTCCATTATTTCTTTTTCTCTTTCGGATATACGTTTTAGTATTTCTGACGCTTCCATCAAATACTTAATATTTTTTGTCTTTCCGGTTTTATAGAATAATTTTGAAACATCTTTCCATAAATTAGCAATTTCAATAAATTCTATATAACTCTTATTCAATAATTCAACATTTAATATGTCATATGATTCTTTTAAAAAATCTCTGTAAATATTTCTAAACAACGAACCACCCGTTCCTGCTTTTTCCATTAAATTGGCACATTGAATAAATTCATTTTCTATGTTATTACTTAAATTAAACCATTTTATTATTTCATTGCTGGCTTTAAATATGCCTTTATATCCAATATTTTGGATTGGCGGATTTATGTATGCTTTTGCATTATTTTTTATTGCAGCAATAATTATTTCCTTTATATCATATGTTTTACTTGTTTTATTAATCGTATAATACAAATTTTTTGATGACATAGAACCTTTAGCAGAACGTGCTTTAACAAAACTTTCCAAAGATGTTTTAACCTTTATTCCTTGTTGTTTTGTGTCAATTAAATATACATTTTTATTGTCATATCCATATAATGCTATATAATGTCCGGCAAAGTGAAATGGTTTAGAAAAATATTCCAAATAATAACAATCTAATTTTATTCCAACAACAATTTCATTATCCAATAAATGTTTTACATCACTCCAAGCTCTTTTATTTGATGATGTTTCCACTACATCAAGTTTTAGTTTTAAATGCTTCGTAATATTTTGTGTTAGAATATCAGGTTTAATTCTACCTCCAAAAAATGGAAAATTCATTGATTTCATATTCCAAAATATAAAACCAAGCCCTTCGCCTATACCAAATAACATAGGTTCAGACAAAAATATATTATTTTGATTTAATAATGTTCCTGTAGCTGTTGTTTCACAGTGATTTCCCTCAAATGGCTTTATACTATTAATTATCATAACTTATTCCCTTAAATTAATTATATTATTGAAGCATTTTTTGTCAATATTTTACAATCTGAATGCCGTTTAACTATTTTTGTGTATGACTGTGCCTTGCATTATATTATTAAAAAGCTTTTTTCTTGCTTAATAATCTTAATACATAAATTGTACTGTCAATTATTTTATTTTTTCCTCTCCATGAATTTGATATTGAAAAATCAAATTTTCCGGGAAATTCCCATAATCCGTCACTATTTCGCTGTTTTAAAATCCAATTGTAATATTTTTGTTCATATTTTGACCATCCATTGAATTGTGAAATTAAAGACAGAGCGCGTATCCAATGACAAAAATCCCTGCTGTCCCTGTTTTTAGCATCTAACGCGGTAAAATCACCGAGGCAATTATTATAAATATAATAAATTCCATCCGACTTTTTCATGCAATAATTCACTAATGATTGAGCGGTACTGTCATTGATATAATTAATGCCCTCATTTGGGGATAATAAAAGAAGAGCATAGTAATTAAACGGCGGAATAATCCGTTTGGTAATAAACCCAAAATGTTCATTTTGTTGTTTACTATCTACACTTAAATCATAAGTACCGGTTGATAAGGAATTTTCCGCAAAATTTGCCCAACGTTTTCTGTGTTTATCAAGGTTAACGTTATTTTTATCAATCAATGAAAGCATAGCCGCATTTACTAACGGAATAAACATTTCAGGCCACCAGCGTATATTATCCTGTTTTTCCGATTGATCCCAATTTTCTTTATTGTCCAATGCTTTTAACAGCGATTTTGTTACTTTTTTAAGGCAAGCGTGATTTTTATCAAGTCCGAATGATAAAAGAAGCCGGATTACACCTTCCGTATAGCCATGAAAAGGAGGCCAAAATCCTCTGTCGTTTTGGCTGTCTTCATATTTTTTAACAAAAGGGTGATTACATACTTTTTTATAAGCTTCTTTATATTCTTTACTGTCAGGGGGACACTCTTTAAATTCTTTTAATAAAACAAATTCAGGGATTGGATCAGGATTCATATTCAATAGTTTGTCTGCAATTTTATTTAAATCCATGTTTTCCATAATTTCCCCCAATGCAGCTTAATACATTATACTTAAAATAATAATTTAACTCCATGTCGCATAATTACTTTCATGTGCGGTGTTAGCGTACATCATTATTTTAATCTTTATTTTTTAATATATTTATCCATAAAAATTAACATATCAATTAATTGTTCGGCAAGCTCATTATTTATAAATGTCCAGGAATAAGTAAATCCGGGAAAATATGTACACAGGTTATAGTCTTTTTGATCATGATTTACTTTAACAAATGCTAATGGGCGTGTATTTGTTTTATCGGTTTGAACGCAATATCTGCACCCATCACATTTTTTTGTTTGAGAAATAACAAAATTTCGGGTCTTTGTTTCCATTGATAAAAAATTATTTAAAAATAATTTTAATCCTTTAGGGATGCATAATCCAAAAACTGTCGGATTTTGTGTCATTTGATCATATATTATTGATATACCGGTATGTTTTATCCCGTATTCAAAACCGCTTTTGGGAGGATTTTTATCCCATAACGGATTTGCATACGTTAAAGACGGTTTACAGCCGGGATGGAAAGGCTGATTCCAGCCTTTTTCATTATGATTATTGTATTTTTTATATCCTTGCGAGAGCATCCAATTTTCTAGTTTTCGAAATGCAGATTTTCCTAATAAGTCGGCAAATATATCCGATGTGTAGGGATAATCTTTATTGAAATGACAATATATAAATTCAATAATGTTTGATTCCGGACGATTTGCCATCCAAGTCCAAGCTAATGGCAGTTTACGGTAATTATCTATACCAAGCCTTGACAATATTTCTTTCTGCTTTTTATCAATATTTACATTTGTATCCTTACCAAGTAAATACATATTATGCAATAATGAGTCCATTGCTTTTAGGAATTTATACATGTTTTTTGATAATTCAGGCTTCCTATAAGATTTTTTATTTCTATTGGGATAAACATCATCTTCATGCAGAACGGAAACAAAAAGCAAAGGCTCATTAAAAGCCAATTGATATAGGTTTTTTATTAAAGAATAAAATTTTTCTTGTTCAGCTATATCAATTTTTGTATTTTTATCAGGTATAAATTCGGGAAACATATCAATATATGTCTGCGCCATTCTCTGTTCCAAATTGGCAAATTTCATATCAACATTCCTTATGAGCAAATTCTGTTTACAATTAAAAATATACTGCATTCAAGAAATTAATACATAACATTTCTAATCATTTTTTTGTTATTTCTGTTCTACGCCGGTTTGGTTATTTTTTTATTTACGCGTAAATCAGCCTTGAAATTTATCAGCATAATATGGGATAATTACCTTATGGATTCGGGACAGACAATATTTATTATCTGCGAGCTTGTGTTCGGCGCTTTTGTTACTTTTCTTGCAATAATGCTCTGGCCAAGAACAAGGGATATTGCATGGATGCTGATAATAATCGGGGTTATTGTTTTATACATCGAAATTGTTTATTCTATTCTTGTCATTTTTGGAATGGGCGGCGGCGATTTATTTTTTATCGGTTCAATTTCTTTAATATCTTTAATATTGATGTTGTTACGGATGGGCTTTTTAATTGCGGGTTTTTTGGTTATGGTATTAAGACAGTATAAAAATAAATAAAATTGTTCGGAAAATAAAGGAAGAAAAAATGAAATCATTGATTATCGGATTATTGATTATCGCCGCTGCGGTATTTGCGATTCTGCCGGCCGGTCCCGAAGGTTTCGGACTTGGCTGGGGAGACAAGGTAATTGATTTTCTAAAAGGCGGAGTTCCGGTTATTGCAGTTTTAATCGGTTTTATTGTTGTTTTTATCGGTATTGCCGATATGAAAGACCGGGCTGAGGCAAAGAAAGAAGCTTCTGAAAATGCGGAATAATTAACTTGTTAAGCCTTACGGGTTGTCAAAAAGTCCACGGTTATCTTTCCTTTTTTCGTTTATCTTCAGCTTCTTTGATCAGCGCATCGGAAATACTCTGCGGAACTTTCGCGTATTTTTCAAATTCCATTGTAAATTCCGCCTTGCCCTGAGTAAGCGAGCGCAGTGTTGTGGAATAGCCGAACATTTCGCTTAATGGCACTTCTGCCTCAACGCGGAAAAAAAGTCCGTCTTCAACAGATGATAAAATTATCCCGCGCCTTTGGTTAACAGAGCCGAAAATATTCCCTTGGAATTCGGTCGGGCCTTCTACCGACACTTTCATGATTGGTTCAAGTATGACAGGTTTGGCTTTGTTATACGCTTCGCGAAAAGCGCCGATTGCCGCCGACTGGAACGCAATGTCAGAAGAGTCCACAGGATGGCTCTGGCCGTCGTTTATTACACAGCGGATATTTACAATCGGGAAACCGATAAGGCTGCCTTTTTTAACAGCCTCTTTAAAGCCTTTATCGCAGCTCGGCACATACTCTGTGGGAATGGTGCCGCCCTTTATCATGTCTACAAATTCGTAATCGCCGTCCGGGTAAGATTCCATGTAACCTGCAACGCGCCCGAATTGACCAGCTCCGCCTGTTTGCTTTTTATGGGTATAGTTGAACTCCGCTTTCTGCGTAATTGTCTCACGGTAGGCAACCTGCGGCATACCGGTTTCCACTTCGCACTTGTATTCGCGGCGCATTCTTTCGATATAAACTTCCAGATGAAGCTCTCCCATCCCCCTGATAATAGTCTGGTTCGATTCCGGATCGACATAAGATTGAAAAGTTGGGTCTTCTTTTGTAAAACGGTTCAGCGCTTTCGCCATCTGATCCGCGCTTTTTTTGTCTTTCGGGTTTACAGCAAGAGAGATGACCGGATTCGGCACAAACATTGAAGTCATAGCGTAGTTTAAGCCGCCGCCGCAGAATGTATCGCCGCTTGCGCACTCAATTCCGAACAGGGCGACAATGTCGCCGGAAGAACCTTCGTTAATGTCTTCCATGCTGTCGGCGTGCATACGCACCAGCCGTCCTATCTTGAATTTTTTACGCGCGCGCGTATTCACAAGCTCATCGCCTTTTTTCAGCATACCTTGATAAATACGCACGTACGTAAGCTGTCCGTACTGGCCGTCTTCCAGTTTAAAGCCCAGCGCGACTGTCGGTTTTCTGTCATCAGAAGAAAGCTGTACTTTTTCCTCGCTTTTATCAAGATCGAGAGCGTAGTTTTTTACTTCTGTAGGATTGGGAAGATAATGCGTTATCCCGTCCATCAACGGCTGAATGCCTTTGAACTTGTATGCTGAACCAAGCATAACCGGAACAAACTGTTCGGCAAGCGTACCTTTGCGGATTGCCGCGCGAATCATTTCCTCAGGAATTTCCTCGCCTCCGAGAAATTTTTCTGTAAGCTCGTCGGAAAACATAGAAATTGCGTCTAACAATTCCTCACGATATTTTTCAGCTTCGTCTTTAAGATGCGGCGGTATTTCCGCATGGCGGATTGTTTCTCCGTGAGGGCCGTCAAAATAAACGGCTTTCATTGTAATTAAATCGACAACGCCTTCAAGTTTATCTTCAAGCCCGATGGGTATCTGTATCATTACGGCGTTAAGTCCGAGTTTTTCGCGTAACTGCATTCTTACTTTAAAGGGATTCGCTCCGGTACGGTCGCATTTGTTCACAAACGCGATGCGCGGTACATTGTAACGTTTGAGCTGACGGTCAACCGTGATGGATTGGGACTGCACTCCGCCTACCGCGCATAACACAAGAACCGCTCCGTCAAGAACGCGCAAAGAACGTTCAACTTCGATAGTAAAGTCGACGTGTCCCGGAGTGTCGATTACATTAATGGTGTAGTCTTTCCATATTACTTGGGTAGCGGCGGATTGAATGGTAATGCCGCGCTCCCTTTCAAGCTCCATGTGATCCATAGTTGCGCCGACTCCGTCCTTGCCCCGGACTTCGTGAATGGCGTGAATTTTCTTACTGTAAAACAAAATACGCTCCGAAAGGGTGGTTTTCCCCGAATCAATGTGTGCGCTGATTCCTATATTACGCATTTTGTTGGCTTCAATACTCATTATCAATTAGCTCCTTATTATGCAAAAAATGTCATTGTATGGTAGAATATAGCAAGAACTGCAAAGAATTGCAACCCAGCCCGGTATATGAAAAATTGCCATATACCTACTAAAACTTATAGAATTACCGGTTTATGTACAGGATTTTCCACTAATTATCCACAATCTGTAAAAAATAAAAACGGCGACAACTTAAAAAAAGCGGGCCTTTTTTAACAAATAAAAACGGTAATTCTAATATCTTAATCACGTAATTCCTTATGTAGTAAGGAATTAGCACTATCCGTTATTTGAATATTTTTTTAACAAGCCCGGCATCGTATAAAAATAGATACACTTGCGGGATTATTCAGGTAATATTCACAAATTATCCACAGGTAAGCCCGAATTTCGTTATTTTTCCGGCAAAGCCCTCATTTTTTCTTTCAATTCAAGAAGCAAAGCATCTGCCGAAGAGTCGGATTTTTCCAATTCCGCGAATTTCCTTTCCAAATTGGTATCTTTGTTAAGGTCTTCAAGCTCTTTGGACGCATCCGCCATCGCCTCCATTTCATCAACTTTGGCAGCCATACGGTCAAACGCTTCAAACGCGCTTCTATTTCCGGAAACGGTAGAAATGGTATCCTGTATTTTCTGCTGGGCTTCGGCTCTTTTTGCCCTGGCGATAAGCAGGTTTTTCTTGCGCTGGGCTTCCTCAATCTTTTTTTGCAGTTCCCTGAGGCTTTCTTTCAGGTTTTCTACCGATGCTTTTTGGGCTTCCCACTGTTTTTGGTATTCCGCAGCCGCATTATCGTATTCCTGCTTGCGCAGCAGAGCCTCTTTGGCAAGGTCGTCTTTGCCGTTGTTAACAGCCAGCATAGCCTTGCGTTCCCAATCTTTTGCCTGAGCATACTGGTTGTCTTTTTCCCTTTCCAGCTTTTTCTCATCGGCAATTGCCATAGCGACAGCCCTTTTGGATTCGATCAGCTGTTCGTTCATTTCAATAATGAGCTGATTCAACATTTTCTCCGGTTTTTCCGCCTTGCCGATTAACGAATTAACGTTTGAGGCGATAAGAGTTTTAAGTCTTGAAAAGATACCCATGTCAATCTCCTGCGGCATTTTTATGCCGTTTTTCCCTGTATTTTGATAGAATTGGATAGTGCTGCGTTAACGCCAAACTAAACGAGTCTAAAGAAGCTCTGAATTCTTCAAAATCCATTGTATCGAATAGCAAAGAATCTACTAAAACGATCTTTTTATTATCCAACGCATAAGCGCCTTGAATTAAATCGGTTGCGTTAAGTTCAAGCAGAGTTGTGTACAATTCCAAAAGGTTGTTTTTGGGTACATCCATTATCTCAGCTCTTACAATGACCAGCGGATCAGCATGCATAACGGCTACTCCCTGCAATGCGTTATCCTCATCATCCAACAGCCAAAGATTATTATCGACCTGTTGGTATGTGATCATCATGTCTATTAGGTATTGTTCGATTTTACTGTCTGACATAAACATTACTCCATTATGACCTGTCCGGCCTCGTCAATTTTAAGAACGCTTTTACATTCCGAACATCGGAAGCGTCCTGCTTTAACAGCTTTAAGCTTTTTATAACAAACTGGGCATGAAACAACCGCCGGAAAAATGGGAGGTTTTTCCTGCGGCTGATCCAGATTAAAAAAATTGATGGAATCCTCAATATTTTCCTTAATATTGAAGAATTGAGAAAATCCAAGAAGCTGAAAAACTTCGTAAACTTTCGGCTGAATGTCCAGTAATACAAGGTCTCCCTGCTGCGGTTTTACAGCTTTCAAAAAAGTTGTAAATGAACCAATGCCTGTGGAAGAAACATAATTCAATCCGCCGCACTGAAAGATTAATCTTACAAAGCCTGACTCAATTGCTTTTTGGACGCGTTTCTGGAAAAAATTGGAATTATAAGTATCAATATATCCCGTTAAAGACATCATTAAACACCTTGGCGCTTTATCAATTTTATCAAGCTTGATTTTTAGGCTGTCATCTTTTTCGTCATCAAAACCGGGAACTATATCATTATTTGACATACATATCCTTAATCATTTTACCTGCCCGATTATTTCGCATGGTTTTATCAAACCTGCGGAGCTTATCAAGCAGATACCGGCGATTCTTCCCCATAAAAGGGCTAGAACTTTGCCTTTTAATCCTTTAATATACAAATTACGAAAATATTTGTCAACATTGCTCATATTACTCTTGATAATTTAGTGTAAATTCGATGTTTTTACAAAATATATGTATAGTTTTAAGCAGAATCTCAGAACCGGGTAACGCGGGGGCTGTTTGCCGCTCCATGAAGAATATGGGGTTATCAGAGTTGAGGCTGGCCGCTCCTCCGCAGTTGGATTTGGATATAATTCAGGCAAGAGCTGTTCATGCCTGTGATATTTGGGAAAATGCCCGCGTTTTTAACAGTTTGGAAGAAGCTGTTGCCGATTGCTCAATTGTGGTGGGTACTACACGCCGCCGCGGCCGTAACCGGAATAATGTTTCCATGACGCCGCGCGCCCTTGCAGCCTGGCTTGCCGAACATCCGGGTCCGGCTGCCATCGTTTTCGGCAATGAAAGAACCGGTCTTGAAGAGGCGGAGATGGATATTTGCAATATCGCTTCTCATATTCCCTCATCTGACATTCAGCCTTCATTAAATATTTCCCATGCCGTACAAATTTACGCTTATGAGTTATTTCTGGCAATGGAAAAGCAAAATCCTGTTAAAGGCGAATGGCAGGCAATGAATCAAGGAGAAATCCCGCAAATTGTAGAGTCAATCACACAAGCGCTTGATGATTTGGGGTTTTACAGAAAACCTGGCAGAGAGAAACAAACCCGTTTTTTACGCGATGTCATTTCCCGCGCCGGCCTTACTGAACGTGAAGCCGAATATTTTAGGGATATTATTACAAAGGCCGCCCGTATGTAATTAGTGTCTGTCCACAAAGTCGGTTACTTTGTGGACAGACCTTGTATTTTCTCGCCTAAAGGCTACGAAAATACGATTTTTAAGGTAGTCGCGGACTGAAGTCCGAGTCTATAATGTGTCCACATTATAGACAGACTCTAATTATATGGGTTTTACCCTAAATTAAATTATGGTAAAATAATTTTAATGAGCGGATTATTGGTTTTGATAATTATTATTTTTATATCCTCTATTCCGGTGATTATCACATACATTTGGTTTCGCGCCGCCAAATATAAATTTACATTTATTCAATTCTTATTTGTACTGCTCGCAGGAGCAGCCGCTTTTTTCCCCGCTCTTATTCTTCAGGATATTTTAAATTTCTCATTCTCCTCAAGGGGCAGAATGGAGCTGTTCTATCATGTTTTTTTCCGTATCGCCTTTACCGAAGAATTAAGCCGAATGTTAATGTTGTTATTGTTATTTTTTATCAGCGGCTTTTTCAAAAATGACTCGAAGGAGTCAATTAAATGGACGGATGTAAAGAAAGGAACCGCGGCGGGTTTTATCGCCGGTCTTGGATTTGCGCTTCTTGAAAACGCAGTTTACGCAGCTTCGGACACTTCTGTTCTGTTGTTACGTGCCGTAACAGCCGCTCCTCTTCATGCCGCCTGCGGTTCTCGTGTCGGAGCCGCTTCGGTAATGCTGCGTTCCAATCCAATTCAGGCATTCTTTCGTATTTTAGCCGCCACAGCCATCCACGGAATCTACAATTTTATGGCAGCCCTTCCCGGCTTCCCGTCAATAATGGCAATCTTAATCGCCCTCACCGCCCTAGGCTCATCAATACTCTCAATACGCGGCGGATGGGAAAAACCCGAAGTTAACCCTTGACACTTTTATCTAAAATCGGCATATTTATCCATACGGCGCAAGGTAGAGCAGTTGGCAGCTCGTCGGGCTCATAACCCGGAGGTCGCAGGTTCGAGTCCTGCCCTTGCTATTAAGTTTATCACTAATATTAACATAATAAAATCTAAGACATATTATCACTCTCCAACAACCGCAGGACTCGAAACTTTTTTGCGGCCCGTAGGAACCAAAGGTTCCGTAGGGTAAACCGGCATGGATGCCGGTTTAGCAAAAAAGGCGGCCTGTAATGAGGCAACAGGATGTTGCCGAATGGAAGTCGAGTCCTGCCCTTGCTCATAAGTTTATCACTAATATTAACATAATAAAATCTAAGACATATTATCACTCTCCAACAACCGCAGGACTCGAAACTTTTTTGCGGCCCGTAGGAACCGAAGGTTCCGTAGGGTAAACCGGCATGGATGCCGGTTTAGCAAAAAAGGCGTATCCGTCAAATTAAGCAGTGAAAATGTTCCAAGGAAGCAGCTTTTCCCAGTCAGCAGGTGAAGAAGCAAGCGGAGACTTTTCGAAAAGAAGCATGAGATAATTAATGGGAACAAGGCCATTTAGTTTTGCCGTTTCAATAAGAGTGTACATGCCGCAGGAACTTTCAACCCCGCCTATGCTCTGACAAAACAGCCAGTTCTTCCTGCCTAACACAAACGGCCGTATCGCGTTTTCACAGGCGTTGTTGTCAGGCGTAAGATGAGGGCTTTCAAGATAAGAGGTCATCTTGTCCCATTGGGTAAGGCTGTAATTTACCGCTTTCCCCAAAAGCAGGCTTGGAGGCGCTTCTTCTTTTCGTTTCTCAAGCCACGCCTTGAACTTTTCAAGCACAGGCCCGGCGCGGTTCTTGCGTTCGCGCAGGAACATATTATTGTCATCCGTAAACTTATCCCGTAATTCATTTTCAATGTCGTACAGATTGCGAATATGCTTTATCTCTTCCTGCGCGGATTTGGAATTCTTATTCACTTTCGCCGCTTCAAAAAACTTCCGTCTCGCATGGGCGAAACATCCAACATGAATAATGCCGGGCATGTCTTTTATCGCGCTGTCATACCCTTTATACCCGTCTGCTTGCTCGTACCGTAGGTACGCAATATCCTGAATATCCTTCCAGAAACATTTTCGCGTGACATCCGGCACGGGTCGGATGATATTCGTACCACGTTACCTTCTTTCCGGCAGATCCTCCGAGGGTAAGCCACATATAGCTTTCATGCTTGTCTTTACTTTCAACTTCCGCGGACTTTATGTCCGAAATGACCTGTACCGGAGTCTCGTCCATCTGTATTACAGGGCCGTCTTTAACCGCTTTTTTAAGCAACTCAAACAGAGGTTCAAGCCTCAGGTACGCTTGCTGCTGCCAGTTGGCCATATCCTGTCTGCTTATCACAGCCCCCATCTGTTCAAACTGTTTCTCCTGCCTGTAATACGGAAGATGCATTTCAAACTTCTGAGTGAATATGATGCTTAAAAGGCTTGGGCTCGCTATGCTCTTGGGAATAATCGCAGGTTCCACAGGCGCATATTTTATCACTTTTTTTGTGTTTTTGTCGACGGCCGGTTCCTGTATCCTTTCTCGTGTATCCGGTTCATTATTTTTTTCGGTATGCATCTTTGCACTTCTTTTCCCATGTACGCGCCGTCCCCGTCCACTTGTTTTATGAATATGAAATGTAAGAACAAAACTCACGAAGTAATTTTACAGATTTTTTCCGGTGTTTTTTTGGATAAAGCTGTTTCCTATGAGGAAGTAGAACGGAAACTGAATTCCGTTCTGTCACGGCGCCTGTACGTAAGGTCATTATGGGCTGGGCGTTGGATAAAACGCTTTATGAGAAAACTGCCGAGTTTCTGGCAAAACAGAATATTGATTTTTATTTATGGTTCCCCGTGTTTTCGGAAACAGGCGCGCTGAAAGACCTCAGCGCTTTGACAGACTTTCTGGGACAACGGATCGAAATCCGTCCTGAAGAGGATTTCTCATTTTGCTGCCCGGGCGATTCGCAGAATATTGAAAAGATACTCGGCACATTTGATAAAGAGTTTTCTTCCGTCCGTTTCAACGGAGTATTTCTGGACAGGATACGTTATCCTTCATTTGCCAATGATTACGGTTTCAAAAGCGTGTTTTCCTGTTTCTGTCCCCATTGTTTTGCGATCTATGAGAGGGAGAATTTTAACATTGATCAACTAAGGAACACTCTTTCACATCCGGCTTACAGGCCGTCAGTTATTAAAGAGTGCTGCAGCAGCGGAAAGTATGTTTTTGGGGATTCAATTTTAGAAGCTTTTTTTTCATTGAAGTCCAGTATCATTTTGGATAGTCTGCGCCGGATATGCCAGCATTTCTGGGAGAAAGGATAAGGTATCGGCTTCGATGTATTTGCCCCATTTTTATCGTCCTTTGTCGGTCAGGACTTAGGACAACTTTCCGGTCTGTGCGATTTTATAAAACCTATGATGTACCATGTTACCAGAGCCCCGCAGGACTGCCGTTTGAAACTGAGGCATTGCTGAAAGAAACCGGTTATGTCAGCGATTTGGAAAGCTCTAAATTTTTAAAGATGACGGACTCTTCAACAATGTTCTTCGCCGATCTTAAAGATGTACCTTTTTATTTAAACTTTGCGGCAAGGGAACTGCAAGACCTTACCTCTTCGTCCGCCTGTCCTGTTTATGCAGGTGTAGAGATTAACAGAATTAAAGATATTGCGGAAGTACATCCCCATTATTTGGAAGAGACAAATATGGCATACGGTCAAACCGGGATAAAAAGTTTTGCGCTGTCATGGAACCTGCTTGACGCTCCTGAGGAAAACATCGCAAAAGCGGCTGAAATAATTGAAAGGATTAATCGGTAAGTTTACTATGGTATATTTCACCATTTACAATAACTGCATTATTATGTGTCATACGCTGTAATACTGCTGTCTCAATACCCGTAATTATAGATTGACCACCATGGTAGGGTGCGTTTTTTACGCTGATTGCTTTTATTGCATTGAATAAACATAAGTATTGTTTCAGGTAAATATCAGTTGCGCCGAGTTTATATTTATAATCGTTACAACCAAACAAATTACAGTATATAAAATTGGATTCTTCCAAAAATTGGAACATCTTTGTTAATTGTATTGTTCCGGCTCCTGATTCTTCATAATAACCGCTGTAACTGATATACAACATATTTCCTATAACACAGCCGAATTCACCGGCTTTTAGCTCGTTATCACGGTATAAAGCAAATGAAGTAAACCTAAAATAAGGATTGCTTTCACGGTAGAGTTTCTTAAATAAGTTTCTCATATTCTCAAAAAGCCAGTCTTCACCGTGTGTTTTTGAACATTTATCAACAATTATGTCAAAATCCGTATCTACTCTTAATTCATATTTATGTAATTTCCTAAAAACAGATTTTGGTATATGTAAATCATTTAAAAGAATCATCGGATATTTTTTATATAATTTTGCTGCTATAAATTCTTGTGCCGCAATATTTTCTTTATTTATATTAATATTGTCTTGACCCAATATTTTTTGATTATATGTATCAAACATACATTTTCCCGAAAGAATCACAAAACCGTTTTCTATTAATTTACTGATTAACAATGTATCAAAAGAGACGCTGAAAATCGTTAAATCGAAATAATTTATATTAAAGGTTTCATAATTCGATAAATAATCAAGGATAAATTCGAGGTCAAATTCTTCTATGTTAATACAGGATTTAAGGAATAAATATGGTTTTTTGCAGTTTTTATTCCAATAAATATTATCGGTAATCTTTTCTGAATCTTCGGATGTCATATATTTTTCAAATATATCTGTATTTAACATTTAAATATCCTCCTTTTCCCCGCCTATGCTTTAATAATCTGTATCATTGTAAGAAGATGGATTATTCAGCATATCTATAGCCATATCGGCTGCTAATTTATAAGTATGAATTACTTCCCAGTTGTAAAAACTGCCGTTTATTTCGTCATAACCAGTAATAAACCAGTTATCGCCGACACGCATATTTACTACCATAAATTTGCTTTTTTCTCTTATGCATATTGTCATAGAAAAATTTACATTATGAGAATTCATCAAGTTTTTAACTGTTATTGATAATTCTGTATTTAATTTCCATAATGCGTTTTCCAGATCAATATTATGACCGGTTCTGTCATAAATAGCCGTTTTAATATTATCAAGGCTGTTTGAACATGAGTATTTTAATGCTTCTTTGGTTTCTTCAAGAATAGCCATTTCTTCAATACAGCCTTTATGCCATTCCGGAACTGTTAATGAATAATCAAACATATCAAACTCCTTTGTTTTTTTTCATAATATTATTAATGGCCATAAATACGGAAACTTAATGTTTCCTGATGAAAATTTATTCCGCAAATGCTTTTAACTTTTCAAAAGCCTCATTAACCTGTTTCATAAGCATTTCGGCGTTTTCACGATCATGCTGCGATGAAGCGCCGTATCGATCAGGGTGGTATTTTCCTACAGCCTCACGGTAACATTTTTTAAGCTCATCATGTGAAAACCGCAATTTTAGACCAAGAAGGTTACGGTAAAATGACAGCAGGTCATACTGGTTTGTATTTCCATTTGATGATTTTCCTTCTTTTTGATTTTTAGTTCCATTACTGTTTGATGATGTCTTATTATTTTCATGTGATGATGAACTGTCGCTTGGTAAAGGAATATAATTAAAAGGCAAATTTCCTTTCGGTTCCCTGCCGTTCATTTTCCATTTAATTCGTGCTTCTTCTCTGCAAACGTCAAGAATCTTCTCAATTTCACCAAAACTATGATCATATCCGTAATCATAATATTCCTTAGACGGGTGTCCGCCGGAATTAAAGCTGGTGTTTGAAAAAGACAGATAAACCCAACCATTTGTAAAGTGAAATCGTATTTTATAAACAATTCCCCATCCATAAGTATTTTTCGTTGTTTTAACTGACCATGCGTAATTTTGTTCTTCTTTCTCGGAATATACTTCATAGTTTATAACGTAATTGCCTTGTTTGTATCTTTTTAATTGGGAAATAAAAAGAAGAATTATATCATTTTCGGTTATATTATTGTTATTATATGTAGTAACATAAATAAGCTCTTCTTCTCCGTAATGTTTTTTACGTTTGTTTTCTTTTACTTTATCTGAAATAGAATCAACGCTATGGCTGACCAGCGAATATACGATTGGGGCAACAAGCGCGGGAACAACGAACCACATAATTTACTCCTTTGTCATTGGACTTGTTCGATAACTCGGTTAGTTATCTCACAAGTCCTGCATTTTTTCGAGCTAAAGTAAACTTTAGCTCTGCAAAAATGCTTTTTCATCGGAAGTTGTTCAGAAACTGAAGTTTCCGAACAACTCTATTTTATGACATATCTTTTGTATTCTTCTGTCGCATCATAATTATATTTATTGTCATATTCATTTCCCCATACTGCCCACATCAGGTAATTGGAATGATTAATTGCATAGGCTTGCGGTTCAATTGCTTTCCAAACTCCGTCTGTAAAAACACAGTTAAAGGCATGATTCATACCTGTTGCAGGGTTTTTATTTACTTCAATGCACACCTTACTTCTATCAGGATAATTCTGGTAAAATAAAACAGCGGCATCCATACAGTTATATAACCCGTCACCGTTTACATCCGTCTTTTTCCATTTTTCCGCAACTATTTTAAGCGTCTTATCAATATTTGAGTGTTCCGATATATTCCTGGCATTAGACGATGAAGACGCCCGCACTGAAGCTTGGGAAGCATTTGCCGTATTCCGGTTGACTTCAGTTTTATCATAATTATAATGCGCCCCTTGTTTATTGTAGAAATAAAAGCCGATTATTGAACAAATAATTATAGTTATTACTAATTTCATTAAAACCTCCTTTGTTCGGCATTTGACTTCTCATTTGTCCATTGCATTACAATTTGTTTGGCTCTTGCGGCTGAAAATCCAAGTAAACGCAAGGTGAATATAGCCACCTCAGAGCTTATTTGCCCTGTCATGAAGTACACATTAATTTTTATCCGAGCCTGATCCTCTTTCTCAAACTGATTTTGGGTCATAATCGCCCCCTTGTTTTTTCCTTTCATAATTTCCTCCTGTTTAACTTGATATAATTAATAATGGCTGTGAATGAGGAAACTTAAGGTTTTTGAGGAGAAATTTATTGATTTTTATTTTTCAGGCAGGTTTCTATATCTTTTAGAAATTTCTTCAAATTTGTAGAAGCCATAACTCCTGCGTTTTTATTATCAATATCGGGATGATATTTTTGGTAAATTTCGTAATGTTTCGGTTCATTACCGTATTTTGAGACAGAGTCTATTATTTCCTGATCAAGAATAGGGTACAATCCTTTCAATTTATTCTCAATACAATAGAGTGTAAAAAGCGCTCTATCACAATCTCTGGTTCTATCCTGTTTTTTATCTAATAAAAACAATATTGTTTTCTGATCATCTTCAATATTAGACTTATTAATTAAATCTTCAAGGGGAACAAGTAAATGGGTATCTTCTATAGCAAAGTCGTCATTTTTTTCATTTTCAAAACTTGAGAGATTGCGCGCATTTTTCGCGTTTATTAAATCAATATATTCTTGTTTAATAAACCATTTAGATATATATTGATCTTCCTCGTCTTTGGTTAACTTTCTTCCGCGCTGATCTTTCTCTGTTCTGATAAATTCATTTAACTCTTTTAACATACGTTTTTTATCTCTTGGGATATGTATTGAGCCTTGTCCAAACGTGCGAAAATATTCATTTTCCGCATTTTCCATTGATTTCTTCAAAATACTAAAAAATTCTGATTTATTCTTAACGGTCTCATTGTTATCTTTGACAAGGCGGTTTATAACATTATATATTTCGACGCCCATATTATTTGCACTTATTTTTAGATAATTATATTTATCGCACCATTTAACTATCTTTTCCCAAATTTGACCACAGTAAACTTGCCGTCTATCGGATACAGTTTCGTTAAATAAGAGGATGTAAATATCATAAATAACTGCTTTTAATTTTTCTTCAGGTGTCTGCTGTTTATCCACAAAAACCTCTTACATGGCAAAAAAGTCTTTTAGCGTTTTTAAAGCGTCATCGGCGTTGGAAGCTCCCATTGTTCCCATCAATTTGAATAGATAATAGAGCGAGGTTATGTCATAAAGCATGGGGTTTTTCGGCTTTCTGGTTTCCTTGTCAAATTCGACTTTCCCATAAACGATATATTGGACAATCGCCTCACGGAATTCTTCGACAAAACGAAGGGCGCAAAACAGGGAAAGAGGTATAGCTTTGAAGCCAAAAGTGGTATCGGCGTAGATTTCGGCATTTTCGGGGATTTTTTCGGCTAGATCGATGATTATTTTGTTGTACGTTTTTTTTGTAGGCTCAAAGTCAATTTCGATTGTATCATAGCTTAAAACAGCTCCAATTTCCTTATTTATATTTTCCAACTCTTCGATGAATGTCTTTTTTTTCTGCTCACAGTCGCTGTTCTCGCCTTTTGTAATGATGTATATAACTTTTACTTTTTCGTCCTTTTTGAGGGTTTTGGCAAGTACGCCGTTTATCGGACAGCAGACAGGTTTTTCATATTCAATGGATTTGTTCCCGTCCACGGGGTATTGGATTGTTTCCACTTCCTGTTTCATGGGTACGGATATGACTACGGTTTTCATTTTGGTTCTCCTTGCTTATTATAATGGCTGAATTTGGGGGAAGTTAAGGGGGGTTTCAGCTTCAAGTTCAAGTTTTAATATTTCCTGTATTTCTGCTAAATGTTTATTGGTAAACCAGACATATTTTTCTTCTATTTGCACAATATTATCTTTTTCAGGATTTACATTATTGCGTAAATTTTCTTTAAATACTTTCATTTTATTTTCATTATTCCTTATTATACGATATTCTGAAGCACAATCTGGACAAAGTGATAGATTCATCTGATCAAGTTCTTTTAATGGTTCTAGAAATATTTCTGTAATTTCCCAAAATGGACTTTGTTTTTGACATAGTTGACAATATCTATGATAACGTTCTCGTATATGTGTACGCACCTTATTACGATTGTAACTAATTCTAATCTCTCTTAGACGTTTCTGCCTTTCTACCTTAGGTGCATTTTTATATTCTTGTTTGATAAATTCCCGAATAAAATTTAAACTTGATATTGGTTCCTTAGTAAAAGGTTTTTCTTCGTTTTTTTCACCAGGATCAAAAAAATCATCTGTTTCATCCATTATCTTTTCTTGATTTAAATTTTCTCTTAATATATTTTCTACATCAATACCAATGTTTCTTGATTTATTTAGTAAATCAAGAAAATCTAAACTTATTCCTAAGGTTTTAGCCGCTTCTTTTCGTTTATGCAATTCTGTTTGTTTTGCTACTAAATTTTCACCAAATCTTAGAGCTTTAAATAGATATTGATATGAGTTATTAATTATCTCGAAATCATTTGGTAACATGTCAGCTGATATATCTTGCGGTTTATATAAATTTCCATCTTTATCTGGTATCCATGCAGAGGAAGTTAGTATTTTTACGATTGTTGAAGGTTCATTATCATTTCTATATCCAGAAGTATATCTGTTATCAGGTTCACTATATTTAAACCGTGCGCCCCATTCTTGGCACTCCTGTACTGCATCCCATATTAACTTGGCAAATTGTAATCTATACTGCTCTAAATCAAGTTTCAGAATTATTTTCTCAATGCCTTCTATTTTGTAATCTTTAGAAAAATAGTTTTCTTCAGGAATCACTTTTAATTTATACATTGCTCCAAGTTCCTTTATAAACTTAACAAATTTATCATATTGTTCTTCATTTAGCTTTTCTTTATATATTTTATTGATACATACTTTTTTATATTCTGATGAAATTTCTGCATATTCTATAAGTTTACTAATTAATGGCGTACATACAGTATCGGCTTTACAAAAATTATTATTTTTATCTAAAACAAAATATTTTCCTTCCAATAATTCTTTACTACTCTTGTATGAACAAAATTCTTTAACATCTTCTATATATTGTTTTTCAGAAACATCAGGATTAAAGATTGTATATTTATCTGCTAACTCTTTTAGGTGTAACCTTGTTTTTTCATCTTCAGTATACTGTTTTACTCCAATTTCTTCTAGAAAGCTATGTGCATCTTTTTTACGTTTTTCTGCATCACCTGTATTGTAAACGTCGCGTTTAACAAAGTAGAGATTCGAAGGAATGTTATCATCATTTTCTGGTAGAAAATAAACTACTTCCGATGCAGATATAAAATTGTTAGTAGTTAAATGTATAATTTTTAACGTAGTATCAATTTTGATTTCTTCATTATATAATAAAGCATATAACTTCATTAGCCATTCATCTGATTTGCTGTTTATCCAAGTCTCAATTTTATGTTTCTCTTCATTTGTTTTAGGATTAAAATGCGATTCTAACTCATTTTTACCCCATTCTTTTATTTCTAAACTAACAAGAAACTTATCGTCACGTTGATTTTTTAAATTAGCATTTTTTACCCATAAAGGTGGTTTTTGTCCGATCAACAACGATAAATCATCATCATCAATAACTTCACTAATACGTAATCCACCCTGTTTACTTGAAGGACAACGAAATAGTTCAATAGCGGAGGCAAAACTACCATTTTTAGTTGGTACAAGTGGATTTTCCTTAAATGTTGATACAATATTTTTGCGAATTGGCTCATAAAATGGAATTAATTCATCATCTGCATTAGGTAATATCCCTAAAAAGTCCATTGATAGTAACCCACGTTTTTTTATATCTATTAATGACTTTGCAATTAGTTCTGCAATTGAATCTCGAAGTTTATTATTTTCTTCACAAGGGCGTATACAATTACGAGCAACAGTAGAAGCAAACGGAGCATGAATATGAAAAAACAATTTGGAATTTTCATTAGTTGCTGGAAAAAATATGCAAACTTCTCCTTTTTCAATTCCTTGTTTATTAACAGGAGGCATTATTCTCCATTTACTTTTAGATTCTTTTTGTTCGTTTTTTTCTAATTTAAATGCTATTGCTATTGGCCATACCACTTCTTTACCATTTTCATCTACAATAATTATTTTATCTATATATCGTAACCAGTAATATATTTTTTCATCCTCATTAGGTATTTTTACTTTGATAGTAGCAATACCATCCTCTTCTTCTTCAATTTGTTCCATATAACCTAGTGTTTTACCATCAGGAAGCAAATATTCTATTTTATTAATATTATTCAAGAACAACAATGTTTCACTACCAAGATTATGTAATTCATTTTCAATTTCCTTAAAGGCTTGTTCACGTGGTTTTTTAGGATTATTAAACGGAAATATGAAACGAGAAATTATTGATTCTTTCTCTGATAAATCTGGTTTAGGCCTCGGAATAAACAATTTTTCTATTGTAAAATGATACTTTCCTGATATTATTTCAGGTTCATCGGTTATTGCAAACACGGATTTAAATCCAACGCCGAATTTACCTATGTTAGTCTTGTCATCAATTTTTGTAGTTTCTGCTAATCCTGTAATTGACTCTACATCTTTAATATCAAATAATTTTTTACCATTATGTTCAAATTCTAATTGTTCTTCAGTTAAAGTAAATTTTACAGTAGCAGGTTTATCATTATCTTTATTAGCATCTTGTGCATTCTGTAATAATTCATAAATATAGTGAGCGTTATCAGGATACAATTGCGTCAAAAGATTCCTAAATCCTTCTGAAGCTTTTTTTTCATCCTGTGCAGTTACCATAATTTCACTTAGTTTCTCCAAATTCTCAAAAGTTGGATTATCAGCATATTCTTTGCCTAATTTTTTTATTTGGTTATTTATATCCATATTTACTCTTCCTTTACAATTAATACACCATTAACCAACAATGTTGTATGAATATCTGCCAATTTTGCTGTATCTTCAAATTTCTGTTTTTTTTCAATAAATTCTCTTTCAAGACGTAAAATTTCAGATTCACGCATTTTCTTAATTTTTTCATCTGATGTTTCATCAATCTGCTTTTTAGCTATATTTTTTCTAACATCAACGCTTCTGAACAAACTTTCTATCTTAAATCTACATAATGAATCTGCATCATTTTTAAATTTTTCTCTTTCTTTCTGCCAAAGATTTAAATGTTCTTCTGAAAGTTTTGTCCATTCTGATTTAAAATTATTTAAAGGAATATCAACTGGAGACGCAAATTGCATAATAATTGACAATTCCTTTTGTGCTTCAGGATTTAAGCATACCGGAATAAGTTTTGTTCGTGGTTTTCCACTGGTAAATTCCCACATATAAAATTGAAAAGGATATTCTCCTGAACTTATATCAGAACTGTCTGTTAGAATTGTAATTTGAGAGATAGAATGAGAAAAATATAAATTCGCCGCTTGTTGTACCAATGGATGAATAGGTGTGATAAATAATGTTTTAGGTTCTTTTGCTGTATCTTGATCAAATGCAATTCTATAATTTTTTATACCGCTATATAAATACTTTTCCCATGTCAAATCATGCACATTATTAAGCAGTTTATAATCTTCTACTAGCTTTATTTTTTCGTCTGTTGTTAAACTAAGTTTATTATCTGATATATAAGATTTGTCTGTACCAAGCCGTTTATACAAGTATCCTGTTATAAGTCTATGTAATGCTTCAGAGGATAACCAAGGATTATCAGCTTTATATATATCATCTATGAAACTTGATATATCAACGCCAAATAAGCGTTTTTCTTCATCTTCTAATATTCGCATTTCCTGTATTCTGCGAATATTATTATCAGCCAGTTGTTCAAACCTTGATTCTCTTTCTTCTTTTGTTAATTTAGGATCAAGGATAATTTCTTCGATAGATTTTGCTAATTCGCCTAATATTTCTGAACAATCACCTATACTACTTTCAAATATACCTATTCTTTTTAAACACCGTTCGTAAATTTCTTCATCGATTGTATCCTGCGTAATACAATTATAAATATGGGCAACTTCGCTTTTTTGCCCGCGACGATCTATACGTCCAATACGCTGCTCAATTCGCATTGGATTCCATGGCAAATCATAATTGACAATAGTATCACAAAACTGATAATCTAACCCTTCCGAGCCAACTTCAGTAAATAGTAAAATATCTAAAGCTATTGGATCGTTTTTTGGTAAAGCAAAACGCTCTCTATATTCATAGCGCTCCTCATCTTTTACAGAGCCACTTACACAAGCAACACGAATATTGCCTATTTCACTGATATTTTTATATAAATAATTGAGAGTATGAAGAAAAGTGCTAAAAATTATCATTTTGTTGTTTTCTCTGTTTTGTCTTTCCTGTATTATCTCCGCCAGTTTTTCAAATTTTATATCCTTTTTCGGCAGATTTTCTGCAAGCTTAATAAGTTCTTTTGATTTTTGATTAATAATATCAAGATATTTATTATCTATGGATGACATATCAAAGTCATCCGGAAAATCGTATTCGTCTGTTAATTTTTCAATTTGACGTTGTGCTATATTTTGTATAGATTGAGATAATCCAAATATACAACTCGCCGCTTGTCTTCGGATAGTGCACATCAAAAACTTTAATGATATGCTTGGGTGTATTGCTGACATTATTTCTGCAATGAAATCCAATAAAGCATCATGTAGTATGTGTTGTTCTTCTGTAAACTCTGATTCTATTGTATATGCTCTTCTTACACAAAAATCTTCAATATCCTGTCTTCGTGTTCTGTTAATTATATTGGCAAAACTATGTAATGTTTCAACTTCATTTATTAACTTAACACGTTGTTCTCTAGTTAATTCATTGTTTGTTAATGTAGATACAACATTTTGATAAATCGGATTTGGAGCAATTACTTTGCGTCCCCAATCTGTGGTATTTACTTTTTCAAGTTGTTCTAAAGCATCTTTTTCATGGTTGGAAACACGCAAATGATGTATTGCGGAATTTATATACTCATTCGGTTTAACCATTGTCTCAAAAGTTGGAAAATCAATAATTGTATCCGGATATAGTAAATTAAGTAATGTATACAAATCTTCGTTCCCAAGTTGTAACGGAGTTGCGGTTAAGAATACAGCAGCGTTTGCATTCTTACAGAAAAAATCAACAGCCTTATAAGCTTGGGTATTACGATTACGAACATGATGCGCTTCATCTACAATTACCATATCAAAGAGCGGTACTGGGTCAATGTCAAATAATCCATTAGTTTTTTGTTCTTTTTTATCTTTTCCACCAAGTAAATCTTCTTTTAATAATGAATATGGAATTATAAGACGTTTGTATTTCTCTGGCCACTCGCCATCTCTATTATTTTGCCTGATTATTTCACGAAACATATTGCCATCTGTAACCTGTGTAAAATCTTCATCGAAACGTTTCATTTCTGTTTCCCATTTGCGCTCAGCTACAAGAGGTCTCGGACAAATGATTAAAACAGTATCAAGAGAAGACCTGGCTTGTAATTCTTTTAAGATCAAACCAGCTTCCATTGTTTTTCCAACACCAACTCCATCGGCAATAAGCAAGCGGGGAGTGTCTGATTTAATTAATTTTAACGCAGGGCGAAACTGATATGGAACAAAGTCTATTCGAGCGGCATTTAATGAATACAGATTATCGGAAGATGGTCTTTTTATTTGATAAGCTGTGATTATTCTTTGGACATCTGCTATATTGTTGCTATTGGGTTCTTCATCTTCTTTAACAAGTTCAATTTGACCATCAAAGTAATTTTTTTGTTTACCATCAATAAAAACAGTATACTGTAAAGTATTTCCAACTTTATCAATACGCATAACAACACCAGTTGAATTTGGATTACTTACCAATCGCACAAGAGAATTCTCAATAATTTGTTTTGACGAAATATCTTCAGGTTTTATTGAGGAATAATCAACAGGAGATTTTGTTTCAATACCAACAATACCATTTGTTTTTATTTCATTATATAATTTATCGAATTCATTAATATGTGTCCGATTTGTATTTAGAAAATACATAAAATCTTTAATAGTTTTTAAATCATTAATTATCTGTGAAAAAGCTGGAGGAATGGTAGAAGCATGTGCCCAGTTATTGCGTACTTTGAACATTTTTGAAATAGTCATGCGTTCAGTATAATTAAGGTAACATCGGTTGCGAATAGAATACCAATTTCTGTCAAAAACTCGTAGAAGAGCTGACAGATCAAGTTCATCAAGTTTAGTTATTTTTTTTTCGGCAATAATATTACATTGATTATAACTTAGTATATTTATTACGCCTTTGTCCCACCAATCACTGTCAAAAGCCTTAGGTAACATATTATTAAGCCATTTTGACAACTCAATTGAGCATATATGCAAATATTCTGTAACTTCACCAATAAGTATTTTATAGTTCAACAAATTACCTCATATTTAATTAACTCATGTTACGCAAAGGCAAGTTTGTGAGTGTTTTTCCATAGTTCCTGAAATGCAGCCCTTGCCGTCATCATTGAAGCCATGTAGATTTTTGTTTTCATTGCAAAATGATTGAGGCTCGTTGCC
>Ga0268262_10000863_pt1 | contig 39278 bp, 42 predicted proteins | sample TergutNc150P3_FD_190354 | JGI IMG/M metagenome (GOLD analysis project Ga0268262, IMG submission 190354) | Nasutitermes corniger P3 segment gut microbial community from laboratory colony in Florida, USA - Nc150 P3 (SPAdes) (version 2) | ecosystem: Host-associated > Arthropoda: Insects >...
CCCTGAGACCGGATCGATCACACGGCCGTTCATGATAACGAGCGGCCTTGACTGCGGCTCGCCGCTACGCGGATATTCTACGCTGCCAGCCCCTTTTTGAATCATTTTCCAATCTCCATATCTATACCGTCTATAATGACAAAAAGCCGTAACCGATACCGCCGTCATTAATCAACCGCAATATCAAAGCCACCGAAGCAATCTTATAAAAGCTTGATTGGACGCCATGGTTTGAGCGGCCAACAGATGCCCGCTCTCGTTCCAACGCCCCTTTCCCAGATTTTCGCCGAAACCGTACGTATAATTGCCGGTACGCTGGTACTCTTGTTCAAACGCATCTGTCAAGTCGAAGACGGGAATGCCACGCGCTTCCGCTATTTCTCGCAAAAAATCGTTCGGTTTGCGTAAATCGGCGCCGTTTACGCAATCGTCCTCCGTGTCGCTGACTTGGTAGGAATCGGAAATTATCATTATACAGAGCGCGGACGAACTGCGCTTTACCGCCTCGTCAAGCAGCGCGACGATATTGCCAGTTACCGTGTAGGCGTTCGCCCAAACGCTGTCCTGTTCAATATTAAAGACGCCGACATCCTTGGGGCACGGCGCGGGGCCGGGTTTTTCTCTGCCGGCCCTAAACGTTTCGATACGCCGCTCGGTCTCGGCGGCCAAAACGGAATGACTGAGCAGCGGCCAAAAGAGCGTCTTCAGCTTGTAGGAACGGCTCTCGGTAAACGAGGCGTCGACCCAAAAGGTATCGGCGTCAAATGTGATGTAGGGCTTGAAAACGGCTTGCCCCGTAAGCGTTTTCGAGTTGTCGCGAAAATCGTTCCCTACGTAAAAGGCCAGAAGCACCAAGTCGGGGCTGTATTTAACCCCCTCGGTCACGTACCAAAGGTACTCCTCCGCCGTGCCCATCCCGCCGCGCCCCGCGTTGATTACCTTGATGTTGTGCCACGGCAGCGCCTTGCCTATAAGCGTTTGAAGCCGCCCCGGAAAGCTGCTGTCCATCGATACCTGAAGGGCCTCCATAAACGAGTCGCCGAGAATCAATACGCGCTTGGAATCCTTCGGCTTCTCGTACGGAATTTCGCGATCCCTGAGGCCGTGACTGTTGAAGCGCCCGCGGGAGTACCCCTCGTTAATATGCTCGTATACGGCGTTTGGAACCGACCGCACCCCCAAGAGCGGGTCGGGGCGCCTTTCGGGAAGATGGCCCATTTCGATTAACCGCACGACGACTTCCAAAATCGCCAGCGCGGCGAAGACGGAGAGTATCATAAGCGGCGCGATTTGCAAAACACGTTTGGCAAATGGTTTTTTATCCACGTTAATCGCTCCCGCCGGCGCCCAGCAGGTACAGCACCGCCATCCTGACGGCGACGCCGTTGGTCACCTGATCCAATATCACCGAATTGCCGGAATCCGCCACATTCGACGCCAGCTCCACGCCCCTGTTGATAGGGCCGGGGTGCATAATCACCACATCTTTCTTCATCCGCGAGAGCATCTCCATGTCGAACCCGTAGCGCTCGCGGTACTCGTGCACGGATGGGAAGACCGCGCTCGATTGACGCTCCAGCTGCACGCGCAGAAGCATCACCACGTCGGCCCCGTCGAGCGCCTCGTCAATGTCGTCCGTAACGGGCACCCCTAGCGAATCCGTATGCTGCGGCAAGAACGTCGGCGGGCCGCAGAGCGTCACGTTCATTCCCATCGTCTTCATACCCCAAGCGTTGGAACGCGCCACGCGACTGTGGAAGATATCGCCGATTATCGCGACTTTAAGCCCCTCAAGCCGCCCGAGCTTTTGACGGATGGTCATCATGTCGAGCAGCGCCTGCGTGGGGTGCTCGTGCAACCCGTCCCCGGCGTTGACGATCACCGCGTTCGTGCACTGCGTAAGGAAGTACGGCACGCCGGCGCAGGGGTGGCGCACCACCACCATGTCGATCTTCATCGCTTCTATATTCTGTATTGTATCCCTGAGACTCTCGCCTTTATTGACGGAACTTGTTGAAACGCTGAAATTGAGGGGGCTTGCGGAGAGACGTTTTTCGGCTAATTCAAAAGAGATTTTCGTTCGCGTGCTGTTCTCGTAAAATAAATTGACGACCGTCTTTCCCTTTAGCGGCGGGACCACCTTTACGTCCCTCTGGAGCACCTCGTGAAGAGTGTCGGCGGTGTCGAGGATCAGATTAATATCCTCGCGGGAGACCCCCTCTAAGCCGAGCAGGTGTTTTATCTGCAAACTCATTGGCCGCCCTCCCCCTCAAACTCCATCAGCCAGAGCGAATCCTCCCCGTCGAGCTCGCTCACCTTTAGCGAGACCTCCTGAGTGGGGGATGTGGTGATCTTCCTGCCCACGTAGTCGGCGCGGATGGGCAGTTCGCGGTGACCGCGGTCTATGAGCACCGCGAGCTGTATCTCGCGAGGCCGCCCGTGATCCATCAGCGCGTCGAGCGCCGCCCGCACGGTGCGCCCCGTGAAGAGGACGTCGTCGACGAGGACGACGCTCTTTTCGTTTATGTCGAAAGGTATGTCCGTAACCCGAACCTCCGGCTGCCGGAGGCGCGAACGGTAGTCGTCGCGGTAGAGGGTGGTGTCCAAAATCCCGGTTTTAAGCGGCGAGCCGAGCCCCGCCATGGCGGTGATCTTAGCCGCGATCCGCCGCGCCAGAAACACCCCCCGAGACTGCATGCCGACAATGCGGACGCTCCCCAGACCGCCGTACCGCTCCAGAATCTGGTGCGAGATACGGGTAAGGGCCAGGTCGAGGGCGTGGGCGTCCATTATCAGTTCTATCTTTTTCATGCCGTCATAATAAATACATTAAGGGCGGGGCGGAAGTCAAAATTAAATTTAAAATCTTTTCATTTTGGATTAGTAAGTGTCAGTCTTCTGTCTGAACCGCGCAACGCCGATCCACATATACAAATATAATAAATTTTTGGCGCGGATGCCAAATTTTTTATAAGGACGCACGAAGCCAATATCAAACGATCACGCTTTTAAAACATCGTCAACCGAAAGATTGGTTAGTTCGATAATCTCCTCGACACTCATACCTTCAATATTATCACGTCTGGCATGAATCGGGTTTTTCGATGTCTAATAGTTCTTCGTCTTCGCGTATTTTCACGACGTATAAGCCATTTTCTAAGGCAAGGGTTTTTGCTCTACTGTCTATGACTACCCCTACCACCGCGCCGAAGAGTTTTTTGTGAACAAGGTCGAGTTTTTCTTCGTATTTGCGCAATTTCTTTAACCGTTTTATGTGGTCATTTACATCGTGTACGTGTAGGTCGGTTTTTATCTCGACGGCCATAGTTTCCGTGTCGTTGTACAGAAAGACGTCTATTTGGGCGATGTCCCTTTTTTCATCGTCGATTATGTCTCTGATTTTCGTGTCGGGCATGATATGGATGAATGAGTGTCCACCTGCGGCGTTTATGGAGTGGCGTATTTGTGGGATGACAATGTATTCTACTAAAGAACCGAGTTTGTTGTTCACGCGACCAAGATTTCGGGACAATTCGTCAACCGTTTGGGACATTCTTTCAACGGAGCGAAGCGTCCTCTGAAGCGTTTCATGGAGCACTTTCCTTGCCTCCTGAAATTCTGCGGAATTTTTTTGGTTTGCGATAGACAGTTTCTCAACCTCTTTTGATACCCTATCAACAGTGGCTTCGGTTTTTGCGTGGGCAGCTTCCCAATTAGCAAACGCGGCTTCGGTTTTTGCGTGGGCAGTTTCCCAATTAGCAAACGCGGCTTCCGTTTTGGCGTGGTTTGCGACCATAACCTCAGCTAACTTCTCAACCACCGACTTCTTCTTTAGTTTCGGAACGGTGGTTTTCTTTGTAGACGGAATAGTGTTTTTCGCTGTCTTCTTCGTTGTTTTTTTTGCTGTCATACGGCCTCCTTGTTATTATGTCCCTATAATATACATTATTCCGACGAAAAGATCAAGTAAAAAATTAATTTTTTGAAAATGACCGAAATCGACTCCAAAAACGCGGAAATCTACGGGCGGGGATTAAGACGGGGGACGGTAGGACAGGGCGACGATTGGACGAGCGGAGGGCGGGGACCGGAGACCCGTTAGCGGAGTCGATGGGTAGAGCGTACCGATCCGCCGCAGATCAATCCGCTCCATGCGACGACGCCTTGTGCATATACTTGCCTATAATAGCGACAGTCGTCTCATGCGCCGCCGCCTCCAACGCAACCCAGTCGACAGACACGGGCCTATCGCTTGACGGGACGGCAGCCTCCGGAACATTGCCGCCGGACTTGTAATCGACGAGGAGTAAATCGGCAGCGCCGCGTTCGGATTCGGACGGGTCGATCTTTACCGCGAGCTTGTAGACGCTGGAGTTTGTCGGGCCGCAGGCGGATGATAAAAGCAACAGCGACGACAACGCAAATGCCGCCGGGAACAATAGCGGACGTCTGTGGGTTGTGAAGGAAATCATAGCACGTGCTCCTTTTTCTTTGTTAAGTGATTGAAGATTTTTGCTTTCGCATATATTTTTCACATCTTTCATAAAGATCACCGAATAGATCCTTGATTTTTTCTTCACTATGGTATCCTATCTTAAACGAATACCGAAAAGTATCGTACAAATGCTTGACTCTCATATTGTAAATACTCTTTAACGATAGATCCTTCAGTATTATCCACAACATACATACGGAACACACAATGTAAACAATGCAACATATCTTAGGAACAATGATAACAGTCTTTCCATCATTCGGCACTACAAAAAATAAGTACGAAAAGAACAATATTAAGAATAGCGAAATAACGCATAACGTTACATACTCGCCCCACCGATCATAAAAATTGGATTTACGCTTAATCTTTTTGTCAACATCATGAGCCAATGTTTCAAAGTTCACCATTTCCCAACAAAACTTATCACGTTTATTATCATTATTGTTCGGTCGTTTCTCGTAAAATACAAGTATATACGCGCCTATTCTTAAAATAGTGTGCGAATGCCTATAGTATTTTCGCGCCATTGAATAATTTATCATATTCGAAATAAAAAAGATCGTTGCTCCTACAAAATACAATGTTGTTTTTTCAGCTTTTAGTTCCAAAAAATTGCCGGTGCTCTTTTCTAAAATAAGAAAGAAACCTCCCCACGCGATCAAAACAAGGCTGATAAGCTTATTTGACAGTTCGGATTGAATGGTCATTCGCTGATTAAGCTCGTCCCGCAAATAGTGTAGTTCTTGAGACATAGTTATATTGTTCCTTTTCTGTGTGTAATAGTTAATAGTTGCGTGTAATTACCTTTCTACTATGGAATACCACACCTATATTTCAATTCACAATTTTACGTGTTTTTGTTTTCGCAAATATTTTTTGCATTTTTCATAAGTATCGCCAAACCTATCCTTGATTTCTTGTTCGGTGTAGTGACCTAAATCAATTGCATATTGAAAATAATCGTTTAGATGTTTGGCTTTCATACCGTAATTGTCTTTTGAGGACGTATATTTAGATATTGTAAAAAGCAAATATGTGGAAAACATTATATAAAAAACACATATCCCGAATAGAACTTTACCTATTGGACCCCAATACAAAAAAAGCACTATCGATAAAAACACGATAAATACCAGCGAGATGGCATTTAATATTCTATACTCGTCATTCCTTTTATAGAAGCGGTTTTTAAGATTATGATTATTGTCGAGATCACGAGTCTCTATTTTAAAATTTATTGATTCCCAACAGAAGTTTTCTCCAACCTTAGCCGTGCGACTTGGTAACCTATCGTAGAACACATGAATATACGCTGCTATTCTGAAAATAAGATTCGCGCTATCGTAGTATCTTCGCGCCATAGAATGAAGTATAACATTCGAGACGAAAAAGGTTGTCGCCCCTATAAAACACAAGAGTGCATTCTTAGAGTGCGTAGACAAAGACTTGGTTACAAGCTTTCCCAAAATAATAATGACACCGCCCCAAGTAAACAAAACAATGTTGATTGTTTTATTTACATGTTCAAAATGATAGCGGACTCGCTGATTGAGTTCGTCCCTCAAATACTGTAGCTCTTGAAGCATGGTCACACCGCTCCCTTTTTGTGAAATTTTTAATAACCTCGCGTTATTATTTTTCTAAATAATACACACAATATCCCAAGAAAGCAATAACTAACACGCACAAGAAAATATCAATTCGTACTTTCTTCGGTTTTCTTACTATATTCGTAATTTTTCCCTACTATATAGAGGAAAATGATATTCACGGTGATAGCATTATATTGCAAATATTTAATTGATTTCGACAACGGACACGTAAACATACGCTCATCTACGTTATCATTTGCCCATAGTAGATACGATGAAATGTTCCTTAGTATATAGTATGTCGAGAATAAGAAAAAGTTAACCATTGCCATTATTATTATTGTTCTTATTTGAGTATTGTTGTTGATTTCTTTTTGGGAGAGCTCATATTCACGTTTTGATACGCGATCTATAATCTGGATGATGTCTATTTTCCGTTCTTCTAAATTTACATTATCTTTTTCTTTGTCTAATCCGGTTATGATATCATTAATTTTTGAAATATCCGACTCGTTTGATGTGTCCGACTTATCTGAAACGATAGACGTATGCCCATAATACGGACTAAGGATAGTCCTCACTTTCCCAACACTTTTCTTCAGTGCCACAATTCCTTCGCAGGCGTTTATCTCTTCAATCGCTTGTTGTAACTTATCGCGAAATTTTTTCCACTTTCTTGTGAGATTGTCTATGTCTCTCTTCTTCTTATCTCTAATGTACGTAAAAATTACCGTGACTATTGAAAAGACTATCGCGTACGATACTAAAAAGATTATTTCGTTTATCATAAGACTTTCGCCGGGTGACACTGACCCGACACTCCTTTCATAATTGAGTTGACCGCAAGGGATGTGTCTGGTGATCCCTCGCGGAATTGAATTTGACTCGATTTCCAGCACTTTGGGGCACCTCAATAGAGGGGCTCAGATCGAAGGGGCATGAGCGGAGTCGATGGGTAGAACATACGCTCCGCCACAAATCAATCCGCTCCACGTAAAGTGGACACACCCTTGCTTTCGCTATTACTCATCTTGACATTGCCCTAGTCAAAATCAGTCTACTTTTTCAAACGTCCACTCTACCCCGCTATGCGTAGCAGTTGTAAGGCGGATTTGTACACCGTCATCGCAGACACTATCAACAATAGCGAGTACATAGTCTTTTACGGCTTTTCTGATTTGATCACCGTCCATTTGGTTAGGCGTTTTTCCTGAATTAGTTATAGTGTTCATTTCCGTTACCTCTTTCTTGATAATGTGATTATGTGTTGTTGATGTTGATTGTTTCAAATATCCAATTATTGTGGATACTTGCGCTCAGAAATAAAAATAAACGTTACTAAGTTAAAGTCTTTTACTGTTTACCTTTAACTAACACAAACTACTACAAATATGACTACGAACTGTTCATTTTATGACTCCTTTGCGCTGAATTTGTTGTCGTAAATCTAACCACCTTACGATGTTTGGCTTCAAGACTGGGTACCGGATGTTCGCTAAACTTTGCCGGACGCGGTGTTTCACCGCACTATATTACACACGCCGAACTAGCGCACCTACTCCTTGACGCAACGGACGGATAAACCGCCACTGTAGTCGCGGCCCTCGTACACGTCGTCGAAGATGAAAGACATGGCTCGGTAGACCCCCCAGCCAAGCTCGTCTTTCGTAGCCGTCCACCAGTAGCCCCATCTGCCGACAGACCCGTAGCCCCCGGCGCGGTGGCTATAGAAGCCGCCCGGCAAGGCCAAGAATCCGTACTCGTCCGTACCATTGCCGCCCGTATCGTTGCCGTTTTTGATCCAACCGATTGTCGATTTCAACTTCTTGCCTGCCATTTCAGAACCGCCTGCCGTCGTTACCAAAATATCCCAATCCCGATTTGTTGGTAAACGCCAGCCTACAGGGCAAATCTTCATCGCCGTATTCAAATCGTACAACCGACCGTATGTATAACAATTGGAATTATTATCATAACACCAGGAACCACTTGATGTTTTATAATTCAAATTCTCCGCCATCCACTCCTGATTACCTATGGGAATTATATACGTAACTCCGCATATTCCCCGTAATTCCCCGAATTCCCCGCCGAATGCTCCCGAATACCCGCCGCCGGCGGCTGCGGAGTCAGGTAATTAATTCCCTTACCTATAGTTACTGCACGGTATGTTTGACCATCTCTAGTATCGGTGAACTCACTGCCAACACCGCCAAACATAAACACCGCTGTCAGTGTCTTGTTCCCGTCCATTTTAATCGTTACTGTATGATAAATCCAAGTTGATGTATCAATAAGCCATCCCGCAAATACATACCCACGAGCAGTCTTAGCCGTCACCGTTACTTCCGCCCCCGATGGATAGTTCGTCTCCTCCAATGGATATGACGTCTTAAACGGACTGTACGACACCGTCCCCGCCCGCCGGCGACACCTCTGTCGTGAGTTTGTAGAACGAAGCCCCGCTCATCCTCTCGATAAACCCGTCCGCCTCCCCGTTCCAATCCGGCTTTTTGTCGTCATCGCTGCATCCCAGACACAAGAGCGTAGCGATTACGGCGATTTCCGTCACCCGCAAAATTGTTTTTTTCATGTCATACTCCTTTTGGTTATATTTCATTCAGACCGTTCACAACTTACAATTTATAATTTAATGCCGATACACGTTTTAATAGTAAATCCGTACCCCGGTTTTGTTTTCACATCGTAAGTACTGTACATTGCTTCCATATCCCGCGCCACGCTTTCAATCTTGGTTTCCGTTCTCCACCCGTACAGAAACTCGCAGCGCCAATACGACCTGTCGCCCATATCGGCGTCAAAGCCGAAGCCGAGTTTGATCCAGAGCATATAGAAATCTTTGGGAATTATATACATAACTCCGCGAATTCCCCGCCGAATGCTCCCGAATACCTGCCGGCGACGGCTGCGGAGTCAAGTAATTAATTCCCCAAATTAAGTACGGAAAAATATGCCTCTGAGATGGCCCAAGAAACTCACCACATTAATACCATCCATTTAATATTCGTGTGGAAGAATCTTATTTTTTTAAAATTATCAGATGTTCTTTTTTATTTTTTTGTGCAAAAGATGGATTAAAAATTTTTGAATGTTCTGAAAGATTAGAAGATATAATATTACAAATTTTGAAACCGATCATTGGTACAATATTAGAAATAACCGCATCAATATTTATTAATTCTTTTTTTATGACACTATCACCAATTACAATAAATGCTAAACCATCTTTTTTCAAAAGCCTATACATTTCAGCAAAACATTTTTCTAAATCGTTAATCCATTTTTGCGGTGGTCTCTTTAAACTAGAATACTCTCTGCGAGAACCAATTTCATTATCACGAGCATAGTTCACATCCAAATCGAGCCATAATTTACGAAACTTATGATATAGATAATAATCATATGTATTCGCATATGGTGGAGATGTTATTATTATATCTATACTTTCATTTTTAAGCATAGATAAATTACGACTGTCCGCATTGAATAATTTCAAAAAACCAGTATTATTGACATACTTTGAATAATCCGTAATTTTAGAATGGTATTCTGTTGCACGTGAAATAAATAAATCAAATGTGAAATTATCGGGTATGTTCTTATTTTTTGCGGCAAATCGAGTGTCGCTTTCTTGATTTGAAACGCGAACAATAATAGAGGACAATACTATTTTCAAAAAATCTTTCACATTATTGTTTTTTTGTTCCTCTATCAGAGTTAAGATTTGAGTTAATTCTTCGGCCACATTGCGCTGAAACCAGTGTTCTAATCCGGTTATATTTTTCACTTTTATTTTAGGTCTATGTGTTTGCCAGTTTAAATTGTAGTCTGCAATTACGTCTATAAAAGACTTTATGCGATTTAATTCTTGACGTGATAGTGGTGTTGCCTTAACCTTTGACAGTAAAGAAGACAGTCCATTTATATCTACGCCTATGGCATTGTGGCCCAAAACCCGCGCTTCTACTAATGTTGTCCCAGAACCACAAAACGGATCTAAAACGGTTGATTCTTTACCTGCAAATTGTAATAATATCTTTCTTGGAAGTTGCGGCGGAAACTTCGCCGGATATGGGTGTAAAGAATGTGTTAGGGTGCTAGCGTCGCCGTCGTTAAAATTAAAAGGGATGTCGTATTTCATAGTTATATTTTCCTAAAAACAACAATAAATGAACAATTTTGATTTGTGTATAAAACACTAGGGTATCCTAAAAGAACAAGCCGCCGTTGTCCGGTTTGATCCCAAATTATCAGATCATGGTATCTCCAACCTACTTCTTCCCCTGCTCGTGCCAAATCAGAATGAAACGGAATATACGGAATCTTGTTCTTCGTATCTCTATAATCTTTCACGACCCAACACGAATAACCTTTGTTTTTTGTAACCATCAAGTTCTTTTCGAGAACAATCTTTATTTGTTCTAAAAAATCATTGTACGCTAAGTTTCCGAAGTCATTTTTTTCTAGGCTATACTGTTTTACTGTGCTATTGTTTTCTAACTTTATAACGGATGTTTTATGGGTAGTCTCCCGGTCTTTTATTGATTTTTGTATGAAATCAGCATAGGGTGGTGAAGTAATAGTAAGTTGTATGCTTTCTTTCTTCACATACTTCAACACGTTTCTGCAATCGTTATTAACTATTTTATAGGCATTATCATTTTTAAAAAAACCTTGATTATCGTCTAACCATTTTTGCGCTATTTTGGCAAATTTTGGATTTAACTCTATCCCGACACAATCTCTATTTAATTGTTGTGCGGCAATCATTGTTGTACCTATTCCCAAGAAAGGATCAAATACTATGTCATTTTCCGTAGAATACATCTTTATTAGGCGTTCACAGAGTTTCAATGGATAAACCGCCCCGTGTTCTAATTGATATTTGTTTCTAGGTGAAGATAAATCATTCCACACTGGATTTAATAAATCATCTTCTGTTATTACATTCTTTGAAAGCAACGCCCATTCTGCCGGTGTTAAACCGTTAAACCCAAGTTTCACCTTTTTTTCTTCTTTCGCTAGGCTGCCGATGGGTATTTTTTTCATAATAATGTTCCTTTGGCCAGTTTAAAAACAGTCGGAAAGTCCGTTGTTCCTTCAATAACATCTATCAATAATTTTAATTCTTGGTTAAAAATCCCTATAGCCCATTGTTTTCTGTCCACTATTCTAAGAATAAAATCCACGCTGTCGGGCCGCCAAGAAGTAGTAACACCGCTTGTTGTACCAAAAGAGACCCCTATAACTATGTTTTTAAGTTGTTTATTTTCGTCTATAACCTTAGCAACGATCAATGTTTCTTTAAGAGCCGTTACCACATTTTGATCTGTTTTGTATCGTAGAATCTTTGCAACGTCCTTTTCGACTTCTGATTTTGAAAACATTCCTTTACTTTCACCTAATACAACGTCTATGTCTGAGTGAGACGGTGGTAAAGCAATAATATCAAGGTATTCACGCGGTTGAGCCTTTCCCAACTCCGGTTTAGGCAATACAGCGTTTCCACCTTGTGCCCCCGGATAAGAGACCGAAACTAGTTTAAATCCATTCGGGATAAGCACTTTATGTGTGATTGTATATGTTACTTCATCTTCATTCACCATGTTCGTAACTTCGGTAATAGATGTTGGCTCGGCGTGATTGGAAAATCCAAAATAATTTGAAAACGCTGATACAAAATCGTTATTGGTAGAATTGAGCAATAGTCGTTTATTCCATGTCAAACATATTCCATTGTGATTTAGATATATTCCATCTAATAGATACGCAAGCGTGGTTACAACTTTATTTTCCGTAATTTGGGCTTTATGTTTTTCCCAAACTGGCTGAAAATCAATCACATCGGTTATTGATTTTGCGTTCTTGACGACACTTTTTAACTCATCATTCAACCACTCAGGTAATCCACCAGAACGTTTATCCATATCCAACGCCTCAACTAGTTTTTTCTGCAAAATGTCGAGGGATGTCATATCCTGCTTTATTAGGGCGTTACCGTGTGGACGAACAAGAGCATAAACACCAAAAACCTGCCGTGTTTCCGAAAACAAGAATGACATAAACGTCAAAATACCCTTATCCGGGTCCATTGCATGGCTAAAACGGTTTATTTTTGCTGCAACAAAGTCAGGTTTCACAAAATAACGTAATTTATTTAAATTTTTTGCATTGCGCTTGCTCCATGTTTCCAGTAGTTCATTGGCGCCAGTCGCTAGATTAACGTGTTTACGATATATTTGATATGATTCCTCTTTTTTCAACTCAACCAAACTATTTGAAAACCATTTCTGTTCACTTCTTACAAAGGCCGAAACTGCACATTGCAAGGAAACAGCAAGGATTTTTATAATAGGAGGGCATGACGGATAATTAAAATTTCGTTGCAATGTGTAATCATTGCTATCTTCCGTATTCCATTTTGCAATAATATATCCCTCATAGCCGACTGCGTCAATAAAGATTTTTGGCGTGGAGAAAGGATTATAATCTGCTCCGCCAAATTCTTTTTCCGAGTGTTTTTCACCGGCCACTTTCAAGTAGTAAGCACCTGAAAGATAGGCGGCAACCGCACCGTATGTACGTTGTAATTCATGGTCTTCTGTTGTAACCGCTTCTGTAAACTCTATTAATGCTAGAGGATATTCCTTACCGTTTGCAATGCCGGTAACAAGAATATCAGGTGTTATCAACGCATGGATTGCCGCAACAGAACCCGGATTAAAGTCGTCCGGTTTTTTGGCCCGTTTAACTAAAATAACCTCTGCCGCGTTTCTATCAATAACATTTTCGACCATTGGTTTAATATAGTTTTCTGCTTGCTCTAAACATTCATAGTAAATTCTGATTGTCTTCATATAAAAATCATCCTATCGGTTTTAATAACAACATATCCATTCACCTTCCAAACGATCCAAGGGCTTCCTGCGGAACGAAGCTGTGTTCTGTCAGGTCGGCTTCATCCGACATCATCGCGTCAAAAAAAGACTCCTTATATTAAGATACTATATGCCGACGAAAAAGTCAATAGTGAAGAAAATTTTGGGGGGGAGTGAGTATGCTGGCATCTCACACGATACCCCGTTCGGTTTAACCGAGGAGCAAACCGCCCCCAAACACAGCTTTTTCGCCCACGCTTCCCCACTCAGGGCACGTCATGGGACGGGTATTGGGTAGGGGGCGGGTGTGGAAGGAGGCCGCAAAGCGGGTTTGTGGCCTCACCACGTATAAATAAAGGACATCGTTTCAATCCACAAATCATTATAATGACTTGGCTACAGTATAAGATATACATTTTTTTTCAAAAAAATCAAAAAAAAAGAATTTTCTTGACAGAGAATGCGCGGAATATTATTTTAATATAAATTAGATGTACTTTAATTATAAATTTTTCAGAAAAGGCTTGATTTTCTTCTGCGAATGATGTATACTTATATTATAGGGCATTTTTTGTCGTTATTAAACCCCCAAAAGGAGCTTATTCTATGGGGACATATTATAATGAAGGATAGGTAGTTCATATGATCAATAGGCTGATCGCCCACGTCCGTAGGAAAGAAGACGGATCATGGGACGCCCCCCATGACCTCGTAGAGCACCTCGTCGAGGTCGCCGAGCTCGCCGCTGGATTTGCGGAGGCGTTTGGGTCGTCGGAGGTGGCTTACGCCATGGGGCTTGCCCACGATGCGGGGAAATCGACCGCAATGTGGCAAGAATATCTAATCATAAATAGTGAATTTGAAGAAAATGAAGGGGGTAATCATGTCAACTAAGGGTAAAAAAGGTAAAATCGGCCACTCGGCCCCGTCGGCAAAGGCGGTGTATTCTCTGTTCGGTGAGAAGTGGGGAAAGCTGCTTGCCTATTGTATTGCCGGCCACCATGCCGGGCTTCCCGATTGGAGTTCCGGCGGCAATAGTGACCTTGAGTATCGATTGAAGCAGGCGCGGACCGTCGCCGACGCGGAACTTATCGCGCGGGAGGTTCTAGACCTGATTGCCGCTCACAAGCCGAACAAATTGCCTTGGAAGTTCGAAAATGGCAGTTTAGACGCATCGTTGTACATCAGGATGTTGTTTTCGTGCTTAGTGGATGCCGATTTCCTAAGTACGGAGCGGTATATGAACCCTGAAAACGCGGATAAGCGCGGGCGTTACAGTTCCATGAAGGAGATACTAGAGCGGTACAATCGGTTCATGGTTGAAAAGTCATTTGAATCTGAAAGTAACGATGTCAACGAGCAGGAGTGCGGTACTAATGAATCGTTCGGTCCTGAAAAGAATAACGTCAACGTGCTTCGGGCAAGTGTTTTGGCCGATTGTCGTAAGTCTGGTAGGAGTGGCGGTACCGGAGTCTATTCTCTGACCGTGCCGACCGGCGGCGGCAAGACCCTATCGTCTCTGGCTTTTGGCCTTGAACACGCTGTTGCGAATAACCTTGACCGGATCATATACGTCATTCCGTATACGAGCATAATCGAGCAAAACGCGGATGTGTTTCGCGGGGCGGTCGGCGATGAGAATATTGTTGAGCATCACTCCAATTTTGATCCGGATAAAAAGAGCGATTCAAAAAAGGATTCCGGCGAAGAGTCGGATGAAGAGTTGAACGGCAACTTGAAGAAGCTACAACTTGCCACGGAAAATTGGGATGCGCCGGTTATTGTGACTACGGCGGTGCGCTTCTTTGAGACGTTGTTTGCCGTCCGCCCAAGCGCGTGCCGCCGGTTGCACAATATCTGCAACAGCGTTGTTATTTTGGACGAGGCGCAGCTTGTACCGATCAAACATCTGACGCCGATATTAGACACTATACGGTTGTTGTCGGCGCATTATAGAACAACGTTTGTGATTTCGACGGCGACGCAGCCGACTTGGGAAAGCAGGGAGGGGTTTAGCGGTTTGCCGTCGGGTAGTGTGAAGGAGATTATTCACGATGTACCGGCATTATTCAATGCTTTGGTGCGTGTGCACATAAATTATCCGGATATATATGATGTGCCGGTAACATACGAAGAGGTGGCAGAAAAACTGGAACGGCATGATCAAACGCTCTGTATCGTACCGACTAGAAAATCTTGTCGAACATTGTATAGGCTTTTGCCAAAAGACTCGTATCATCTATCCGCTTTGATGTGTGGACAACATCGCAGTGATATAATTGCGGAGATTAAGGAGAAGTTAAAGAATAATAAACCGGTTCGTGTGGTGAGTACGAATCTCGTAGAGGCCGGAGTTGACATAGATTTCCCGGTCGTCTATAAGGCCTTGGCGGGGATGGATTCTATGGCACAGGCTGCGGGGCGGTGTAACCGTGAGGGGAAGTTATTCGGTATGGGCGAGGTATATATCTTCATACCGCCGGAAAAACCGCCGACAGGTGAATTACGTAAGGCAGCCGATGAGTCATTGACACTTTTGAAAAAAGGCGGGTACAGCCCGCTTGACGTTAAGACGTATGAGACGTTTTTCCGGAACGTTATATGGGGAGCGCACACTACAGATAAGGGGGACGTTATGACTGCCCTTACAAAAGATGTCGCTGATTTGACATTACAGTTCCGAGCGGCTGCGGATAATTTTAATATCATTGAGAATGAGGAACAGCATACTATATTTGTACCGTATAAAGAGAGAGGACAGGAATTAATCGCATTGTTGAAAAAGAAAGGACCTGAGAGATGGCTCCTTCGCAAAATGCAACGATATGCTGTTTCAATTTACGAACGCGATTATCATACTCTCAAAAGAGACGGACGTATTATTGAAATATACCCGGGAATTTTTACGTGTTCTGATACCGAATATGATCTGAAAACCGGGTTGAAAATAGATGATGAGCCGTATGATCCGGATAATTTAATTTGCCGACAAAAACGATAGAAGCCATCTATGGCTTTTAATCTGTTACGAAAGGAGGGAGGAGCTATGAAGTGGTGTCTTGAAGTATGGGGTGATTACGCCTGCTTCACGCGGCCGGAGATGAAGGTGGAGAGGGTTAGCTACGACGTGATAACGCCGTCGGCGGCACGGGCCATCTACGAGTCGATCCTTTGGAAACCGGCGATATCGTGGAACATTACCTCCATAGAGGTGATGAACCCTATCAAGTGGCTGTCGGTGCGTCGTAACGAAGTTGGGAAAAAGGCTAGCGTACCCGGTCTAAAAGAACTCTCCGGCGAGAAAGAACCGTCTGCCGGACTCTTTATTGAGGACGAGCGTCAGCAGCGTGCGGGCCTTTTGCTACGTGACGTGCGGTATCGTATACACGCGTTCTTCGATTTTATCCCGCCGGATCAACGCAAAAAAAACTTACCGGCAGAGATGGGTTTTTGGGCGGATGCTGGTGAAAAGGCAGAGTCTGCGCGAACCGACGAGTGCCCCGCCAAATATGCCGCAATGTTTGAGAGACGGGCGAAAAAGGGGCAGTGCTTTCATAGACCGTACCTTGGATGTAGAGAGTTCGCCTGTAATTTTCAGTTGGTAGGCCCTGATGCTGATAAAAAACCTATATCGGAGAACCGCGATTTAGGTTGGATGCTTTACGACATGGACTTCAGCGACATGGAAAATCCGCACGCGCTTTTCTTTCGCGCAAAACTTGACGGCGGCGCTATACGCGTGCCTAAAAAAGATTCCGAGGAGGTGTTGGCATGATTTTACAGGCGTTAACAGAGTACTACGACAGAAAAGCCATCGACCCGCAAAGCGGCATAGCTCCGCCGGGGTGGTGCGTGAAGGGCATATCTTTTATTATTGTCCTTGACGAAAAAGGTACGTTGGTTGCTATTAAGGATATGCGTGATGGCGAGGGGAAGAAGAAAGTCGCAAAAGATTGCATCGTACCGCAGGCGGTTAAGAAAACAAGCGGTATAGCCGCTAATCTTTTGTGGGATACCGCCGGATACGTTTTGGGAGTAGACCTGAAAAAGCCGAAAAAGCAGGAAGAACAGAAAAGAGCGTTCATTGACAGAATTAAGGAGTTGGGAGAAATTGACGATTTAAAACCGGTTATTACATTCTTGGAAGCCGACAATTCCGAAATCTTGCAAGCGGAACAACATTATCAGGAGTTGATAGAGGATAATGCCGTTGTTTCTTTTGCTTATTGCGACGATAACGGATTACTAGTTTGTCAGCGCCCAAATGTAGCCAAGGCTATCAACAAAACCGTCGGTGAAAAAACCGGCGCGTCAATATGTCTTGTTTCCGGAGAATTCGACGAGACGGCGCGTTTGCATCCCTCTATCAAAGGACTTTATGGGGCGCAGACCTCCGGAGCTAATATCGTCTCGTTTAATCTGCCGGCGTTTGGGTCTTATAACAAAGAGCAGGGCGGTAACGCGCCGGTAGGAGAGAACGCCGCGTTTGCCTATACAACGGCGTTAAATCTTTTGTTACGTAAAAACTCAACACAAAAGATCTTGCTCGGTGGCGATACATTGGTGTTTTGGTCTGCTAAAGAGACATCAATCGAGTCAGATTTCGCGTCATGGTTTGAGGAACCGCCAAAAGATAATCCTGACGCGAGAACACACAAAATCAAAGCGCTTTTAAAATCCGTAGAGACCGGCGCATATAATGGTCCGGACGGTAATGAATTTTTCTATATCCTCGGTTTATCGCCAAATGCCGCGCGCATATCAATACGACTTTGGCGGTGTGAGACCATTGGTAAATTTGCGCTTAATATCGCGCAATACTTTGAAGATATGTCAATTACAAAGTCCAAGAACGAGCCGGAGCATTATTCACTTTGGCGAGTTTTAGTAAACATCGCGGTTCAGGATAAATCGGAAAATATCCCGCCGAATATCGCCGGTGATATGATGGTATCTATCATTGACGGAACGCCTTTTCCGACCAGTGTTTTGATGGCGGCGCTTCGCCGTATTAAAAGCGACCAAGGTAGGGTAAAACCCGTTAGAACGGCGCTTATTAAGGCCTACCTTAACAGACTCTGCAAAAAAAATAATGTACGTTACTTGAACCCTAACAATAAGGAGCTTGGTATGTCACTTGACGTAACTTTGCCAGTTGTAGGTTACCAACTTGGCCGTCTCTTTGCGGCGTTGGAAAAAATCCAACAGGAGGGGCTGGGCGACACGAACACCACTATTCGCGAACGGTATTACAGCGCCGCTAGCACGTCGCCGACGACGGTGTTCCCTATCCTGATGCGCATGAAGCAGCATCACATCGCGAAAATCGAAAAGAAAGGGCGCCAAATAAATCTTGAAAAGCTCCTTACCGAGATAATGTCTCGAATAGACGTAAGTAAATCGGAGGCTTTTCCGGGACATTTGGATATAAACGCACAAGGCTATTTTGCAATTGGTTACTATCACCAAATGCAAGATTTTTATACCAAGCACGATACTAAAACCGCGCCGGAAACGGAAGCGGTAACCGAATAACAACACTTTTTTAAAAGGAGCAGTCGCTATGAGTCTTTCTAAACGCTATGATTTCGTACTTCTCTTTGATGTCGCCGACGGAAACCCTAACGGCGATCCCGATGCCGGCAACCTTCCGCGTTTAGACGCGGAGACCGGCCGCGGGCTGGTTACCGACGTTTGCCTGAAAAGAAAGGTGCGGAACTACGTTCTGTTGAAAAAAGAGGAAAAGTCCCCGTATCGCATCTTCGTAAAGGAGAAGGCGATACTGAATCAGTTGATAGGGCAGGCCTACGAGGGCGCCGGCATCAATCTCGCGAAAGAGCCTGAAAATCCTGCTGACGGAAAAGCCAGAAAAACCGTCGGTAAGGGTCAAGGCGGCGAGGTTGACAAAGCTCGTACGTTTATGTGTCAGAACTACTTCGACATCAGGACTTTCGGCGCGGTACTGTCAACAGGTGCAAACGCCGGTCAGGTACGCGGTCCGGTTCAGTTTACGTTTGGGCGTTCCGTTGATCCCATCGTGTCGCTTGAGCACAGCATAACGCGCATGGCCGTAACCACGGAGGAAGACGCCGAGAAACAGAGCGGCGACAATCGTACCATGGGGCGCAAGTTCACCGTCCCATACGGACTCTATAGGGCGCACGGTTTCATATCGGCGCCCATAGCCCAGCAGACAGGTTTTACTTCTGAAGACTGCGACCTGCTGTGGGAGGCGCTGTTGAACATGTTTGAGCACGACCGATCCGCCGCCAGAGGGCTTATGGCCACGAGAGGTTTGTATGTTTTTGAGCACGATTCAACAATGGGCAATGCTCACGCCCATGAGTTGTTTGACCGTGTGATGGTGAAGCTCAAGGACGAATCCAAGCCGCCGCGTGAATTTGCTGATTATACGGTGGGTGACATCGATATGGGCGGGTTGTCTGGAATCAAGTTAATCCGTAAAGTCGGATAATTCAACCGCATACGCGATGCGCCGACACATAGTCGGCCTCGCGTATGCTTAAATGTTTATTATTCGGCGAGGGTTTTATGTTTGAGGAATCCGATCTTCTACCTATTTCCGCTCTTCAGCACTTAGAATATTGCGAGCGGCAATGCGCGCTTATTCATATAGAACGATTGTGGGACGATAATCGGTTTACCGCAGAGGGAACGATTCTTCACGAGCGGGCAGATAGCGAGGAACGCGAAAACCGTAAGAATGTCCGTATTGCCAGAGGTCTCCGAATTCGGTCAATGCGTCTAGGTATCTGGGGGCAAGCGGATGTTGTAGAGTTCCATCGCACAACTGATACCGAAAACACAATTAACCTTTCTGATGTGCAAGGCAAATGGAAACCATATCCCATTGAATACAAAAGGGGTAAACCGAAAACTAACAAATGCGATGAAATACAGTTATGCGCTCAAGCGTTGTCCATTGAAGAAATGCTTGGTGTTGCCATTCACGAAGGCGCTCTTTATTATTGTACTCCCAAAAGACGGACGATCATTGAATTTGACACTAACCTCAGAACGGAAACAGAAATGACAATTAGCAGACTGCACGAACTCATTCAGTCAAGACAAACGCCAAAGGCAATATACGGCGATAAATGTAAACTGTGTTCTCTCAAAGACATTTGCTTACCTCAAATCAGTAATTATGGGACAGTAAAGGACTATATTGAACAAGAACTTGGCACAAGCGAGGAATATTCCGATGAAACGACTCCTTAACACTCTCTACATCACCCGCCATGGCGCCCATATTTCTAAAGAGGGAATGACCATTGTGGTCTTCGCGGACGGTGAACGGCTTTTACAGATACCTGTCCTTACCATATCAGGTGTGGTATGTTTCGGCGGTGTGTCATGTACGCCGCCGGCTATGGAACTTTGTTCGGAACATGGTGTGATCATCACATTTTTGAGTGAAAGCGGTAGATTTCTGGGTAGAGTTGTAGGCCCGGTGCACGGTAATGTTCTACTGCGGCGCGAACAATACCGAATTGCTGATGATGAGGCACGTTCTGCAGAAATCGCCCGTATGTTTATCATTGGCAAGATATGTAACTCTCGCCAAGTGTTAATGAGGGGTGCCCGTGATCGTAAAGACCCACAAGTGATTGATGACCTAAAGGCAGCCTCGCGCCGACTTATCCAAACCGCACGCCACATAAAACAAGGTACGCCAGCCGATGAGTTACTAGGCAAGGAAGGTGATTCTGCTAAAACCTATTTCGCTTCATTCAATAATTTGATAACATCTCAGCATCAGGAATTTCGGTTCACAATCCGTAGCCGGAGACCTCCGCTCGATTGTGTAAATGCAATGTTATCATTCGTGTACACATTACTATCACATGACGCTACCGCTGCGCTAGAAAGCGTAGGTCTTGATCCATTCGTCGGTTTTTTCCACAAAGACCGTCCCGGAAGACCGGGTCTTGCGCTTGATTTAATGGAAGAATTCAGGTCTCTGCTAGCCGATAGAATCGTAATTTCTCTGATCAACCTGCAACAAGTGAACCCCAAAGGGTTTATCACAACGGAAAGCGGTAGCGTAAAAATGGACGATGACACACGCACCTCAGTAATCTCTGCATACCAAAAACGTAAGCACGAAGAGATACGACACCCATTTTTAAACGAAAATATACCTATCGGTCTGCTTGTCCACGCGCAAGCGCTACTTCTAGCGCGGTATATACGCGGCGACCTTGACAAATATCCACCGTTTTTTTGGAAATGAGGCCAATATATGATGGTTCTGGTAACGTATGATGTAAATACAGAAACGCCAGTCGGTGAAAAGCGTCTGCGGACGGTAGCCAAGATATGCAAAGACTACGGTCAACGGGTGCAAAATTCCGTATTCGAGTGCCTAGTAGACCCGGTGCAATGGACTGTCCTGAGAAAGCGCCTGCTTGATACGGCAGACCTTGACAAGGACAGTCTAAGATTCTATTTTTTAGGAAGCAACTGGCAAAAAAGAGTGGAACACTCAGGTGCCAAAAATACATACGATCCTGAAGGGCTCATTTTGATATAGTGTCTTTTATTCCAAATAAATGAAATATTAAAAATAAATTTTGGAAAGACACCGTTCATTGACATATTTTACGTAATAAGCACATTATGGTAGCAACCACTGGCACAAACTTGCCAACGTGGTCGCGCCCCTTTTGGGCGCGTGGATTGAAATAAGAATCGCGAACCCCAAGCGCTCATACGGACGCAAGGGGGTTCGCGATTTTTGTAAAATGTTGTATTTACTGCCTTTACCAATTATTATATTTAAGATTGGTAGAGCCTATTAAAATCCATCCCTAGGTTCGCGATATATTGACTTTGGGTATGTGGTTAGCAATAACTTACAGATGTAATGTCGCACCCTTTGCGGGTGCGTGGATTGAAACCTAGCGTGTGGAGAATACCCCTGTCTGTAGGGCCGAGTCGCACCCTTTGCGGGTGCGTGGATTGAAACCCTACCTCCTTGCCGCCACCGGCTTTAAATCCTGGTCGCACCCTTTGCGGGTGCGTGGATTGAAACCAGTAAGCCAAGTCGGGGCGGACGGGGGTCGACGGTCGCACCCTTTGCGGGTGCGTGGATTGAAACTCATAAGTTCCCTATATAGCCCTATAGGGTGGCTGGTCGCACCCTTTGCGGGTGCGTGGATTGAAACCAGGTACAAAAGTGGCTCGAGCGTAATGCCCGTGGCGTCGCACCCTTTGCGGGTGCGTGGATTGAAACGAGGCTAGGAGGCTACCATGGGCACGACCGTAAGTCGCACCCTTTGCGGGTGCGTGGATTGAAACTGCTGCTCAATATGCCGCAGCTCCGCGAGATCGGAGTCGCACCCTTTGCGGGTGCGTGGATTGAAACCAATAAGACAAGTCGGGACGGACGACGGCCGACGGTCGCACCCTTTGCGGGTGCGTGGATTGAAACCCGTTTGGGACGATATTAGAACTTTCGACGGAAGAGTCGCACCCTTTGCGGGTGCGTGGATTGAAACCTTGAGACCACGATGGCGGCGTAACTAACCAAAAGTCGCACCCTTTGCGGGTGCGTGGATTGAAACTAGCGAAGGCCTCATAGCGTACTACAGCGGCGGAAGTCGCACCCTTTGCGGGTGCGTGGATTGAAACAGGTTCGGGGTACGCTGACTATGATGGGGCGGCCTGAGTCGCACCCTTTGCGGGTGCGTGGATTGAAACACATCAGGAGCGTTTAACGCTTCGCCGAACCTAAGCGTCGCACCCTTTGCGGGTGCGTGGATTGAAACCCGTTCGGGATAGTCTGGCCGGAGAAGCCCGTCATGTCGCACCCTTTGCGGGTGCGTGGATTGAAACTGCTCGACGGCGACGACCAAGTAATAACGGGTGGCGTGTCGCACCCTTTGCGGGTGCGTGGATTGAAACAACATCTCATAATTGGTTATATTGACGCCTAACTGTCGCACCCTTTGCGGGTGCGTGGATTGAAACGTGAAAAGGCGCTATACGAAAGCACGGTAGGCAATGCCGGTCGCACCCTTTGCGGGTGCGTGGATTGAAACCCGCCGACGCGGACAATCAGATCACAACCGGCACGGGTCGCACCCTTTGCGGGTGCGTGGATTGAAACCACGCATAACCCACGATCCACGGCACTTTGATTGTGTCGCACCCTTTGCGGGTGCGTGGATTGAAACCTACACGCCCGACACGAGCGCGGCGGCGACAAATGTCGCACCCTTTGCGGGTGCGTGGATTGAAACAAGATAATAATTTCTTACAGTGTAGCCGTGAGCAGTCGCACCCTTTGCGGGTGCGTGGATTGAAACATCGTAACGGAGGCGGTCTCGCTGGTAACGCTGAGTCGCACCCTTTGCGGGTGCGTGGATTGAAACGAGAAATGGCGAGAGGGGCTGACGGTGGAGGATTTAGTCGCACCCTTTGCGGGTGCGTGGATTGAAACACGTCGGTGTTGCATAGGCGGATTCCGCTATAGGGGGGTAGTCGCACCCTTTGCGGGTGCGTGGATTGAAACCGACATAACGGCGGCGTCCGGCGACATTGTCGAGTCGCACCCTTTGCGGGTGCGTGGATTGAAACTCCAGCGGACACCAAAACGGTGGCGCGCAGTGATAGTCGCACCCTTTGCGGGTGCGTGGATTGAAACCGTCACGGTTTGACCAAACAATGACGACGCGAGGGCTGTCGCACCCTTTGCGGGTGCGTGGATTGAAACGTCGAAAGTAAAACAATAACCATTAACACTTTAAGCAAGTCGCACCCTTTGCGGGTGCGTGGATTGAAACGCGTGATCTCCTACGCAATGCACCTGCGGCTACCGGTCGCACCCTTTGCGGGTGCGTGGATTGAAACAATACCCAAGTATCCCTCGCAAAGTTAATGTTGAGTCGCACCCTTTGCGGGTGCGTGGATTGAAACTATACTTGGGGAACGCCTGTTCTACCAATTCAAGGTCGCACCCTTTGCGGGTGCGTGGATTGAAACCTACCTTTAAGTTTTTGCTTGCGCTTATTAGCCGCTAGTCGCACCCTTTGCGGGTGCGTGGATTGAAACTTGATCACCAGTGGGAGTGTATCGACTTCGTAGCCGCGTCGCACCCTTTGCGGGTGCGTGGATTGAAACCGACACCGGGACACAATATCGTCAAAAGATATTGTCGCACCCTTTGCGGGTGCGTGGATTGAAACTTAACTTACAATGTCGCCATAGTTGTAGGTATCGCGGTCGCACCCTTTGCGGGTGCGTGGATTGAAACGCGCAGATTTAGCCCTGTCCGGGCGCGGGCGGCGCGGGTCGCACCCTTTGCGGGTGCGTGGATTGAAACAACGAAAATGGCCACGTCTACACGTGGAAAGGGCGCGTCGCACCCTTTGCGGGTGCGTGGATTGAAACGCGGAATTATTCGCAAAGTGGCTTGAGCGGGTAAGGTCGCACCCTTTGCGGGTGCGTGGATTGAAACGGGTATACCGTCGAATTGCGCAAAGCCGTTAACAGTCGCACCCTTTGCGGGTGCGTGGATTGAAACGTCGAGATATATGTCGTCGCGCCGTTGAAATTAAGTCGCACCCTTTGCGGGTGCGTGGATTGAAACTATAACGGGCACTCGACAAGGCGTTCCCCCTCGGTCGCACCCTTTGCGGGTGCGTGGATTGAAACCATAGTCACATCCTTTCATGGGTTTTTAGCCCGTTTGTCGCACCCTTTGCGGGTGCGTGGATTGAAACGCACCCTCCAACGCAGACTCACGGAGGGATGAGTCGTCGCACCCTTTGCGGGTGCGTGGATTGAAACAGTGATAATAACAGGTTGCTTAGTGCCTCCAATAGTCGCACCCTTTGCGGGTGCGTGGATTGAAACCAATAAGAGAGGTCGGGGCGAACAACAGTACCAGGAGGTCGCACCCTTTGCGGGTGCGTGGATTGAAACCAATATGGGGTTCGCTCATGGCTAATAGCGCAACATTTGGTCGCACCCTTTGCGGGTGCGTGGATTGAAACACGGAGCCGCTTAAAAAACAATTGCAGATCACGCTGTCGCACCCTTTGCGGGTGCGTGGATTGAAACCAATAAGACAGGTCAGGGCGAACAGGAGCATCAGGTCGCACCCTTTGCGGGTGCGTGGATTGAAACCGGTTATTGTTAGCCGCTCGTATGGTGAGCTTGATGAGTCGCACCCTTTGCGGGTGCGTGGATTGAAACTGCGCTCGCCCAATACCGAGTCTAACGGCTCGGCCTCGTCGCACCCTTTGCGGGTGCGTGGATTGAAACAGGCAAGTCAGCGCCGGGGAATACGTGTTTATCGGTCGCACCCTTTGCGGGTGCGTGGATTGAAACTTTTTCCCGCCGGCCTCAAGATCGCCAGCGCCGAGTCGCACCCTTTGCGGGTGCGTGGATTGAAACGCGAGTCGTCATCGTTATTGAAAGTCAGCGACGCGCCGTCGCACCCTTTGCGGGTGCGTGGATTGAAACGCGCCGCGGTTGCCGCAACCGCTAACCCTAGTTGTCGCACCCTTTGCGGGTGCGTGGATTGAAACGGGTCGTCACGCTTTGCCCGCTCCACGCCCTCGACAGTCGCACCCTTTGCGGGTGCGTGGATTGAAACCTGTGCCGAGAATGTGCAGCGGATGCCCGTTTGAGTCGCACCCTTTGCGGGTGCGTGGATTGAAACTTTCATCAAACGGTTCATTGTCCTCTTGCGGCTGTGTCGCACCCTTTGCGGGTGCGTGGATTGAAACTTAGATTGGGCGAACCAAGAGGCGGGGGAGTAAAGTCGCACCCTTTGCGGGTGCGTGGATTGAAACACAAAATTGCGGCGGGGATACTTGAGGGTAAAAAGTCGCACCCTTTGCGGGTGCGTGGATTGAAACTTGATCAACTCGACAAATTTCACGGCGGGGCTGGGTCGCACCCTTTGCGGGTGCGTGGATTGAAACGTCGTGCCGGCGTTAATCCAATACCACGGAGAGGTCGCACCCTTTGCGGGTGCGTGGATTGAAACGGTACATTGTACCTAACCTAGGAGGATATATGAGTCGCACCCTTTGCGGGTGCGTGGATTGAAACCCGATCGCCGCTTATTATAGATACTAGCAGTTTCGAGTCGCACCCTTTGCGGGTGCGTGGATTGAAACAGGGGAATTTTACCGCGCTAACGGCGAGGCGTATGCGGTCGCACCCTTTGCGGGTGCGTGGATTGAAACTGTCAACGTCACTGTTGATGGAGGAGGCGGGGCAGTCGCACCCTTTGCGGGTGCGTGGATTGAAACATTCCGCCTGTTAAAATCCCCGCCCCGTGGACTGAGTCGCACCCTTTGCGGGTGCGTGGATTGAAACCGCCGTCCCCGTTTACAAGGTGAACTACGGCGCGTTGTCGCACCCTTTGCGGGTGCGTGGATTGAAACCGACACCGGGACACAATATCGTCAAAAGATATTGTCGCACCCTTTGCGGGTGCGTGGATTGAAACGAGAGGGTGACGGAGGGGAAACTATGAATGGTAGGTCGCACCCTTTGCGGGTGCGTGGATTGAAACAATTAGTACCATCTTCCCCTCCCGCAATAGGTTTAGTCGCACCCTTTGCGGGTGCGTGGATTGAAACATATTAGACCCCTCTTTGTTGGCTATTGTTGTTGTCGCACCCTTTGCGGGTGCGTGGATTGAAACGCCTATCTCCTGCAACCGCTCCACCCTAACCCCCGTCGCACCCTTTGCGGGTGCGTGGATTGAAACCCTAAGTCGCGCTCGCTATTTGAGTAAGTATAGAGGTCGCACCCTTTGCGGGTGCGTGGATTGAAACGTATAGAATGGATAAAGAAAACAGTAATATAGGGTCGCACCCTTTGCGGGTGCGTGGATTGAAACCTCACGAGCTTTTGCAGCCTCAAGCTCGGCATCTAGTCGCACCCTTTGCGGGTGCGTGGATTGAAACCCGGAGTTTGCACATCTGTCCGAGCAGGCCGTACGTCGCACCCTTTGCGGGTGCGTGGATTGAAACGATGATTATCCGCCACACCATCCACGCCTTGTCTTTGTCGCACCCTTTGCGGGTGCGTGGATTGAAACCTACTCATGGTGTTTGCCCCGTGGATGATAGTCCTGTCGCACCCTTTGCGGGTGCGTGGATTGAAACATGAATGATTTGAGCACCCGTCAGTTTGAATCAGCTATGTCGCACCCTTTGCGGGTGCGTGGATTGAAACCAATAAGATAAGTCGGGACGAACGACAGTACCAGGTCGCACCCTTTGCGGGTGCGTGGATTGAAACATGTGATCGAAGCCCGCAGTTTTGTCAGGTTCGGTCGCACCCTTTGCGGGTGCGTGGATTGAAACCAAAACCCATACCCTCCGAATCCGTGGCGAGCGGTCGCACCCTTTGCGGGTGCGTGGATTGAAACTCGAACTCAGAGTCGAGCAAACGGTAAGGCACGAAAGTCGCACCCTTTGCGGGTGCGTGGATTGAAACCATTGCTTAGGCTACTTGCCGTCGTGCTTGATGATGTCGCACCCTTTGCGGGTGCGTGGATTGAAACCATTTCTTGGAAACGTAACGGCGCTCAGGCGCTAGTCGCACCCTTTGCGGGTGCGTGGATTGAAACAGGATGTTAATAGCCTATGGAGAAGCGACTGGTGGGTCGCACCCTTTGCGGGTGCGTGGATTGAAACATTCGTATTCGTAACCACCGCGTAATAATACTTAGTCGCACCCTTTGCGGGTGCGTGGATTGAAACACGTTGGAGGATCGCCTGCTCAGATAAGTGGCTAGTCGCACCCTTTGCGGGTGCGTGGATTGAAACTGCATAGCGCGGGCGTGTCCATTACGCCGGCTAATGTCGCACCCTTTGCGGGTGCGTGGATTGAAACACGGACCCGCCTCTCGTCGAGTTTCCGGCTGGTTAGTCGCACCCTTTGCGGGTGCGTGGATTGAAACCATTGCTTCAACGCCTGAGCGTGCCGAGCCTGCGCGGGTCGCACCCTTCGCGGGTGCGTGAATTGAAACTTTGTTTGCTACGTACATCACCTCTCCGGTTGCGGTCGCACCCTTCGCGGGTGCGTGGATTGAAACCCTGTCATGTCGTAGATAGCAATCTCGTTTGGGGCTAAGTCGCACCCATCGTGGGTGCGTGGATTGAAACAGAAAGTCAAATCCGTTTCCGTCTTTGGTATCAAGTCGCACCCTTCGCGGGTGCGTGAATTGAAACAAGGCCACGCACGGGAACGCCGGGGACAGCGGATGTCGCACCCTTCGTGGGTGCGCGGATTGAAACGGATGATTTGGTTAAATTCATCATGACGCAGTGAGTCGCACCCTTCGCGGGTGCATGGATTGAAACGACACTATAAAAGTCGAAAGCGCCATCGACTTTTGTCGCCCCCATCGTGGTGTGTGGATTGGGACAAAAAACTTAGTTGATGCCTTGTTAATTATCCAAGCCGCACCATCACGGGTTGCGCGGATCGCGGACGAGCGCGAAGTCACCGGTTGCAAGCGGCTGCTGTTACCGCAATACGTCGCGTTGTTTCATAGGGGGGCGGCGCAGAAGGTATTAATAGTAAAGCCCCCTTCCGGGGGCTTTATGGGATGGCGTTGTCAAACAAAATTCCTATTTGTCACTCGCCCTTCAGCAACTCCCGGCCCGCCGGGGTCAGGTAGGGCTCGATCTCGGAGCGCGGGATCACGACGTCGAAACGGCCGGCGGCTCCTACCGCTATCTGATACTTGTTCCAGTGGAAACCTACGCCCTCTTTCTCAAAAGATACCTCGTACGCCCTGTCCTTCAGGGATTTGTCCAACTCTTTTTCATCGATAGATTCGCCGCTCTTCAGGTGCTTTTTGAGGAGTTTTGACAGGTCGGCGTTTTTGGCGGCTACAAATATATCGCCGTGCGACAAACGTTTCTGCGTTTGGGTGTTGATAATGTAGACTTTCATGTCGTCGGAGCAACTCGCGCCGCACGCGGAAGTGCTGCGCTCTATGTGGAGGTACTTGCCGGTTACGTCCAATTTAAGTTTCTCGAAGTACGACTTGTTCGACTTGCCGGAGATCTCCTGCTCCCACTTGGCCAGATACGCCTCAGACGCCGCCCCGTCGTACAGGAGGCTGTCTAAGAGGGTCTTCAGGCGTTGTTTCTGGGGGGTGTCGGCGGTCTTGAGTTTGAGCAGGTCGAGGTACAATGTGTACGCCCCCTTGACCTCCTTGGACGCGATCTCGAAATCGGTCTTCGAGACCTGGCCGTAGGACGGCGCGCCGAGGCCTAGAGTGATCGCCAGCAGGGTTATGAACGGCATATTGCGGGAACGGCGGGTCTTGTTCTGCATTTTCGCCTCCGTATTAGGTTAATGGTGATTTGATTTAAGACAAGTTCTTACCATAATTGCTGTTTGGCGTTTAAGGGGACTTATTAAGCAATATAATATATACGCTAGGGGGATTTGCAATATTTTTAAAAAAGTTTATCTCGGCTCTGACGCGGCTGACGCGGGGGGGCGATACCGTGAAATGTGTCCCTGCAACCTGCGGGAAGGGATTTTGCGGGTGAAATCGCTCCCTGCAACCTGCGGGGGACGATTTACGCGCGGTTTTTGCTCCAAACACGCGGGCGCGGGGGGATAACCGCTAGGTTATGCCCCCAAACACGATTGCGCGGGGGGATAAACTTGCGGGGTGGTTAATCTTCAACACAACGCACCGATAGCCCGCTGCTCTTGCCGTTGTAGTCCTCGTCCGCGTTGTAGTAGTTGTAGTATATGTACCGGTTGTAGGCGTCATCCGCGTCGGCCTCCGTGGCCGTCCACCAGAGGCCGAAGTTGCCGGCCTTGAAGACACTGCCAACGGAACCACGGTAGCCGCCGGGCAAAGCCGAAAATCCATATTCATCTGTACCATTACCATTGCTATTCCAACCGCTTCTCGCTTTCAATTTTTTACCCGCCGCATCTTTACCGCCCACCGCCGTCACCAAATTATCCCACTCCTGACGAGACGGCAAATGATACCCTGACGGACAAACCGACTTCGCCGTTTCCCAATCATACAACCTGCCGTACTTTCCGCAGTTGGAATTATTGTTATCATAACACCACGATTTGCCTTTCTTATAATTCAGATTCTCCGCCATCCACATCTTCCCGCCGATCGCCACCGTCTTGTAAGTTTGCCCGTCTCTGCTGTCGGTAAACGTCCCTGTCTGTTGCGCCGTTGCCGACCCAACCAATAACACCGTCGCCAACAAAACCCACCGTCCCCACCGTCCAAGTTTCCGCATACAATCCTCCATAGAATAAAAGTGTAATCATCCCAACCGACAGATACCCGTCCGTTTAAATATATATCGCGCCCGCCCCGTCCCGCAAAAAAAATTCGCCCGCCCGTCCCCGCCCCGCGCCCCCCTCAGCTGTCCGCCTTGTCGATCAGCTCGTAAAACGTGATATCCCCCTCGAATTTCCTGCTCCCGTATTCGCCGATGAACTTCGCCAGAAATTCTTTCGCGCCGTCCTGCGGGTGTACGGAGATACGGCGGTATTGGTCTTCTATCGCCGAGAAGACCGAGCCTACCGTGTCGGCGGAGAAGTCTTTCGCGGGGACGAAACCTTTGTCGCCGTCTTGGATCTGGTGGATGAATTTTTCGTGGACGAGCCAATTGAGTATGCCCGCCGCCTGTTGTTCGGTGAGTTCGTAGGTTTCGCAGAAGCGTTCGGTTGTCGGGGGCGGTTCTTTTTTTCGGAACGCGCGGACGCAGTCTATGATTACGCGCAGTGTGATGTAGCTGCGGTAGTCGCCCACGCGTCTGTCCCAGCGTTGCGTGGAGCGCAGGAGGGGTCTGAAGTTTTGGTGGACGTAGACGACCTGCGCGCCAATCAGCAGGAGCAGCGCGCTGAAGTAGAGCGAGATGAGGAAGAAGACGATGAGTCCGAAAGTGCCGTAGATGGTCTGCGTTTGTATGGAGAGGTTGACGTAGTATCCGAAGCCCCAGCGTTCGAGTTCGAAGAGGGCGCAGGCGATGAGTCCGCCGATGGCGGCGGACGGGGCGCGCACGCGGGTGCTGGGTATGGACCAGAACATGACGGTGAACGCCAGCGCGGTGAAGATCGCCGGCGGGAAGCGCAGCAGGAAGAAGTCTTGCGGCAGGAGGCCGAAGATTCCGCTGTGGCGCAGCTGGTACGATATGAAGAAGAGTATGGGGCTGTAGACGATCACCATGGTGAAAGTGCGCAGGCGGTTGAAGAAGGGGCGCACGCGCCCGACTTTCCAGATGGCGTTGAGCGACTGTTCGATGATATTGAAAAGCCCCATCGCCGTGATGATGAGGACGGCTATGCCTATGCCGTTGAGTCCGCGGGCGTTCTGGAAGAATTCCAGGATGTAGCCTACGACCGTGGGCGGCGAGAAGGGCAGGACGGCGGTGACGGCGCGTTCCACGTGGTGCGGCGTGATCTCGGCTATGCTCGCGAGGAGGAGGGCCGCCGTGGCTATGAGGGGGATCATGGTGATGAGCAGCACGAAGGCGATCCCTGAGGCGCGGCTTGTGCAGTGGTTTTGTATGTACTCGGAGACGACGATCCGCATGAAGACGGCGAACTTGACGGCGAGGTAATAGGCGCGGTTCTTCCCGGCGGCGGCGGTCAGAGCCTCGTTGGGTTTCTTGATGATGTCGCGGAGTATTTTGAATCTATGTTTCATTGTTAAAGTCAGATTATTAAAATCATTGTTACGCGTACATCAATCTTCCCCGCGTTTCAGGAACGGTACGTCCGACGGCTTGGGCCGTTTCTACCCACTCGCCGATGGCGATTTCGGCATTTTGCACGGCTTCGACATACGTTCGCCCGTCGGCCATGCAGCCCGCTAATTCGGGGACTTCCGCGATAAACGCGTTATCTTCCGTACTCCAATAAACAATCATTTCGTAATTATACATTCGGTTCCTCCAAACGATATTTTAGTATAACGGTTCTTACTTGTTTAACTTGATACGCCTTTGCTTGCGCGCCGTTTGGCTGTAAATTGAGTATTTCTTCAATATCGTGTCTATAGAAGATATGGTGACTCCCTTTGATTCGTTCATTAAAACCCATCGCGCGTAATAGTTGAATGAGTTCCGTAAACCTTATTGACAGGTCATTTCTGCCGGATAGAATATTAGCAAATATTTTTTTCATTATTCTCCATTAAATTTTAGAAATCATTGCTTAAAAATATGAGCGATTAGTACGCCGCCCAACGCCGCTATCGCGATCCATGTCGGCCAATGGATTCGCAGCATTGTCTTCCAGTATTCAATGCTGAATATTGGTTGGTTTACGCTGTCCAGTATTCCGCCGCGTCTGTCTCCGTTGCGGCGGTCGGTGATTCTTTTGTCGTCCGCCACGGCCGGCGCGTACTTTTGCGTGGAGCGGAAGACCAGCGTCTGGCGGTCTACCCGTTCGTTGGGGTCTACGGTGTCTAAGTGCGTCAAGAGTTCCTCTATCGACAGGTAGCGGTCGAGTTTGTTCTTCTTCAGGGCTTTGAGAACTATGAGTTCCAATTGCTTCGGCGTGTCTTTGCGTTTGACGGACGGCGGTATGGGCAGGTCGTGAACCTGCTTGTGGGCTACGGCTACGGAGTGGTTCGCCACGAACGGCGGCTTGCGGGTCAGCATTTCGTATATCACTATGCCGAGCGAGTAGATGTCCGACTGCGCGTCGATCTTCTTCCCCATAGCCTGTTCGGGCGACATATACTCCGGCGTGCCGACTGTCGATCCGGTCTGAGTTATGCCGGTGGTCGAAAATATCTTCGCTATCCCGAAATCCGTTATGTGTATGACGTTGTCTTTGTCGAGGAGTATGTTCTGCGGTTTTATGTCGCGGTGGACGACGTTGTGGTGGTGCGCGTAGAGCAGGCCTCTGCAAATCTGCTTCGAGAAGTCGATAATGTCGGAAATGGCGATAACTTTTGTCTCGGCGATGTAGTTGCCGAGGTCTTGGCCGTCTATGTATTGCATGGCGATGTAGCGGTATCCCTCGTCCTCGCCGTATTCGTGTATGGTCACGATGTTTTGGTGCTGCAGCATGGAGATGGCTTTGGCCTCTATCTCGAACCGTTGCGTGAACTCGTCGTCGCGCGAGAGCTGCAGGGGCAGCACCTTTATGGCCACGACCCGGTTGAGCGGCTCCTGCATGGCCTTGTAGATGTCGCCCATGCCGCCTTTGCCGATCTTACCGAGTATTCTGTAAGGGCCGATGTTTGCCGGCAGCATATCCACGTATTTGTTTTTTGACATATAAGGTTGCTCCTAAGTCGCGCCGCCGCGGCCTGTGCGGTTTCTGAGCGCTATCCAGAATATAATAATTAGCCCGGCGCAAAGCAAAATTAACTCTACCCACTCGCTATGCTGGAAAAACGGCTTGCTCAAATCCAAAGAGAAGACCTTTTTCATAATCCCGAAGATCGGGCGCGATATCGTCAGCCGGGAAATTTGCCGCCCGGGTTCGGACATATGCTCGAAATAAACCAATATCCCGGAGAAGAATATTTGCGGGATGAGGACTATGGGGAGCGTGCTGATGGCCCGCCCCACGCTGCCGCTGCAAACGCTCACGGCGAGGCCCAGAAGGTTGCCGGAGAATATCGCCGCGTAAAGCAGCGCGAGCAGCGAGCCTGAGAACTCAAGGTGTCTGAAGACAATGACAGCCGACGTTATGAACAGCAGGGCTTGCGCGGCTGAAAGGGCGGCGGCGACGGCTATCCGCGCTATGATGTACGCCCAGCGGTTCATCCCGCACCTCGCCTCCCGCGCCAAAAGAGGCAGTTCCGAGGCCACCTCGCGCACCGCGTCTAGGCCGCCCACCCAGATGCCCGTCACCGTGAGGCAAAAGTAGAAACTTATAGGGAACTGCGGTATGGACATCGTGTAGACAAAGCCGAGGAGCAGCGTGATGAGCGGCGTCTGCGCCATCAAGAGCAGCATATTGCGCCTGTCCCTTACGTACACCTTCGCGTACCGCGCCGTGAGCGTGTACGATTGGCGGAAGAAGAATCGCAGCGCCGTGAGCGGGTGGCGCAGAGCCGCCGCCCAATCGCGTCGGGGCAATGCCGCCTGAGCGGACGTAGCCGCGATGTTAGCCGTCGCCGCGTCCGCCGCCCGCCCGCCGTCGGCGGCGGCCCCGAAGACGGCGTCGCCGGAATGTTCATAGATCTGCGATATAGACGGGACGTTGAAATACCCGCAGATAGAAGCGGGCGCGCCGGAAAAGAGCGTCTTGCCGGACTGTATGTAGACCAGCCTGTCGCAAAGTTCGAGCCGCTCCAGCGTGTGGGTGATGAGGATGAGCGTGTGGCCTTTGTCGCTTATCCGCCTGAAGATCTGCATGAACTTCCCGATAAGCCCGGGGTCGAGCCCGGCGAGCGGTTCGTCGAGGATCACCACGGAGGGCGACGCCAAGAGTTCCACGCCCACGTGCAGCCGCCGGGCTTCGCCGCCGGAGAGGTTCGACACGCGCGTGTCGCGGCGGTTCGCGAGTTCCATGAGTTCAAGCACTTCGGCGGCGCGGCAGTGACGCTCCCTCTCGTCGCTGTCGCCGGGGAGGCGTATAAGGCTTTGGTCGGATAGCGTCTCCCAAACGGTCAGTTCGGGCCGCAGAAGTATCTGCTGCGACACGTACCCCATGCTGCGGGCGAAGACCGCGCTGAACTTCGCCGCCGGGAAGTCGTTCATGAAGAGCCGCCCTGTCGTCGGGGCGAGCTGCCCGGAGAGCACCTTGCAGAGCGTGGACTTCCCCGCGCCCGACGGCCCCAAGAGGGCGACGAAATCGCCCGGCTCTATCGTCAGGTTGATGTCGTCTAAAAGCCGCTTTCCGCCCAGCCTGACCCCTAGCGCGCGGGCCTCTATGCGTATCTTGCTTATGTCGTCGGCCCGGCGGAACTCTCCGCCCGTCACGTAGAACCTGAACGGCCCGATGTGCACGACGTCGCCGTCGCGGAGCGAATGCGTCCCGACCGGGCGTCCGTTGACGTATGTGGAGTTTGCGCTGCCCTGATCGGTTACGGAGAGCCCGTTCGCGTCCCTCTTGACGACGGCGTGGAAGCGTGATACCATGGGGTGGGTCAGGCGGATGTCGTTCGCCGCGTCGCGCCCGATCCTTATAACGTCGCCCTCCGCGCCGCCGCCGAGAGCCGAGTCGCCGTTGCAGGAGTTCAGAAGCGTGAAACAGATCGAGACTTCGTCGATGTCCACGCGCAGTATGTTGACGCCGATAGTCAGCGCCGAATCGCTACGCAGAACCGCTTCCGTAATCGGTTCGCCGTCTAAAGATGTGCCGCATTTGCTGTTGGAGTCTGTAACTACGGGCCGCGCCGCGTCGCAGCGTACGACGGCGTGGCGGCTCGACACTCCGAAACCCGCGAGGCGTATGTCGCAAGACGCGTCGCGCCCGATAGCGATTTCGCGCCCGTCGAGCGGGAAGAGGAAAGCCGCCTCTGCGGCCGTCTGTGTGGTCTTCGCTTGATTCATCCGCCGATAATCGTCCTTATCAGCGCCGCCGTCTCGGCCTCGGCGGTCTCCAGATCGTCGTTCACGATCTCGTGCTCGTACTTGCCCTCGGAGCGCGCGAATTCCATCTCGGTGCGGGCTTTGTCGAGCCGCAGCCGTATAGTCGCCTCGTCGTCGGTGCCGCGCGACCTGAGCCTTTTCTCAAGCTCCTCCATCGAGGGCGGGACGATCAGTATCCCCACGGCCTCCGGATACGCCGAATCGAACTTCTTCTTCCCGTAGACGTCTATGTCCATGATAATGTGGCGTCCGCTAGCCGTCACCGAGTCGATAAAGGCGCGCGGCGTGCCGTAATAGTTGCCGAATACCTGCTGCCACTCGGCGAACTCGCCCTTGGCCGCTTTGGCCTCGAACTCTTCCTTGGTCATAAAGAAGTAGTGCACCCCGTCCGTCTCGCCGGCGCGCGGTTTGCGCGTGGTGGCCGAGATGGAGTACACGAGACCGGGCACCGTTTTCGCGAGGCGGCTCAAAATCGTGGACTTCCCCGCGCCGGACGGCGCCGAAAAGACGAATATCTTACCCTCCGTCAATCTCGCCTCCGATCGCCTTCGTGGCCTCGTCCACGACCTCTTCGAAGCGGGGGCCGTACGTCGCGTCAAACCGCTTATCGGCCGCCCTTTGCTTGAACTTGGCCTCAAGCGCCTCAAGGCGGATGTCGCAGTCCTTTCGGACCAAGTACTCCAGCTTGTAAAGCATATTGTCTATGCTGCCCACGGAGCGGCTGATTACCAAAAACAGGACGAAAAGCAGGGCCAGCATGCAGGAGGCCAAGATTATTTGAAGCGCCATAGACGGTGCCTTTCGGTTTTCGGTGGTCGGTCCGTAAAGCTATAATATAATATGGCGCGGTGCGGATTTCCTAAAAAAACATCGTCATATACAGCGGGTAATAGATCACCCCGTCCGCGCCGGTTTCGGTGTTGTGCTTGCTGAGAACCGCGCGTCGGAGCAGCGGCGTTCGGGCCTCTCCGCAGGCGCGGTCGAGCGAGGCGTGCGCCTTGTGGTTTTTCCCGGATTTTACCTCTATCACCGAGAGTCCGCCGCTTTCCTCAAATACGAAGTCGAGTTCGGAGCGTCCCTTTTTGTCGTAGTAGTAGAGCGGGATATTCTTCTTTGCAAGTTCCGCGGCCACGGCGTTCTCGGTTATTCCGCCTTCGTTGACCTCAATGCCGCCGCTTAGCAACGCGCTTTGAACGCCGTTCATGCCGAGCGCGCACAGCAGGCCGGTGTCTAGCATATACAGCTTGTACAGATTCCGTTTTTCGTTTAACCGCAATCCCGCTTCCAATGCGGCCACGTTGAAGCAGTTGTACGCTATTCCCGCCTCGGTCAGCCACATTGAGGCGTTTTCGTATTTCCGCGCCGCCGCGCCTTTTTCCAGATCGGCCAATATAAAGCGCTTGTTCTTCTTGTTCAGCTGTCCCGGTATCGCGTCGAACATTCTCTTGGCGAGCATTTTTTCCTTGTCAGCGTATTTGGATATGTCGTCGCGGTAGCTGTCGAGGATCCCGTTCTGTACCCTCAGCGTCCGAGAGAAATCGTCGTTTTCAACAAAAGCCTCGACTACTGCCGGCATACCGCCGACGACGAGAAACTCCCTATAGGCCTTCATCATCCGCTCGTGCAAAAACGCCTCTACCGGACGCGCCGCCGCGTAATCTTCGCGCAATCTGTCCACGACCTCGGCAGACACGCCTCTAGCCCATAAAAACTCCTCAAAATCAAGCGGGTACATTGCCGCTTGTTCCTCAAAGCCCACCGGATAAGAGGGCACGTCCTTGTAGCCTATTCCCAACAGGGAGCCGGACTCCACGTAGTCGAACCGCCCGTCCTCCACAAGAAATTTTATGGCCGTCCGCGCCCTAGCGCAACACTGCACTTCGTCGAAAAATACGAGCGTCTCCCCCGCCTCAAAAGGCCCCAGCCCCATGGCCGATAGGTTGAGGATGATCGTCCGGGCGTCCAAGTCGCCCTCGAACGCCCCCTTCGCCGAAGGCTGCCTCTCGAAGTTTATCTCGACGAAGTTTTTGTAGTTAGCCCGCGCGAACTCGCGGACAATGAAGGTTTTGCCCACCTGCCGCGCCCCCTTTACAAGCAAAGCGGGTTTGCGGCCGCCGCCGCTTTTACCTCCGTTTTTCCACTCGGCCAATCGGGCCGCCATCTTACGCTTGAGCATCCGGCATCCTCCCTGTTTGTGGTAATATAGTATCTTTTTCAACTTATTGCAACAAAAATTTGACTTTTTTTCAACTTTTAGCAATCCAAAATGGTGTGAAAATTCAACTTTTAGCAATTTCTAGGGGGTTAAAGGGCTATGTCCGCTCCTGAAAGTCAGGATACCGTCCGATCCGGCTTGATCATCACGGGGTACTGACGGTTATCCGACGCATGTGTGTGCGTGGATATGGATACTGAGGGTTGTTTGAACCACCGTTTTTTTATTAACTTGGTTTTTTGCTTTGGGTATTGACATTTCCGGTGTAATATATTATCTTAATTAATATTGAGTGGTTCGGGCGCAAAGGCGTTTCGGATATGGGGGCTATACATTAGGATATGGAGAGTTTTTATGGCGAGACAGAATATACACGAATCCGCCCTGAATTATTTCATAGAACATCAAGAAGAACTTTGCGAAAAATACAACGGCAAAGAACTTCTAATGTGCGGTGAACGTGTGGTTGGGGCGTTTGATACCCTCCATGATGCTGCCGAAGAGGGGCGTAAATTATTCGGTTCCGGGAACTTTTCTGTACAAAAGTGCATACCCGGAGAGGAAGCCTATACCGTCTATATTCAACCGCTGGTGCTCGCGTGAACTTAACTATTACACATAAAGGCCTCGCAAATAAGATTGTCAGCCAAGCTGTGATAACATCTGTTGACAGCGGTAAATCCATAGAAGTATCAGCTATATGGGATACAGGGGCAACGACATCATTGGTCAATAATAAAATAGTTCAATCCTTGCAACTCAAAGAAATAGGCGTTGCTCAAGTAAAACATGTCGCCGGAGCGACGGCGTTTCCTATACATTTAGCCGCTATTGAAATTCATGGCGGGATGAAGATAATGGAACATCGTCTTGTATCATTTCCATCAATTCATGCCTTTGACATGATCATTGGGATGGATATAATTGCGCTGGGCAAATTTTGTATCGAAAATGAAAACGGAAATACCGTTTTTTCTTTTGTATCGTAACCCCTCGCAAAGATGGTTTTTACAAGTCTAGTCCCGCCGACAATCCCGGCTTTCGAGCGGTTCGTTGCCGCCGGGTCACCGGATAGCCGGGGCCTATTCGCTCAGAATAGTGGGTCTCGCCCCAATAAAATAGCTAACATTATGATTTAGCGTATGTTACATCAATATTGAAGGCCGTTGGCGGTGGTTGAAATCCGAAGGTCTGGAAAAAAATAAAAAAAGTATTGACACGCAAATCGCCGCATGTTATATTAATTATATCGGTATAAATGACAGTCGGCGGGGATTCGGTCGGGATGATCGGATTTTGTTTTATGCGCTGTATATAATCATAGAATATACGGATAATGGCCATGGTCTTGTACGCGTTGGTAGCAGTAACATTTTCGTTCGTAGCCGCCGCGACGGTAGCGGGGGCGCAAGCGCGTCGGTTGGCGCCACTCGGTTGCCACGCCCATAACGCGCTTGGTGTGAGGGGAGCCGTCGTGACGTCGCCTTGGCAAAACGGCGACTCCGTACCCCCCCCCCC
>Ga0268262_10000864_pt1 | contig 39254 bp, 24 predicted proteins | sample TergutNc150P3_FD_190354 | JGI IMG/M metagenome (GOLD analysis project Ga0268262, IMG submission 190354) | Nasutitermes corniger P3 segment gut microbial community from laboratory colony in Florida, USA - Nc150 P3 (SPAdes) (version 2) | ecosystem: Host-associated > Arthropoda: Insects >...
TATCGCGGAAATTGACGCGGACACGGGAACGGCGGTTTCTGTCAAAAGGATAGCGCTGCGCTCTTAGGATATCGTTGTCAGGTTAACTTTCCGCTGGCGGGCGATTGTGAACTGGACGTATTTCGACAGGGCGTTCTGAATCGGAATACCGAATTTTTCGGGCAGTTTCATTCTGCATCGAAATGCCTTTATTGCCGCTTCCGCCACTTCTTTAAGACGGGGATCAACGCATACAATGGATTCGTCGTTCCATTTTATTACAGGCGGCTGACCTTTTTCTTCTATGAACTGCAAATAAATCTGAATGCGTTTTTTACCAATCGTGTCTCTTTCATAAGAAACGCCATATGTGCATTTGTCGTCTCCGGTTCTTACAGGATCGATTTTGGAAGAATCCATAATGATCTGGGACAGGCGTTCTTTGTAATTTGTCCAGTTCCATTTTTGCGCCGCTCTTTTAATATCTTCCTTTGACAGCGGCTTGCCCTCTTTGATGTACTCATCTGTTGTCTTCAAATATTCTTCGATTAAATCGTCGAAAATATCTTTATATTTCCGGTAACTGACAAGCCCGCCTTCCCTATTCGCGGCGGACGGTTCCAAAAACGGAGCCTTTGTCTTGATTACAGAAAGTAGCATCGCGATTATGCTGCCCATCTTCGGGTCATCGTCGCTGGAAAAAGTATAATCCCCGCCCACGTACTTAAACGAAATTGTCTGCGAGCCGTTCTTTTTTTCCGTAATGCCCATCGCAAGCACGGACTGAATCGCCGTTGCCCAAAACACGTTTCCTTCGGGCGTATATTTCGGCGCCGGAATTTTTGCCGCGGTGTCATTTATAAAGACAAGCAGTCTTGGGGAGTACTCGGTTAGGAATTCCTGATATTCTGTCATTTGCCTAACATATATTTATTGGGGCTAGAAAAGATATAATAAAATATTGATTATTGCGAATTTATTTTGAATGCCTGTATACATCGATTTAATGGCATATTATAATTACATAAATAATGAATATAGACAAATTTACAATAAAGGCGCAGGAAGCTCTGAACGAGGCGGCCGTCATCGCGCAGAAAAATGACCATTCCCAGGTCGAGACCGAGCACGTCCTGCTCGCGATACTGAAGCAGGAGAACGGAACTGCCGCGCCTATTATCGAGAAAATCGGGGGCGATGCCGCAAAGCTTGCCGACGGCGTACAGGCGCTTGTTAACGCCGCGCCGAAAATCTACGGGGAGGCGGCGCAGGTTTTCTTTTCGTCCGCGGCATCAAAGGTTCTGGCAAAGGCGGAAGTTGAGGCTTCTGCGTTAAAAGACGAGTATGTCTCCACCGAGCACATTTTAATCGCCATCGCCGCGGGGGACGGCAAGGCTTCCGACTTCCTTAAAAAAGCGGGCGTTAACAAGGACGCGATACTCGGCGCGTTAAAGCAGATTCGCGGAAACGCCCGCGTAACCGATCAAAATCCAGAAGAAAAATATCAGGTGCTGGAACGCTATTGCAGAGACTTAACAGCGCTTGCGCGTCAGGAAAAACTTGACCCCGTGATAGGCCGCGACGAGGAAATCCGCAGATGTATGCAGGTGCTGTCGCGGCGCACCAAGAACAACCCCGTGCTTATCGGTGAGCCGGGCGTAGGAAAGACAGCCATTGTCGAAGGGCTTGCGCGGCGGATAGTCGAAGGCGACGTGCCTGAAGGCTTAAAAGGGAAAAAACTGCTCGCGCTGGATTTGGGCGCTCTTGTCGCAGGCGCAAAGTTCCGAGGCGAGTTTGAGGAGCGCCTGAAAGCCGTCATTCACGAAGTACAGGCTACCGACGGAAAAATAATTTTATTTATAGATGAACTGCATACGCTTGTCGGGGCGGGGGCGGCAGAAGGCGCGACAGACGCGTCCAATTTGCTTAAGCCCGCGCTTGCGAGGGGCGAGCTTCGCTGTATAGGCGCGACTACGTTGGACGAATACCGCAAACATATTGAGAAGGACGCGGCTCTTGAACGGCGTTTCCAGCAGGTGTACACGGCGGAACCTTCCGTTGAGGATACGATAGCGATCTTGCGCGGTCTTAAAGAACGGTACGAAGTCCACCACGGCGTGCGGATAAAAGATGAGGCGCTTGTTGCGGCTGCGACTTTGTCCAGCCGTTATATCACAAGCCGCTTCTTGCCCGACAAGGCGATTGACCTTGTTGACGAGGCTGCAAGCCGCCTGAAAATGGAATTGGACAGCCGCCCCACGGAGCTTGATAAACTGGAGCGCAAACTTCTCCAGCTTTCGATTGAAAGGCAGGCTCTTTCGCGCGAGGAAGACCCGTCATCTAAAGACCGCCTTTCAAAACTGGAAAAAGAAATCGCGGGTATCACGGAAGAACGAGACGCGATGAAAGCCCGTTGGGAAAATGAAAAACTTGATATTCAAAAAATCAGAAAAATCAAACAGCAGATTGAAGAGCTTAAAATCGAGGAAAACCGCTATATAAGAGAAAACAATCTTTCAAAAGCGGCGGAAGTAAAACACGGAAGAATTCCCGAAGCGGAAAAACAGCTTGCCGCCCTTACCTCTCAAATGGAAAACAAGCGCGACAGCGCCGCGTTACTGCGCGAGGAAGTAAGCGAGGAAGATATCGCCGGAGTCGTTTCAACATGGACGGGAATACCAGTTTCAAAAATGTTATCGGGCGAATTACAGAAGTACCTCGATTTGGAGAAGGTTCTTGAAAAGCGCGTTGTCGGACAAGGCGAGGCTCTTGCCGCCGTCGCCGACGCGATCAGGCGTAACAAAGCGGGTCTTTCCGACGCGGCGCGCCCGCTGGGTTCGTTCCTGTTTTTGGGACCGACAGGCGTTGGGAAAACCGAACTTGCGAAAACGCTCGCGGACTTTTTGTTCAATGACGAAAAAGCCCTTACCCGCATCGACATGAGCGAGTACGGGGAAAAACATTCGGTAAGCAGATTAATCGGCGCGCCCCCAGGGTACGTCGGTTACGAGCAGGGAGGCCAGTTAACAGAGGCGGTACGGCGGCGGCCTTACAGTGTGATCCTATTTGACGAAATAGAGAAAGCCCATCAGGAAGTGTTTAATGTTTTCTTGCAGATACTAGACGACGGCCGCCTGACGGACGGACAGGGGCGCGTTGTAGATTTTAAGAATGTCATCATCATTATGACAAGCAACTTAGGTTCTGACTTGATACTCGGCGCAAAAAACCCGGAAATTTTGCGAAGCTCGCTTATGGAACTTTTAAAACAAAGTTTCAGACCAGAGTTTTTAAACCGTATAGACGAGACTGTTATTTTCAACAGACTGGATAAAGCCGAAATAGGCAAGATTGTGGACATTCAGCTTATGCGGCTTGCGCAAAGGCTCTTGGAACGCAAGATTACGCTTAATGTGTCGGACGCGGCAAAGTCCCTGCTTGCCGAGAGGGGCTATGATCCCATGTTCGGCGCGCGCCCGCTTAAGCGCACAATCCAGTCCGACCTTGAGAACCCGCTGGCAAAGCAGGTTATTTCCGGCGCTATCAAAGACGGGGAAACGGTTACGGCTGATGTGTCCGGCGGTGAGATTGTGTTTAAGAAGCGGTGATCGGGGATTACTTCTTTTTTATTCCGTCTTTTTTCCATGCCGCAGCGAAAAACCCGATGATGGCGGGAAGCGCGCCGATTTTCTTGAACGGGTTGCGCTCTCCAAGCAAGGTTCCAAGGGCGGCAAGGCCTTTGTAAACTTTTTGCGAATAAGGCTGCCACCAGGGTTCGCGCCTTGCGCCCGGCAGTACGTCATTTATAATCACTTTTGCCTTAAACATTTCGCGGAATCCGTTTTCGCCGTGCGTTCTTCCAAGCCCGGAATCGCCGAAGCCTCCCCAGGGCGTTTCCGCAAGACCGTGGGACATTAAATGATCATTTATCATTATTGAACCTGCGTTGATGTTAGCCGCGATTTTTTTCGCCTGCCTGCGGTTTTTTGACCAGACAGAAGCCGTTAGCGCATAGGAAGAGTCGTTGGCAATGTTTACAGCCTCGCTGTCATTATCGAAAGGAATTACCCCAACGACAGGACCAAAGACTTCATCGTCAATAATGGGCATTCCTTTTTTTACTCCGGTTAAAACTATTACAGGGGCAAACAGGCTTTCATCATCAAGAGCGCCGGCGGAGCTTCCGTCAGGAAGTTTGAACGCGGGGCTTTGAGCGGCAATTTTTGCTCCCTGCGAAAGACATTCTTCTACCTGTCTGCGGACTTTTTCTTTTTGCTTATGAGAGATAAGAGGACCATGATCGCAGGAAACATCGTTACCCGCTTGAATGGATTCTACCTTTGTTTTTAACTTTTCCAAAAATTTATCGTGAATGTCACGGTGAACCAAAACCCGCTGGACTCCGCCGCAGGATTGACCGGCGTTTGAAAAACCTGCCCAAATAATTCCAGACACAGCGCGGTCAATATCTGCGTCCTTAAGGACAATAGCGGCGTCCGCGCCGCCGAGTTCAAGAGTGAGGGGGAGAAGCTTGCGGGCGGCAAGAGCCATCAACTCTTTGCCTACGGCGGTAGAGCCTATAAAAAACAGCTTGTCTATTCCCCCGTTGACAAAAGCGGGACCCGCTTCGTTCCCCGGCATTTCAACATTGACAAAAAGTCCGTCGGGAAGATTCGCCGCTTTTAATATTTCCGCAATAACGCGTCCTGTGCCCGGAGTATGGGATGCCGTTTTAAGAATCACAGCGTTGCCTGCAAGAAGCGCCATAATAACTTCGGAGAAGGGAATTGAAAAAGGATAGTTCCAGGGAGAAATTATTCCCACTACCCCCCAAGGTTTGTAAATCATGCGGCTTTGTTTGTAAATCATCAGGATATTGCCGCTACGGACTTTTTGCGGCTTACAAAGACGCCGTCCCAGACGGACATAGTATGGAACTGCCATAAGCGCGGGAATAATCTCCGAGGCAAGAGCGTCAATTTTCAGCTTGCCGTTTTCTTTGTGGATTATTTCCGTAATTTCATCGCGCTTTTCAGCGAAGCTGTACCCCGCTTTTTTTATTCGCCGCGCCCTTTCGCTGTACGAAAGTTCCGCCCAAACATTTTGGGCTTTTCGGGCTTTATTTACCAGTTCATAAATCTCGTTATGCGTCATGATCTGCCCCTGAAATCGCCCATTGCGCGGCTGATGCCGAAAAAGTCGGCGATACTATCCATCATGGCGGGAGGCAGAAGCCGCAGTAAATATACCAAATACACAAAACGGGGCATGATGAGCCGTTTTTTATTTTTCAACACAGCTTTGACAATTTTTTTTACAGCATATTCTTTTTTAAGAATCGGCAGAACGAGCGGAAAACGGGTTTTTACCCCGTCAAACATTCCGGTATTTATAAAGAAAGGGCATACTACGGTAGTTTTAACCGCGCTTTTCATTCGCCGCAGTTCCATACGCAGAGCTTCGTCAAAACCAAAAGCGGCGAATTTTCCGGCGCAGTAATCCGACAATCCCTTTACGCCGATTATTCCTGCCACCGAAGAAATTGTAACAATATGGCCGCTGTTCCTTTCGATCATGGAAGGCAAAAACGCTTTGCTTGTCCAGAAAAGGGAAAGCGCGTTGATATTTATATTTTTGATTATGCTTTCATCGGGAATGCCAAGAAATGCGGGACCTGTCGTATTCTCCGCTTTTTTTGATACCACACCCGCGTTATTAACGAGAATATCCAACGGACCGAAATCCGCGATAAGTTTTTGCGCCTGACTGTAAACGGCGTTTCTGTCGGATACATCGCAGACCATTCCGCGAATAAAAAGGCTTTTTTTGCGGGCTTCATTTTCAAGCAGTTCTAACGCGGTTTCGTTAATGTCCCAAATAACAACCCTGGTCTTTTTTTCAGCAAAGGAAAACGCCATAAGCTGTCCGATGCCGGACGCTCCCCCGGTTATTAATATCAACTTATCCTGTATGTTTTTCATGATTGATATTATTACATATTTTGACTTAAAAAGAAATATTTTACAGAAATACCTTTTATGCCTTTCTTGCCCGCTTTAAAAGCTATTGACAAAAAGGCATGTTTCCTCGGCACAGGCGCGGTGGTTTGCCTTTATCAGAAAACAATGTCGATTGCAAAAAATGTCATATCGGTTCCGGTATGGGAGATATAGACGCGGTTGTTACGGTAAAAACAATCAGTTAATTATCAATCTTCTTCAAAACCGCAAGCATTTCCGAACCGCGAATAAATTGCGCGGGTCTGAAATTGCGCCCGTCCATAAGGGACAAATTTTCTGTTTCAACACAGCCGAGGATTGAGTCAAAGAAGGGCGACAACGGAGGAATGTCCGTAATAGGGCTTCGCGGGTTAGCGCCTGTCGCGTAACGCGCTGAATAACGGGAAAGCAGACTCTTGTCCGCGCGCGATTCGGCGTATAAATGCCAGATAAACCACGCGGCTCCGGCGCGAGTTACAAATTCGCTTTTGTCCGGCTTTGTTTTTGGCCATTCGTTTATGTTAATATCCTGCGTATACGGAATAAAGGCGCGGTCCAAAAGGCGGTTAAAAAATTCCGCCTCTCCTATGTCTTTGCCGCCGCTTATAAACCTTAAAAGCTGGGTTTCGTTACGCGCAATGGCTATGCAGTCGCTCCATGTGATGCGTTCCTGCATCATGTTCATGGTTCCCGCCGCCATGCCGCTTGTGTTGCGCAGTTCCCATGCGCGGTTGCGTAAATCCCCGTAACTTTCCTTGTAAACGCCGTTAATACCCGAAGAAAAAGCAGCGTCAAAAGCCCCGGCGGCTTCGGCAAAACGGCTTACTTCCGTAAGAGAAACGCCTCTTTCTATCTGCAATTCGCCGAAACCAACGGCGTTGGAACGGCGGCCCACTATCGACAATTCTTTTTCGATTAACTCAAGCCGCTTTGTTGGGTCTCCTTCAAGACGGATGCCGAGAATTATCGAAGGGACATTCCCGGCGGAAGCCGCCGATGACTGCCTGTATAAACGCTGGGCATCGCTGTACTTGCCTTCGATAATCGCAAGCCTTCCCGACCACGCCAAAAGCATACCTGAATACTCGGCGTCGGCGGAAGCCTCTTTTTCCTTTTTTGTAATTATCTGGCGCGCCGCCGCAATTTCATTTTGCTTTCCCCGCGCCTGCGCGCCTCCGGCGGCTTCCAGCGGAATAACGGCCGTTTCAATCTCTTCAATGTTTTTTTGCGCCTGTCCTTTTTGGCTGTTAAGCGAAACATCTCCTTTCATGGAAACGCAGGAAGAAAAAAATGCCGCCGCCAATAACAGGAAAAGAAAATGTCTTTTCATAAATACTCCATTCAGGTTATCTGAACTGCCAGCGGTACAAGCGCCGGTCCATTCCAATGCCTATAATTTCCGGTTTTTTGTTTCCTTTAGCCGGAATAAAATGAGGCTTGCCCCACATGGCAAGCGGAAAGCCTTCCAGCGAACGGAAATTCCGCGTATACGCGTGCAAGGCGTTGCCTTCGCCCGTTATAAAAACTTCCGGCACTTTATCCCCGTCGCAGTCATATACCGTTATGTACCCTTCTTCCTTCGCGGTAAAATCCGCTATGCCCTGATACAATACTTCGCCTTCCATGCTTACCCTGAACAAATTTCCTTCCGAAGATATAAGCCAAAGGAACCTTCCGTCAAAAACGGGCTGGACAAAAAACACTCCTTCAAGCGCAACAGGGAACGGGGAAATTCCTTTTCCGGTTTCATCAAAAATAAAAAGATCGCCCGATTGGCTTACAAACGCTATATGCACAATGTTGTTAAGCGTAAATAAAAGCGGCGAGCCGAAACCAATGCCAGCGTCCGCCGACAGCGGCACAGGCCAGCCGGGAAGGAGCTTTCCGTCCGCGTCAAGAAGCCACAGTTCGCTGAAAAAACTCTTTGGATATACTGCCGCGTAATGGCGCGTTCCGTTTTTTGTCTGCGCGGCAAGGAAAGAAGGGGGCGAGCGCAAAGGAGAGGTAAACGACGTTTCCCATGTTTTTTGAGAGCCGTTAGCCTCTACAGTGTGGACTTTGCCGTCTTCATCGCAAAGGTAAAGCCTGCCGTTATACGACACAGGCGCGGCTGAAAGCCTTAGCCCCGTAAGCAAAGGAAAGTCCTGCGCCGGCTCCAAATCGCCGTTTACATAGGTGATTCTTCCGCGCTCGCTTGCTACCCAGGCGTTTACCGCGTTTTTATCGTTTTTGTCGTTTTTATTATCCACGGCTCCTTCCGCCGGAATAATCCAAAGCCTGTCCTGTCCGCGCATATCAACAACAGCGTTATCCGCAACATTAACAGAAACAACAGTGTCGCCCGCGCTGATAAAAATTTTACTGTCGTCAGAACTGCCGTAAACGCGGTTAGAAGGACGCGCTTTTGTTTCAACAAGAAGGGAGTTTACAAGATTAACTCCGCTCCCCGAACCGGGAACAAGAACAATGGTAATGTCGGTTTTTCCCTTGTCAAAACTCATGCGCACCAGCCCCTGGCGGTAAAGGGACAAAAAGCCGCTTAAAGCCGTATTTTTGCGCAAAAAGAACGGCATAGATAAATCCAGCGAATAGTACAGGGAGAACGCGCTTGCGGCTGTCCTTCCTCCCGCGATATTGCGCCATTCCGCCGTTTTGGGAAGCACGTCGTTTCTCTGCATTGCACGTAACGCCGCGAGAAGCGCTTCCGCCGATTCGCTCGCCAGAAGATAGTCCCTGTAAACCATGTAGTAGGGCGAAGGCAAAAACAGGTTCCAGCGGCGCAAAAGGGACTGTAAAAATTCCGGGACTTCGATACGGGGAATACGCGTTCCGTCCAGGCTCAATCTGGTATTCTCGCTAAGCACGATGGATTTAAACGCCTTGTCAAAGACTGTCTGCCTCAAGCGCTCGTCGGCGATTTGTATCGCGTAGACAGGATGGGGACGGCCTTCCAGCCCGAAGACGGCAAATTCTTTCCCAGTCCATGAAAAAAGCAGATCATCAAGGGTAAGTCCGAGTATTGTGCGGGAAAGGCTGTCCGTGCGCTTGATGGTGTCATCAAAGTCATTACTGGCAAATACGCGCGTCGCCTGAAAAAGATCATCCAGCGTTCCGGCGGAAAGGACAGTCGCGTACTGGGAAGACGCGGGCAGGCGCTCGGACATTCCCGGAGCCTGCGAGCGGACTTCCATCAGGCGGTTTAACGCCGCAAGCCGCGACGACAGCGAAGAAGTTATACGCAGTTCAAGTTTTTGAGGATAGACGGATAAGCCGGCTTCCACGGCGGAATCAAAATCAATGCCGTCTAAAACCGCAGCGATTGCGGAATCCTGCTCCGATACAAGATCGCTGAAAAATGCAGGAGAAATTAAAAGCGCCGCGTCGTAAGAAGAAGGCTTTATTGTATTAAACCCGCGCTTTCCTGAAAGCTTGCTTTCAGATTGATTGCTTTCTCTCTGCTTGTCCGCAAGCTGCACTTCCAAATATAAATTCTCGCGCGATTCAAAAACCTTCGAATCATCGGTGATAAAAAGCAAATTCCGGTACGGACCTATATAAAATGTCTTGCCTTCCATTCGGTATTCAAAACGGGAATTTTTCCCCGCCTGCACGTAGTAAAGATTGGGAATATTGAAAAAACCCGAAAACGAGGGAAATATGCGGAGGAGAGGCGAAAGAAACCCCATGTCCCAAGCAACCGCAAGGGCTTTAGGTTCGGAAAGAAGGGCAATCTCCACGCTTCCGCGCGCCGCAATGCGGACAAGGCGGTTCTTGGCGAGCGGTCCTTCCTTCAAATTATTGATTACCGAAACCGCAGGAGACAGCGAAGGCACGTTAGAAAGCTCTTTTAACGATTCATGGGAAAGCACATCGTCAAAAAGACGCACCGGGTTGGAAATATTTACGCGTATAACCGCAGAATCGGGAATAAGCGCGTCGACCTTTACCCTGCCAACCAAAGAAAAAACAGTCCATACAATGGTTAAAAAAACAAGAATGAAAAAAAAGACAAAAAAAAATTTTACAATCCGGTTTGCTTTTGCCATACACAAACTTTATACCATAAAGGCAATTTATTAAAGAACTTGGGACTCCGGGACAGATGTATTTATGCCGGTTTTTTCAGGTCCCGGCTGGTTAGTTTTGTTAGCAAAAACAAGCGCCTGCATAATACCAAGAATGTAATCCTGTTGTTCTTCATTAAGTAATGAAAAATCGTCTATTACTTTTTTCTTTTTTTCATCCTGCATAATACAGCTCCTTAATATTACACTCTATGTGAGAATAATATACCAAAAAGTGAGTATTGTAAATAGATTGTTATACAAATTGAAATATAAATCATTGCATAGTGAGAATTTTTATAATATTATTATGGGAATGACAATCAGCAGCCGTATCAAGCGTTTACGTAAAAATTTGAATATGTCTCAAGTTGAATTTGCAAAAGCGATTTATATAAGCAACGGATACATCGCGGAACTGGAATGTGAACACCGAAGGGTCAACGACCGCATAATTCATCTGATTTCCCTGACCTTCGGCGTTAATGAAAAATGGCTTAAAACAGGCGAAGGCGATATGTTTTACAAAACCCCGGGCGAGAAACTGCAGCGCATGGTGGGGCTTTTTAACGAATTACCCTCAAAATTCCAGGATTATGTCATGCAGCAAATTGAGCAATTATTGAATGTCACGGCAAACGGAAAGTAGTCAATTTTAAATAAATAAAAAGCGTTAAATAAGAACATTTTTATCTCTTTTAAGAAAATTCCAAAAAAAGTTATTTTTTTCCCAGCTAAAGTCATGCAAATTTCACGGCCGCACCGTATATAGGGTATCAAAACTTTTTTATGGAGTAGCTTATGTTTTTAAAATTTAAATTTTCATTTTTGCCGGTTCTTTTGACGTTTCTTGCCGCGTGCGGCGGGGGAGCATCATCAGAAAAAACACAACAGCAGGCGGACATACCGGCCATTACGGCGGAGCGTCCTTCTGAAGATCAAATTTCCCGTTTGGACGAGATTGCCGCGCTTGAAAGAGCCGGGTCGTGGTTTCAGGGAATGGGGCTGGCGGAGTCAGGCATGAGGGAAAGCTCAGGCGATTACGCGGGCGCGGTTGCCGCGGCTTACAAAGAGATGGCGTGGGCTTACGGCAGGGGCTTAATCAAAAAAGAAGACCTGGAACAAGGCCTTGCGAATCTTATTAACGCAAAAAACAGCGAGACGGTTATAACAACCGCAAAAGCGGCGCTTGCGTTTACAAGGGGACAGTGGGAGGACGCTTCCGCCGCGCTTTCCCCGCTCTTTGACGAGCTTGAAGAGCCGGACGGCTTTGGCCGCTGGATGATCCTTGTCTGCGCCCTTGAAAAAGACCGCGAAGACAGGCGGGCGGGGGCGGCTTACAAGGCGATACGCGCGCGTTATGTGCAACAGCCTGAATACTGGTACAGGGGCGCAAGGGCGTTTTCGGGAGCCATAGCCGCAGAATACGCCGAAAACTGCGTCAACCTGTCGCCGCAGGGACCTTTCGCGGGCGAATGCAGGAACATATTGGCGGCTTTCGCCGGGTTAAAAAGAGAAGACGGCGCGTCAATAAAAACCAAGACGGAAATTGAAGATGTTATCACAAAGTCCGTGAATACGGGGAACCCTCAAATTCTTGATTCTTTGTTTCCGTTAATCGCTCTTCCCGACAACCAGTACACCGTATACGCGGTAGGCGCGCTGAAGGCGTTAACTTCGGTTCCCAAATTCAAGGATTTTTTCAACGGGCAGGCGGCGTCTTCAAAAGGCCGTCTGGCGGAACGGCTTTCCTACATCTGCCGGAGTTAACATGAAAAAATTTATTTTAATACTCTGCGCCGCTGTTTTAGCTTTTTCTTCCTGTTCAAAAAAACCGGATCAGAAAACTATTCTCCGCTATGTACGCGCATCGGAATCGTACGCTCAGGGAAAATTTTCTGAAACTCTTGAAATCCTTAACGGCGAGAAAAAATTCCCGCCGTCTTTGCTGCTTCGCGTAAAGGCTGAATTTTTTTCAGGCGACATTGAAAAATCGGAAAAAACCTGCCGCAGGCTTTTAAAAATTCAACCTTCGTTTTATGAGGGGAAATTATACCTCGCGAGAATTCTCCGTGAAAAGGGCGATTCCGGCATGGCGGTTCAGGTGACGGAATCTCTGTTGGCTGACTATCCGCAGGATATCCGCGCCCTGCGATTTGCGGCGGAACTTGCCTCGGAATCAAAAAAGTACGATGAAATGGAAATTTTTCTGGACAAGGCCGCGGAACTTTCCGCGGAAAGCGCCCTTGTCTTGCTGGACAGGGCAAGGCTGCGCTGGGTCGCGGGCAAAGGGTCGGAAGCGCTGGAAGATTTAAGCCGCGCAAAAGCCATGCTTCCGTGGGATACCCCGCTGTTACGCTCAATTAACAATCTTGAAAGAACAATAAAGGAGGTTATGTGATGAAAAATCAACTGCAAAAATTATCTGTGTTTTTATTTTTTCCGATTTTACTCTCGTGCTTGCTTTCGTGCGAGGCGTTACCTGTCAATTATTCGTCAGGTCAATCGTGGCTGATTTCCAAGCCGGACGAAACAGACAAAACTAGGACAACTTTGACGATTTTATCCGTTCATGTCGATAAATCCGGCGGCTGGGATTCCGTTGAAAAAGAGACAGCCGCCCTCGCTCCGCTTTACTTTTGGGACAGCGGATGCATGGTTGTCGCCGCCGAAAGAGAGCCTTCTTACGCTGCGCAAATTCAAATAAGGGAGAGGGAGTACAACTCGGGCTGGAAGACAAAAAAATCGCTTGCCGTGGAGGTGCGTATATGGGAATACAAGGACATTCCTGAAACCACCGGGGCGTTTTTTGCGCAAAAACTTCCGGCGGCTACAGGGCGCATTGTCGCTTCCGGAGATGAAAGTTTTTCTTCTTCAGAAACTACAGGCCGTCTTCTTTCCAAAGCGATTGATAAAGCGGTAAAAGAACTTTTTGCTTACGAAAGGAAAAAAGATGCGTAACGTAATTTGTTTTTGCGCGCTAATCGCCGCGTTTTTTTGCGCCACCGTATACGCGAATGACAAAAATCCCGCCTCTTTGACTTTTGCGCAGGCGGCGGATTTAGCTCTTGCTTCATCCGCCGAACTAAGGCAGGCGCGTTCTTCCCTTGCCTTGCGGGAAGGAATGTGGAGATGGGGACTGCGTTCCTATTTTCCGCAAATAAGCCTTAGCGCGTCTGAGAACGACCGTCTGCAAAAAATAGGGGCGGACTCTTTTATGAAAAATTACGGCGTAAGCCTTGACCAGCTTTTGTGGGACGGCGGCAGGACTTCTACGTCCAGAAAACTTGAACGAATGGAGCTTAATCTTTTATCGGGCGGGCTTAACAGAATGTCTTTGGAAATTGTAGATCAGACATTGTCAGCTTACAGAAACGTACTGTCGTCAAGGGCGATATTGGAAATAAAAAAATCAGCGCTTGTAGTGCTGGAAGAACAGCGCAGGATTTTAAACGAAGAAGTACTGCTTGGGCTTGCTCTGCCTGTTGATCTTGCGGGGGCGGACATAAATCTTTCTTCGGCTAAGCTTGATATTATTTCCCTTCAAATTGATTTAGCCGAGACGGAAAGGCAGTTTGCGGAAATTCTCGGGCTCGATTCCCTTCCCTTTCTTACCGAAAAAATCGATGTAAACCGCTCCATTGTCCTGCCTCAGGCTTCAATCGCCGGAAACCTCGCAAAGGAACGCAATCCCGATTTGGTCAACGCCCGTTTTTCCATAACAAAAAAACAGGCGGAAGTAAAATTCGCGTCCAATTTATGGATACCCAGTTTACGGCTAACGGGAAATTTTGGGCTTACAGGACAGCGTTATCCGCTAACGCGCTATAACTGGTCGGTGGGAATAAATATTGATTTATCCGGTCCGTGGCTTCAAAACCGCACGGGCGCTCAGTCGGGCTGGGAGCCTCCATACGACAGGACGGCGATGGTTCAAAACAATTTGATTTTACTACCCGAGCCCGCTTCCGCTTTCGGGGCAAAACAGGCTCAGCTTGCCCTTGTCCTTGAAAGAGAAAAATACAACACCCTTTTTGAACGGGTCGGGCGGGTTGCGGCTAACGCCGTTGAAAAATGCGCTCTTGCCGACAAGAAACGGATTTTGGCGCTGGAAGCCGTAAGGCTGGGAGCCGAAAAACGCCGCATTGAGGAAATAAAACTTGGGCTTGGGCATATTACAAGGCTTGAACTGATGGAAACGCTGATCGAACAGACTCAAAGAGAAGTTTCCGCCGTACAGGCCGCGATAACTGTACTGGAAGCGGAGCGCGAACTGGAGAAGTTTCTTGATTTAAGACCGGGAGAACTCGCGAAATTTTCGGTTTTATCGGGCGCATTACAGCAAAGGAGGGATTTATGAAAAATAAAACAACGATAATAAGAACGCTGATAATTATTCAGCTAACGGCGGTCTTTTGCTTTGCGTGCGCGAAACAGCCCACGGACACGGAAGCAAGAAAAGTGAGGGGAGCCGCCGCGGTCGTCCGCGAAGTGCCGGAAGAAGCTTCCGGCTTCGGCAGTTTGTCGTTTCTTACCAAAGTAGACATTACCGCCCCTCAGGAGGCTGTAATAAAAAAACTTTATTTCCGCGAAGGGGATACAGTAAGGCAGGGCGAACTTGTCCTGCTCCTGGAAAATCCTCAAATTAACCTTGCGGTTGAAAGGGCGGAAAACAACTATTCTCAGGCTTTGGCGGCGTGTAATCTAACAAATTCAAGATTGATGGAAGGGATATTTAACGCGGAGGCGCAGATTCTCGCGCTGGAAAAAGCGGAGGCGGAAATTGCGGCCGCGAAACGAAGGTGGCAAGAAAACAAACGCAAGCATCAGAACCAGGAAATACTTTTTGAAGCGGGCGGCATTCAAACCGAGGCGATACTTGTAAGCCGCTTCAGCCTTGATACCGAATGGGAGCAGATTCAATTAATGGAAAGAGAAATCGAAATCCGCAAAATCGGAATGCGCGACCAGGATCTTGTAAAAGCGGGCTATTCCGTCCCGTTAGGTGAAGATGAGCGCGTAAAAACGCTTGTATCGCTTATGACGGCAAGCTTAAAAGCGGAAAAAGACGCCGCCTTCGCAAGGCTGGAAGCGGCGCAGAAAGAGCTTTCTTCGGCAAGGATTGCCCTTGCGGAACTTAGGGTCAGCAGTCCCGCTTCCGGCGTGGTGGGGGCGCGCTATCTTGAAGAGGGGGAAAGAGTCCGCCCTCAGGATAAAATTTTAAGCCTGATTGATACGGCCTCGCTTTACGCGATTTTTCCCGTGCGCGAAAAAGACGCCCTGCGTATTGAAAAAGGAATGAAAGCGGGCGTTTTGATAGACGGAACGGGCGAGAACCGGAACGGCATTGTGGATTTGGTTTATCCGCAGGCGGACAGCCAGAGTTTAAGTTTTTTGGTGCGCGTATTGTTGGATTCAAACAATCTTAAACCGGGAATGTTCGCGCGCGTTACGGTGACATTAGGTCCTCCGAGAAAAGCGGTTTTTATTCCCGAATCCGCGATTTTTAACGAAAAAAACGGCGAAGGCGGCATTTTCATAATTAACGGCAGCGTGCTTTCGGAACAAAAAATTTCTCTCGGCGAATCACACGGCGAAGAAAGGGAAATAAAAGGCATTAACGCCGGAAATGTGGTTGTAATAAGACCGGCTCCGGACTTAAGGGAGGGAATGAATGTTGCGCTTGTTGATTAGTCTTCCGCTTGTTTTGTTATGCGTATACCTGTTGTCGTGCGGGTTCGCGGATCTCCGCCAAATTGGGATAACCATTGAGCCGAATGAAACAAATTCTCTGTTAGCTGAAGCGTACAGCCCCGTAATACTCAAGTTCAGCACAGAGATGAATAAAAATGAGGCTGAGGGAGTTTTACAGGTAAGTTCTGTTTCAGGAGTGGTAAACGGAGACCGTTTTTGGAAAGACAACACCCTTTATTTTGTGCCTGTCGCGGGCTGGTCCGCCGGAGTCCGCTACACTTTAAGCCTTTCGGGAACCATACGCGCGGCAGACGGCAGGGAAATCCGTCTTGAGCGGTTTGTTTCGTTTTACGCAATCAATAAAAACGAGCCGCCGTTTCTGGAATGGCACAGCCCTTCAGAAGGAGAATCAACCGGAACTGCCGGCGTTTGTTTTGAGTTTCATTTTTCGCGCCCAATGAACAGGCTTTCCGTTGAATCGGCTTTGTCGTTGGACGGAATCGCGGGAAAAGTTTTTGAATGGTCAGATAACGATAGAATTCTTAAAGTGAGTCACGACGGCAAACTTTCCGCGTTTACCCTCTACAAATGGAATTTACAGGACAGCGCGAAAAGTACGGACGGAGTGCCGCTTGCAAAATCGTATTCATCGTATTTTACGACAGACCTGGATAAAATTTTACCGCGCGTAGAAGATGTTTATCCTGTAATGAATACGGGCGGCCAATGGTTTCCTACAGGGGCGGACATAAAAACAGGCTTGATGTCCGGGCAGGGAATCGCGGTTGCGTTTAACAAACCAATGGGGGAAAACATTCTTCGATCTTTGCGTTTTGAGCCTTCTCTTACGGGCAGAGTTGAATTTCTTTCCGAAAAAAGCATTGTATACATTTTTACAAAGGATCCCGAACCTGAAAAAACTTACACCTTGATTGTTTCAAGCGACACGCAGGACTCAAGCGGATTAAAATTAGGCGAAGATTATAAAGTTAATTTTACTCCCGACATTCTGTTTTTGAACATTTTGTCTTTTTCCGCGTCAGGCGTTCCCTTGGTTATAGATAAAAATTCCTCAATTGCCGTATTGTCTGTCCCCGTTGAACCGGCAACGGGCGAAATCTTACTATCTATCCGTTTTTCTTTGCCTTTTAAAAACGAAGAAAAACAAAATATCGCCTTAAAAATAAATCTTAATGTGTTTTTCCCCAGAACAATCTCTTCCGCCGCGCTTAAAGACGCCAAATGGGTTTCCGCTGATATTTTACAGATGAAGTGGGAAGGATTAACCGCCGGTTATGAAGAACCTCATCTTTACAAACTTACAATTCCGGGCGGCAAGGGCGGAATTACCATGACGGACGGAACATATATGAAAGAAGATTTTATTGTTTATCTGGAGGCGGTAAAATGAAAAAACTGTTTTTGCTCTGTTTGTCCGTTATCTGCTTTTTTTCCTGCGATATATTAAGGTTTTCTCCTTTTGAAGTTACGTCATGGAGTCCGGGAGAAGGGTATCATTCAAATTCTGAAAATCTGGCTGTCTCGTTAAAATTTTCCCTTGAGCCCGACAAGGACAGCGTTGAACGCTATTTTTCGCTGACAGGAAATAACGGCAGAATAAAAGGCAATTTTTACTGGCAAGGCAGAAAAGTTACATTTGTTCCGGTAACGCCTTTTGAAATAAATAACGATTACAATTTATCCCTTTCGGCGGAAGCGCATGACACAAACGGCCTTTCGATGGATACGGCTTTTGAAAAAAACTTTACTACAAGACCGGGAAAAGGGCGGCCTTTTTTAATTTCCTGTTCGCCTTCCATGTACGAGGAAATAGAAGATTTAAGAACGGAAGTTCGGCTTGTTTTTTCCATTCCCGTGCCGTTAAGCGCGTTATACGGCAATGTTTCCTTCAGCCCTTCAATGACAGGCATCTGGAGGCAGGAAGAAGACGGTAAAACGGCGGTTTTTACTCCTTCCGTCCCGTGGACAAAAAACAAGCGCTATGAAATACGTTATTCAACATCATTGACGGACAACAACGGAATGAATATCGGAAATGATTTTAAGAGTATTTTTATTATGGGAATCGACAAGGAAATCCCTTCGCTTATACAGGCAAACCGCATAACAAAAGAAGGTAAATATATTCTGCTTGTTCCCGATACAACAGGTTTTACGGGGGCGGCGGAAAAATTTACGGAAAATTCAGGCTGGGAAAAAGAAGACCGTCTTTCTCTTGTTTTTTCAAAACCTGTGGATTCGGTTTCGGTGAAAAATTATCTTAATGTTGAAGACGCTCCGTCTCTTTTTCCTGAAACGGTTCCGGGCTTTAATGCCGAATTTGTTTTTTATTTTGATGCCGCGCCCGTTTACGAAAGCCGTTTTGTTCTCAGGATAAAGCCCGGCATTAAAGACAACGCCGGAAATGAAAGCAAGGACGAATATATTTACAGGATATTCGCAAACGGTGAATCTTCAAAACCTCCACGCCTTATGGGAATCAGAATGGCGATGTCGCCTCAGAACAATACAAATCTTGTTTTTTTCGGAGCCGATAAAATCTTTGAAAATATTCCCATAACGGACGAAAATTATCCCGCCAGCGTCAGCGTAAAGACATGGATTGAATTATATTTTGACGCCGCACAAGGAGCGTCAATCGATGTTTTTTCGGTAATGGAACTTTTTCGCGTTGACACAACAAACAATGTTCTGACTTTTTCTCCGCGTCAAATAAAAACGGAGCATTTTTCAATTCCCGAACCGCAGTCCGGCTGGGAGAATTATGAACGTATTGAAATTACGGGAAACCTGACAAACTCAATTTATTTTGGAATTGTCAATTTTCAAATAGGCCCCGGGCTTAAGGACAGCCTGGGAAATAAAAACGATAAATTATTAAGGATTTCAACAATAAAGTAGGATAAAAATGAACGGACTTATCAATCTATTTATACGCCGCCCCGTAACCGTTGTAATGATCCTCTCGGCGGTAATTATCGCGGCTGTTTTTTCTCTTTTCTCCATACCAGTTAACAGGTTGCCGGATTTTTCCGTGCCGAGAGTAACGGTAGAAACCGTATATCCGGGAATGGCGGCTGACGAAATCAGAAGTTTTGTTACCATTCCGCTGGAAGACGGGCTTTCTCCCGTAAAAGGGCTTGAAAAAATGAGAAGCGTCTCCCGCGACAACCGCTCGATAATAAGCCTTGATTTCCGGTGGGGAACAGACCCGATGGCTGCGTCCGTTCTTGTCCGCGAGGCGGTGGACGCTGTATACCCCTCGCTTCCCGAAGGGGCGCGCAAGCCTTCGGTAATGTCGGCTGACGCTTCGGCCGGAGCCGGTAACGAGCCGCACGCGGTAATCGCTGTTATTTCACATAACGGAGACGCGCAATTTGAGCGCAAGCTGGCGGAATACGAACTGCGCGCCCGCTTGAGAAGAATCGACGGGGCGGGCTCCGTTGTTCTTGCGGGCGGAGAAGTAACGGAAGAGCGCCTTACACTGGACGTGCCCAAGTTATCCGCTCTAGGCCTTGCACCTCAGGAATTTACAGGACTTCTCGCACGGGAAACCGCCGACATTCCAGCTGGAAACGCGCGCGACGGCAGCATGGAACTTGTAATTACCGCGGCGGGAAGGCCCGAATCGGCACAGGCGCTTTTAAAAATTATTCTTCCTGTTAATAACGGTTCGATAAGGCTGGAGGACGCGGGGCGACTCTGCCCCGCCGCCGCGAAAAAAGAGAGCATATTTGTCTGCGATGGAAAAGAAGCGGCGGCTCTGGAAGTCTACCGCAGGCCCGGCGCGGACCCTCTGCGGCTGTCAAAAGAGATTCAAAAAACAGTTAACGAGGCGGCTTCTGTTTTTTCCCGTGATGCGCAAATACAGATTATAAGCGACGCGACTCCTTCTCTGTTAAGCAGGATAAACGGGCTTCTAATTTCAGCCGTTTTGGGAATACTGGCTGTGTTTTGCGTTCTTTTGTTTTTTATCCGCCGCCTTAAATACAGCCTGCTTGCGGCTTTTTCAATTCCCGTTTCAGCCGCGGCGGGTATTTGCGTGCTTTCGATAACGGGAAGATCGCTTAACGGCATGAGCTTGAGCGGTCTTGCGATGGGTATTGGCCTTGTTTCCGATATTAGCGTAATAATACTGGACTTACTTAACCGGTCCTTTGAAAAAAAATCTTTTCCCCCCACCGGCGTACCTCCGGAGAAAGAAGAAATCGGAAACAAGGTTTTTTCTATCGCAGGCTCAAGTATCGCCTCTACCCTTACTACGGCTTTGGTTTTCCTTCCTATTATTATTTTGCCCGGTCCTTTGGGAAGCCTCTTCGGCGATACTGCCGTAGCGATTGTCACTTCAGTCGCAGCAGGGTGGTTTTACGCCCAATTCTGCCTGCCTTCCCTGTACAGGCTGTTTTTTAAGATAAAAACAAAAAACACGGTTGTTAAAGAAGGTGGTTTTGAAAAAAAATACTCGCGTTTTCTGTTACATCTGCTTCGGTTCCCGGCAAAAGTTTTTACCGCCGCAGTTCTCCTGACAGTTACCGGATTACTCCTGATTTTCACGCGTCCGGCTGTTTTCATAAGCCCTGATGAGGCGGAAGAAGTCCGGGTTTCGGTAAATTATCCCTCAGGAACCCTGCTTGAAACAGCGGGCGTTACAGGAAAAGAAATTTCCCGTATTATTTCAGGGCTGCCTTCCGTAAAAACCGTCTATGGAAAAGCCGGAGCCGAAGAAGAAGACGTTTCCGGCAGGGCGGATATTGACTACAGAAAAGAAGATTTAACCCTTCACTGCGCCCTTAAAAAGAGAGTTAAACCTGAAAAAGCGTTAGCTGAAATCCGCGCCGCTATGGAAGAATTCGACCGACAGCCGTGCTCCGTTTATTTTCCCAAAGACAAAACGGAAGTCCTGCTGGGACTGTCTTCCGCGCGAACCTTTGCAATTAACGGCAAAGACAGGGAAGAATTGCTTGAAAGAGCGGAAACCGCGCGGGGCGCTTTTAAGGCGGCGCAAATAGAAGTAAATTTCAGGCCATGGGGAGAAAGGCCGGAACTTAGGCTGTACCCGAACAGGGAAGCCGCCGCCTATCTTGCGATTCCAGCCGCGCAGATAGCGGAAACGCTGTATACGCTTAACGAAGGCGTTGTCGCAAGCAGGCTGGAAATTGAAGGCAGGCCGCTTGATGTGCGCGTAACAGGGGAAAACTCAGGCGCGGACGACATAAAAGTCCGCCTGGAGCGGATTCCCCTGAAAACTCCGCAGGGTAAAACCGTGTACCTGGGATCGCTTGGCAGAATAGAGCGCAGGGAAGCGGAAGCGTCCCTTGCGCGGCTTGACCGAAGCGACGTTATCTACGCGGACATTGCCCCGGACAAGAAAACGCCTTTAATCGCTGCTGAAACCGCCGCGCGGTTTTCATGGTTCAAGGGAGCCGATGAACCGGTTTTTGTCCGTTACCGCAATTTGCTCATTCTTTATGTCTTTCTCGTATTAATTCTTCTATATATGGTAATAGGCGCACAGTTTGAATCATTTCTTCTTCCTTTAATACTCATGCTGAGCATTCCCTTTTCTTTGGCAGGCGCGGGTCCTTTACTGTTACTTACAGGTTCGATGATAGACTCAGGCGCGGTCTTCGGGCTTGCAGCCCTTTTCGGGCTTGTCGTGAACAACAGCCTGATTCTTTTTGAAGTAAGCGGAGAAAAAATCAGCGCGGGGCTTTCCGCGGCGGCGGCGGTTTACAGCGGGGCGGCGGAACGCTTGCAGGCGATTTTAATCACGACGGCGACTACGGTTTTCGCCCTTCTGCCTTTGGTGTTAAGCCCGATGGGAAATTCGCAAAAATCAATGGCGGCTGTAATGCTGGGAGGGCTTGCGGCTTCTACTCTTTTAAGCCTATTCGCCATTCCTCCTGTACTCATCATTTTTTTCAAATGGAAACTGCGTAACGAGGGAGCAAAATGAAAATCCTGATTTCATGGCTTAAAAGAAAAAAATCCGCGTTTTGCATATTAACAGGCGTTCTTTCGGTATCGTTATTTGTCATTAGCACATCAGGCGGGAAGATCAAACAAACCACGGGAGGTTCCTATGTTGTAAAAATTACGCATTACGGCATCGACGCGGCGGAAATGGAAAGGACGGTTACCATTCCGCTTGAAGACGCGCTTTCGGCAATTTCAGGCGTTATGAGCGTGCAAAGCTCCACCGAAAACAACCAGTCAAGAATATTTGTGCAATTCAAGCCCGGAGGAAAAGGGCGCTACGAGGCTGTCCGCGACGCGGCGCAAAGAGTTTACGAAACGCTGCCGCCTTCGGCTCAGCGGCCTGAAATTTTAAGCTCTAACAATTCAATGGTTCCGGTGTGGTCTGCATCAGTCTTTATCGAAGCAAGCTTCGGCGAAACAAGCTTAGGCAAAACAAAAGAAAACCTTTTAATCGCCCAAATGCTTGAAAAAATCGTGAAGCCGCGCTTTGAAAGCCTTGAAGGCGCGGGAGAAGTTTTAATTTCCGGCGCGGGCTTAAAAGAAATTGTAATCATTCTTGATCAGGAAAAACTTTTTGTCCTGGGGCTTCAGCCGTCCGCCGTTGCCGCCGCCCTTGCGGCAAACGATTCTATCTTTTCCGGCGGGACCGCCATGCTTGGAAACAGGGAAATGATTATCACCGTGGACGGGCGTTACGGCAAATCTTTGGACAAGGCGCTTATTCCTCTTGGCAGCGGAAAATTTATCGAGCTTGCCGACATTGCCTTGATTACTGAACAGGAACGTCAGCCTGATATTCTTTCGCGTTTGAACGGCAGAAAAACGGCGGGAATTGCCGTAATGGGGCGGCATGACGCGGATTTGCGAAAACTTTCTTCCGACATAAAAAAAGAACTGGCGTCTCTTTCCCTGCCCCTGGAATTCACCGTATTAACTGATACCGGCGCGGAAGAAGCCGCCGCTTTCCGTTCCGTCTTTAACGCCGCGCTGTTAGGCGCAATCATGGTGGCAATTATCAGTTTCCTGCTTGCCGGAAAAAACTCAGCTAACCTTTCCGGCTTATTCTGCGCGCTGTCGATCCCGATAATCTGCGTGTTCTCAACCGCAGTTCTTTCGTCGCTTGGCTTTTCCGCCAACCGATTAATGCTGGCGGGTATTGCCGCCGGAGTCGGAACCGCGGTTGACGCCGTTATTCTCTGTTCGGAAAAAATTCGCAAACAAATAAGTTACGAAGGCGCGGCGGCGGCACTGTCCGAACTTGCGGGACCTTTAACCGCGGGAGCGGCAACAACAGCCGCGGCACTTCTTCCTCTTTCAAAAATGAATGACGCGGGGGTAAAAACAATCGCCTGCTCCATCGCCGTAATTTGCACAATAGCCCTTGTCTTCAGCCTCTCGTTCCTGCCGCCCCTGCTCCTGTGGAAAATGAACTCGCGCGCGGCGGATTTTTCCGTTAATATGCCGCTTCGAATCAAACAAATACAAAGGCGGCTGTCAAGGTTACTGTGCAAATTTCTCGCCTCGGATATAAAGCTCTGTTACCGCTATCCTTTTTTAATTCCGGCAATAAGCCTCGCTCTTACCGCCACGGCAATACTAGCTCTTTTCGCAAGAGGCGTTGACACATCGGGCTACGGCTCTGATGACTCCATATACGCGCAGGTTGAATTTGAGGGCGGACTTCTCGCGGAAGAGGCGGACAGGCTTCTTACGGCATACGGCGAAAAACTTTCAGGTTACGAGGGAATTAAAAATGTTGAGACCGGCGCGAGGACAGGCTCAGGTTCTCTTCTTGTCTCTTTTGATCCGCGGCGGACTAAATCGCATAACGTAAAAGAATCGGCAAAGAGCATATACATTCCCGGCGGTTTTGTGTTTTTTCACGAAAGCTCAAACCGCGACCGTTACTGGGAAATCAGAATATACGGGGACGAAGATAAAAAATGCAGGGAACTTGCCGAAAAACTGGCGTACTTGTGCGCAGACCATCCTTTAATAAGGGAACGGGTGTTGAATTTCAAACAGGGAAGCAAAAAACTGATCCTGCGTCCGGACAGGGAATTGTTTGCCGGATCTGGAATTAGTTTCGCCAACGCCGCCTCGGAGCTAAGGTATGGGGTATACGGGCCCGTAGCGTACAAAAGAATGGACACAAACGGCGAGACGGACGTGCGTATCAGAACCGGCGGCAATGTTACGCGCCAAACAAGAGAGGGGGCTTTGGGCTTACTTGCCTCCGGCGTAAGGATTGACTCGCTTGTAAAAACAAGCGAAGAAACTGACAGCGCAAGCATAAGGAGGAACGACAGGCGCAGAACCGCTTCCATAACAGTTGTTACAAAGCCGATAGACCCGAGACGCGTAAAGCGGCAGTTGGAAGAAACTTTTAAAAGACTCGACTTACCCACAGGGTATTCAATCGAATTTGACCCGGAAGCCGTAAGCCAGGCGGAAGCTTTATCAGCAACCGTACTTTCGCTTGTAATGGCTGTAATTTTCTGTTACATTATCATCGCCTGCATAAACGAATCTTTTACCGTCCCGCTCCTTGTGCTGTCAGCGATTCCCCCCTCTCTCGCGGTTCCGGCGCTATGTATTGCGTTGTCGGGAAGCGCCTATAATTCCGCCGCCGCGTGCGCCTTTATTGCGGTAAGCGGAATGACAGTTAACGCGGCGGTTCTTTGCGCGGACGGGCTTTATTCAAAAGCGCGGGGAAAAAGCAAAATATCAACTTTGGGAATTTATAGCGCGTTACGGGAAAAAATGCCCGCCCTTTTGTCAACCACAGGCACCACTGTCGCGGGGGCTTTGCCGTTCCTCTTCCTTTCGGAAGGGGCAAATTCGCTTATACGAACGCTTTCTCTTACAGGAGCTCTTGGAGTCGCGTGTTCGTGTATTGGTTCAATAACATTAATACCGTCCCTTTTTTTAGTTAAAAATCATTTAACAGCTTATTTATCAAATAGTTAGTTTATAAGAATTTTTATTCCGCTTGTGCGGGATACATAAAATGATTTGGGAAAGAACATGAAAAATCTCATTATCAACAAAATAACGGCGATCTTTTTGACGCTGATTATGGTATTCGGGCTGATCCCCTCTGTGGGATTCGCGCAGACAAACCCGCCTTCGCCGCTTAACGAAGTCAAAGGGTTTAATATATCCGTCTTCGACAGCCACTTTAGCAGGGCGGACAGGGAAATTACTCCCGAACGCTGGCTTGCCGAGGCAAAGACCGGCATAACGCAGGCGGTTTACGCGTGGGAACTAATCGCTTTCGGCATGTACGAAAATCCCCTTTTATTTGAAGAAGCAAAAGCGCAGTTGGAAGACTGGGGTAACAAGGAACTGGAAGAAAGGTTTTCACAGTGGCTTCTTAACAGATTTTTCGGCGAAAAATTGGGAAACGCGTTATCCGGTTTTTCCGCCATGATAGGGGAAACTCAAAAAAAATACACCTGGCATCTTGACGATGAGGGAAATGTAATCTTCGACGAAAAAACAGGCGATCCTTCGGTTGTACGCCCCGGCGAGGAAGGCAGGGATTTCCTGCAAGACAGAATGATATGGCGGGGCGAAGCGGAAGAACTTGTAAAAAAGAACAGCGGCTCTTTTGACGCCGCAATGATCAGCTTATACCCGGAACTTTTGTCTTATATTCCCGCGGAGTTACGCGAAACCATGAGTTTTGCGATTACAAAGGCGGGAACGGCGGCAAGCGAGGGCATAAAGCGCGAATTTGAAAATATCGCCGCAAGGGAACAAAGAATCTTTACAAGTCGCAGGACAAGGGACATTTGGAGTTTGCGCAAAAAAAGCGACGATGAAGCCGCCCGTATTTTTACCGAACAATTAATTTCCGAAACCGAATTGGCATGCTCAAGAGGGATAGAAGAACTTAATACCAAGATAGAGCAAGCGTACGCCGGCACAGGCGATCTGAGTCTTATGGGCGAGGAGTGGCTTCAGTTATACAAGGAACAGTTTGACAGGGGCTTAAAAGCGTGGGAAGAAGCGGAAGAAAGGTTTTTTATCCGCCGCATTGAATGGGAACAGGATTCAATCAATTTATTTTCAGAAGGAGAAGGAATTTGGCTTGCCGCCTTCGATAAACTTAACGAGGAATATCAAAAATGGGAATTAAGCGCAAAAGAGTTATTTAACAGCGGAGAAAAACTTTTTAAAAATATTTCTGAAAATTTAGAGAAGAGCATCGCGGACGCAAAAGCTGAATTTGAAATAAATAAAAATATGCGCATAGGGACAGGAACAGAAAAGGTCAAAGCTCTGATTGACATTTACATTACAGGCGCATCGGCGGCAATTTCGGCAAAAGAAAACGTACAGTACTGGCTTGACTATTACTACAATGGAAAAAACATTTCCGATCCGAATTTATCAAATTGGTTTTTCACAGAACAAGAAGTTTTCTTGAAACAAATAAAGACAAAATATACAGAAGAGTTAAATGCATTATCTTCTGCAAATGCTTATTCACAGGAAGATTTTTACAAAGAAAAAGCAAAACTTCAAAATATTATTGTTAAAATAGATAATGTTATTTCCGGAAAAATGTCTTTAGCTGAAGAACAGGCTTTAGCGGAAGAAATTAAAGCCAGAGAAATCAATAATACGCCGAATTATATAAATAACTATTTCAGGCTTATGGATATAAAAAAAACCTATAATATGTATGCATCTTATATGGAAATCGCCCTTGACGCGCGGAATAAAATACTTTCCGATTACGCCGAACTTCTTGGAACAGGCGCGTTAAAAGATATACTTTCACCGGATGCGTCATCTGAAGATTTTTATCTTGACGAATACCAGCTTGCGCTTATCAAGGCAAAAACGCTTGTTTTGTACTGGGAACGAAAAACTTCCATAGCGCAAGCCGTAATATCATACTCAGAAAAAATAGACGCGGGAAGAATGACAGAAGCTGAAAGCATAAGAGCCTGGGAAAAAGCAAAAGATGCCTATAATCAATCGCTTACGGCTTATGAGTCCGAATTAAACAAATTAACCGAAATCGGCGCAGATATTCAAAACCAAAAAATTATATTGGCGGAATTAGCAAGAAATATGTCTATAGAAGAAGAAAGACTGTCCGTATTAAACAGGGAATATTCTATGCTTACAGCCGCAAGCGTTGTTTCCATTGAAAATGTTGCAGGAATCGATTTTAACAACAGATACAAATTTCTTGCGGAAGAATATAAATATTTTCTGAAAACAGGAAAAGACGCTTTGTATAAAGATATTCTTGAATATGGAATGAATTGGGGTATTGCGCAGCAAAAAGAGGACGCTGAAAACATATTGTCCGTTCTTATCAACGGGGATAATTCAGATACGCTTCCTTTTGCAAAACTGGAAGACAACATACTTATAAAAACCCGTCTTGCCGCAATTGATTTGTTTGCCGATAGTATTTCCTACGGTACAGATTATAAACTGCGGCCTTATAATTCCGATTACAGCTGTGCGGACTGGTATGCCAGAGCAAAAGGAATTGTTCTTTCAGAAGAAGAAAAAACAGCTCTTTACGGAAATAAACTGGAAGAACAGCTTATCGTAGATTTAAATAAAAGTTATATGATTTTACTGGACAAACGCCTTGAATATGAATTAAAAATATTAAAAAACATTTTGGAAATGGACTCCAAAGCAAAAAATTATGAAGGTTCATTAGCAAGCGCCCTGTCAGAAACAAAAATAAACAGTTTAGAAGATGCCGCATATGTATATAATATTCTTTTAAACTTGAAAAAAAGACTTGCATCAAATAAGAATTTCTTAACAGAAGACCATGATGAAAATTTGGTTATTGAATATTTTATGTCTATGAATTCTTTCTGTAATAACGCGGATCAAAATCTAAATGAATATTATAATGATTATTCTTATTGTTCCAATTTACTTGATCTTTATTATAATTATGCCTCTGTCAGTTCTTTTTGGCAGAAAGAAATTCAACAAAGTATTTGTAATGACATTAAAACATTTCTTACAGATTACGGACTTGATACCGGTGAAAAATATTTACCCGATGCCGGAAACATTTACGAAGCAATAATAAATAAAAAAGGAAATTTATCGGAAAATGCCGCCTTGTTTTTTGAAGGATTGCAAAAGTATTTTTCTCTGGCTCCTCAATGGCTAATAAACGAATTTTATTCATGGGAAAATGCGGTAATAGAATATATAACCGCATATGTTTCAACAGATGAAAATAAAAATGAAAAACATTGGCGTCAGTTTTTAAATGCTGATTATATAAAAAAAGCTGATTCTGTGCTTACCGGAGCTTCTAAATGGAAAGAAGGCGTAATAGAAGACGCTCAATTTGCCGCCGCTTATTACACAAACCGGCTAAATGACGCTTTTGATCTGTTTTCACGACAGGATCCTTCTGTGTTAACACAACCTGCCGGGACGCTTTTCAATTATTATTCTTTTTTATCTTCTGATTTAGATAACAGATTTTATTCGTTAAATTATTATTACTATGATATATCCCGTCTTGGAAGAGTGCTTAAAATTTCGGAGTTGGAATGTAATGATGCAAAAACTCAAAGCACAGCCGTATTTGAAGAATTAAAAGCTCAGGAAAAAATATTTAATATTTCAAGGGATACTTATTTCACAGAGGCTGAAATTTTCCTGAATATAGGCGGCTTGTACGACAAACAATACAACACGGTAAAAAAAGCCTATGAAGACACAGAGGATAAACGGTTTGAGTATGAAAAAGAAGACGCAATAAGAAGATGGGCAAGTACCGCTTATTTAAATATTGATACCGTTAATTTTGCCGATTGCAATAACAAACTGGAAAAAGCTCAAATTGCTTTAAACATTCTTTTGGAAATAAACAATGACAAGCAAAAACGCACATATAATGATCCTGAATATAACGCTCTTTATCTGGAATATGAACAAAGTTTTATAAGAAAAATAAAAGCTCTTGACGCGTTTGAGAATGTAGCTTCAGCGCTTGCGCAGGAATATAATAACAATGAAAATTATATTAATGCTTATAAACATTATCTTCTCAGTTTTGGCGCTTTAAATTCCGCAGAAATGATAAATGAATGGCCGCATAAAGACATAATTACTGTAGAAAACGGATGTCTTGCTTTTTCCAGGAATTCATCATGGATAATTAGTTCTAATTCAAATTCTGACGAATTGAATATTTTTTTTAATTCATCTGAAATTCTCGACGGCGAAAGGCACGAGACCAGTCTCTTTGAGGATGCGCTTAGAGGATTAAGCCAAAGAATGGCAGTTTATTTTAATAATCCGAATACACTCTGGCGATGGAGTCTTGCAAGGGAGTATTTTTTATCCGCATTAATAAATGCCAACCCCGGTATTAATTATTTACCCGGCTATTTAGCCGGTTTAGGACAACTTGGAAGCGGAAGTTCTCTAGGCAATGAACGATATCAAACAGATTTTAATGCAAATTCACATACTCTGAATTTCTATTATAAAAATACCGCTAATGAGAATGTAAAGCAAGGTTCTTATATTTATTGGTCATTATCCGAAGAGGAAAAAGCCGATCTTGAATTTTATATTATTCTTTCATTAAAAGGCGACAACGATTATATTTCCGGTTTTTCAAAAATGCTTAATCTTGATTTATATCAAAAAGCTTATAATATGGTTGAAAAGGAATATAAATATGCAAGAAAAAAAGCCAGTAAATGGTATACTCTTTGGTTTTACGATGAAATGAAAGGAATAAATAGGAATACATTATATAGGATCTCTCCTGTGTTAAATGAAACAAGTATTAAAGTGAATAATTTTATCAATGGCGTTAACAGCGATATATCATCGATTCAAAAATACAATGATTTGTATTTAACTTCGTGTAACAACATATTAATACTTAACGGGGAAAAAGATACCGGACAAAGCATTGTATGGGAAGATATTAACAAAGCGTTGGAAATAACCGGAAAATTCAAAAGTGAAGACACAAATATTCTTAAATCCTGCTGGGAAAAAATGCATAAAACGTCTTTTGTATCCTATCAAAATTTAAATGACGCGCTTTCCGGATTACTCCTCTGGACAAGAAGCGAAGAAATAAATGCGAAAAGTGAATTGGAAAAAACATGGTTAGCCGGTATGCAAAAACAACAAAACAATGAAAATGATTATTTAAAGGCCGTAGAAGATTTTATTTCAGGAGCCGGAAATACCAATACGTTAAGAACCGCTACGGAAAGAGCTTACGGAAAAAATTCTGCGGTATATAAAAATCATCTTGAGAATATTTACACGGCGCTTATAAAAGATTTTTCTGTTTATTTAACTGTGGAGAATAATCATTATTCCGAGTTTTCTTCTTTGGGGCGTGAAATTCAATTATTAACTGAAAAAACATTTGAAGACAGATACGCGGCGGAACTTGCGGCAAGAGAAATAGAATGGAATCAAATGCGGACAGATATACTGGTAAAAGCCAATGAATGGCAAAATTCCGTTTCATTAATATTGGAGAACGGAAGATCAGAATGGTCTGCCGGCATGCAAAAAATGAATGAATCATATATGCAATGGTGTACAAATTTCCAAAACGAAACCCGGCGCGTCGAAAACGAATGGGCGCAGGCTTATTTAGCCGGACTTGAAGATAAAGAAGAATGGCTGGAACAGGCGGAATCTGCGTTTAATCAGGCGTCTTCGGAATCATTTCTGAGGCTCGTTGGTACGGAAGGAGAAAGGTTATCAAGATTTATGGACACAAGAGAACCTTTTGGCATACGAAACACTGCCCCCGAAGCTCAGACGATAATGGCGGAACTTCTACAGTCTTCAGGAATTGTTAATATGACTAACGCTTTCAGTTATATGAATAACATTGCCGGTACAGCCGTTTCCTCAGTAAGAAAAGGAACCGGCGGCGTATCATCATGGGATGCCGCTATTGCCAAAACAGCGGCAAAAAATATCGCCGTAAAAACTAACGCCGAACTTGCGGATGCTGAATCAAAAAAAATTGCGCACTCCGCCAAAACAGCCGCCAATGAAGCAATTAAACAACTTTATCTAAAAGTAGATTATTCAAATAATAATTTCAGGGCAAGTATGGATAATCAATTTATCATGGAGGGACTTTGGCGAAGAAGCGGAGCAAATTATGAGAAAGATATTATCAAAGGTTCCACTCTGTTTGACCCTGTTATAACCAAAAAACAAGTTGTAGAAGGCTATAAAAACTTCGTCATTGAGCCTGTTTCACTGAAAACAAATTTGGATGAAAATTATCTTGCAAACCTGAACACAATTGCAATAAGGGCATTGATAGAAAATGCATTTGAAGAAATAAAAATTATTACAAAAGATATTTTTGGGAGTAGCAAAGAAAATCAAGGAAACTGCGAACCGTCTACGGGAAGATTCGGCGCTCACATAGGACATGGACCGAATTTAAAACCTCAGAAAGATTTCGGCCGTAAAAGAAGTTCATTATTTTACAATGAAGGTAAAGGAGAAGCCGGCCGCCTTATTTCTGATTTTATTTATTGGAAAGTTACCGATGAAAGAGGAAGCGCCGAAATCGGCCTGCCTTTCTGGGAAAAAAGGATGTGGAACGATGATAACAGCTCTTTCTCCGCGCCAAGTCTTAGCACAACAGTCAAAATTGCCGGAGCTATAGCGGCGACTGTTGTTGCTGTTGTACTGACCCCTTTTTCCGGAGGAGCAAGTCTGGGATTATTAGCCGGAGTTGCGGCTCTTACCGCGGGAATCAACTCAACCAGCGATTTAATATTCTCGTCTCTTAGTTATGCTTATGGTTATAAAACTTTAGATGAAGCCTGTTTTGACGTTGGTAAAGCTTCCTTAATAAATTCCACAAGCTCCGCAATTTCCGGAGTTTTCGGCTCTTTTGGAAACCTTACATCTACTGCCGTAAACGCCGCAACCGCTGCAAGCAGTACAGCCGGAACAATAATTACACACACCGCGATGGCAGGATTACAATCCGCAACTTCAACAATAGCAACCAGCCAATTAAACGCGATTACCTATAACAGTAAAGACGGTTTTGGCTGGTCAAATGAAATATTTGCCTCCAGTATGAAAAGCGGCTTCACAGATGCGCTGATATCCATGACAAGTACAGCCACAACCCAATCGTTAACCGCGGTTAACAGCGGTTTTGATTTGGGAAAATTAATTGGTTTTAACGATGAAAACAAAATGGATCTTGGAAAATTTAACGACCTTGCCGGTTCTCTTGCCGGACAGGGATTAAACTACGCTATGGGCAACGATTTTACATTAAATCTCCTTGATATTGGATTATTTATAAATAAGCCGGATAATGAAAAACAATATCATTCCGGATTATTGGAATTGCATCTTGGGCATAATGATACTACAATGAGCTTAGGAACCGGAGGCGCAAACTTCAGTCTTGATAATTTAGCTTCCGCTGTTAAGGGGCTTGAAGTGTGGGATGTAAACAGCCGTATAAACAGATATATTAAGAAGGAAGATGATTTTAATTCCGCAATTGCCCTTCGCGTCCAATACGGTTTCGGCGACAAAACACAAAAAGACCAGTTGTGGGATATACTTAAAGGGCGAGCAATAATAAATACAAGCGCCGAAAACGACGGAATAACAAAAGCCAAAACTGTTATTGATAGTAATGGGAAAAAAGAAATTACATTGTTCGGGTATAAATCCGGAATGAGCGTTGAGGATCAACTGGTTCTTGGCGTAACACTTGGACATGAAGCATACAGGGACGGCATTGTAAAAGATGACAATTATCTGGAAACGAGAACTGCTACATTTGCGCATACTGAAATGGCTATAAGAATGATTCAAGGCGGATATTTGTCGTTATTTAATAATGATGATTTAAGAAAAGACATTGTTGCCTACCAAGCGGGCGGAGACTTTTTTAATAATTACGTAGACAATAACTATGATTCAAGCGGAGATTTTTGGAAACTGACAATAAATCAAGATGGAACCGTAGGCTTTTTATGGGATAATAAATATACTTTTGATTTAACGGCAATGAAAGGATATGAAGGAAAAGATAAAGTAGATAAATTAGATGAAAAGGCTTTACTGGATATGTGGAATTTAGGCGGAAACAAATCATTTGAAACATTTGATGAATTTAAAAAGGGCGTAGGAACATATGATTCTTTTAATAAGAGTGCGTTAGCTTTAGAAAAATCTTTAGTTGTTGGAAATAAACAAAATGTAAAAACCGACGAAGTTAATAAACAAATTTCTGATTTTTATAAGGCATTAGATGCCGTTGGTTCTTCTGGTCTTTTCATGAAAACTGATGCAAAATATGCCAATCTCGGAGAAGGTCCGCATGTTTTCGCAAATGGGAAAGGAACGCTTACAAGTGATTTCGGAATTAGAGTTATAGATTGGGGTACTAAATTTGGTAGTCTTCAATGGCATGGCGCTTGGGATATTGTTAGCGATGGTAATTCTAAATTAGTAGCACCTATGGATGGAGTATTAAGCCTTGATTTTACTAAAGGAGGCGGTTTAAAAATAATTACATATGGAGAAGACAATCAAAAAATAACCTATGCTCATACTGATAGTAGTTCATTATTAAATTATATTGAATTATTTTCTTATAATGGAGTTACACTAAAAGATGGTAAATTGAACGGTATTGCGCAAAATATGATTATTGGAGTAATGGGGAATACCGGAACTGAGACTACAGGCGCGCATGTACACTTAACTTATACAGTAAACGGGAAAGAACAAGATCCATCATTGTTTTTTGATAAAACAAAGTATAATAGCGATTTTTATTTTGGATTAATGAGCGGGTTAAGCAATGATCCTGATGTTAATAACTTTAAATATACGCCTAGTCAAATATTTTGTTTATCCAATTATTTATATTCTACTTATAAAACAGATTTAAGTAATAAATTCTTTTCTTTTTCAAAACAAACCGATCAAGGCTATGATTTTATTATGCATGCACAAAACAATAAATACTGGGGTTTTCTTCCATGAGAGAATTTATGAAAAAAATAATTTGTTTTCTTCTAGTAATTTTCCTCATCGGCTGTTCAAATAAAAAAGAACAATCAAATTCAATAAATGCAAATAATAACGACTCATCAAAGAACAAACCAGCAATAATACAAAATATTGAACTTGAAAATACTGTAAATATTATAGCACAGGAAACAAACTCAAAACCAGGACATACAGGGGAGATTACATCTTTAGTTTTTAGTTCAGATGGGAAACAAATCATTTCATGTTCTTATGATGACAAATATATCAGAATATGGGATGTCACTACAGGGCAGGAAATAAAAACTTTATTACATGATCATTTTGATAATAAATATATTAGTTTTATAAGACTTAGCCCTGATGAAAAATATATTGTTTCCAGTTCTTATTCAGGAATAAATATATGGGATAGAAATACATACAAAGAACTCATAAGTATTTATGGGTTCTTTAGTGAAAATGAATCAATAATGTCAATTGATATTACTCCTGATGGAAAACAAATAGTGGCTGTTTGCCGTAATACTACTTCCCCAGGTCGAGAAGATATTACAAAAATCAAACTATATGACATAACCACAGGTAAAAAGATTCAAACTTTTTTAGAGTATATAAAAAAAGTAACGTCATTTGCATTTAGTCCTGATGGAAACCGAGTTATAACAAGTTCATTTGATGATGGAGAAATTAAAATTTGGGATGTGGCTACGGAACAAGAACTCAGAACTATTTCGGAAGATCTATACCAAGTTAACTTTATATCCTTTAGTCCTAACGGGAAATATTTTATTTCCAGATCCGAGTCCAGAATTAACTTTAGCCGTTATATCACTATATGGGATGCGAACTCCTACATAAAAATAAGGGATATTTCAATATCAGAAAATTTTGTACCTATAGTATTCAACCAAAATGGAAGTATTATTGCAACTATTCCATATGACGGAAGAAATATTCAGCTTATTGATATAGTTACAGGAAAAGAAATTAAAACCATATCCGTTATTTCAGGTAATAGAGGTGAAGTTACATGTTTAGCCTTCAGCCCAGACGGAAAAATGATAGTTTCCGGTTCCGATGACAAATCAATCAAACTGTGGGATGTTGCCACAGGCAAAGAAATTCGAACCATGGGAGAATAAGATTTAATTACCCTGCCCGAAAGGACAGGGTAATTTTTTATGTTTATAAAAACACTTGCCGATCCAATTGAATATTAATATAATTTCATAAAATACGTATTTTGGAAAATTTTATGAAAAAAGTAATATATCTCCTTCTAGTAATTTTCCTCATTGGTTGTTCAAATAAAAAGGAACACGCAAATTCAATAAATACAAATAATAACGACTCATCAAAGAACAAACCAGCAATAATACAAAATATTGAACTTGAAAATCAAATAAATATACAAGAACAGGAAACAGTCCCCAAACCAGGACATACAGGGCGGGTTACATCTGTTGTTTTTAGTTCAGAGGGGAAACAGATCATTTCAAGTTCTTATGATGACAAATATATCAGAATATGGGATGTAGCTACAGGACAGGAAATAAAAACTATATTGGCTGATGATAAAGGTATTAATTTACTAAAACTCAGTCCTGATGAAAAATATATTGTTTCTGTGTCTTATTCCGATACAATTATAATAAGAGATAAAAACACAGGCAAAGAACTCAGAAGAATTAAAGAGTTTACAGAAGACGATGTTAAATCTATGGAAATTAGTCCTGATGGGAATAAAATCGCGGTTGTTTATCATAATCATACATCTCCTGGTTATGAGGATACCTTAAGAATCAGACTGTTTGACATAACAACATGTAAACAGATTCCAACTTCTTTAGGGTATTTAGAAAAGGTAACTTTAATTGCATTTAATCCTGACGGAAGCCTGATTATAACAGGTTCTTTTGATAATGGAGAAATTAAAATTTGGGATACAGCTAAAGATCAGGAACTCAGAAATATCTCGGAAGATCTATATCGGGTTGACTTTATATCCTTTAGCCCTGAAGGGAAATATATTATTTCCAGATCAGATGTTGGATTAAACCGTTATATTACTATATGGGATGCAAACACCGGCATAAAAATTAAAAATATATCAATATACTTAAATTCTCTCCCCATCGCAATCAGCCCGGATGGAAATATGATTGCAACAAATTATTATAAATCAGATATTATCTATCTTATTAACGTAAATACAGGCAGAGATATTAATACAATATCCGGTTTTTCAGGTCATACAAATACTATATATTGTCTAGCCTTCAGCCCCGACGGAAAAATGATAGTTTCAGGTTCAGCAGATAAATCAATCAAGCTTTGGGATGTTGCCACAGGCAAAGAAATTCGAACAATGGGGAAATAAGTCTTTATTACCCTGCCCGAAAGGGCGGGGTAATTAACAATACTAACAGAAAAGGAGAAGCAAAGTGAAAAAAGTTATATTTATTTTCATATTACTACTTGTTTATTCAAATATAACAGCTCAAAATAATATAAATAAAGAGACGAATAAACAATATATAAATACTTCTGAAAATTTTTGTCAATATAAAATAGATTTTATAAATATTTATAACTCAAACAACAAAAAATCAAAATTTGTTGAAATAAAGGATGAAACTGTTTTACTCTATAAAATACCCGAAAATGATGAATGGCTTTATTGTTTTGTTTCAGGCGATATTCATGGATATATATGTATATATGATATTTCAGAAAAGTCATTTTATGGTAATTTCGAAGAAAATAAAAAAAGTGGTAATCATTATAAAATGTTATTAATAAAAGAATATGAATTATTAAAAAAATATTCTAATATGAAAAGATATGGTCCATTATTAGAAATAACTATTAATAATAATGTTATAAAGTTTTGGGATTCATTTGTCGGGGAAAAGGTAGCTCAAGAATATCGTTATCAATTGCTTGATTATTATGAAGGACATGATGAAATTTTAATAAGAAAACAATTATGGGAGGGATCTAAAGACTATATCTATAATTTAAAGCTAGCTAATTATGTTTGCGAGATTGGAGGTGTTCCGTATTTTAATAAATCAAGAAACGCTGTCTTTTCTTTAATATACGATGGAGATCCTGGTTTATATTTTAGACTATTTCTTATTAATAACAGGATTTATGAAAAAATTATTGATGAATATATCCCATTACACTACGATTTCTCAATAAATGGGTTTTGGATTAATAATGATGAATTTCAAATAGATTATATTGATAGATATAATGATTATATTACGAATAATAATGGCTCTGTTATTGAAGTAATAAAAGAAGAAAAAGTTAATTTATTGGTAAGCCGAAAAAATCCAAAATTTGAATTTGAAATAATTAAGAAATAAAAAACACTTGCCGATTCAATTGAATATTATTATTTTTTTTGTAAAACACCTATTTTGGAGGATTTTATGAAAAAGCGTGTATTTTTGGTCTTTTTTGTAATCATTACAGGATTAATGATTGCCTGTGCTTCTACTCCGCCTATGAGTGAAGCCAATAGATTGTTTATGCAAGAAACAAAACTTTCTCTTGTAATTCCAATGCGTTTCTATACTTGGGTAAAAGTTGAAAATTCAAACAGAGTTCTGCCTGATATTTTCAACAATTTTCATGAATTTGTATATGATGCTTCCGGAGATTATTTATTAAAAACAATAACCCATGAAAATAAAATTGTTTCGGTATGGGGAGACCAATTATTTTTACAAAACGAAGAATTTCGGTTTTTTTTATTTACTCCATTTGTTTCCTCAATATATGCGCTTGAAAATAATAAAGATCCTTTAGATATAGCCTTTGAAGTGTTAAAGCAAATTTTCGCGGATGGTTTTTATGACAAATATGAAAATGAGCTTGCTCAAGTTATTCGAGAAGGTTTAATCCAATATCGCATAGGTGGAGATACATGGGCAAAATATAAAACCGAGCATTTTATTGTTATGGATAAAACAATAAAAATTAAGTAGAAACAGGTGTTTTACTATCTTCCCTTTCCGCCTCATTTATGCTATCCTAACATATATGAAAAAAACCTTGTTTGGATTAATAATCCTTCTCTCAATAGGGATTGCCGCCTGTTCATCAACCGCGGCAAAAACTGCCCATAACTCAAAAAACAGCTTGGACTGGGCAGGCGTTTATTCGGGCATGATTCCGGCGGCGGACGGACCGGGCATTAATGTTCAAATTACCTTACGCGCCGATGAAAGTTATACCATTGCTTATAACTATATTGATAAACCGGGTACCTTTACAGAATCCGGTACATTCAACTGGGACGAAACCGGAAACATAATCACATTTAAGCACACTACTTTTCCCCCTTATTACAAGGTCGGCGAAAATCATCTGTTACAGCTTGATATGAAAGGGAAAAAAATTAAAGGCAATTTTGCGGATTTATATATACTGAAAAAGATGAATTAATATCTTAATGGGTTTAACACCGGAGAAAAATCTGCTAAAATAACATCTATGCCCGGCTCATTGGTTTTATTTGTTCTTATTTTAATTTCCGCGATACCTGTCATAGCCGTGTATATCTGGTACCGCCTTGCCAAATATCAATTTTCACTTATCTGGTTTTTATTAGCTCTGCTTGCCGGAGCCGCCGCGGTTTTTCCGGCGCTATTTCTCCGGGAATTGTTAAATCTTTCAATCCCGTCTGGCGGCAGACTCAATCTCTTTTACCAGTTTTTTGTCCGCACCGCATCTACAGAAGAAGTAAGCCGCCTGATAATGCTGTCTATCTTTTTCTTTTTAAGCAGTCGCATTACTAAAGAAAACTCTCGTACTTTAAGTACGGAGCAGTTTCCCTCTTGGGATAAAATCAGAAAAGGCGCCGCGGGCGGTCTTGTCGCGGGTCTTGGTTTCGCCCTTCTTGAAACTGCCGCTTATGGAGCATCAAATGCGAATATTTTATTGTTACGCGCCGTAACAGCCGCGCCTTTGCATGCCGCCTGCGGTTCCAGAGTCGGCATCGCCTCAGTTATATTCCGTTCCAATCCATTTCAGGCGTTAATGCGCCTCTTAACAGCCATCGCCATTCACGGAATTTTTAACTTCATGTGTAACCTTCCCGGTTTTCCGTCAATAATGGCGGTTTTAATCGCCTTGTCCGCCGTAGCTTCCTCAATACTGACAATCCGCAGCAGTTGGAACAACGAAGATTCCTCCCAACCCAACCCTTAAACCTAAACCGAGACCCCTTGACAAGTACTGTCCCAAAATGGCATATTGAACGATACGTCAAGTACGACGATACGACGCAAGGTAGAGCAGTTGGCAGCTCGTCGGGCTCATAACCCGGAGGTCGCAGGTTCGAGTCCTGCCCTTGCTAAAAAATTTTATTCTAATTAAAATTAATAAATTCGGGTATTATACTCTCCGATAATTGCAGGACTCGAAACTTTTTTGCGTGCCCGGAGGA
>Ga0268262_10000865_pt1 | contig 39250 bp, 34 predicted proteins | sample TergutNc150P3_FD_190354 | JGI IMG/M metagenome (GOLD analysis project Ga0268262, IMG submission 190354) | Nasutitermes corniger P3 segment gut microbial community from laboratory colony in Florida, USA - Nc150 P3 (SPAdes) (version 2) | ecosystem: Host-associated > Arthropoda: Insects >...
TGCAGCTCCCGCGACCACGGCGAACATTACCATGATCACAATACATTTTTTCAACATAATTCATTCCTCCTAAGGACTTTTTCCTCCCATACGGGAGTTGTTTTATAGGGACGTTTTTTTTAAGCAGGTTTATAAATATATTAAGATTTTAATGATGAGAAAAAAATTACATTTGCTTTTTCGTTAAAATCCGCAAAAATCAATGAAAAAGTGCTGTTTTTTGAACATTTTTATTGATTAAAATAAAGTACCCTATTATGGTGCAGTTTATTCAGGTAAAATCAGGATAAAATTTACTTATTTATTTTTTATGTATTTTTTTTTATTTTCCTGTTCATTTTCAGGTATTTTCAGGTATAATCGACAGAAAGGATATGAACGATCCAAATAATACAATTCTTAAACCGCCGTCAAGACCTCCAAATTGCATCAAATGCGCCCATTTCAGGATCACATGGGACACTACGTTTCCGCGAGCCTGCGATTTGTTTTCTATTAAATGCGCTAACTTTCCGTCTCATGAGGTATTTCGCGCAACGGGAGCAAATTGCCCGTCGTTTCAATTAAAAGAAGGGTTAAAGTAATTTAAAAAACGCCTAAACATGTGCCAACCGACTTGGCGGTATTAATCATATAGTTATCGAGTGGTACGCTTTTTACCTTGCCTTCAGGAATACTTAAATCGACAGAATCAATGTTATTGCCGTTTAAAGCTACCATACGCCCGTAATTGCCCTTTGCCAAAAGTTCAACGGCGGCGGTTCCAAGACTGGTTGCAAGAACGCGATCCGTAGCGCTGGGGATGCCTCCGCGCTGCACATAACCTAAAACAGTGGCGCGGGTTTCCATGCCTGTCTCTTCGCCGATCTCTTTTGCAACGCGATACGCAACAGAAGGACCGTTTTCAAGGCGGTATTTTTTCCTGTCTTTTTTATCCATTTCAGCTTCTTTAATTGATAATGCGCCTTCAGCGACAACCACTATCGAAAATGTTTTTCCCGATTTGGCGCGTTCTTTTAAATGATTGCCAATGGCGCGTACATCGTAAGGAATCTCCGGAAGCAGAATAACATCGCCACCGCCGGCAACTCCTGCATATAACGCAAGCCACCCAGCTTTGTGTCCCATCAATTCAATCACAATAACACGGCTGTGGCTCTGCGCCGTGGAATGAAGACGGTCTATCGCTTCAGTGCAGATCAATAAAGCTGAATCAAATCCGAATGTTTTGTCAGTGCCGACAATATCGTTATCAATAGTTTTAGGAAGCCCGATTACATTGAGGCCTTCCCATGAAAGTTTATAACCCGTAGTGTTGGTTCCGTTTCCGCCAAGCACAACTAGACAATCAAGTTTTAGTTTTGAATATGTTTCTTTAATTGCAGAAACTTTTTCAAGCGCAACTTCATCTTTATCAACAGTACTAAAAGGTTTTTCCCTGCTTGAACCAAGGATCGTTCCGCCGCGCGTCAGAATACCGGTAAAATCCTCCGGTTTAAGCACCTTTGTATCTTCGTCAATTAAACCGCGAAAACCTTTTGCAATACCGATAATTTCCATGTCATACAGGTCATGGGCTGCTCGGCATACTCCGCGAATAGCGGCATTCAATCCGGGACAATCGCCGCCCGCCGTTAAAATTCCAAATCTCTTTGTTACGCTATGTGCCATAACTAATTGTAAAATAACTTGATAAACTTTGCAAGTTTATTTTTTTGCTTCGTTCCAATATTTGTCCATAATATTCAGATTCTCTTTTTTCATTTCCTGCCCTGTCTCTTTCATTTTCTTTTCTACATATTTAAAACGGCTGATAAATTTACCATTGGTACGGTTAAGTGCGGATGAAGGTTCTATCTTTAAAAAACGGCAAAGATTGATCACGGAAAAAAGCAGATCGCCTAATTCTTCTTCAACTTCGGATGTATTGACTGCAGCGCGTACTTCATCAAGCTCTTCTTTGATTTTCCCTATTACTCCTTCCATGTCAGGCCAATCAAAACCGGCTTTAGCGGCTTTCTTTTGCAGTTTAAAAGAACGATCCATCGGCGGAAGTCCGCCGCTTACTTCATCAAGTATTGAATCTTTCGGCTTACGTCCCTCCTGATTCACTTTAATTGCCGCCCAGTTACTTAAAACTTCTGCGCTGTCCTTTACTTTTACTTCACCAAATACATGCGGATGGCGGCGGATTAATTTCTTATTTACATTTGACAATACGTCCGCAACTGAAAATTTCCCTTCCTGTTCATTCATATAACTAATCATTGTTACAAGCAAAAATAAATCTCCAAGCTCTTCCATAACGTGAGAAGGCTCTTTTTCATCAATGGCTTCAAGGCACTCGTAAGTTTCTTCAACTAACGATCCCCTAAGTGAAGATGGAGTTTGCTCTATATCCCACGGACACCCGCCGGGACTCCTCAGTCTTACTACAATGTCGTATAACTCTTTATAAGCTTCATCTGCCGTCATGTCTTTTCCTCGCTTTCCCGTTCTTGAATTACAATTTTTTTCTTTGCCCACTCTTTTAACAATGCTTCAGGCTCGCCTTCAAAAGTTTGCATTAAAAGATTAACCCCCGCGTCAAGAGCGGGCATAAGCGTCTCTTGTTCATTTTTTGAAAAATCCGATAAAACCCAATCGTAAATACCCTCCCCGCTTCCTTCACGTCCTCCTTCGCCGGGAAGCCTTGAATCAGGGCGGCCAATTCCTATTCGTATTCGCCAAAAATCCGCGCTGTTAAAACATTTATTCATAGAGCGTAACCCGTTGTGCCCCCCAAGACCGCCTGAAAACTTTAAAGAAATAACACCTAACGGCAGTTCCAATTCATCATGAATTACAATAATTTCTTTTACGTCAATTTTATAAAATGCGGCGACTGCATGCACAGATTCGCCCGACAGATTCATATATGTTTCCGGCATAATAAAGTGCTTATCCTCACGCGAGGCAAATAATCCTTTGTATTTTTTTTGCCATGAAAGGGACTGATAGAACGGAAGCGCCTGCGCCAGCATACGTCCGGCATTGTGCCTGTTACGTGAATATTCCGCGCCGGGATTGCCAAGAAAGGCGGCTAATTTAATCATTTTGAACCTCTTTTATTCGCCAAAATAATCAACAGCGCAATATCTCCCTGCCTTACGCCGGGTATCCGCGCCGCCTGACCCACATTCAACGGTTTTACAGCCGTCAGTTTTTCCTTTGCCTCGGTTGAAAGTCCCATGATAGAAGCATAATCTAAATTCGGATCAAGTTTAATAGCGTCCATTTTAGCCGCTTTTGCGGCAAAGCGAATTTCTTTTTCTATATAACCGGCGTACTTTTTATCAAGCAGCGCCCTCTGTGTCAATTCAACCGGATAATGGGACAAATCCGCATTATTTTCGTCAAGCGAATAATCAGTTTGCTTTCTTTTAGCAAGTAATTCATTAATTTCGTCTAACATTTTTATCTTTTCAAGAAAGCGTTCCCAACGAATGTCGTCTACAAGCCCGGCATCGCGCCCTTTTGGAGTTAGCCTTGTATCAGCCGTGTCATGGCGCAGCATAAGGCGGTGTTCCGCGCGGCTTGTAAACATACGGTACGGTTCTTTTGTACCAAGCGTTGTAAGGTCGTCTACTAACACTCCGATATACGCCTCCGCGCGGCTTAGTACAAGCGGCGGTTTTCCCAACATTTTCATTGCGGCGTTTATTCCCGCCATTAACCCTTGAGCGGCTGCTTCTTCGTAACCTGACGAGCCGTTAGTCTGCCCCGCCGTAAAAAAACCTGACAGGCGCTTTGATTCAAGAGACGGATAAAGATCAAGCGGATCTATGTAATCATATTCAACCGCATAAGCGGGGCGGACAATTTTTGCGTCTTCAAGACCTGCAATACTGTGAATAAAATCGCGCTGAACGTCTTCCGGCAGCGAACTTGAAGCGCCGTTCATATACATCTCGTTAGTTGAAAGTCCTTCCGGCTCAATAAAAATATGATGCCTCTCCCGCTGAGGAAACCGCACAACCTTGTCCTCAATAGAGGGACAGTAACGCGCTCCTACGCCAACTATTTTTCCGCCAAATAAAGGAGAACGATGTATATTTGCTTTTATAATTTCATGCGTTTTTGAGTTAGTGTAAGTAATCCAGCACGGCAAAGAAGGCCTGTTTATAATGCCGTCCGTTCCCATTTGAGCGCAAAAAGAAAACGGCCGCATTTCATCGCCGTCCTGTTTTTCCATTTTTGAAAAGTCGATAGAATTTTCCGCTATCCGCGCCGGCGTCCCCGTTTTTAACCGTCCTACAGGAAAGCCTAAACGGCGGAGAGATTTGCCCAGTCCTTCCGCCGCCGATTCCCCAAGCCGTCCGCAGGGAGCGTCATATTCGCCGATAAATATTTTTCCTTCCATAAAAGTCCCGGCGGAAAGAATCACAGTACGCGCCGTTATACGATGTCCCCGCGCCGTAATGATACCGCAAACTTTAGCGGCGGCGTAATCAGCGGCGGAAATAGCGGCATCTCCATGTGCGGCGGAATTTTTATCAGTACTCTTCTCTATTATTAAATCTGTTACAGTATCCATAAAAATCGTAAGGTTTTTTTGCTTTTCCAAAACAGAACGAGCCGCCATCTGGTACATTTGTTTGTCGGCCTGAGCGCGCGGAGCCTGTACCGCGGGGCCTCGGGAGCGGTTGAGCACCCGGTATTGAATCATTGTCGCGTCCGTTAATTTTGCCATTTCGCCGCCAAGAGCGTCTACTTCGCGCACAAGGTTGCCTTTGGACAGGCCGCCAATCGCGGGGTTGCAGGAAAGCGCCCCTATTCTGTCGGGATTTTGTGTAACGAGGAGAGTGGAAAATCCAAGGCGGCTTGTCGCGAGGGACGCTTCAATCCCGGCATGACCGCCGCCTATGACAATGGTATCGTAGTCCATGAGTACTAAACGTAAGTATAAAATAATCCGTAAACTTTTTCTATATAATTCTTACCACGAACCACACGAACACCACGAACTTTTAGCACACATCTTATCGTTGTTCGTGTTGGTTCGTGTGGTTCGTGGTAAAAAATTTTGATCTATTACTTTCCTACACAGAAGGTAGAGAACATTTTTTCTAATATGTCGGCAGTTGAAACTTCTCCGGTGATTTCACCTAGAGAGTTGACAGCGTCTTTTAGCAGGGGGGCGATTATGTCTAATGGTTCGTTGTTATCTGAAAGAGTGATGGCTTCTTCAAGAGAAGTGCAGGCGGCATCGACAAGATTTTTTTGGCGTATAGTGCCAAGGGCGGCGGATGATGTGTCATTGTGTAATTGTAAATCTTTTATCCCTACTGCGGATGTAATTGCCGCGTAAAGTTCTGTCAGTCCTTCGCCGGTCTTCGCGCTTACGCTAATTGGGAATTGTCCGCTTACATGTAATGATTCCGGCAAAGGGGCAATATCGCATTTATTCCAGACTAAAATGTGTCTGTTTAAATTCGCTGTAAAATCCTTGTCTTCGGCTGTTAAGCCGAGCGCGCCGTCAATTAAATAAAGAACAATATCGCTCTCTTCTAAAAGTTTGCGGCTGCGTTCTACGCCTATTTTTTCAACAGAGTCTCCTGTTTCGCGTAACCCAGCGGTGTCAATTAGGCGGATTGGTATCCCTTCAATACTGACCCATGCTTCAATCCAGTCGCGGGTTGTGCCGGGAATTTCAGTAACAATAGAGCGATCCTCTTTTAACAGAGCGTTAAAAAGACTGGACTTGCCTGAATTGGGACAGCCGGCAATTACAATCGTAATTCCTTCCTGAAGAATGCGTTCAAGCTGCCAGGATGCGGACAGTTTTTTTAGCCGAGTTAACGCTTCAAGCGCGTTATTTTTTTGGGGGAGCTTGCCTTCCGCTTCTTCAGTGTCGGCGCTTATCTCATCTTCAGAATAGTCAAGATAAATTTCCGCGGCGGCAAGAACATCTACAAGTAATTTTTTAATAGCGTCAATTTCATTATACAAAGAGCCGGACAGCCGCGAGACAGCATGGCGGCGGCTTGTCTCTGTTTTTGCTGAAACAAGTTCCATAACGGATTCGGCTTTTGTAAGATCGAGTTTGCCGTTAATAAATGCGCGGAAGGTAAACTCACCGGGAAGCGCGTCGCGGAAACCCGCGCCTTTTAACGCCGCCATAACGGCTTTTCCCGCGGTAATGCCGCCGTGGCAGCAGATGTCAAGGCTGTCCTGTCCTGTGTAACTTTTTGGAGCGCGAAAAACAGAAATAAGTACGTCGTCTATTTTATCAACTGCCGTTCCTTCTGTCTTTGAAACAATCCATCCATGAATAACAGTATTTCCGGAAGCGGTCATAAGCGGCGAGATATTCTCCTGAAGTGAATTATTTTTTGTTCTTGCCGCCGCAAATACTGACGAAACTAATTCTATTGAACCTTTTCCCGAACAGCGAATCAACGTTAACGCGCTGTTACCGGGGGTGGTCGCAAAAGCGGCGATGGGGGATTCATCGCCGTATACCGCATTATCACTGCTGTTTGTCATTTTGCTCGGTAGAATTATTTAAATTTGCGCCGGCAAGACGTAATTTAATAAAGAGCCAGGGAGCGGCTACAAAAACCCACATGCCTATAATCGCATAACACAGGAATCCGTAAATCAGTATATACTGGCTATTGGAAATTCGAGGCATAAATTCATTAATCCTAAATAAAACAAGCGCGATGACGGCTGTTCCTAAAATAAAACGGGCAAGTAAAGTAAGCCATTTTATCACTCCTTTTCTGTCTAAAACATCAGAACTTTTAAAACCAATATAGCGTTTATTCAAACAGTAACCTATGCTTATTCCAAGCATAATTCCGCCGGGATAAACATACTCAAAACTTGGACGGTAAAGAATCATTAGAAACGAAACCACTGCGGCGGTAATTATATATGCCCTTAAACCGCCTTTTGATAAGAGCGCGTCAATCTTTTTTCCGAGAAACAGATCAACGCAAAAAATAACCGCGACAATTATCCATGTAAAATCGATATCTAACGGTATTTTTTCCTTAAAATTCGCGTATAAAAACACCGCCCATATACAAAGAAGAGTTGTTATACAAATTTGTAATCCCGCTTTTTCGTTAATACACCAAAAAATAAAAAAAGGCGCCAATAGAAACAAATAAATTAAGTTCATTTTAAAACCCCTCAAAAAAAGTATTTCGCAGACGGTTAACCGAATTATTTTGAATAGTAGTAATAGTAACATCAGCGGCCGTTTTCGTCATCATATTTCTTATAATAGACTGCATTAAAATTTTATCAATAGTTATAAGCACAAAAAATTTATAGTTTTCAGAAGGTTCTTCGGCGTTTTCTGATTTAGTTTTTATCCAATAATTATCTTCTTTTACGGCATCCGGATATACGGCGTTATATGCAGTATGCATCATTACGTCATAAAATGCGCCGTATTCATCATCAGGATACAAAGACGCAGTAAGGTACATTCTTTTTTCTATTCTTGATGCGGCAAGCATGGGAAAATCCTGCATTACAGTATAAAATTCAATCCATTTATTCAACGCGGTAATATTTTTTCCCTCATTAATTCCGATAAAAACATATTTATTGCTGTAAGCATCCAATTTTTCAACGGCTTCTATCCCCCCGCTTAAAAAAGAACGAACCCATGCTGGAATTTGCCTTGTTGATCCGTTTTTCGTTTCGATAATATTGCTGACATCAACTGATAAAATATCTTCATCTTTGTTTATGCCGGAATCTGGAACAGGAAAATAATTAGGGGGCTTCCGGACGGCGCATGAAAATAAAACCAATAATATTGATAAACATGCAGCTGCAATAATTTTTTTTTTCATAATAAAAAATTAATTCTCAAGCGATGTTACCGGCTGGTCTTCATTTATTACAGGTTTTTCAGTTACAGCCAGTATGTCTTTTGGCGGCATATAGTACAAAGCAAATTCATCCCAGAGCGCGGTATACTCATTAGGTACGCTTGTTTTTACCTGCTTAACGGAAGATTTTGATTTTTCAATTTCTTCAGATTCTTTGTCTTCTTTAACAGAAGTTTGTAATTGATTGTATAAAGCGTCTTCCTGGAATCCAAGCATAATATTAAATTCTTTTTTAATTTCCGCCTCAAGCGAAATTGGTTTTATTGCCAATTCAACGGGCGTTGAACTTCCGATAATATTGATTTGCGCCGTCAGTAAATTGTTTTGAATTGAAAATTTAACGCCGGCAGTCAAGAATGAAATATCCTGCTCTACAACCTGATTATTTTCGGATGATTCGTCTATCGACGCGGATATGCCTACAATTTGTGAAACTGTTTTTAGCGGAGAAATCAATTTTAAAATAAGAGCTTTATCTTCCATGTACAAAGCCATTGACACGCTGCCGGAAGAGCCAAACTGTACAGAAAAAATATTACCGTTATTTAGCGGCTTTAACCTGAACAGAACCTGCCATATTTCAGTTTCTTTATTAACAACTGGAATCTTCGGCAGCGTAAGAATATTATTATACCCCGTAGCAAGTCCGTAGGTTCCGTCAAAACCCATCCATTTTGGTTTGGTTCCGGAAGCGGGTCTTAACGCCCGTTCAGGGGAAACCGGCGCTTTTGAATCATTTAAATTGCCTTCCATTGTGTACCAGTGCGTTAGCTGTATAACATTTGGGGAAGCAAGATGCACGTCTGTTACCTTGGATGAAACAAGCAGAGAGATTTCTTTTTTATACCCCATTAATTTATTAAGCCCTTCTACAGGAAATATTTCCGCGCGTAAAGAAAAGAAACCGCTCTGTTCAGGCGCTTTCCAGAACAGAAGACCCGCTCCGTCAGAAAAGTTTCCTTCACTGATTTTATTTTTTCCTTCGTACCAAACAATATAAGGATCCAACTTTTTGTCAAAATCCAAATTTGCTTCCAGCATTACGAGCATTCCCCTCGGTATAAGCTGAGAAGTACCGCCTATCCCCGGTAAAAACACATTAATGCCCTTATAAGAAAAAGTATTTTTTCCCAGATAGAAAATGTTTTTTTCCGTCCTTTGCAGCGTAACTTTACCGCTCATAACCTGAGAAATAATCGTATATATTCCCATAGGTAAATTTTCCGGTATCGGGAAAGAAGGCAATTCACTATCCAAGCTAAGTACAGGAACAATTAATTCATCGCCGTCTTTATAAAATTCGGGTATTTTAACATCTGCGGCTAATGTTGTTTCTTCGGCGTTTATATCATCTGAAATTATAACTTCCTCTCCATCTTCATCTTTACTTTCATCTGTTGATTGTTTCTCTTCTTTTTCATCTTTATCTTCAGGTTTCTGCTCAAGAACATAGCTAACCTTCCACCCAACAATATCTCCCTTGGAATTCTTTAAAAAAACGGTAAGGGCCGTAACATCGGGATCGCCTGTTACAGGTTCTTCAAAATAGGGGGTAATTTTATCGATTGATCTGACGTAGGAACATTCATCCACGGGAACGCCGTTTACCTGCACATTAATTTTGTAAGAGCCGGAGGAAGGCAGGATATTATCTATCGCTTCGCAGCCGCCAAGAAAAAGACCGATAAATACAAGCAGGACGAGTAAAATTAGTGTTTTTACGCCATTTTGGACACACATTTCCAGTATTAATATACCATAAAATACACAAGAAATCAACTATTTTAAACAATTAGTTTTATGTTATTATATCAATATGCGGACCACGGCGATAATCCATCTTAACCGTTTTAAGAAAAACATAAATTCCGTAAAAACGAGAATCGGGAAAAACAGGCTTATTTGCGTCCCTGTAAAGGCCGATGCTTATGGTCATGGGGCTGTTCAAATTGCCAAAGCCGGTCTGGAAGCCGGGGCTTCCTGCTTTGGCGTAGCCACAGTAGCGGAAGGACTGGCGCTTAAAAAAGGGGGGATAAAAGCCCCAATTTTGCTGTTTTCCCAGCCTAATCCCGATGAAATCCGACAAATTGTCAGCGCGGGGTTAATTCCCTTTGTTTCGGACGCTGAGTTTGTCTCCATTTTAAATGATTACGCAAAAACCGCAAAAAAAAAACTGTCTGTTCATATAAAAATCGATACGGGAATGGGGAGAATAGGCTGCGCAGCGAAAGAAGCTCCCGAGCTTGCCCGCCAAATTGTCAAATCCAAATGGCTTAAATTAACAGGAACAGCCACACATTTGGCGGTCTCAGACTCAACAAACAAGCGGGACATAGACTACACCAAGAAACAGATAGCCTGTTTTCAAAAAGCCGTTAAGGCTATCAGAGCAGCCGGAATTGATCCGGGTCTTGTCCATGCCGCAAATTCAGGCGCTGTAATTTTGCACCCGGACGCATGGTTCGACATGGTAAGACCAGGCATTCTTCTCTACGGATATAAGTCCGTGACAGAGCATGAAGCGCCGCCGGATCAATTAAAAAAATTAGCCAAGTATAAATCATTAGCGGTTGAACCGGTAATGGAGTTAAGCAGTACGGTTGTATTAATAAAAAAAATAAAAAAAGGCGGATCCGTTTCTTACGGCAGAACATGGACGGCGGAAACCGACACATTAATAGCCGTTCTTTCCGTTGGTTATGCCGACGGCCTTCCGCGCCTTGCAAGCAATAAATGGCAGGTTCTTATCGGCGGCAAGCTTTATCCGCTGGTCGGGCGTATCAGCATGGATCAATGCTGTGTGAACCTTGGGAAGAAGACAAAAGTCAACCGCTGGGACGAAGCAGCCGTATTTGGCAGTCCGAATAATGACGCGGCGGCTCTGGCAAAAATTACGGGAACTATTCCATACGAAATAACATGTAACATAAATAAACGAGTGCCCAGAGTATACAAGTAATGAAGATAATGTATTAAAAAATTAATAAGTAAAATAGCATATATTTGCCGCATAAATCCATTGTTTTGTACTTGATAATCTAGTATATTAATATAAAGAGGTTATATGCGTAAAATAATCTATATTTGCTGTATAATCCTTCTGTTTTGCACCTGTACGACAATAAAAAACACCACATATAATGATTATAAATATTCAATAGATGTTGTAATTCCTGAAAACGCTTATTTGCCGGTAATTGAATTAAACATAAATAATAAAAATTATTATGCCAATTATCAAACATGGCATAAACAAAATATTATCAGTAAAAAAATATTAAATGAAATAGGCATTGATAATATTGAAAGTAAAACTGACGTTATCATACCGCAAATTATTTTATCTAACGGTTTTAGGTTGAATAATATTAATTTTGACATTATGGAATTTGAAGATGAGATTGTTCAGATAGTATTTGGATTATCGGCGTTTAATGAATATAATGTCTTAATTTCACAAAAACAAAACAGGATATTCCTTTATAACGCCGAAGAATTGCCGAATTATTTAAATTCCTGGGTTAAACCTGAAATTGTTAATCCCGAAAAAGGCTTGTATATAAACGGAGGCGTAAAAGGATCGTCAAAAACCTATTTGGTTTGTCTTGCTAATGATTATGGTTTATATGTTGGCGGTATAATTAACCGTCATTATAATATAGTATTGAATAACAATATACCAATTACAACATTTTTACCGGATACAATTATTATCAGCGGTAAAAAATACAGGAATTTATTTTTATATAAATTATGGTCAAATGAAATTAAAGAAGAAAATAATCTAAAAAATACATCGACTGATATTATTCTTGGATATGATTTTTTCAAAAAATATGACGTATTTATAGATACTAATAATATGAAATTGTATATAGAAAAACCATAGAGTGGGGTATTTATGAAGCGTAAATATTTTATGTTTTTATATTTTTTCGTCACAGTATCCGTATATTCTTTGGATATGTCTTTTGAATATTACTTACCTTCTATAGTGGGTGTAGTTTCAGGAGAAACGAAATTGTTTTCCAGCTTTGAAAATCATGATACCGGTTCCCGCTTCATTATACCGATAGAAAATAAAATTTGCGTTTTAAATTATAAGGATGAGTTTTCAATCAGCGCTAATTCAATTCTTTCACTTTATATCGAAGATAATTCATTTCATTCAATAAATTATTCAGCCGGAATCAGCTTGTTCGCAAATCAATTTCAAACATTATCTATGACAGGTATTTATTTTTCTTTCTATCCTGTATGTGAATTGCCTATTATTTATGATATAGGTAAAAAACGATTTTTTGACTGGAAAATGGCTACCGACCTGGGGTATTCCATTGCTTTAGAAAAATTATTGCAAATAAACTTATATACAAGACTTTATTATATTTGGTTAAATTCTAAATGTGAATATTTAATTGACCTGGGTATTTCTTTAGGGTTTCGTCTTTAAACGGCAGTTTTCTAACCGCATCGCCGTTCTTCTTATTGCCTATAACCAATAAAATTAGTATTATTGTATTGGAGGCACTTAATGAATCAATATATAAACGAAGATGACAACGATGATGAAGATACACAGGAAAAGGAAAAACCGTCGATTTTGGATCCTCTTGCGGGACGGATGTTAAAAACACGGACAATTTTACTTTCCGGAGAAATAAATAAAGAACTGGCGGAAAAAGCCATTCGCCAGCTTTTGCTTTTGGAAGATATGAACGACGACCCAATACGGGTTTTTATAGACTCCCCCGGCGGAGACGCGGACGCAGGATACGCGATTTTTGACATGATTCGTTTTGTAAAACCAAAAGTCTGGACAATCGGCATGGGGCTAGTCGCAAGCGCGGCGGCTATTATTCAACTTGCCGCTCCCAAGGACAGGCGGGTAGGACTGCCGAACAGCCACTACCTTATACACCAGCCGCTTTCCGGAATACGGGGCGTCGCAACGGATATTGAAATACACGCAAAAGAACTTGAAAAGCTGCGGGAAAAAATAAACCGTTTAATCGCGGAAGAAACAGGCAACTCCGTTAATCAGGTTGAAAAAGACACAGACCGAGATTACTGGATGACAGCGGCAGAAGCCGTAAACTACGGTTTAATCAGCAGAGTAATAACAAACAGGTCTGAACTTTAGTCAGACGGGTTCTCGTAGCTCTTATAAAGGAAACGCCTGATTTTTTGCTGGGCGTTCTTTTCAAACGGCTCTTTACGAATGCAAAAATCGCTGATCTTTTTAAAAACCGGCAAGGCGCGGTTTACTTCATCAACTTCTTTCTTAATTAAACTGCAAATAAAGCTGTCGTCATTTTCCTTGCCGGGATAATTTATTTTTATCTGTTCATAATTGGGAACCATTACGCCATAAATAATTTCACCGCCGGTTGTTTTTCTGCCGACAATCAGTATTTCAGCAATTGTACGCGAATTTGAAAAATGAGCTTCAACTTCTTCGGGATAAATATTTTTACCGCCGGCTCCGACAATAAGATTTTTCTTCCGTCCGCTGATATGGATAAACCCGTCTTCATCAATGCGGCCAAGGTCGCCTGTTAAAAGCCAGCCGTCTTCTGTTATAACTTCTTTTGTAGCCGCCTCGTTTTCAAAATAACCAAGCATCACGGAAGGCGATTTACACGCAATTTCGCCGATACCGTCCGGTCCCGAATCGAGAATCTTTACCTCTGTGTAAGCGACAGGAAGCCCTACCGACTCATTGCGTTTATGATGGGGAGTACTCACAGAGATAAGAGGAGAGTTCTCGCTCATTCCATAACCATGAACAATGTTAAAACCGAATGAATCAAAGAAATCCGCAGTCTTTGGGCTTAATGCTCCGCCGCCCGCGACCATTATAAAAATTGATTGCAGATTCGCTTTTTTACGGAAAAATCTAAAAACTTTCCGTCCCCATTCAGGATTGCCTTTTTTTGCCTTTGCCAGGGCAATTTTACGCAAAACATTTAAAGGACCGCGGATTATAGGAGAAAGTTTCTGGAAGCCGGAATCTATCGCCGCCATTACTTTATCATAAAGCAGGGGAACCGCGATAAGGTACGAAACTTTTCCATCTCTTATATCATCTACAACAACCTTACCGACAATTTTTTCGGCAATTACAGTCGGAATGCCTACCGCAAACGGAGCAATAAAGGAACATGTAGTAGGATACGTATGATGAAGAGGCAGAACATCCATAAATACATCTTTACTGGTGGGCTCTAACATGCGGATTGCCGCGCTTGCGTTAGAGATTATATTTCTGTGGGAAAGAGTAACGCCCTTGGCAAAACCTGTAGTTCCGGAAGTAAACACAATAGAACACGGATCGTTAGGTGATATACTGCCCGCCGGAGGTATGGATTGAATGTCTGAGTCGGCGCCAAACGCGTCATATTCTGTTTTTTGCCCTGTGGGGGCGTCTTCTGTTTCGGGGCTGATACAAACACACGTTGACAAAGAAACGCCGTTAGATGACAATGAAGATGCAAACGTTTTCTTCCGTCCCGAATAAAAGAAAGCTTTGGCTCTTGTTATCTTTAATATATTTAAACATTCCTGTTCCGTACAAAGAAAATCAATAGGAACAATACAAATGCCGGTAATAACGGCTCCCATCCAGACAGCCATCCATTCAGGGCGGTTTTCCGACCAAAGAGCGACACGGTCGCCTTTAGAAAGACCGGCGGCAAGCAGACCGCTTGCTATTCTTCGGCATTCATTGTTAAATCTGGAAAATGTCCAGCGGGAAAATTCCTTCTGTTTGCCTGAACGGTACAGAATAAAATCCAAATTGGCAAATTGCCGTGAATGATTATCAAGCATTTGGGCAAAATTTTTATACGGAAGATCGGGAAGGTTGGAAACATAATCCTCAAATTTTAGCATAAGTACCTCTCTATAATGATGGTATTATTATAGATAAAATTTAGCATTTTGTCAAAATATTTAGCAACTTTTTGAAGAAAAATGTGTCGTATCTTTTATTTAGTTTTAACCAATAAATACCGCTTTTTTCCTGCCCTGATTATCAATTCGCCTTCTTTATTAAGCCTATCCTTTCCAATAATGGCAGCCAGGTCATTAATTGCCGAAAATTCACCGTCACTACCTGAAATAAAAGCCCCTCCCTGTTGGACAAGGCGGCGTCCTTCACTCTTGGTTGGAACAAGCCCCGTATCGCAGAAAAGGTCTACAATATTGTAACCTGCTTCCAGTTTTGAGATGTCTATTTCCGAATGTGGCATTGCCGATTTATCGCCGCCTTCCTGGCTGCCAAAGGCCGCCTTAGCGCCCGACAAAGCTTTGTCGGCTTCCTCTTTACTGTGAATGAGCGCTGTTACTTCCCATGCCAGCCGTTCCTTTGCGTCATTTGGATTTTTTCCCGCTTCGCAAAGGGTACGACATTCATCAGCGGGGAGGAATGTAAACATAAGCAGAAAGCGAAGAATATCTTGATCCTGCACATTGCGCCAGTACTGGAAAAATTCGTAAGGGGAGGTAATGGCGGGGTCAAGGAAGAGCGCGCCTTTTTCGGTCTTGCCCATTTTCTTTCCATCCGCAGTGGTAACAAGGGGAAATGTCAGTCCGAAAACTTCTGCGCCTTCAACACGGCGGATTAGTTCAACGCCGGCGACAATGTTACCCCATTGATCGTCGCCGCCAATTTGCAAACGGCAGCCATAACGGCGGTACAATTCAAGAAAATCAAAACTCTGTAAAAGCTGGTAATTAAATTCGATAAAAGAAAGCCCCGTTTCCATTCGCATTTTGTAAGCTTCAAAACTAAGCATCCGGTTTACGGAAAAATGCCTGCCGATGTCTCGTAAAAAGTCGATATAGTTCAGGTTTGCAAGCCAGTCTTTATTATTAGCCGTAAAAGCGGTCTTGCCGTCAAAACCGACAAAACGATCAAGCTGTGCGCGGATTGAATCGGTATTTTTATCCAACTGTTCATAATCAAGCATTTTTCTCATCTCGCTCTTTCCAGAAGGGTCCCCAATCCTTGCGGTGCCTCCCCCAAGAAGGGCAATCCCCTTGAGACCAGCGGCTCTAAGATGACGGAACGCAAAATAGGGAACCATGTGTCCTATATGCAGACTTCCCCCGGTGGGGTCTGTACCCTCATAAAAAGTGACGGGACTTTCGTCCATTAATTTTGACAGGCCTTCAGTGTCGGTACATTGCTGTAAAAAGCCCCTGATTTTTAACGTTTCCAATGCTGAGTTCATGGTATTCATTGTACAGATTTTAAAGGTGTCTGTCATCTGTTCCGATAATTATAAAAATGCCCATAGTTGAATTGGTAAAAAAGGTACTCATGTCCTGGCAGGTGATTGCCGTAACCGTGGCGATTGTAATTTACTTTTTTATAGTCTCCTATACAGCCCGAACCTATCACCGCCCAAAATCTTCCAAAAAACCAAAAGCAAAAGCGCCTAAAAAGGAAAAAGCCGATGCCCCCGTCCTGGATTCTTCCGAAAGCTCAGGCGGCAGCGATGAACTGGGAATAGAAGAAGCTTAAATCCCGGAAGAATTTCACACAAAGAACACAAAGGAAGAGAAGATCACAAAGAGGAATCAGGGGTTTTTGTCCGAAAGCTAAGCTTGAGCCTCACTATAAGATTACGAACAAAGATTATTGTCCGAAAGCTAAGCGTGAATTTTCACGATAAGATAACGGACAAAAACCCCCTCTTCCCTCTTTGTGATCTTTGTCCCTTCGTGATCTTGGTGAGAAATATTTTCGAAAAATTCTTCAGAAACAGTCAAGCAAAATGACACCTTCATGCCATATATAGGCGGAGGTTATTATGACTGAAAACAATAATGAAGAAGACCCATTAACAGGCGCGGTTAAAAGTCTGTTTGGGCTTTCATATCTGTTTCCGTACCAAAGGCTTGTGATGACAAATATCCTTGAAGCGGCGCAGGCGGTGGGGATTCCTGTAAAATGGCCTGGAGAAAGCGAAAAAACTTACCTTTCCGAAGAAGAGCCATCAAGCTCAATTTCACTTTCCGACAGAGAAATGTCAGGAAAGCAGATAGTCATTCTGCCGACCGGGGCGGGAAAATCCCTCTGTTTTCAACTGCCGGCAATGTTGATAGAAGGGCTTACTTTAGTCATCTATCCGATTTTATCGCTAATGGCGGATCAACAGAGGCGTTTAGGCGAGCGCGGTTTTTCTCCGGTAACAATCAGGGGAGGACAAAGCAAGGAAGAGCGCGATGAGATTTGGCAAAAACTGGAAAGCGGGCAAAGCCGGTTTATAATCGCAAATCCTGAAGTACTGCTTACGGCGCAGGTAAAAGAAAGACTGGAAAAAATAAAAGTTGTCCATGTTGTAATTGACGAAGCGCACTGTGTAAGCGAATGGGGAGAAAGTTTCCGTCCCAGCTACCTGGAAATCGGCTCTATTTTAAATTCTCTTAATCCGCCGCTTGTTACGGCATTTACCGCCACAGCAAGCGCTCCCGTACTTGAAAAAATAAAAAAGTATATTTTTGGCGATTGCGATATTAATCAAATTATTGGCAACCCCGACAGGCCTAATATTTACTACACCGCAAAAGGCTGCATTAACCGTAATCTGGCGGTTCGGGATTTATTGATTAAAAACGCCCGCCCAGCGATTGTTTTCTGTTCTTCGCGCCCGGGAACAGAAAAACTTGCCCACTACCTTCGCGGTGAAATTAAAGAAATGGGATATGACTGGCACAAAGAAATTCGTTTTTACCACGCGGGGTTAAGCAGGGAAGAAAAAACAGAAACTGAAAAATGGCTTTTAAAAAATACAGAAGCTGTGTTGTGCAGCACATGCGCTTTCGGGATGGGCGTTGACAAGGCGGATGTACGCACTGTAATACACAGGGACTGCGCCCCGTCTGTTGAGGCGTATTTACAGGAATCGGGTAGAGCCGGACGCGACGGAGAACAATCAAAGGCGATTCTTTTGTGGGGGCCGGAGGATGATATATCCATGAAAAGGGCAAGAAACGAAGCGGACCGTAAAAGGCTTTCGGCGCTTTTCAGTTACGCAAGGAATACCGAACAATGCCGCAGACACTCGCTCCTTGCCATGTTAAATTACGATTCGGGAGGAGAAGCGCCGGAAAAATTGTGTTGCGATGTTTGTGAAAAAGAAACCGGCGGCGGCTTAAGAGAAGAATTATCAATACTAAATTTTTTCAGAAAAAACAAAAGACGTTTTACACAAAACGAAGCCGCCGGCGTTTTAACGAAGAGCGAAACAATACGCTGGTCGCAAGAAGAAGCCTCCCAAGTCATCGGCTATTTGTTAAAAACCAAAAAACTCAAGAGGCTCAAATTCCCCTGGAAAAATAAGATTACGTTAAAATAAAACCTGTCTGTTTGGACAAGTATCCATTCAAACAGTCTTCTTTAACGATAGTATCTGCCGTTTTAATGGCAGATACTATTCTTTCAGTCCGCCCATAGTAATACCGGTAATAATAAACCGCGACATAAATGAATAGAAGAGCATAATCGGTATAAGAGAAACGGCTATTCCCAGATAAATCGCGCCGTATTCCGTGCGGTAAATATTACCGCGCAGATTTTGAACAAGCATAGGCAAAGTATATTTTTCTTCGGTGGAAATTAATATAAACGGCGTAATAAAGTTATTCCACGAACCTACAAAGGTAAAAATAGACTGAGCGGCAAGCGCCGGAACTATAACGGGAAGAATAATAATATTGAATATCCTATACTCACTAGCGCCATCAATCCGCGCCGCGTCAATAAGGTCAGTACTTAAAACAGACATCATGTACTGCCTGAGAAATAAAACTGTTCCTGCCGCGGCTATTCCAGGAATTATAAGCGGAATATAACTGTCACGGAGTTTTAATACAGACATGAACTGATAGAAACCAATAATAGAAAGCGAACTAGGCAGCATTATTATTATTAGAATAACAGTCCATAATAATATTCTTCCTTTAAACCGGTAGACATGTAAACCATAAGCGGTCATAGCCGAAAAGTAAATGCTTAATATTGTAGTGCAAATGGAAATAAAAGCGCTGTTTCCGAATCCCTGCCAAATTTGAAAGCCCCGTCCTGATAAGACATTCCAGTTAAAACGAATATTTGGCAGAGTAATAAGTCTGGCAAGCTTCTCTCCTTTTTTTACCCTTTGTCCGTTTTCGACAAAAATAACAGTATTATCTGTCAGATTATAAGATTTAATAATTTCATTTTCATCGTTTAAAATAACAAGACGCGGTTGTGTACTTTCCGTAACGCTCTTAACTACGATTTTTTCTTTAACCCCGGTTTTTTTATTTGCTTCCTCTTTTAATGTTTTACCCATATACAAGTCATAATATTTGATAATTCCGCTTTCAGCCGAAGATTCATTAAAATTCCAATCGGCATTTACAATTCCTGTACTTCCAAAAAAAGCGTCTTTACCGGGAATGATTACAAGCCCCTCATTAATTTGTTTGGTAGTGCGGGTAGCATTAAGCAATAGTAAATAAATAGGGATTATCGCCAGTAGTCCCAGAATAAGCATAACTGCATGTATAAAGTACCTATATAATGTTTGTGAATCAGACCTTCCTATACTCATGCTGCGCCTCCTTTATTTTTCTTTAACTCACTACGATCCTGCAGGAAGAAGAATATTATAAGGGCGAGAATTATAGTAATAATAAATATACCTACGGAAATAGCGGCGCCATATGCATAGTCGTTACCGCCTCTTCCAAGAGCAATATTGTACTGATATACAGTTGTAGTTCGAATTTTGTAATCAGGAGAACCTTCCATGTTGGTAAGCAGGAAGGGAATGTCAAACATCTGCATACCGCCGATCATAGAAGTAATCAGAATATAGAGCATTATTGGGCGGAGCAATGGCAATGTTATGTACCAGGATGTTTGACTGCTGTTAGCGCCGTCAATCGACGCGGATTCATATAATGAAACCGGAATACTGGTAATACCTGCCATGAGCATAATCAAGGTATGACCGTACCATATCCACCACTGGATAAAAGCCACAAGTCCCCGTGAAAACGCGACGTTGCGGAAAAAGTCAATGGCTTCTTTTACAGTTTCTCCGGTAATCGGATCTATTTTTGTCGCTTGAATACCCAGAGCGCGTAAAAACTGATTCGCCGGAGCGGTGACATGCGAACCAAAGCCGAAGATACTGCGGAAAAGCAAAGCTACCGAAGCGGCAGTCAGCAGATTGGGCATATAAATAACCGCTCTGAATAATCCTTTGCCGACCAGGTTTAGCTGGATATCGGAAAACCAGATTGCTAACACAAGCGCAATACCCAACTGAGGAATAAAGTTAAAAGTCCAAATAATAAAGGTATTTCCCAATGCGCCCCAAAAATACGGATCTTTAACCAATTTTATAAAATTTTGAAAACCGACAAAATTGAAATCAGAACGCAAACCCTTCAGATCGGTAAAACTAAGAATGAAAGTGTACAATGTAGGCCACAAATTAAATATACAGAACACAATTATAAAAGGCACAACAAATATATACCCCCAGCGATTTGTTTTTGCCTCATGACCAATTATTTTATTTCGCATCGGTTTTCCTCCTGCAAAAAAAAGGCGCGGATCATATAAATCCACGCCTTTGTTGAGATCACTCTCTAAAGTTTACCTCAAATTATTTTTTTCCAAATTGAGCGTTTGCCTGCGCTAAGAAATCCGCAATAGCCTTCTCTTTTGATTTCTCTCCTTTTACGAAAGACGTCACAGCTTCATCAAACATTGCTTCAATGGCTTCATCGCTTCCCTGAAGCAGTTTGCCGTTAACATTTTTCGCCATTTCGGCAAATTCGGCATAGTGGTTCTGTCCGCCGAGGTAAGGCTCGGAATAGGTATCTTTAATTTTATTGATGACATTGACATTACTCACCATGTCGCCGGTATCTTTAGCCCATGCTTCAAGGAAAGTGTCATCGGTAGCTACGTAACGGATAAATTCTTTAGCCGCTTCAGGATTCTTTGTTCCTTTATATGCGCCAACCCAAGTGCCGCCCCAACGATAGGAAGAGGGACCTTGGCACATAGCCCAATCGCCCGATGTGCCGGGAGCGTCTTGCTTAAGTACATAGTGGAGACCCCAAGTGGGGAGGAAATAGGAGAATACTTCAACCTGTTTTCCAGATTCATCTTTAAGTTCATCTTTCATACCGGCTTTCCAGCCTTCTGACCACTGATCAACGCGGCCTTCCCATTTGTTGTCATACAGTGTCTTACAAATATCCATGTACTGTTCCATAGCCGGATCAACAGCCACTTTACCACCTACTACCCATGAATTGGTTCTGGCTGAAAGGAATGAATTTCTCAAGTCGCCCAATGCTGAAACAACCACGCAGGCGCCATCGGATTTCTCTTTAAGAGTTTGAGCTGTCTCAAGGAATTTATCAAAGCTGTCAAAGAATGTCTGTACTACTTGTGGATCATCAGAACCTAAATATTTCTTTGCAAGGCCGCGGCGATAGAACAAAGCGCCTGGGCAGGCCTGCCATGACATACCGTATACTCTGCCATTATATGAGCCAACTTCCACCGGATAGGAAAGAAGTTTGTCTTTGGCGGCTTCGTAAACATCGGTAATGTCTAAAAGAAGATCGGATTCAACATATTTGCGGACAAATGCGGATTCCAGCGCAATAATATCCGGAGCTCCCTTACCAGACTGTAAAACCGGGTCTATTTTTGCCTGGAACTGATCCGAGGGGGTTTGGGAATATTTAATCTTCTTAATATCAGGATGGGTTGCTTTGAAACCCCAAACCGGACTGTCGACCATTTTTTTTAACTCATCTGTAAAGGACCAAATTACCAACTTTTCCGAATCTTTCAAACAGCCGCTTATACTAACCAGCATAAGGACTACTCCTAAAATAATAAGTACTCTCTTCATCTCTTTTCCTCCAAAATAAATTTTCCCAATTACTATTGGGTCTTTTCCTTTAAAATATATGTTACTTTTAATTAAGAAAAAAGTCAATACAATTCTAAATTTTTTATATGAATTTCATTTCTTATGATTATCTTATGAACCGCTAAAAGGAGATAAAACATTGTTTGTCAGGTTTCCAAACTAAATATGTTTTTATTCCACTTTAATTTTAGCAAAAACAGGAGCCGGAGCGCCTTTTTCCACAGAAACAGGCACAGGAGCGGCATCCGCGGCAATAATTGTATAGGAACCGGGAATTAGAGTGTTTTCACCATCGGCGTTAACAGTCTCAAAAACCGTTGAAAAAAGGTTAAATTCCGCTATTTTTGACCTTCCGGCAGGTATAAAAACACGCTGAAACCCCTTAAGCGAAGCAAAAGGCTCGTCCTCCCCCCGATTATCCCTTGAAATATACAGTTGCACAACTTCTTCGGCATCTCTCTTACCGGTATTTGTTACAGTTACCGCTACTTTAACACAGCCTCCGGCGGAAAGCGTTGGTAAAGAAAGATTTATGGAATCGAAACGGAAACTTGTATAGGAAAGCCCGAAACCAAAGGGATACAAAGGCTTTTCCGTCATATATCGATAGGTGCGCCCCTTCATGGAATAATCTTTATATGGAGGAAGCTGGCTTGTAGAAGCCGGGAAGGTTATAGGAAGTTTTCCTGATGGGACGGTATCGCCGAAAATAATGTCCGCAACGGCTTTTCCGCCGGATTCTCCCGGATACCAGGCGAAAATTACGGCATCGGCAATGTCTTCGGGAAAGGCGATAGGACTGCCGCCTGTAAGAACAAGGATGATCTTTTTACCTGCCTCGCGCACTTTTTGCAGATATTTTAACTGCCAGGAAAGAAGTTCAATCGCATCACGGTCGCCGTTGGAATCAGAAGCGATTGCGTCGCCCTCCTCTCCCTCAATAGCGCCGTCCAGCCCCATCACGGCTATTACAACATCGGCGGCATTCGCCTCTCCGTAATGGACAAGCGATTTACTGTTTTCACCATACATCAAACAGCCCTGGCGGTACTCCAGATTTATACCGAATTTATCCTTAACTTTTTCACCAAGTCCTTCAAGGATGGTGATGAAGCGCGAACTGACGCCGTAATAATTGCCAAAAAGCGCATGGGCGTTAGCCGCCGCCGGCCCCTCAACGTTAATTTTTTTGGGGCTTGAATCAAGGGGCAGAAGATTATTGTCGTTTTTAAGCAGAACAATGGATTTCTCCGCCGCCATTAACGCGAGCTTACGGTGTTTTTCACAGTTGATAATTTTACGCCCAAGTTTGCCGTATTTGCCCGACCTCGGCGGATCAAACATTCCCAGCTTAAAACGCGTCCGCAATAACCGCTCAAGAGCCGTATTAACCGCCTCTTCGCTGACAAGCCCCTTTTTAAAAGCCACAGTCAGCATGGGATAGGTACAACCACAATTCAAATCACAGCCGGCGTTCAAGGCAAGAGCCGCCGATTCTTCCGGCGAGTTTGTAATCTTATGATATTGATGAAAGTCGCGGATAGCCCAGCAGTCTGAAACAACATGGCCTTTAAAACCCCATCGCCCGCGAAGAATTTCTTTAAGCAGGAAATTACTGGCGCAGCACGGTTCGTCAAGAGTGCGGTTATACGCGCCCATTACAGATTCAACGCCGCCGTCCACAAGCGCCTTGAACGCGGGCAGGTAAGTCTCCCAAAGGTCTTTCTTGCTTATAACAGCGTTAAAAGTGTGGCGTTCTTTCTCAGGACCGGAATGGACCGCGTAATGTTTGGCGCAGGCGGCAAGTTTCAGGTTTTCAGGATCATTACCCTGTAAGCCGCGCACCAGCGCAAGACCGATTCGGCTTGTAAGATATGGGTCTTCGCCGTAAGTTTCCTGCCCGCGCCCCCAGCGCGGATCGCGGAAAATATTAATATTCGGCGTCCAGAAAGTAAGCCCCCAATACTGACCGCGGTTGCCCTGCTTAATCGCCTCGTTGTATTTTGCGCGCGCTTCGTCGGAAATAGCCTCCGCTATTTGCCCGACAAGACCGTCGTCAAAAGTTGCAGCTAACGCTATAGCCTGCGGAAAAACAGTCGCGATACCGGCTCTTGCAACGCCGTGCAGACACTCGTTCCACCAGTTGTATTCAGGTATCCCAAGCCGTTCAATCGCCGGGCTTTTGTAAAGAAGCTGAGAAACTTTTTCTTCCAGCGTCATTTGTGAAATTAATTCTTTAATTTTGGCTTCGCGGTTCATGGTAAGCTCCTGTTAAATATCAATATTAGGGATATTATATGGTAATAAATGTGAATAAGCAAATATCAAATTTATTCGCTTTTTACAAACAACGCCATAAATTCGGCTCTGGTTTTTACAGAAAATTTCTGATAAATCTTACTAATATGAATCTTAGCTGTTCCGGATGCAATATGAAGACGCTCTCCTATTTCTTTTTTTCCAAGTCCTTCCTTTACCAGTAAATCGGCGACTTCAATTTCCCGTTGAGAAAGTCCGCTCTCTGTAAATATTTCTTCAAGATTGGAAATTTTAAAGTCAGGCGTTACGCGAAGTGGCTCCTGCCGCTTTGCCGCCGTAAAACGCGGCAGTTTTGGAAAAAATAACCATCTTAACGCCATAAGCATGGAAAACACGACGGCAATTATTGTGAACAGTACCTGATATTCCCTGCTATGAGACACAAACGGACTGATAACCGGAGAAAGAAAAGCAAAAGATACGCTGAAAAAAATGACAATTGAAGCTCCGTAAAACCAAAATCCGCCGGAATACAACTCCACAATGGCGGTTGTAAAAGCCACCCATGCCGTATAATGGATAATTGAAATTAGGGTAATCATAATAATATTGATCCGGGGATAATCCTCAAACAAGGGCAGGCAGGAGAACAGTATAAATAAAATGATTACCGGAAGCAGGAACCGGCGTATAAAGCGGTTTATTGAAAGCCCCGCTAAAAATCCAAAAATAGGAACCGCCACCGCGACTATCAAATAATTAGGATGGTATATTGCCTTATCGGAATACAACGGAAGCGCCCGCATATCCATTACTCCGTTCAGAATTGTAAACACGGACGCAAGACCAATCAGACGCAGAATCACCTGCCAGTCAGTTTTAACGGCCGGTATGGCAAGCGCCTCTTTATCAACGCCGTTAGCTGACACATTCGCGGCGGAAACGCGCGTTAAATTCCAAAAAAGAAACACGCTCGCCGCCGAGAATAACCCCGTTAAAATTACCATGCTCCATTTGATAAATTTAAATACCGATACCGCTCCCATTAGCGGGTCAAAAGCCGCGTTGCCTTTCTCAAACAGCGGTATGGAGTAATAACAGGCAAGGACGGAGCCGATTAAAGCCGATCCTAAAACCAGCGAACAAAATTTGCCTGTCCTATTTACCCGTCCGCCTGCCGCCGGCCTTTTCATCCACATCAGATAAAATAACCCGTAGCACGCCGTAGTCAATATTCCCTCAGGAATTGCCATAATGCCTCTGACCGCCGCAGAGTTAAGCCATACATGGAAACCAAAAGAGCGCAGTATAAATTCAAAGGTAATAAGAAAGGCGATAAAGCCGATGCTAAGAAACAGGGGCTTGTTTTTCCCGCTTGGTACGGGCAGAAACAGGGGACAAAGAACCGCGCCTGCGGCAATACCCAAAAAGTAGAAGATATAAACCGCATACATGACATACTTGGAATCGGAAGGCAAAAAATGAGCAAGCGTAAAACTTAAGTGCATACACAGAAAAATGCCAAAAATAGACAGCGAAGACGCAAGCCGTGCAAGGGATAACAACTGCCCATTTTGTTTCATATAATTTAATTATAACACAATATGCCGTTTGGCATATATGAAAATCACCTGTTCTTTGTAAAATATGCCCTTTGGCATAGGGAATTTCGGCTATTTTTGGAAAAATATGCCTTTTGGCATACAGACAAACAGGCTAAATGTGTTATAATATTTTAGTGTAATTTTATTGCCAAAAAAATGGGTATATAAGGAGGCTTTAATGGCAAGAAAAATTGTATTAACAGATATATTGATTTTGTTATTGACAACCGGCAATGTGTCCGCTCATGAAAAAGGCGGCTTTATTCTTAATCATGGAGGTAAACAATGAAAAAAAACAAGTGGTTTATTATGGCAGCCTTATTTGGCTTAATACTGTCGGTGAGTTTTTTGGTAACTAGTTGTAAACTTTTTGAAGAACTTCTTAAAGGGGGTTGCAGTGGTGTAAATTGCAGCAATGCAGATTTTAGCGGCTGTAGCAGCGGTATAGGCAGCGGTTGTAGCAGCGGTATGAGCGGCATGAATTGCAGCGGTTTAGGCAGCGGCATGAATTGCAGCGGTATGAGTTGCAAATAAATGATTTGTTAGTCTTAGCGTCTCTAATCATATATTAGGCGGTCATACAAATGTTTCCACAAATTACCATTTTTGGACAGGTTATAGGTTTATACATAACAATGATGTTATTCGGCGTTCTTGCCTTTGGCATCTATGCCGTTGTAACAGCCATAAAACGCAAGTATGACTTCATAGATATGGTAATGTTTTTTTTTATTTTATCCATTGGGGTAATAATAGGAAGTCATTTACTTTATGCTTTAACTAATTATAAAAATACGGTTTCTGTATTGGAAAACATAAAACAAATGAACATAATTAACGCTTTGGTGAAAATATTTAACGGCAGAGCATTTTATGGCGGCCTTATTGGAGTATTAGTTATAGGTTTTTTAGTCGTCAAGAAAGATAATAACTACATGAAATACTTTGATTTAATTGCGGCAGGTATACCGTTATTTCTTTTTTTTGCAAAGATTGGGTGTTTTCTTGCCGGCTGTTGTTACGGCATTCAAAGTAAAATTGGTTTTAGATATTCCGATAGTCAATTAACAGAAACCGACGGCATTACGCGTTTTCCCGTTCAACTGTTAGAATCATTTTTTTGCATAAGTTTATTTTTATATCTTAACTATCTTCTGATAAATAATAAATTTAAAAACAAATTATTATATTTATTTTTGTTAATATATTCGGCAGGGAGATTTTTTATAGAATATTTACGCGGCGATATGTCCAGGGAAAGTTGGTTTTCTTTATCTGTCTCGCAAATAATAAGCATTTTAATTATTTTATTTGTTTTAATCAGGTTTTTAATATTTAATAAAAAAAATAATAACATAAAGGAGATATTATTATAAATTTAATGCAATGTCACAGCATTATTTAACAGGACAGCAAGTAAGGAAAAATGCGGAGAATAATAAAATGACAAACGAAATACTTCCCAAATACCCATTTGTATTGGTACATGGAATTATCGCGCATGACAGGCCGGGCATTAATAAATATTGGGGTAAAATTCCTGAAGCATTACGGGAAACAGGAGCAAAAGTTTATTTTGGAAATACTGACGCGTGGGGCGATATTAAATCAAACGCGAAAATATTAAAAACGTCGATAGATAAAGTATTAGACGAAACAAAAAGCGAAAAGATAAACATAATAGCGCACTCCAAAGGCGGACTTGATTCCCGTTATCTTATTTGGAAGTATGATTACGGCGATAAGGTAGCAAGCTTAACTACATTATCAACGCCTCATCATGGCGCGGAATTGTCTGATCTTATTTATAGACAAAGAATTCTTCATTCGCGAATTGCAAAAAAAGCGTTAAAACTCTTTGGAAAATTATACGGCGACAAAAACCCCGCTTTGTTTAAGTTAAATTATCAATTAACAACAAAATATATGAAAATATTTAACTCCCAAATATTACCGGACGACAGGGTATATTATCAAAGTATTTATTCTACAATGAAAAATGCTTTTGATGATTTATTGTTTTTGAACACATACAGGTACATTAAAAAAATAAACGGTGATAACGACGGCTTTGTAAGCGAATCCTCCGCAAAATGGGGCAATAACATTATAAAAATAGAAGGCAGAATATCCCATGTGGAGATACTTGATTATTATATGATAAAAATATCAGGTATAAATATACCCGATATATACAAAAACATTGTACAAGGATTATGCGAAAAAGGGTTTTAACCACAAACCAGAAAGAGAAGAATTCTACCACGAACCACACGAACAGGGAGCGAATCTAGAGAGCGGCGAGATTTACTATAAATATGCGTGCAGTAGAAAGAGAAAGGGATCAGGGGTTTTTGTTCGAGGACTTAGCATTGGATTTTACGATAAGTTAACGGACAAAAACCTCCAAAACATTCGCTTTCGTCTAACGCGCTTATCAGCAGTAAACTCAAATCTCTCTTGGTTCGTGCTGGTTCGTGTGGTTCGTGGTAGATCTCTTCACTCTTTCGTGTGGTTCGTGGTTTTCAAACCAGTTTACTGAGTCGTTTACACGCTTCTTCGACATCCGCTCTGTGGCCGAAGGCTGAAAAGCGGATGAAGCTCTGTCCGGCAGGGCCGAAACCGGCTCCTGGAGTGGTAACAACATGGCACTTTTCCAGTATTTGAGAAAACACTTCCCAACTGTCCCTGCCGGGGAAATGCGCCCAGATGTATGGGGAATTATCGCCGCCTATGCATTTTATTCCCAGCTTTTGAAGAGCGTCTCTTATCAATTTTGCGTTTCCAAGATAGAAATCAGTCAGCTTGCGGACTTCTATCAGTCCCTTGTCGTCCAATGCGGCAAGTCCTCCCGCCTGAGCGATGTTGGACGCGCCGTTAAAGATTGTCCCTGCTATGCGGTTCCAGTCCGCGTTGACGCTCTCGCCCCCTGAGTACTTGAGCGCTTTTGGAACAATAGACCAGCCGAGGCGCACTCCGGTAAATCCGGCGGGTTTTGAGAATGAGTTTACTTCGATGGCGCAGAGGTCGGCCTTGTCTATTTCGTAGATAGTTTTAGGCAGAGAAGGATCGCGGATAAATTCGGCGTAGGCGGCGTCAAAGACAATGATGCAGCCTTTTTCGATGGCGGCTTTTACAAGCGCGGTAAGCTGGGCGCGATTCGAGACAGCGCCGGTGGGGTTGTTAGGTGAACAAAAATAGACAAGGCTGTTTTGTGGAATTAAGTCTAAATTGGGAAAAAAATTATTTTCCGCCGTGCAGGGAAGATATGTAATGCCCGCGTAACCTGTGCCTTCCCAACCGCCTGCCGCTCCTACAAGTACAGAACCGTCAACGTATACCGGATACGAAGGGTCTTGAACCGCGATTTTTGTTCCCGCTCCAAAAAGAAGCTGCAGTCTGCCGATGTCGCACTTTGCCCCGTCAGAGATGAAAACCTCGTCTATCGAAAATTTTCCCTTATAAAAGACTGAAGAAATTTTTTCTCTTAACTGTTCCATTCCTTCGTCTTGATAGCCCGAGTAACCCTTTACAGTTCCAAGTTTTTTTGCCCCATTAACAAGTCCATTATTAGTATGCGGGAAAATAGGTTCAGTTGTATTTCCAACCCCCAAACTGATGACTTTCACATCCGGATGCGCCGCGGCAAATTCACGCCGCCTCTTTGCGATTTCCGGAAAAAGGTATCCCGCCCTTAAATTAGCTATATTTTTATTTCTTGTAATCATAATTTCCTCCTAATAAATATTCTAAAATACTCTACCACGAACCACACGAACCAACACGAACCAAGAGGGATTTGAGTTTACCACTAATAAGCGCGTTAGACAAGAGCGGGGGTTTAGAGGTTTTTGTCCGTTATCTTATCGTAAAGCTTCACGTATAGCCTTCAAACAACAACCCCTTCTTCCCCCTTTGTGAGCTTTGTTCCTCCGTGATCTTTGTGTGAAATCTCTCAAACAAAGTTTTTAACCTCCGCAGTGTCAAGCGTGGCGAAATAGTCATATACAGCCTCTGGGCGGCGGATTTGCACTACAGAGCCGTTTGGGCGCAGAAGCAATTCGCCGCAGCGGAGTTTGCCGTTGTAGTTGAAGCCCATCGCTCTTCCGTGGGCGCCTGCGTCGTGGATAACGACAAGGTCGCCTGCCCCGCCGTCAGCGGAAACGTCTATTTTTGGGAGGTTTCTCTGAACGGCGAATTTGTCGTTGTTTTCACACAGACTGCCCACTACGTCGTAAGTTTCAGATAGCGGGGAGTTTTCCTTGCCGGGAATTGTTATGTGATGATACGCGCCGTACAGGGCGGGGCGCATTAAGTCCGCCATGCAGGCGTCCAAACCAATGTAGCTGCGGTAAATTTCTTTTTTGTGAACTGCGTGCGCTACAAGCCAGCCGTATGGGCCAGTTATCACCCTGCCCCACTCGGTGCGAATGTTCATAGGGTCAAGTCCCGCAGGTTTGATAATTTCGTTATACGCTTTTTGAATACCGGCGGCTAAAACCTGATAATCTACCGCTTCCTGATCGGGTTTGTAGGGGATTCCTACGCCGCCGCCAAGATTGATAAACTCAAGGCGCACTCCGGCTTTTTCCTTTATTTCAACCGCAAGTTCAAATAACATTCGCGCGGTTTCAATGTGATATGGAATTGAAAGTTCGTTGGAAGCGACCATTGTGTGCAGGGCAAAGCGTTTTACTCCTTTTTCCTTGCATACGGAATAACCTTTAATTAGCTGATCGCGTGTAAAGCCGTACTTTGCCTCTTCCGGCTTGCCGATTATGGCGTTGCCTTCTTTGAGGGGGCCGGGGTTGTAGCGGAAAGAAATTAATTCCGGCAAGCCGGCCGTTTTTTTCAGAAATTCAATATGGGTGTAATCGTCAAGATTGATCACGGCTCCCAGTCTTTTGGCTTCTTCATATTCCTTAGCCGGAGTTTCATTGGAGGTAAGCATAATGTCTTCACCCTTAATGCCTGCAATGTCAGCTAACAACAGTTCCGGATAGCTTGAACAATCCGCGCCAAAACCTTCGGCGGCGAGAAGTTTGAGTATATACGGATTGGGCAGAGCCTTTACCGCAAAATGGTTTTTATAAGAGGGAAAAACCGAAAACGCCGCCTTGATTTTGCGGACATTTTCAATTATCGCCTTCTCGTCGTAAATGTAAAACGGCGTCGGGTACTGCCGCGCAATTTCTTCCAGCGCGGCCTTACCCAATGGAAAATTTTTGTTACTCATAATTTCTTTCCTGTTAGTTCTACTAACTATTAGTCTTGCTAACTATTAGCCTCGCTAATTTAAGTATCCCTTGTGCTTTAAAAGTTCAGCATTCAGGATACCGCCGCCCGCCGCGCCGCGCACAGTGTTATGTGAAAGCGCAACAAAACGGATATCAAATACATTACATGGCCGAAGCCGCCCGACAACAACCGCCATCGCCTTGTCCGCGTCGCGATCTTTGCGCGGTTGGGGACGGTTGTCCTCTTCGCGGTAGATAATCGGCTGCTTTGGCGCCATTGGGAGATTCGCTTCCTGCGGCAATCCCTTGTAGGCGGCCCAAATTTTCTTTATCTCATCAAGAGACGGCTTTTTGGCGGCAAACTCAAGGCTTACGCACGCCGAATGTCCGTCCGTTACAGGCACGCGGTTACAATGAGCGGAAATCTTCGGAAACTCCGCGTTCTTAAACACGCCGTTGTCAATGGAGCCGAAAATTTTAAGCGGTTCTTTTTCGGATTTTTCCTCTTCACCGCCAATATATGGAACAATGTTATCGATCATGTCCAAACTTGGCACACCTGGATAGCCTGCCCCTGAAACCGCCTGCATCGTGGTAACGATTACCCTCTGCGAAGAGTAGCCGGCTTGCGCGAGCGCGTGAATCGGCTTCATATAACTTTGTATTGAACAGTTGGGTTTAACGGCTATAAAACCGCGATCCCAGCCGCGCGCTTTTTTCTGAATGGGGATAATGTCGGCATGCTCGGGATTTATCTCGGCAATTAAGACCGGCACATCGTTTGTCCAGCGGTGAGCCGACGCGTTTGAAATTACCGGAATACCCGACTTTGCATACGCCTCCTCAAGAGCGCGGGTTTCATCTTTGCCCATCTCAAGAGCGGAAAACACAAATGAACAGCCGCCTTTTTTAAATGCCGCTACGGCGCAGCTTACGTCGTTGGCGTCTTCTACGATAATGTCCCCAACATGAGGAGCGTAAGTTTTTGTTAAGTGCCATCTACCCGCGATTGCGTCATTATATTTTTTACCCGCGCTCCGCGGAGAGGCCGCAACATAGCGCACCTCAAACCAGGGGTGATCATTGAGAAGGGAGATATACTGCTGCCCAACCATGCCCGTAGCGCCCAAAATACCAACTGGGATCTTTTCCATAATTTGCTCCTTAATCAGTCATAATATCAAAAAACAAAAAATTGTTAAAGAGGATCTTACCGAAATATTTCTCACAAAGATCACAAAGGAGACAAAGGACACAAAGAAGAGGAAAGAAGGGGTTGTTGTCCGAGGCTATACATAGACTTCACGATAAGATAACGAAAAAAAAACATTGCTCATTGCTCACTATTCATTGCTCATTGTTCACTGCTCACTGTTCATTGCTCATTGCTCTTTGCTAAAATAAATGCTATCTTATCATCAGGAGGACAAAATGAAAAAAATATGTTTTATGGGATTAATTTTTTATGCCATGACTGTAAACGGATACGCGGGCGATAGCGACGGTATTTATTCTATGAAAGTCGGTCAATATGAAGTATACATTATGGTAGAATCAGAAAGAGACGGAAACACAAGCATTTTAGTCGGAGCGGACGAGGCTGTACTGAAACGCTACATCCCCGCGGAAGGTTTTAAGCACACAGCCAACGCCGTTTTAATTAAAACACCGAAACAGAATATATTGATAGATACCGGAACCGGAGCGGGCGGTATTATTGTAGAAAAAATAAAAAAATTGGGCGTACAGCCTGAAAATATTGACGCAGTACTTATAACCCACCTGCACGGGGATCATTTTGGCAGCCTTCAAAAAGACGGGGCGGCTGTTTTTACAAAAGCGAAAATTTACCTTTCCGCTAAAGAGCTGGAATATTTTACAAAGACCCAGGTTAATCAGGGAGCGGTCGCAGCGCTTAAACCTTATGGCAATAAGGTTACCACGTTTGAACCCGGAGAGTTGGGAAAAAAATTGAAGGAAATAGTTCCGGGAATTTCTCCCATTGCCGCTTATGGACACACTCCCGGGCATACAATATTTTTAATAGAAAACAAAAATGAAAAACTGTTAATTATCGGGGACCTTCTGCACATAGCCTTGGTACAGTTTCCCGTTCCGGAAATTAGCGCGACTTACGACACGGATCAAAAAGCCGCAGCAACAGTGCGCAGGCAAGTTTTGGATTATGCCGCAAAGAACAAAATCCCCGTAGCCGGAATGCACATCGTATACCCGGGAACAGGCAGCGTAAGCGTAGAAGAAAGCGGCTTTAAATTTACACCCGGTAATTAAATAGTTTATTGGGCTATCTAATATGTTTGAATTTTACCACGAACCACACGAACACCACGAACTTTTAGTACATATCTTGTCGTTGTTCGTGTTGGTTCTACGCACTGTCGGTCACCTAAAGGTGACCTTGCTTTATTACAAACAGCGGCATTTATTGGTGCTACGCTGTGCGGCATTAACCATCTACACGGCTTTGCCGTGCGTTTATTTAGCGGGTTCGTGGTTAATTCTTCTAGGGATATGGTCATGAGGTATTAACTATGAAATACACATATAAAACGCAGGGAACTTGTTCAACAGAAATTCACTTTGATATTAACGGAAATGTCATAACCGGCGTATCATTTGAAAGAGGCTGCAACGGCAACTTAAAAGCGATATCCCGCCTTGTTGACGGAATGACCGTTGACGAGATTAAACAAAAGTGCAAAGGAATTAATTGCGGAAACAAGGGAACATCATGCGCTGACCAGCTTGCGCTCGCGGTGGAGAAAGCGTATTTGGAAACTACAAAATAAAAAATCTTCCCTCTTTTCCCTTTCGCCTTGTCCTACGATATTCAATAAGTTTACTCTAATCCCTCTTGGTTCGTGTGGTTCGTGGTAAAATTCTTTCTATACAATTCCCAACAAAGAACCAACCTGATACACACAGAAGGCGGCAAGCCAGGCAATAGCGGTCTGGTACACAATGATAAAAATCAAACCTTTTACGCTGCCATATTCGCGTTTCACTGTCGCAATTGCCGCTACACACGGGGTGTATAACAGCGTGAACACAAGGAAACTGAACGCGCTTAAAGAAGAAAACAATGTATGTAAAGTATTTTCAAGATCCGCGACATTCGCTCCTGTCAACACAGCCAATGTGCTTATAACGGCTTCTTTCGCTGTAAATCCTGTAATGAGCGCCGTGGAAATTCTCCAGTCTGAAAAACCCAATGGAACAAATATCCCGCTGACTAATCGCCCAATTAACGCAAGCAGAGAACCTTCACCGCCTTCAACATAGTTCAATCGCAAATCAAAGGATTGTAAAAACCATATTACAACTGTCGCTAAAAAGATAACTGTAAACGCCCTTTGAAGAAAATCTTTTGCTTTTTCCCAACAAAGCTGAAATACGCTCTTGGCGGAAGGAAAACGATAATTGGGCAATTCCATTACAAATGGAATCGGTTCCCCTTTAAAAATAGTTTTTTCCATTATGAAACCTGAAATCACGCCGAATAAAATTCCCAGTAAATACAGACTGCTCATTACCAGTGTGGAATGTTTCGGGAAAAAAGCTGCGGCAAACAAGGCGTATATCGGGACTTTTGCGCTGCAGCTCATAAACGGCGTAAGCAGTATAGTCATTTTTTTATCGCGATCGCTTGCAAGCGTCCGCGTCGCCATAATCGCGGGAACCGAACAGCCAAAGCCCATGAGCATCGGAACAAAACTGCGCCCGGAAAGCCCGATTTTGCGTAACGGCTTGTCCATAACAAACGCCACGCGCGCCATGTACCCTGAGTCTTCAAGCAGGGACAGGAAGAAAAATAACACAATGATTATCGGGATAAAACTTAAAACCGCCCCCACTCCAGCAAATATACCGTCAATCAAAAGGGATTGAACAACGGGATTTATTCCGTAAGCTGTTAAAGCTCCGTCAAAAATGCCGCTTAATTTGTCCAGGCCTAAAACCAATAAATCGCTTAATCTGTTTCCGATAACGCCGAAGGTAAGAGCGAAAACCAGAAGCATTATTGCCAGAAAAGACGGAAACGCCCAGACCTTGTGGGTCAATATTGAGTCAAGGCTTACGCTGCGCCTGTATTCACGGCTTTCATGCGCCTTAACCACGCATTTTTTGCAAACATCCTCAATAAACTGATAACGCATATCAGCTAACGCGGCTTCTCGGTCGGTATCCAGTTCCGTTTCCATTTCTTTAACGGCATGCTCTATCATGTCGGTTTCGTTTTCAGTAAGGGCTAGCACTTTAAGCATTATGTTATCGCCTTCAACAAGTCTTGTCGCCGCAAAACGCATTGGAATCCCCTGTCTTTGCGCGTGATCTTCAACAAGGTGGGCTGTCGCGTGAATAGCCCTATGAACCGCGCCCGAACAAAAATCTATACGCTCAGGTTTTATTTGATGACGCACTGTTTCAACGGCCTTTTCCATAAGCTCTGACAATCCCTGTTTTTTTACCGCCGCTATCGGAACAACCGGTATACCGAGAGATTCCCTCATGCGCTGTATGTCGATACTGCCGTTATTCGCCTGAACTTCGTCCATCATATTAAGAGCAAGCACCATCGGAATTTGCAATTCAATTAATTGCATTGTCAGATAAAGGTTTCGCTCAATATTTGTCGCGTCAACAATATTAATAATTCCGTCCGGTTTTTGCTTGAGTAAAAAATCGCGGGTAATAATTTCTTCGCTGGTGTAAGGTGACAGGGAATAGATTCCTGGAAGATCAACGATTGAGGTGTCTTTATATCCGATTATTTCGCCTGACTTTTGATCGACTGTTACGCCGGGAAAATTTCCCACATGCTGATTTGAGCCGGTAAGCTGGTTAAACAGCGTCGTTTTACCGCAATTCTGGTTTCCTGCTAATGCAAAGACCATACTATTAACCTCCGTTTTAAGCCGCGAGAGCGGCGATTTAACCGAAGTCTCCGCATTGCGGAGACAAACCTCCGTTTTTTTTATATCGTGTGAGCAACAACTTGCGCCGCTCATGAAACTTCCTGTATTGTGATTTTTTCCGCCTCCGCAAGGCGCAGAGACAAAACATACCCCCTAAGCAGTAATTCAATCGGATCGCCCATAGGCGCGGCTTTTTTGATTGTTACGTTTGTGCGCGGCGTAATACCCATTTCCAAAAGCCGCTTTCGCAGAATCTTTTCCCCCCCTACCGCCAAAACAAGTCCGCTTTTCCCGATACTTAAATCTTTCAATGTCATACATAACCTCTCTTTATGCCGCGCGAGCGGCAATTTTAATCGAACGGCATCGCGAAGCGATGACTACTCTTCTCTACCGGTTAGTACCGACTAACTTTTTAATTTAAAAAAAACAGTTAGTTACCCCTAACTACTTATAAGTTAGCGTATCCTAACTTGTTTGTCAAGTTTTTTTGAAAAATAAATAAAAATAATTTTAATTTTTTAAAAATCCTATTTTTAAAGGTTTTTGTTATTTTCTTGTTTGTTTTGTATTATATTACGTTTTTCCAAAGCAAGCTATTAAATAGGCTTTATGCCCATTTGATTAATAAAACTTGTGCTGTCTATTACTTTTTGTTCATTGGGATTTATATTTTCATAACTTTTTGTAAGTTTTAACAACAGTTTTACTTTGGCGATAGCGTCATTACGCCAGATTGAATTAGGATATTCCAGAATGACTTTTGTAAAATAGTTTTCAGACAGATAAATAGACAATATTATATTATTTAACGCGGGCATTAATTCTTCATAAGGTTTAAGCGTAAATGTATTATCCGGTTTGCGCTTGTAAATAAAATTAGGATGAATATTTTTAAAATATTTTATGCCTAATTTGTAATACAAATAATCCTGATTTTCCAACGGCACAAGACCGTTTTCAGCACCATTTGAAACATCAATAACGGCTTCTTGTTTGTTTTTTGCGTATATTTTTAAATCATTTAGTATATTAGTCAATTTCTTTGTAATTTCGCTATTGAATTTTTCGGTATTTGTATCTTTGGATAGGTCAGGATGATATTTTTTTATAAGTTGTTTTATTAGTTTTTTTATGTCGGTGTTGGTCATAGTTTAAAACCTAATAAACTTAACCCAATATATTATTCTACTCAAAATTATCTCTAACATAATTAATTTCCTACTTCAGATTCATTTTGTGTCCCTGTTATATTTTTCTTCAATGTTTTTATATTAGATGTTCTTGCGATATTATCCAATAATAACTTTGCTAAAAGTATCATTTGATATGTTTCATCATACCACGATTCAAGAGCGTTTTTATCCATGGTTGCAATAAATGGTCTGTAATTTTTATCGTTAGGCTCTATATTATTATGCCTGAGATTCATATTATTAAGCATAAAAAATAAATCGTCAGATAACGATGAGTTTACTTTTTCCATTTCCTTTCTCCGTGGTTCAACTTCATTTGCTAATGTAATCAGTATCTCCTTCTTTGCTTCAATATCTCCCTTTAAAGTGTAATGATTATATTGAATTATTTTTTTTGCAATTTCCGGTTCTGATATTTCAGCGGCGGAAATCGCAGATGGGGTTTTCTCAATTAAAATAACTTGTTCTTTATCTTCAAAATAATATGTTTCATATCCAAAGTATTCTATAAAATTATTTATATTTTCTTTTAGCAATTGATAATCTTCAAAAGCCTTAAAATGTGTTCCTTTAATTGCCATTTCACATCGAGTGAGCATATTTATAATAAATTCTAAAACTAAAAGCACTTTATCAGAAAATATGCTTAAATCATCTATAAAATTTTCATCAATACCAAGACGATTCATCATATCATATGGCGAAACACTTCGACCACGTGATTTCCAATTCGCAAATGAATATGAATCAACAAAATCCAAAATAGATATTAACTTATTTCTTTGATATATCCGCTCACCTGGAACATTAATACTAACTTCCATTGTAAACAATTGCCAGATTGTCTTAATTTCATAAGCAACATCAAAATATTTAGATAATACTTCAAAAATATTTTTTCTCACTATATATTCCCTTCATCTTTCATTAAATCCAATATTTTGATTGTTTCCAGAGATATGGTAATTACTTTCTTGATAAGGCCAATAATTTCATCCTTGTATTGCGAGTGAGTGTAGGTATTAAATTTTTCCGCAACGGTAGGGTCTTCAATCTTTTTTTGTTTATATTGGTCAATAATCCATTCTATTGGCGAACGCTGGCTTAATTTGTAATCAAGAACGGCAGAAGGTATACCAATCAAAGTTGTATCATCAATGATAATTTGCCCAGAGGTTTTGTCGTATTTGAATTGTTTGTATTCAATATCACTTTTTACCTCCGATGTTTTAAGCGAATACTCCTTGGCTTTTTCATAATTAACATGCAAGGACATAAGGGATTTTCCCCATTTGACCCATGTGTGAAAATTATGATAATAGGGAATACGAGGAGCAATACGACGTAAATCATCTACATATTTGAGTATATAATTGTTGTTATGTAAAACGGCGTATACATAATGGTATATATCTTCTTTGGTGATTGAATCATCTTGATAAAAAGTAATAAATTCTTTCAAAGCCCAACTTGTAACATTGGATGTTTTCTTCTTCGATTTATTATGTATATACATAGGTATACATTGACCATTCTCAATAGAATGCAACTCAGGAATATACTTTGAAGCTAACGATGAAAAAACATGATTGTGACCTCTACCAGAAAAAATAATATAGATATTATTCTCAATACTTAAACAATCTAAATGTTTTGAAAAAAGACTGTCGCTTAAAATACTACTGGAATAATAGTATTTTTTTACAAATGGACGAAACATAGAAAAAGAAATATTTTTGTCAGTAAATTTATCTTTGATTTCGCGGTTAAAATTATTTACAAGGTCTCTACTCCATTTTATTGAAGTATCATTTTTTTTATTATCTATGCTTTCATTGTATTTCTTGATAAGATACTTTGCCTTTTTCTTAAGTGTCTGTTCAGAAAAATCAAAAAGCCAATAAGTCCTATTGGTACTGACACCTGGAAAACACTCATGAAAAACGGCATTATCACCTTTATTTTTTTTGGAAAGTTGTAAAAGGGTATCATAATCCGAAGTAGAAATGTTTAACCAGTTATTTTGATTGTCCGGATATAAACGCTCCCAAGGAATAGAATTGAGGTTGTTAGCTTTAAGAAAAGCAAGTTTTTCTTCTTTTGTATCTTCGTCCTGCATGGTACAGTAAGAGATTATGATGTTATCCCCCCCCCCCCCCCC